>Ga0102943_1000340_pt1 | contig 31479 bp, 24 predicted proteins | sample SalPonC_black_MG_FD_78174 | JGI IMG/M metagenome (GOLD analysis project Ga0102943, IMG submission 78174) | Salt pond soil microbial communities from South San Francisco under conditions of wetland restoration - Salt Pond MetaG... | ecosystem: Environmental > Aquatic > Marine > Intertidal zone >...
AGGAGTTCTTCAACTTAAAAGACATGGTCATAAAGTTTTAGTTGAAAACGAAGCCGGCCTCGGAAGTGGATTCACAAATGAGATGTACGAGGAAAGGGGGGCGGAGATAGTAGAAGACGTTGAAGAGATTTGGAGACAGTCGGACATGATTATGAAAGTTAAAGAACCGATTGCCGTTGAGTACCCAAGGATGAGAGAAGGACAAATTATTTTCACTTACTTCCATTTTGCTGCAAGCCAGGAGTTAACAGAAGCTGTTCGCGATTCTGGTGCAGTAGCTATTGCTTACGAAACCGTTGAAAAGAAAGACGGTTCGCTTCCACTTTTGATTCCCATGAGTGAAGTGGCCGGACGAATGGCATCTCAAGAAGGTGCAAAATACCTTGAAAAATCAAGCGGTGGTCGAGGTATCCTGATGGGCGGGATTCCGGGAGTAGCACCTGCAAACGTGATTGTACTGGGCGGTGGAATTGTTGGAGTGAACGCAGCAAAAATTGCGGCAGGAATGGGGGCTAATACAACCATCCTGGATGTGAATGTTCAAAAACTTCGTTACCTGGATGATGTCATGCCAAAAAACGTTCGAACCCTCTATTCAACAGAGGGGAATATTCGAAATTTGTTGGGAGATACGGATTTGATTATTGGTGCAGTGCTTATTCCCGGAGCCAAAGCCCCAAATTTAATTAGAAAAGATATGCTTGGGTTGATGAGGCCGGGCACGGTCATGGTTGATGTTGCTATAGACCAGGGGGGGTGTTTTGAAACGTCGAAACCGACAACTCATGATGATCCTATCTTCATCATCGATGATGTAGTTCATTATTGTGTGGCAAATATGCCGGGTGCTGTTCCGTACACATCAACCATGGGACTCACGAATGTAACGTTACCATATGCGGTGCAAATAGCCAATAAAGGCTGGAAGAAAGCCCTTGAAGATGATTTAGAGCTTCTCAAAGGTTTAAATATTGTAGATGGCAAAATTGTATATGAAGACGTTGCCGAAGCATTTGAGATGAACTATACACCTGTTGAAGAAGTGCTTTGAAATAACAAAAAGTTTAACTGCAATTTACTTAAATAAAAAAGCCCTGTATAACTTATAGCTATACAAGGCTTTTATTTAAGCTTTTCTTTTTATCTGTCTTCAACCGGAACCCAGTCGAGATTTTTTTCTCCGACGTATAGGGCTCTCGGACGTATCAATCGATTGTTGGATTTTTGTTCAAAGAAATGAGCGGTCCACCCTGAAATCCGGCTCATAGTAAAAATACAAGTATAAAGGTCGGGTTGAATTCCGATAGAGTAGTAAACCGATGCTGAGAAGAAATCTACATTCGGATCAATATTTTTCTCTTCCTTCATCGTTTTTACCATCGCTTCAGACCACTCATAAAGGTATTCATGACCGGTTTCCTCAGAAAGTTCTTTCGACATTTTTCGCAGATGAACGGCTCTTGGATCAAAGGTTTTGTAAACCCTGTGTCCAAAACCCATCATTTTTTCTTTCTTATTCAGTTTCTCTTTTGTGAATTTAACAGGGTCTGCATTCTCACCTTTTTCTTTAAGATTAAGCAACATATTCATCACAGCTGTGTTAGCTCCACCATGAAGGGGGCCTTTCAAGGCTCCGATGGCACCTGTTACTGCAGAAAACATATCAGATTCAGTGGCACAAATTGTTCGGCATGTAAAAGTGGAAGCATTCATTCCATGCTCGGCATGAAGTACGAGGCAGAGATTCATTGTTTTTTCGGCTGCCTGTCCGGGTTTTTCACCGTTCAACATATATAGAAAATTGAAAGCCGTGCTTCCTTCGTCAAGTGGAGAAACAACTTCTTTTCCATTGCGAACGCGATCGAAAGCGGCAATGATTGTTGGAATCTGAGCCGTTACTGCGATTGCATGATTTGTATCATTTGAATCATCCTGGAAATCCGCAAGCATCGACACAGCGGTTCGGAGTACAGCCATTGGTTCGGCATCTTTTCTCGTGTTTTTGATATATTCAATAACAGGTTCCGGTAGTTGCCTTTCACCACGCAATTTATTGTGTAGCTCATCTAACTCCTCTTGGTTCGGAAGGCGGTCATTCCATAGCAAAAAGCAAACTTCTTCAAAGGTGGCATTTTCAGCAAGTGTATCGATGTGATAACCTGCATAAATAAGATCACCTGTTTGTCCGTCAATGAAACTTTTAGTGGTTGAGAAAGCAACAATACCGGCAAGTCCTTTATTTATATGAGGGTACTGCTCCAAATCAATATTTTCTAAGTTTTGCTCCGCCATTATCTTATTTAAAGTCTTTTTTAGTTATAGGATATTTGTTAATTCAATTTTTCAAATGAGCTTTATCCGGCTCTATCCCGAAAAAAAGAGAAAATTAAAATGAAATCTGCTATTGCAGGTTTGTTATTCGATGGAACTAAAATACAAAACAGTGCACGATAATAGAAGTAATAACACGTCTGTAAATTTATTTAACAAACAGAAACTTCTATCATTTAGTTTTAGATTCTTCCCAATATTTGTCCATCTCTTCAAGAGTAGAATCGGTAACGGACTTTCCCTGCTCTGAGAGTCTCTGTTCGATATATCGAAAACGTTCGTTAAACTTTTTATTTGCCAGACGTAAAGAATCTTCTGCGTTCAATTCTAAAAGTCGTCCTACATTTACAAGGCTAAAAATCAGGTCTCCAAATTCCTCCCGCTGATCTTCTTTCGATTGATTTACAACGGACTCACGCCACTCCTCAAGCTCTTCGTCCAATTTCTCCCATGCTAATTGCCACTCTGACCAGTCGAATCCAACATTACCGGCTTTTTCCTGCATTCGCTGTGCACGAATCAGGCCGGGAAGATGCTTGGGAACGCCATCCAGGATTGATTCTTTTCCTTCTTTTAATTTGATAGATTCCCAGTTGGTGGCCACATCCTTTTCATCATCAACTTCAACATTATCAAAAACATGTGGGTGGCGTCGAATCAGCTTTTCAGAGATTCTGTAGATCACATCGTCAATTGAGAAGTATTCTGTTTCGGAAGCCATTTTGCTGTGAAAAACTACATGCAGCAGTAGGTCACCCAGTTCCCTGGATAATTCATCGTAGTCTTCGTTATCAATCGCTTCAACTGCTTCGTAGGCTTCTTCTATCAAGTTATCTTTTATGGAATTGTGCGTCTGTTTTCGATCCCACGGGCACTCTTTTCGGAGGATGGATACAAGTTCAACAAAATCTTCAAATTTATCGGAGGGGGTCATTTTTCAGTTGACAGTATGCAGTTAACAATGATTTGATTGACTCAATAAAGTAAGAGATTTTAAATGGTTGAACATGAAAAAATTGTATGAATTTATGATGTATCCTTAAACGATAATTTGATTTGAGATTACCTTACTTCATTCACGACTTCTATCTGGTTCAAAATGATGAACTCAATTGCCAAATGCTTACTGCCAACTGTTTACTGTCCACTGAACTACGTTTGTTTTTTCTTTTTCTCAGCAGCGGGGAAGAGGATATTATTCAAGATTAGACGGTAGCCTGGACTATTGGTATGAAGGCTCAGGTCGGTGGGTGGATCTCCAACTCGATGAGTATAATCTTCAGGATCATGACCGGCGTAAAATGTAAATGTCCCACGTCCAACATTACCGTGAACATATTTTACCTGGTTTCGACCCGGTGATTCTGCCAGGATTACGACACTGCTTTTTACTTTATCTTTTTGAAAAGCTGTTGCCTGTCCATAGAACCCCGGAATACTGCTCACATGGTTTTGTGTGAGCATGGTTGGTACAGGATCCCATTTGGCTGAAAATTCAAAAAGAGTAAAATAATCGAGGCTTTCACTAATTCGGTTTAAATCTACCTCAATGTCTATATCTGAATGCTCGTAGATATACGGATCAGTGATCATCTCAAAATTTTCGAATGCAAAAGTGCTTTCGTAATTCAGTTTCTCATTTACATTCGGATCGATTGGATCCCCGTCCATTGGTGTGGGAACCGGATCTAAATTCTCGCTTGCGAGTGCCATATCAAATGTATCAGTTGCAGAGCACATCGCAAACATAAATCCACCCTGCATTACGAAATCGCGAATTTTATGCACCACTTCTAACTTTAGCTGACTTACCTTTCCAAAACCTAACTCTAGGGCCAATTTTTCTTGCTCTCGAACGCTGGCAATGTACCAGGGCTGAGTTCGGTAAATTGCCCAAAATTTTCCATACTGTCCCGTAAAATCTTCGTGATGCAGATGAAGCCAGTCGTACTCATCAAGGGCACCGCTAAGAACTTCGGTGTCATATACCTTATCGTATGGGATCTCGGCATAATCGAGAGCAAGTGTCACGGCGTCATCCCAGGGTAGAGCATCCGGCGGAGTATAGACGGCTATACTGGGGGATTTTTCAAGGTTAATGGCCGCCATATTCACATTGGGTTGCTCAACTTCCGCGATAATAGATGCGGCTTCAGACTCTGAAATAGTTTCTACGCTCACATTTTTAAGCCTGCTTTTGCGAACGATGTCGTTTGTTGCCGTAGTCAAAAAACTGCCACCACGGTAGTTTAGTAACCACATACCTGATTCTCCCTCATCGATATGATTGAAAATCACTCCATAAGCTTTGAGATGATTGGTCTGCGAGCCGTCCATCGAGATTAAGACCCTCTGGGCATAGCTTAGATTAGCCAGGCCAAAAGTGACAGTAACAATGAAAACTATTTTCAAAAAATGCTTTTTGATCATGATTTACGTGGAAGTTGTTTCCATATTTTCAAGTTTTTCTCTTACAAAAGGTGCATAAAAACCGTTGGGAAATTCAATGAGTATTTCTTCATAAAGATCTATAAGATTTTGCTCAGTGAACTCCACATTTATATCAGAATCGAGAAATGAATAGGTGTAGTTATTAGGCGGTGCAGGAGGCAGGTCAATATTTTTCATGAAATATTCAATAAGCGTAACTTGATCCCATAAGAGCCGTTCTTTAAGTGGACTGTAGGGCTGGGATTGAATTGCCCTGTCAACCAATTGAAGTTTTAAACGATTGTATTGGTCGGGAAGTTCTTCAGACAGTTCAAGAATCAAGTCATCTGAAAAGGAATGATTCGTTTGAGCAAGAATCGGTTCAAGTTGTCGCAGTGCTTCATTATAATTACCAATATGAATGGAGTAAAGCGAATTGCCAATTGTCTCTAAAAGACTTCCGGTTGAGTCAGCCCTCAAACCATTCTTAATCCACATTCTCAATTTAATCGCATCATTAGCGTAGTAAGATGTATTCCGTCGTTCAAGAGTTTTAAGCTGAATTTCAGCGAAATCAAAATCACCGGCAAAGAAATCAGAAAGGCTCAAATAGTACCTTGTCTTTTCTGATAATTCAGATTCATCAGATTGTTTATCAGCCCGTGTCAATGCTTGTCTCGCAGTAACAAAATCTTTTCTGAAGAGTGCGATTCTACCTTCAGCGTAATAGAGATATGGATTTTCTCCGGCTACAATTCTTCGTTGCATTTGGTTATACCAGGTTTCAGCTTTATCAAGATCTTTGTAAAAATCTACAGAGAGATCAATCAGGTTTGAATAGATTTCAGGAGAATTTTCGTAGTTGGGTGTTGAGTCCAGAAGTTGCTGATTGACTTCGTAAGATCTACTGAATTTCTCGTTCTGCCGGGAGGATGTTTCAATATTGTTTTGCTTGAGATATTCTCCCCACTCGCGATAAGCAGCTGCCAGACTCTCCTTCGCCCGAAAACGAAGCGAGGATTCAGCAGAATCTGTGTAGTATTGAAAAGCCTGGGTAGCCAGCTCAAAATTTCGAGCAGACAGAAGCTGATTTCCAAGCGAAAACAGTGAATAGATAGAATACTCCGTTTGATTTTCATATTGTCTCGCGAATACAAAAGCCCGTTGATGCTCATCCGTTTCAAGCAAGAGCCAAATCAATAATTGATAAAGTGGTGAGTAGGATTGGTGTTCTGTGTCCAATTGCAGGAGTTGATCTTCTAGCTCAAAAGCGGCGATTTCATAGAGTTTATCATCTCTCATTCTTAAAAATCGCTGCTGAACTAAACTCATTTGATCCGGAGATTGGACAATCAACCGAAAATATTCTTCAACCGATTCTTCAAATCTGCCTGCTTGCAGGTAAGTATTCGCCAGCTCATTCAGAAAAAGAGAGTCGTTGTTCAAATCCTCCCGAGCTTCATTGTACAATTCAACAGCAGCATCAAATTCCTGGCGGCTGGTCATAGAATTTCCTGTTGCATAGTAGGCTTGCTGACTTCCCCTGTTTCCCTCAATAATTTGATTCCACGTCTCTAAAGCTTTCTCGCGCTCTCCCTTCAGATGGAGAATCTCCGCTAACTTTGTAGAGGCCTGTAATTGAAACCGACTATTCTGTGCTTGATTCCGAGCAACTTCCTCCGCCTCATCGAACTGCTTGAGATTAATTAAACAGCGTGTATATCTGTCGAAATAAACAAAAGATCTTGGATTTTGTTCGTAAAGGGAACGGATGATGGGCAACGCTTCCTCATACCTTTGTTGTTGGATTAGCTGGTTGGCCGTTTGATAGTCCTCAGTTTGCCCATACGATGTGAATGGAAAAAGAAGACCAAAACTTAGTAAGAGAAAAAATAATTTTGTTTTCATGAAGTCTGGAAGAAAAGTTTCTTGTGGATATCCGGCATCTTAGTTTTCATCATATCATAAAATCGATGCAGTGGGAATCCAACTACATTATAATAATCACCATTGATTTTTTCGACAAACAATGAACCCAGATCATCTTGAATACCATAGGAACCGGCTTTATCAAAGGGCTGTCCATATTTGATGTACTGTTCAATTTCTAATTCAGTTAACGAAGAAAATGTTACTTTTGTTCTTTCAAAAAAAGAGATTTCAGAACGAAATTTTCCGGACGAGTTAGTTTCTCCGGCATAAACGCCACTTAAAACATCATGTGTTTGTCCGCTCAATTTTTGAAGAAACTCCGATGCCTGATCTTTATCGTTTGGTTTACCAAGAATTTCATTATCTAGACAAACGATTGTATCTGCAGCAATTAAAAATTGCTCAGGATGGCGCATGGCTACATCCTCTGCCTTATGGCGGGCAAGGAGTTGAACAACCTCATGAGGTGGTGTATCTTCTGAAAATGTTTCTTCAATCGATGATGGATCTATCTCAAAATGAATTCCGACCTGAGTCAGCAGTTGAGCTCTCCGGGGACTGGCAGATGCCAAAATAACTTTCATATTTTGTATACTCCGTTCAGATCTGTTTTTTCAGTTACGGATAATTAAATAACTTAATGAATCAAACCTACAAAACAGAACCGTTTAATTAGCACTCATGTCTGCAAAAAAAAGAAAAAAAGACGATCAAAAACCGATGCTTTTTACCCCTTTGAATTATAAACTAATTGGTTTGGGGTTGCTGTTTCTCGTGATTGGTTTTACTGCAATGAGAATTGAGAACGAAGTCCAGGGATTTATCTCCCTTTATATATCTCCGGTTGTAATTATGGCAGGGTATGTTACCGTGTTGTATGCTATCCTTAAAAAAGATCACAAAATAAATGATCCCTCAACAACGAACAGCTCATCGTAAATTTTGTACCGGCTCATAAACTACTTATTTGGTTTAACGCTTATCTACCTTTTTATCCTTGAGGGCAGGATGGGAGATCATGTTATGGTTTTGATTGGGTTGGTACTATCTATCTTTGTAGCGTACACCACCTTTTTAACCAATTGGATTTCGCTTGAAGCTACCAAGGCAGTGGTTATTCTCGGAACAATCGTCCTTGGATTCGGCGGGTGGACGCTTGCGTTTGCAGTAGCCTTCTTTTTTGGAGTAAGCAGTTTTCTAACAGTTTTAAATAGGCGAATATCTGATGATTCCACCAATTCTGTACAAATTTTTAAAGACCGACGCAGAGATGGATATCAGGTTTGGGCCAATGGATTTTGGGTAGCTGTATTCTGTACTCTTTGGTTTACTTTAAATTCGATAGCTTACTTGATAGCCGCTTTTGCTGTAGTTGCTGCATCTACCGCTGATACATGGGCTACTGAGATTGGGACGTTAAATCCGGGAAAAACTTGGAAAATTACAACTTTTGAAAATGTAGAGCCTGGAACTGATGGAGGTATCAGCCTTAAAGGAACGCTTGCAGGTGTGCTAGGAGCATTATTGATTGGTCTATTTATCTTTAACTTGGAAATTTTATCTCCACTTAAATTTTTTGCTATTGTATTTGTTGGAGGTATTACCGGTTTATTGATTGACTCTTTTGCCGGGGCTATTCTCCTCGACAATAAGTTCGAACTGGAACCTCCCGAAGATTTTAGCGATGCAAATAATTCATTCACAAACAGCTTCATCAACTGGGCATCTACCGGTATTAGCGGACTGGCTGCTTATTTAATCACTCAACTCCTCCTTCTATGAAATGGTATAGAAAGCTACACTGGCAAATTATTATCGGACTGATACTCGGGCTTATTTGGGGACTCCTGTCAAGCATTGCAGGGTTCAATGAGTTCACCAGCAATTATATTCGTCCCTTTGGCGATATTTTTATCACACTTTTAAAACTTATCGCAGTTCCACTTGTATTAGCATCACTGGTTGTTGGTGTAACCAGCCTGAATGATATGACCAAGCTTTCCAGGATGGGTGGAAAAACCATCGGAATTTATATGGTCACTACGGTTTTTGCTATCACTATCGGATTGACTTCGGTCAATATCATTCAACCCGGCAAGACATTACCAGAAGAAACACGTACTTCACTCATGGAGAGTTATGGGGAAGGTGTTCAGGAGAGGGGAGATGCAGCCGATCAACTCCTTGAACAGAGTCCACTTCAATTCATTGTTGATATTGTTCCGGAAAACTTTTTTGCTGCCGCATCTGATAATGGGAACATGCTTCAGATTGTATTTGTAGCCGTTTTTCTTGGAATTGGAATTGTTCAAATTCCTCTTCAAAAGTCACAGGTGCTTATAAATGTATTCGAGGCGTTAAATGATGTGATCATTAAAATTGTGGATCTCATCATGAAACTTGCCCCGTATGGAGTATTTGCTTTAATGGCCGTGGTTATTATCGATCTGGCAGGTGATGATATCGGTCAGGCACTGGTCCTTTTAAAAGCCCTCGGTTGGTATTGTATAGCTGTAGTTATTGGACTTCTTATTCATGTGATTGTGGTTTACTCCAGCTTATTTAAAATTTTCAGCAAAATGAAGCTTAGAGATTTTTTCCGGGCTATTCAACCGGCTGTATTGCTTGGCTTTAGTACGAGCTCGAGTGTTGCTACGCTTCCGGTTACGATGGAGAGAGTCGAGAAAAATTTGGGAGTTGAGGATGAAGTTTCCAGCTTTGTGCTACCGGTAGGAGCTACCATAAATATGGACGGGACGAGTCTCTATCAAGCAGTTGCAGCAGTATTTATAGCTCAGGCACTCGGGTTGGACCTTTCCATCGCCCAACAATTGACAATAGTATTAACGGCTACACTCGCATCAATAGGAGCTGCAGGAGTGCCGGGGGCAGGAATCATCATGCTTGTTATTGTTCTCCAGGCAGTTCAGGTTCCACTGGAAGGAATTGCGCTAATACTTGGTGTTGACAGAATTCTTGATATGCTCAGAACGGCGGTAAACGTTACGGGAGACGCTGCTGTTTCTGTTGCAGTTGCATATACTGAAGGAAAACTAGGACCGTTACATTTTGATGAAGATGAGTCATGAAACTTTTTAATGGAAAGTTCACTTAGATAAACTGGAAATACATTCATTAATTTATTGACTTTCAATGACAATAGTTTTTCTCTTTCTTTTGCTGTATATGCCATTAATAAATGATTCAACAGAATCTATGAAGGCTGAAAAGACTTGGTATGAAGATAGATTGAACTCCGGAATCGAAGCTTTTTATCAAACAGATTGGAATCGGGCCAACCGAAATTTTGAACAGATTAAAACTCGTCATCCCGATGATCCAACTCCCTATTTTTTTGAGAGTATGATGCCTTTCCTGGAATACTTTTTTGTGGATCAGTCGGAACAATTGGCAAGTGAATTTTTAAAAAAATCTGAGAAAGCTGTTGAGTTAAGTCAGAAAAAGTTGGAAGAAACATCAACAGACACTACAATGGTTTTGATGTTAAGTGGTTTATATGGATATCGAGGGTTGGTTGCTGCGGGACAAGGTGAACATCGAATAGCACTTCAAAGCGGTTTGAAAGGATTCAATTACACACGGCAGTTGCTTTCCATCGATTCAAACAGACCAGATGCGCGTATCGGCAAAGGAATGTTTTACTATATGGTGGGCAGCGTACCAAATGGAATGAAATGGGCAACCAATATTTTTGGATTAAATGCCGAAATAGAGGATGGATTTCATGAATTAAAAATAGCTGCAGAGAGTGATTCATATGTCAGCAATGACGCCAAAATGATGCTCATGTATTTGTATCAAAAAGAGGGGAGATTGGAAGATGCTCTTCATTATGCAGAAAAACTGACCAAAGATCTGCCTGAGAACGTAATCTTTTTGTATAAAAAAGCAGATATTTTGGAAAATCTCGGAAATAGAGAAGCCGCTTTAAACGTTTATAAAGCTATAATCAATAAAAATAATCCAGATTTGGGGCTTATTACCGAAAAAAGCAGAAAAAAAGCGGTTGAACTGGAAAAAACAGACATAAATAGTAGATAATAATTGAATAAATTCTAACCTTAGAGAGTAGATAATTATTTCTAACAGTTAAAATGTGTATGGGACGAAAGTTACGGGCCTTCTCCTTAACAATTTTATTCTTTGTTTCCGTTGTTTTGATCGGGGGTGGCGTAACTGTATCTACTGCTCAAATTTCACTCGAAAATGATACTCCTCTTGAAGTCCGTTTTACACAGGGAGTATCCGAGAGAAATGAAACTTCTGTAACTGTCGGTTTATCTGAATTTGAAACTATTCTCTCACCTGAATTCACTCTCAAAAATAATCAGTGGCAGTCTTACCGAGAGGCAAACACTGAAGATAACTACTATGTTTCAGGTGGCATTTATGGCACTGCTCCAAGCCGGATTCAGCTTGAAAATTCACCCTATCAAACATTTTTTGCAGCCTCTATTCAAAACAATAGTGAATTTAGTTTTGGAAATTTTATTATTGCATTCGATTTCATGTATAATTTCTTTGGAAATGAAAGTGTAAATGAGTTTGAGCTGAAGTATAAAGTTAATGACGGAGAGTGGAACAACCTGCCAAGTGGTGTGATCGACGAATCTTCTCTTCGTTCTGTTGAAGATGCCTGGAGCTCTTTTTCACTTCATCTGAATATTGATGATGTTTATCTGCGCCCATCTGATACAATCCATTTAATGTGGACGATTGATGAGGAAGATCCTGTGACAGAACGAATTCCCATGGCTCTGCAAAGGATGGAAATTTTTCCTGAAAAAGTTGAGCAGAATTCGCTTAACAGGGGAGATCTTATTATCACAGAAATTTTACCTGTTTCGGATGTAAACGGATCTGATTTTGAGTACGTAGAAATTTATAATCCCGGGGAGTCTTCTGTTTCACTTAAAGGTATTGAACTGGTAACCAACAATGGAGCAAGAGTTATTCAGCAGGATATATTTGTTGAACCTTATAGTTTTACGGTGATCTCGAATGTAGATATTTCCAGCCTTGAAGGTGTTGAAAACAGTTATTTTTACCAAGGCTCACTTGTGACATCTGATGGTGGCAGAGTTGAATTGGAACGTAATGGAAATTTAATAGCCTCAGCAACCTATCAACCTACAGAACCTGGAGTCGCTGTCGAGCTCAATAGAGTATCACAAGCTTATGACGGATATTCAAGTATGCAGGACTTTGCAGCATCGCAAACAACTTATTTCCAGGAATTGTATGGATCGCCCGGTGTTGAGGGAAGTACGGGACGAATGTTTAAAAAAACATTTGAACAAAGAGGGGTTTACCTAATTTCATTTCCCGGTACGCCTGTCCAACAATTGAACAGGAACCTCCCACTGGAATTTTACAAACTGGATGGCACTGAAATCGACGTTGGATCAATTGAACCTTATTCACCTCTATTAGTCGAAAAAACAGATGATAACCCGGTATCAGTTTTTACAGAAGTAGTTGGAAATCAAAGTACGAGACCTGATATAACAACCTCTTTTACGGATCAATCGGATTTCTTATCAATACCAATTAACACGGAACGGGAAGCCATTCAAAGTAAAAACCAAAGTATCATACAGGCTTTTCCCGTTACCCAGGTTTGGAATCCACAAAAAAAGAAATTCAATTTATCGCTAACCAATCAGACTCAAACTGATTACTGGTCACCGATAATGGTTCACGGAAGTGTAGCGGAGTTACTCAGTGCCTCTGAAAATCAAATTCGAAGTCCGCTTCCAGATCAATTTGTTGAATTTGGAATTCTCCCGGATGACCAGGAAAGTTCTGTGCTATCTGATGTTGTAATGGTAGGCTTTATGGATATACCCGCTCAATACGATGAGATTCGGTATGACCTGCCAAAGTTGGTACTTGAAGAGCCATCTATCTCGAACCAAAGAGATGAAGATTCACAGCTTTTATACTTAACATCAACACTATCGGATGAGAGTTTTAATTCATTCACACATCTGCCACAGCAAATAGATAAGGAATATGAACTTGGATTAGGCCACCAGGTTACAAATGATGCAGGAGGTGCGGTACTTCGCTGGAATGTAAGTGATAAATTACCGGATGAGTGGGTGATAACTATCGAAGATACATTCAATGGTACGGTTGTAAACCTGAGAGAGGAGAATGAATATCGCTTTAGGTATGTAGATTCTTCGGAAAATGGGGACCGGGAACTTTCAGATTCACCAAAAATCAGATCAATTAATCCTGTTGAACGACCCCGATTTGTTGTAAACGTTAAACCTTACGAGTCATTCTCTAATGCAACGGAGGAGGAAGAGGTGCCGAATAGTATTGAGCTTCGGCCGAATTATCCTAATCCATTTAACCCGTCAACCAACATTAATTTTTATATCCCGGAAGAGCGAAGCGTACGTGTGGGAGTTTACAACATAGTGGGACAGCAGGTAGCCTTATTATTGGATGATGTTGTCCAGCAGGGTGAACATTCACTTCTTTGGGATGCTTCCGACAAGCCAAGCGGTATCTACATCGTACAACTTGAAACAGGAAGCCGAATTTTTACGCGAAAAATTACATTGATTAAGTAACCATTCAATTAATACGAAATAAAGCTAATTTTAATTAAACAGGCATACGCAGTAAAAAAATATCCATGCAGTATAAATCAGTTCAGGGAGTTAAAATTCCGGAGATTGGAATTGGAACCTACAGGCTATATGGCAGAGAGTGTAATCAAACGGTTACAGAAGCTTTGGCCATGGGCTACAGACATGTTGATACCGCCCAAATGTATAAAAATGAAAAAGAGGTGGGGGACGCTATCTACTCCTCGCCCGTTAACCGTGAAGATGTGTTCCTTACCACAAAGATTTGGCACACAAATCTTGAACACGATGATGTTCTTCAGTCAGTTGAAGACAGTTTACGCCAGTTACGAACACCTTATGTTGATCTTCTATTAATCCACTGGCCTAACGACCAATTTTCTATTCAACAAACTTTTGAAGCTATGTTAACCCTGCGAGATCAGGGTAAAGCTCTAAATGTTGGAATCAGCAATTTTCCAATGGGTTTGACCAGGGAAGTAGTAGAGGAGCATAGAATTCCAATCCTTACAACCCAGGTTGAATACCATCCCTTCCTGGCTCAGTTTGATCTACTGGATTATTCGTATGACCACGATTTTTTAATTACCGCATATAGTCCGTTGGCGCAGGGACAGGTAACTGAGAATGATGAACTTATTGCTATCGGTAATGAGTATGGCAAATCTGCTGTACAGGTTTCTCTCAGATGGTTGATTGAGCAGGAAAATGTCATCACTATTCCAAAGGCATCCTCAAAAGAGCACCTGGAAGAGAATATGGAAATTTTTGATTTTGAACTTTCTGATGAACATTTCCAACAGATCGACGAACTCGATAAAACCAAACGTTTGGTAAACCCATCGTTTGCACCGAATTGGGATAATTAGTAATTAGCTTGATTTATTAATTTTGCAGGAACGATATTTTGATCTTGTTCCTTGTTAGAGTAGAAACAAAAAACGTTTAAATTTTTTCTACATGCTCAATAAATCAGATTATTTTATTATCTCCGCAGCTTTGATATCAATGATTCTTTCTATTGTATTGTGGTTTGCCGTAGATCAGGATGCCGGACTATTTGTAGGCATTTGGGTACCTTCAATTCTTGGATTTGGCGCATATTTCAAAATTATTAAATATGGGGGGCGCTAATGGAGGCACCGTTTATATTTACGTCAGGAATTTTTGTTGTCGTACTCTTTTTAATTGGGCTGATATATACCTTCAAAGAGTTCAAAGAGATGGAAGGTCACCCCTCAGATTTTCGTAGAGACAGGAGTGATGAACCCGAGGTTATTGATAAGGGGTAATCGTTACGACCAACTCGTTCTTGCAATCGCAATGATCTGTTTATCATTATTTTTGAACAGAGTACAGTTAATTTCACTATTCAGATTCGGGTTTGTTTGATTTGAAAGATAAATCTTATCACCTGCTTTTGTTTCGGCAGAGAACTGGATGATTATTTCATTGCACTTTTTTTGGTCCTTTTCTAAAAGATTGTAGCCTGTCATCCAATCAATATACCGTACATTGTTAACGTGTTTGTTCATATCCAGGTCGTTCAGTCCGGCTGTGGTGATAAAATTTGCTTTGTCACTGTCAAGTTTTTTTAGATTACTTTTGTGAAGATCTAAAACATGTCTATCAGTTTTATAGCGACTGCTCATAAGCTCATCCGGCATTTTTACCGGGCGTTTTTTTCGAACGTCCACTACCATCCACTGGCTTAACCCAACGGCCAGAAGTTCATCGTTTTCATTATAAAGTTCATAATCTCGATACGCTCGCAATCCATCTCCGGTAGAAGGCCATGTTTTAACCTGTACCGATTCCCATCGCTCAGGGTATACGTGAACCTTGACTTGCAGCTTGTACAAGATCCATGTTAATCCCTGCTTTTGAAGGTCGGAGATATCAAAATCTAACTTCCTGGCATGTAAGCCGGCAGCCTCTTGAAAATAGTTGCAAATTGCAGAGACAGATGCCTCCTTATTATGGTCAACCTCATAGGAGCGTACTTTAAAAGGTACTGAGTAGGAATACTCTAAATTTGGCATTTTTAATTTTTTTGATGATATGTATTGCCAAAATTTACGGTATTTACACTTATCATTCAGGTTGTCTGAATCAGACACTTTCCTCAAGATTAATTTTCCGAATGCAGATCTTGCAGATTCTCCCGTATTATCTGAGTCCGTCATAATCTGACTACCTGTAATGGCAGGTGGTTCTTCTCCAAATGCAGCTTTATAATCCTCCGGGATATTTCTCTTTTCGGATTGCCAGGTTTCCGCTTTATTATTTCCAGATTGAACTGCCAGAACTTGAACCCAATCTGTATATGGATTCGGATGAATCGATCCAACCTCTGCTTTGTTTACCCATATATAATTCAAGGCGCGAGTTGGAACGTCAAAAGATGTGAATGTTTGATAAAACCTGTACTTGATTTTATCTCCAAAACCAAGATTAAAAACAGGATAGTCGAACGTGATATAAACATGTGCAGCATAGTCATCACCATCTTTTTTTGTTACATCTCCTGATTCGAGCACAGATTCGATCATTCATCCCCATTCAAGAATCGGAAAGTCCTCAGGATTTGCAGAAATTTCAACTTTTACACTTGAAATGGATTGATTCGAGCTGGCTTTAATAATTGGTTCACTTTATTTTTTGTGCCCGATCTGTGAATAGTAGGATCTTTTCTGCCGAAGGGTGGTGCCAGTTTCCAAATTGAGTTCGAATTAGCATCTTCGTGGAAGGTTGCAGGGTTCATCACATAACGATCAATACTATCAGTTTGTAGTTCAATTTGCTGAGCAATTCCACTCCCATTATTAGTAAATATGAAGACCGTTAGTATGGTCAAATATCTTGTAATTAAATCCATGATAAAGGAATAAATTTTAGAAAGTAAAAAACAGTTTGAGTCTATTCACATGAATCACAAGAAAGTAACATTTATCTGATTCACACCTAGCTTGATGAATCACCTAAAATGATTGTAGGTTCTTCTAAGCAGATTGAAACTGTGTTTTTTGTGATTTTTTATAACAAATCTAAATTAATTAATACGAGATAGGGATGAGGATGGATAGTTACAAAAATATATAATATAATATATATTATGATATAAAAATAATGATCAAAAAAATGTAACTACTATACTTTAAAAGTTTCTATATGGATAAAAAAAAATTAATTTTAAAATATTTTATAAAAAATATTAATAGAATGAATTCCCCCTAAATTTTTAATGTTGATAACTTTTTTATTTGTTGATAAGTACAAAAAACGTCTAATAAGGCAATTAAACTCATAAAATTATTCACATCTTGATAATCTATTGTTCTGTAAAACTTAATTTCTATCTATATGATCACGAAAATAGAATAATTCGTTTGGCTATTAGGTTTCAATTTTGACTAAATTTTTTAAAGCAGATCTAAATGTGGATAACTTCCGGAAATTGTGGAAAAGTAATTGATTTTTTTCTTGCTGTGTCTTGCTCTCACAAATATATTGCTTGATACATTTTCTCGCTAAAAAGCCAAATCATCAGCAGAAATTTTTTTTAGCGCTCTCACACATTAATAGATAGTAAAAGAGGAGAATATATTTATGAAATTTAAGCGTTTTTATACCAACGAAGAATGGAGTTCGCCGTACGAAGAGATCAAGTTCGAGAAGAGAAAATCAGAAATTAAGAATCCTGACGGCTCGCTTATTTTTCAGATGGAAGACGTGGAAGTGCCATCCTCCTGGTCGCAAGTCTCGACGGATATCATCGCTCAAAAATATTTTCGAAAAGCAGGTGTTCCAGCAAAAGTAAAAAAGGTTAAAGAGAAAGGAGTTCCATCGTGGTTACAACGTTCTGTACCCGATGAGAAAGCTCTCGAAAAAATTGATGAAGATGATCGGTACAGTCATGAAATTGACAGTAAGCAGGTATTTCACCGGCTGGCAGGATGCTGGACCTATTGGGGATGGAAACACGATTACTTTGATTCAGAAGAAGATGCAAAAATCTTTTACGATGAACTTCGGTATATGCTTGCCAATCAAATGGCGGCGCCAAACAGTCCGCAGTGGTTCAACACGGGTTTACATTGGGCATACGGGATTAATGGTCCCGCACAAGGCCACTATTATGTAGATGGCAAAACAGGTGAGCTTAAAAAATCAGATGACGCCTATTCACATCCACAGCCCCATGCTTGCTTCATCCAAAGTATTGATGATGACCTTGTAAATGAAGGCGGTATAATGGATCTGTGGGTTCGTGAAGCTCGCCTTTTTAAATATGGGTCAGGTACCGGCAGTAATTTTTCAAAAATTCGAGGTGAGAATGAACCTCTGAGTGGTGGTGGAAAGTCCTCCGGCCTGATGAGTTTCCTGAAGATCGGTGATCGCGCAGCCGGTGCAATTAAATCCGGCGGTACTACGCGCAGAGCTGCCAAAATGGTTACGCTCGATTTGGATCACCCCGACATTGAAGAGTATATCAACTGGAAGGTTCGCGAAGAGCAGAAAGTAGCGTCAATCGTTACCGGTTCGAAAATTACCGAGAAGCATCTCAAAAAAATTATAAGGCTTTGCAATGAACCTGTAGAAATTGATGGTAAGACATACAACGGAGCTGTGAGCCGTGATCCTATAAAGAATGAAGATCTAGGTGAAGCAATTAAAAAGGCAAAGCGAGACCAGGTTCCATTAAATTATATTGAACGGGTTATTCAGTTAGCAGCACAGGGATTTACCGATATTGAATTTGATACGTATGATACTGACTGGAATTCAGAGGCATATGCCACAGTTAGCGGACAAAATTCTAATAACTCTGTTCGGGTACCAAACAGCTTCATGAAAGCTGTTGTAGATAACAAAGAGTGGAATCTTTACGGCAGGGTTGAGCGGAAGAGGGCTAAGAAAGAGGGCAGAGAACCTGAGCCTTTGAAAACCATGCAGGCTCGTGATCTCTGGGAACAAATTAGTTATGCGGCATGGTCTTGTGCCGACCCTGGAGCTCAATATCACGATACTATAAACGAATGGCATACGTGCCCTGAAGATGGACCGATTAATGCGAGTAATCCCTGCTCGGAATATATGTTCCTTGATAACACGGCATGTAATCTTGCATCACTGAATCTGATGAAGTTTTTCAAGGATGAGGATTGCAGCGAGTTTGATGTGGAATCAATTCAACAAGCGTCAAGACTTTGGACCGTTGTTCTTGAAATTTCTGTGTTGATGGCACAGTTTCCATCCAAAGAAATTGCTGACTTATCTTACATTTACCGCACATTGGGCCTTGGCTTTGCCAATATTGGTGCGGCCCTTATGGTACAGGGCGTTCCCTACGATAGTGAAAAGGGATGTGCCATTGCCGGTGCTATCACGAGTATGATGCACATGAAAGCCTATGCTACAAGTGCTGAGCTTGCCAGCGAACTTGGTGCGTTTGAAGGATATGAGCGGAATAAGGAACATATGCTTCGGGTTCTTAGAAATCACAAACGGGCCGCGTACGATGCGGATAATGAGGAATATGAGGGGTTGACGATAAAGCCCATGGGAATCAGTGAAGATCACTGCCCGACATACCTCTTGAAGGCTGCTCAAAAAAATGCCGACGAAGCGGTAGAGATGGGTGAAGAGCATGGGTACCGAAATGCCCAGGTCACTGTTATTGCGCCAACCGGTACAATTGGACTGGTGATGGACTGTGATACAACCGGAATTGAACCTGATTTTGCACTGGTTAAATTCAAGAAACTGGCCGGAGGCGGTTACTTTAAGATCATCAACCAGAGTGTGCCGTTAGCTCTTAAAAATCTCGGATACAAAGAGAAAGAGATTGATGAAATCATTAGATATGCCAAAGGCTCCGGAACACTTGAAGGTTGCCCTCATATCAATCCTAAATCTTTAAAAGAGAAAGGATTTACAGATGAAAAACTGGACGCTATAGAAGAGGCTCTGCCCGGTAGTTTCGACATCAAATTTGCATTTAACCACTGGACGCTGGGTGAGGAATTCTGTAAAGATGTACTCGGTCTTTCAGAAAATCAATTGTCCGATCATAACTTCGACATGCTACGTTTCCTTGGGTTCTCGAAGGATCAGATCCAGGACGCCAATGATTATGTCTGTGGTACAATGACGATTGAGGGTGCACCTCATCTTGAAGAAAAACATTATCCTGTATTCGACTGTGCTAACAAGTGCGGAAGAATCGGGAAGCGATTTATTTCCGCGGAAGGTCATATCAATATGATGGCAGCTGCACAACCTTTTATTTCAGGTGCTATTTCCAAGACCATTAACCTGCCTAATGAAGCTACGGTTGAGGACTTCAAGGATGCATACATGCAATCTTGGGAGAAAATGTTGAAGGCCAACGCTCTTTATCGAGATGGTTCGAAGTTGAGTCAACCATTGAACTCTATGAGTGACGTAATTGAAGAACTCGAAGATGAAGATGAAGAAACCGCAGCAGCGCAAGACAAAGTGGTTCAAACCGCAGAGAAGATTATTCACAAATATGTGGCTCGACGTCAGCGATTACCGTTCCGCAGAAGCGGTTATACACAGAAAGTGAAAATAGGCGGACAAAGTGTCTATCTGCGAACCGGTGAATACGACAATGGTCAGCTCGGTGAGATCTTTATTGACATGCATCGCGAGGGTGCTGCATTCAGAAGTCTCACAAACTGCTTTGCTATCGCAATTTCACTTGGTTTACAGCATGGTGTTCCACTCGAAGAATTCGTGGATGCATTTACATTCACGAAATTCGAGCCGAGTGGCATGGTTAACGGTAGCCCTCATATAAAAATGACGACTTCGGTGATCGATTATATATTCAGAGAGTTAGCCGTAACCTATTTGGGACGGGAAGACCTGGCGCACGTGGCTCCCGAAGATATCCTCAAACGAAAACTTCGGCCATCCGAAGAGGAGGACCTCGCCGATGAGGTGGCAAAAAAGTCTCAAACCAAAAATAAACCTAAAACTGTAAATCAAGGAGCAAATGTCGTTCAAAAAGAGCAGTATCAACAGGATGATGCTGAATCGGATTACGACAGAGCGAAACAACTGGGATATACAGGCGATTCCTGCTCCGAATGCGGGAGCATGACAATGATTCGCAACGGTACATGTTTGAAATGCATGACTTGTGGATCTACAACAGGGTGCTCCTAAAAGTATACTTCGTTTCCGACCCAAATTTGACGGAGATGGAGTGTTGACTTAAACGATTCAAAAACCTGCCGCTCCGATGACTCGGAAGGCAGGTTTTTTTATGCCAAACTTGGATTATTCTGCTTCCCCAAGTTAGATCCTACCGCTAACTCTTCTAAATTGTTGAAATCTTCAGTGAATCGGTTCCGGAGAATCTCATTATAAACTTTGAATGTGTTTCCATCATTTGCGAGGAAATATGTATAAGCATCATAGGCTGTTTCAACTCCCTTCTTCTTAATTTCTCCAATCAGACCACCAATAGTATTAGAGATTGCCTCTCTTTCCTCATCGGTTTCTACAGAAGCAAAATCAATTAAATTCAAATAGATATGAATTGCATACGGTTCGCCGTAGAACTCATTCAATTCAATCGATTTTTGCAGAGCATACACCGACTTTTTCCTGTAGTCATTATTTGTGGTTCTGCTATAGAGATTCATGTTTGCAATCGCTACGTTTGCCCAGGTAAGCTCATTTAAATTGATTTTATTGGCATACTCATCAACAATAGCATTGATTTGGTCAAATTTTGATGCCGAAAAATAATGTTTAATTAATTCTGAAAAGTAGTGTGTTTTTTCTCCTTCATTGCCAAGAGAAAGAATTTTCATAAGAATCGAATCCGCCCTCTCTTTAGTAAAGTAAAAGAATTGCTCATGTTCTAAATTGTCTCTCAGGGTATTTATCTCTTTATCTAATTCCTGGCGATTTTCATTAGATTGAAGTTTCATACCTGCCGTTTCAATTTTTTGAGTTGTATCTTCAAACTGCTTCAGTATTTTTTCAGAAATAGATGTAATAAAGCGATGAGCAGAAATTGCTGCGATAAGACAAAATCCCGCAAACACAAAATAATCAAGATGATTTTGCCTGCTGTTTTCGAGCAGATCACTTGATATGGTTGTCATAAATAAGGGCACAAGCAGTGATGCACAGACACCAATTAAAATGTAAAACTCTGGTTTAAGAGTGTTATTCATCGTTGAGGAAGTATATTTTTCGATCATATAAGCTGCACCTCCGCCAAGAACTCCGGCAATGATCATGATTGAAAAAATAATAAGCAGGTGTATTGGATCATTTACACTTGCTACAAACTCCTGGTTTGTTAAACTGTCAGCTTGATTCATTTTTAAATATTTTTAAGTGTAGAATTGCAGTCTGGAATCAATAATTAAATTAGAAATGATAATAGATCAAAAATAATTTTGTGTAATTACTGAATTTATCGTGAGTTGTGTATTTAAATTTTCAGCTAAAATTTACTTAAAGAATGAGAATACTCTACATATTTCCACATCCGGATGACGAATCCTTTGGACCCGCACCTGCCATATCAGCTCAGTTACGACAGGGTTATGAAATATATCTTTTAACTCTTACGAAAGGCGAAGCCACAAAACAACGATTCAGACTTGGGGTGAGCAAAAAGGAGATGGGAGAAATTCGCTTTAAAGAGATGAAATGTGTTGAGAAAACCCTCGGTTTAACCGGTATGAAAGTTCTCGATCTGCCGGATGGAGAATTGAAAAACCTGAACCCAATTGATATTGAAGATCAGATTGAAGCATATATCAAAAAAATAAAACCGGATATTCTTGTAACATATGCGGTGCATGGTGTAAGCGGATTTCACGATCATTTAGTGACGCATGCTGTTGTGAAACGAGTTTTCTGTAAAATGAAAGAGGAGGGAGGCGAACATCCAAAACGGCTTGCACTTTTTACACGCATGGGTGAGGTTGACCTAGATGGAAAGTTTCGTCTTGAAGCCTCAGAGGATGAGGATATTAAATTTATTGAGACCTGCTCCGAGAAGGATATGCAAATATTCCACGATGCCCTCGATTGTTATAAAACCTACCAGGATGTGATTGAAGCGAGTAACGTAAAAAATGTTGTGACCAACAAAGTTCCCTTTGAAATTTTTGGTGAAGATATAAAAAGTCGCTTAGGGAGTATTTCAGATCAGATCGACGAGGATATTAATTAATCCAGTTAATTACCACGGGCCGCTTTTGAAGATTCCCATATACTATGGTTTAAACTGTAGTCGGGGTACGTATTATTTTCGAGAATTGGATTACAGTCTTGATCAGACCATAGATTATTTTGAACACCTGTCCTGTTATACCACAATGAGCGATTATTTGTTATTATATGATTGTTACAAGGTTCAGGCTCACTATAGTCTGCTGAGTAAAGTGCAATATTGCTGTCTCTCCATTCATCGCTGTAGAGAATATTGCTGTCAACTTTGATATCTTCACCACCGGCTATTCCAATTCCAACCTGTCCCGGTGTAACACCAACATTTCCATAGGCAAGTTGATGTTTTCCTCCGGCATCGCCCAGCATAATGAATGAACCGTACTTAGAATGGCCATGTCCTCTTGCCCGATTGTATCTCACTTGGATAGGACTGTCTGCTGTGCCACTTGACCGATAAATTGATATCCAATCTTCAACATCCCTTGCGCCTGGCCTGAGATAATCGCCCTTTCTTTCCATCGTGTTATATTCAATTCGGATGTTCTTTCCGCTGCATTTACCCAACTGGACAAAGTTTCTGCCAATATTTATACCTGTATTCCAGTCTATCAAAATCGGGCCCTCACAATAGGAGGGTAGTATAGCAGATGAAACTCTGGCGAAGTGACTGTGTGAGACAGTAATATCGGATACGTCATTCAAACGTATGGCACCATTGAGTTCACCTGTTCCTGAGCCGGTATCAGTGATCCTGAGTCGTTTGAAACTAACTTTTTCTCCGGCATCAAAATAGATTCCATTATCAACATAATTTCTTATTTCAACACCTTGTATAGAAACATTTATAGCTTTGCCAGTGAAAGCAGCTGTTATGGAATTAAGCCCATCCATAATAGCACCCTTTTCTCCCAGCCATACATTCCCTGACTTTGGATTGTGAACACGCTGTTTTTGATGAAGACCGTTGGCAATAACAAATACGGTACCAGCAGGAAAATTATCGTTTGCTTGTTGAAAATTATCACCCGGATATAGTTTTACCTGACCGGAACTTCCAGTATCTGAGCAACTCTCAATGAAAATAAGAGACAGCAAACCCAGCGATAAGTATAGTTTCACCCATTTGTTCATTTTTACCCCAATTGAATAAGACCCAAAAAAAAACCTTTAGATACTTGGACCGATAAATAAAATAATTAGAAAATTATGAGTCAAGTATCTAAGAAAAAATTATAGATTAAATAAATTAGTCTGATAAACCTAAATAAAAATTAGGTTTTGACAAGTAGTCAATATTTTAGAAAATTTATAAAATTTTATGTGTAAAAAATTTATAATTTTACTCAATAATACTTTACTAAGAACCAAATAAAGACTATTGATGAATATTTTTTCCGATTTCTTAATTCCAGAATAAGAAAAATAAAATTTAAACGCCCGTGAAAATTCGGTGCTTCATCTTATACATTGATCTGAAAAATGGCATATATGGCATCTTAGAAAAAATAGACAATTCAAGAGCCGGATTGGATTCTTCAGATAAAAATTTGAGTACCTGATCAAAACTGTTTTTTTGAAACAAGCATTCAAATGCTCTTAATGCATTATCTCTTTCATGTGAAAGAAGGTAGAGCATCATAATATCATATACCCTGAAACGGTAAGATGAGGCACGTCTTTCGGGAATTAGATTTTGAGATTCCAAGGCATTAATAATTTCCAAACTGCGTTTTTGAATCCTGCTGAATGCATAACCGGTAGAGGGTTTTGCGAATCCCCCAATGGTTCCAATATTCCAAACAAAATCGCAATACTTTGCCGGATATTTTCGATCTTCCATCGGAATTGCTCCAAACTCTTCTCGTTCGATTGCAAAGTCACCTTTGTGCAAATTATATCGAGTTTCCAGATAATTTCTTACCTGTTCTCTGTACCGATCTTTTTCTAATAAACTTTCTGAAAAAATGGTGTATTCAACCAGGGCTTTGTTTTGAGAGAAAGGCAATAAGTAGATAAACGAGGTGCCATCTGACTGCGGTACTTCAAAATCCATGAATATTGCCAGGTTTGGATCAAACAGATTTTTGTTGATGGTGATTTCCCATCCGAGAAAATGTTGGATTAAGGATATGTCTACCTCCAGGTTATCGAAACCGGAGGGTTTTAAAGCACTTTGAAAAATTTTCCGGGATTTAAATTCACCTTTGGTTGTTTGTACAAAACCAAATTGATCATCAGAGTTAAAGTCCTTAATACCCGCTTCCAAAAAAGTGACTTGCTCACTTTTTTCAGCTTGCTGTAATATATGATGAGTAAAATCTTCACTTCTGATACATTTATACAGGTACTCATTCAGATTTTCCGAGTAATCTTCTCCGGCAATTTTCACAAATAACTTATCCCAGGAGTGGTGAATAACCCCTTCATTGGGCAGAGAAAGGTCTTCCCAGAAACACCAAGTCTTATCGTTGGCAGGTTCAAAGGATTGGTCGATCAGCAAAATATTCTGATCTCTGAGAACTGATGAATGTAAGATTCGCCAAAGTAGGCTGAGTCCGGCAGCTCCTGCACCTGCAATGATAATGTCGAACTGTTTTTTATTAGCCACTAAATTTTAAATCGAATGAAATTTATAGTCTTTTAACCCTTCTTCGAAAATGTCCGTTCAACATTAAGTTAAAGTTTCAGATCTAAATCTAAGCTCTGGTACCGTTTAAGCCAAAGCGGAACGGAGATAGCTGCCAAATAGACCATAATACCGATAGTTACAAATGTAAGTGCAATTTCCAGATCTGATTCCAGCATATCAAAATGATATAATAGATTGTACCAATCGTGTGATTCTTTTCCAAGGTTGCCTATGAGAGGTAGCTGGCGCTGACCCCCATCAGCCGCATAAAATGCTACGCTAAACCAAGCTGATCCTAACAGGTAAAGTGAGAACTGAGTGCCTTTAACGTATCGATTGAAGATTGTAAAGATGACAATCAATAATGGAAGAAGTATCTCATTTAAAGTACCACCGAGAATTGTAATTATTCTTGATCCAAAGATGCTGAAGAATGTGTGGCCTGCTTCATGAACAATCAACAGAAAATTGTTGAGTAGAAATTTTTCAACATTCACGGGGAAGGGAAAGGAGTAACTGATGCTGAAAAAGATATTAAAGTTGAGAGTCCAATATGCCTGGTGAAGCTGATATGCCATAAATGGAAGCAGGATTATTGAGCCCCACCATGTTTTCATGATCTCTTGCCAGTCTGTCGATTCAGATAAAGAACTCAAATCTGTATTAACTGTATGTTTTAATTTTTCTGAATGTAAATAGTTCTAAAATTACATTAGTTAGGAGCAAAATCTATAATTTATTTTGATATCTGTTTTTTAAACCTTTACTATTGTTTAATAGTGTAACAATAGTAATTATTCTGTCCCTTTTAGTCTTGCTTATGAAATATTTCAGTTATCTATTTCCCGTTCTTGTTGTTTTTAATGCATGTTTGCTATCTGAAAATATTAATACAACGATATCGACAAATAAGGGTCTGGCAGAAGGAATTTATAATTCTAAAACCGGAATCTATGCTTACAAAGGAATTCCATTTGCAAAAGCTCCGGTAAGCGATTTAAGATGGAAAGCCCCTCAGCCGGAAGAAAAATGGGAAGGTACAGTAGATGCAACCGAATTTGGACCGATCTGTATGCAGGGTGAACCGGTTCCATTTTCGATGTGGACCCGGGAATTCATCGCCCCGGCCGGAAAAATGAGTGAAGATTGCCTGAACCTTAATATCTGGACGAAAGAAGGTTTTGTAAATTCGAAACGACCCGTAATTGTGTTTATACACGGTGGTGGTTTTAGCAGCGGCTCAGGTTCTGTACCGATTTACAACGGTGAGAATATGGCGAAGAAAGATGTGGTGTTCGTAACCATCAACTATCGGGTTGGAATTTTGGGATTTTTGGCTCATCCTGAATTGACCGAAGAATCAGCAAACAGTGCTTCCGGAAATTATGGTTTGATGGATCAGGTTGCAGCTTTGAAATGGGTGCAAAATAACATTTCAAATTTCGGCGGTGATCCAAATAATGTTACGATCGCGGGTCAATCAGCCGGTTCATTTAGCGTAAACTATTTGGTTGCATCGCCATTGGCGAGTGGACTTTTTCATCGGGCAATCGCTGAAAGTGGTGCCGCATTACTTCCATCTGCACGATTGGCGATGGATAATACATTAAGCAGTGCAGAAGAGCGTGGATTGAATGCGGCCTCATCACTTGGAGTTTCCGGTATTTCCGAAATGAGAGAATTACCGGCGGACTCAATTTTAAGTGCACAGGGACAATTCGGTGCCCCAGTTATCGATGGATATGTGATTCCCGATCAAATTTATTCACTATTTGAAGAAGGTAACTACAATGACGTACCACTCTTGACAGGTTGGAATGAAGATGAAGGGTTTTCATTTGGCCAGCCGCTTACAGCTGATCAGTTTAGGCAAAATATTCAGAATGACTTTGGAGAATTTTCTGACGAAATCCTTGAGCTATTTCCGGCTGAAACGGACTCGGCAGCTCAAAGGTCTCAAAAAGATCTGAGTATGCTCAACACATTTGGACTGCAGAACTGGAAGTGGGTTCAAATGCAAAATCAAACCGGGGATTCACCAGTTTATCTGTATCACTTCACCCGCGATGTTCCATACACATCAGAGCAGCAGGATTTTGGTGCTTTTCATACCGGGGAAGTTCCCTACGCGTATAATACCCTTCATACCAGCAATCGTCCCTGGGAACAAACAGACCGTGAGTTAGCTGAAACTATGGCGGCATATTGGGTAAGTTTTGCTGAGGATGGAGATCCCAATGGCGAAGGTTTACCTGAATGGCCTGTAGCAAAGTCTAATGAATATCAAACCATCTTTTTTGGTGATAGCTTACACATAGATACTGTGCCGATGCGAGAGCAACTTGAGTTACTTGACAAAATCTACACCGAAAGACTGAATCAATAATTGAAAATTCAACCAACTACATACAACTGACAAAAACAGTAGAATCCTATGAATTTTAAAAAGATATTCTTTCCAATAATTTTTGTCACCGTCTCACAAGCAGCAGCTGCTCAAATTCAGGAGATACCGCCTCAGGGTGAGGCAAAAGTTAAATCAATGACTAGCGAGGTGCTCGGTGTTGAACGTGGATATTCTATCTATTTGCCAAAAAGTTATACGGTTGAAGAGGACAGAAACTACCCTGTATTGTATTTGCTACATGGTGTATTTGGAGATCATACTAACTGGGTGGAAAGAGGTCATGTTCAGGATGTAGCTAACCGATTGATTGACGGTGACAAAGCTGTTGAAATGATTATCTTGATGCCTGATGGAGGAACAGAGTGGGATGGTTATTTCAACATGGACGGATGGGCGTATGAAGATTATTTCTTTAATGAGTTCATGCCATACATCGAAGAAAATTATCGTCTGAAAACCGGGAAAGAAAATACTGCGATTGCCGGGCTCTCAATGGGCGGCGGTGGCGCGACAGTTTACGGGCAGAAACATCCGGAAAAATTCACAACGGTTTACGCCATGAGTGCTTTGATGACTCTCGGCGAAGGAGAAGGGCTCAACCAGGATGATCCAAAATTCCAGGAACTCAACCGAACAGTAAGAGAAGAGAGCGCTGTAAATTTTGTGGCTAATGCAGATGAGGAAACGGTTGAAGAGCTAAAATCAGTCCGCTGGTTTGTGGATTGTGGAGATGATGATTTCTTGTTTGATGCGAATATCGCCTTTGTACAAGAAATGAGAGAGAAACAAATCCCGTTGCAATTTAGAGTTCGGGACGGAGGACACGATTGGGAGTATTGGCATTCCGCACTTTACATGGCGTTAGAATATGTCTCTCATGGATTTATGAAGGAGTAACCTTGAAGTTCATTTAAAAAACAACCACCAACTACTTACAACAAACAACCGATCATAACATGAAATCAAAACATATTATAAAAAAAACTTTTCTACTCGTTGGCTTTTTGGGGTTACTCATAACATCAGCATCAGCTCAATTCCAACAAGATCCGGTTGTTTCTCCGGAGATCCATGAAAACGGGTCGGTAACGTTTCGAATCATGGCAGCGACGGCAGATTCGGTTAAAATAAGTGGAAGCTGGATGCAGGGCTGGGGCGCTTCGGAAGATCTCGAAATGGGTGTAGAGGGAGTTTGGGAGATTACTATTTCAGATCTTAATCCTGATTACTATAACTATTCTTACAATGTAGATGGAATTCGAACCATCGATCCTCATAATCCATGGGTAATTCGGGATGTGAGAAATACATTCAACGCATTTATTCTTCCGGGATTAGAGAGTGAAAATGTTCAGTTGAGTGATCAAAAAAACGGAACCATTGAGGAAGTTTGGTATTCATCGCCCACGCTGAATATGGATCAGCGAAGAATGAAAGTATATCTGCCGCCGAATTACAATGAAAGTGATCAGGATTATCCGGTTCTATACCTGCTTCATGGTGGTGGAGGTGATGAAAATGCCTGGACCGAATTGGGTTTTGCAAACCGTATCATGGATAACCTCATTCATTCCGGAGATGCTGAGCCGATGATCGTTGTAATGACAAATGGAAATCCGAACCAATCTTCAGCTTGGCACGTAACTCCGGGGCATGAACCGGCTCGCGAATCAGATTCGCCTAATCCAATGGCTACCGAACGGTTTGAAGAAGGTTTAGTTTCGGATGTGATTCCGTTTATTGAATCCAATTACCGGGTCAAAACAGGAAAAGAAAATCGGGCGGTAACCGGTTTATCGATGGGCGGTTGGCAGACACAAAAACTGGCTCTCAAACATCCCGAAGTGTTTGATTATTACGGGGTGATGAGTATGGGTATTATTGAAGAAACTCAGTTTGGAATGGATGCCAAAGCACATCTTGAACTTACCAATCAGAATATTTCTGATCTGCAGGAAATAGGATACGAACTATACTGGATTGCATGTGGGACGGATGATTTTCTATTCGAAAGCGTCAACAATATGAGAGAAGTTCTGGACAACCATGATTTTGATTACGTTTATCGTGAGAGCGGAGGCGGCCATACCTGGGATATCTGGCGGCTGTATCTGTCTGAATTTACACCTATGCTTTTTAAATAATTAATAAATAGAATGCGTATACCGGTTAAGATTGTAAGTAATAAAACCTTATAGTTGTCTGAAATGAGCTTTTTTGGCTTTTGTCATTCCTTCCGACAGCGGTCGGGAAAAAACACCCGAATCTTCCCCCTTCGACCAGTGCAACGAAGCCTTGGCATAGTTCTAAGGGGGACTAAGGGGGATGATCAGCCTATAAAACATGCTTCATATAATTAGTACGATTATAGCTTTGTAAATTCAACTGGTAAACGCGTTAAATAGAATCAACAAATTCTCAACCGAATCAACCTTAATCAAAAAATCACCTTAACCATGAAAACGAACAGGCGAGATTTCTTACAAACAATGGGACTTGGAGCAGCAGGACTCGGTTTGGGATCAATCCCCGGGCTTTCTAAAAATGGGGAGAGCGCACATGAACCGGAAGAGCAGGTTTTAATTATTAATGATGACACCGCGATTGCGGATACTCAATACGGCAAAGTTCATGGATTTATTCTGAATGATATTTATAATTTCAGGGGCATTCCGTACGGGGCGAGTACGGCCGGTGAAAACCGATTCATGCCACCACAAAAACCGGAACCATGGGGTGATGATGTTTATCCGGCGGTTTGGTGGGGCGATTCGGCTCCGCAGATTATGGAGGGTCGATACAGCAATTCGTATCAATCCTGGCAGGATCATTGGAATTATGATAACATCGGTGAAGACTGCTTAAAGTTGAATGTTTGGACACCATCAATCGGCGATAATCAAAAACGACCTGTTTTGGTTTGGCTGCACGGCGGAGGTTACACAAATGGAAATGGCATTGAGCAAGATGGATATCACGGCGCAAACTTTAGTCGAAATCACGATACGGTTTTTGTTTCAATCAATCACCGATTAGGTCCGATTGGATTTTCTGACCTCTCCGGGGTAGGAGGGAGCAAGTTTGCGGATTCCGGAAATGTTGGCGCTCTTGATATGATAGCCGCTCCCGAATGGGATCGCGATAATATCGAAAACTTTGGTGGTGATCCAGGGAATGTGACCATTATGGGGCAGTCCGGCGGTGGTGCCAAAGTTTGTACGTTAATGGCGATGGAAAAAGCAAAAGAGCTTTTTCATAAAGCTGTGCCATTGAGCGGATCTACATTGGAAGGAATTGATCAGGAACGATCACAAAGTATAGGTCAATACATTTTAGAAGAAGCAGGCCTGAGTGAAGGTGATGTCGAAAAGCTCCAGGAGATTTCCTGGGAAGAGTATCTGCGAATCGCGAATGAAGCAGCAAGAAAATACCGTGAAGATTATGGTGGATCCGGGTTCCGTTCTTTCGGTCCGGTTGCAGATGGACGAATTCTGCCGCATGGGCAATACTTTTCAGATCCTAATGGGCTATCGTCTGATATTCCCATGCTAATCTGCAGTACATTTCATGAATGGAGCGTGGCACGTAACAATCCCGAGATGGAAGAGTGGACGTTTGACCAGGTGAAAGAATCACTCGCGGAACAAGCCGGTTTTTCAGGAGGGCTTGGTGAAAAGGCAGGTCCTGTGGTAGACGCGTATCGTGATGCATTTCCTGATAAAAAGCCTGTTGAAATTATGATTATGGTTATCAGTAATCGTCAAGGATTGATTGAAACAGCCAATGCGAAAGTGCAACAGCAAGCCCCGGTTTATGTTGCCTGGTTTGGATGGGAACCGCCCATGTTTAACGGACGGATGCGAGCTTTTCACTGCTTAGATATCTGTTTCTGG
>Ga0102943_1000342_pt1 | contig 31417 bp, 49 predicted proteins | sample SalPonC_black_MG_FD_78174 | JGI IMG/M metagenome (GOLD analysis project Ga0102943, IMG submission 78174) | Salt pond soil microbial communities from South San Francisco under conditions of wetland restoration - Salt Pond MetaG... | ecosystem: Environmental > Aquatic > Marine > Intertidal zone >...
CAATGATCTTCAACAAACAACCAATCCCGTTCATTCAAACCATTTCCATATATTGGTACTGGTTCATCATTTAATAGATTTCGTATAGTCATTGGAATTAATTTTTCTAAGTGTTGTCTTGGACCAAAATTATTAGAACAATTAATTATTCGTGTTGGTAATCCATGAGTAATATGATATGATTTAACTAAATGATCTGAAGATGCTTTAGATGCTGAGTATGGTGAACTTGGATTATATGGTGATTCTTCATTAAAAAAACCATCATCAATAGATCCATATACTTCATCTGTACTTATATGAATAAAAATTTTATCTTTAAAATCAGAACTAAAACGTGTCCAATGTTGTTTAGCAACATCCAATAATGTTCTTGTTCCAACAACATTTGTATTAATAAAATTAACAGAAGAATCTATTGATCTATCAACATGAGTTTCCGCAGCAAAATGAACAATCGTATCAATAAATTCATCATCAAATATCGTATCCAATAATATTGAATTACAAATATCACCTTGAATAAATCGATAATTTAATATATCCCGATCAACTAAATTTAAAAAATTGATGTTATTTGCCGCGTATGTCATTTTATCTAAATTAATAATTCGACAATCAGGATAATTTAATAACACATTAAGTATAAAATTAGAACCAATAAAACCACAACCACCAGTTACAAGTAAATTTCGACATTTCATAATCAATCCAAAAAAAGAAATAGGTTACTCCCGTCAAAAAAGACGGGAGTTTTCTACAACTGACTCTAATCAACCACTGGACCAAAATTTAGAATCAGTATAATGATACAAGCTAAAACAGCAATTTCGATTATTAAAGTTTGAATGATATTACTATACCATTTTCTTTTCAAATCGTAAATTGTTTTACCAGACTCTACTTGTGTAATACGCAACCATCGATGAAATTTTAAAATTGGATTTTTTGATCGATGTGTTACTTTCACAAACATAAACAATACTGGTAAAATTTGAATCATAATTGGTCCCCCTATTATTAGATATTTGCTTGTATCAAAATATCATATCTATATTAAATAGGAGAAAATTTATCAATCACAATCTTCAGAATAAATAGTTAAATAATCTTCAATTTCAGATATCTCTGAAATGTCATAATCATCACCTGTATATTCACTGTAAAGAATTAAACTTTTAAGATTATCCAATTTAATTCTATCAGATGGTTTATCACCCACCATTAATGAACGTGAAATATCAATATTATGTTCATCAACAGCTTGTAAAATCATACCTGGATTAGGTTTTCTACATCGAACATCTGTATCAAAAGGACAATAATAAAAAGCAGTAATTGGAATTCGTAACATTTCAAAAATATTACTTATCCAATTATGTATTTCAATTACATCATCACCTGTATAAAGACGTTTAGTAATACCTGATTGGTTTGTAACAACAATTATTTTATAACCAAAAGCAATTGCTGTACGACATACATTAAATATGTCAAAATTAAATACAATTTCAGATATATCCGATATGTATCCAGTATCTTCATTAATAATTCCATCTCGATCAAGAAATAAAGCTTTATCCATTTCTAATCTCCATTACAATAAAACAAGGGATGTTATTTCACACCCCTTATTTCTCCCAATTACCTAGTCATATAAAAATTATATGGTTCACGTTCATTAGATTTTTTTAAATAATCCCGAATTGACTGACATGCATTTCGTGTATAATGTTTACAGCGACCATCCGGTTCACCTTTATCACATTTAAGGTGAATGCAAATAGTATCATTTTCATCAAATTTAAATGAATTACGATGAACACATTGTGCATACCATGCTAGATAACGTGGTTCACCTTCTTTAATGTGCGATTCCCAAGTAACATTACAACCTGTTTTATCAAGTTCATGATCACAAGTTTCACATATTAAAGAGTCACAAACACTACCTTGATATGTTTGAGCACATATACGAACAGCAGATTTACCACAACACACACATTTAACATTATCATGTTTTTCACAATAAATCGAATCAGATTTACGATGATGTTTACAACGACCAATCCATCCAAGATCAAATTGACAGATTAAATCGTCATGTTCTTCACAATAAATTGAATCAGATTTAGATTCATTTTCACATAACATATTATTTTGATCATACAAACAATTCATATTCGCCTCCCAGTTAAATTTAAAATTAATTAATATATCTATATTAAAAATAAATAAAAAATATAAGGAGTATCATAATATTAAATTATTATGATACTCCTAAAAATCATCAATTTAATATAAGAAGCTTAGCTGGGAGGCGTAGAACAACTTATATTAAATAATGATTTGTATATTATAATATCTATATTTAAAATGTTAAAATAAGGAGGAGTATGATAGGATTTGAACCTATTGAATGAATTTTTTATCGGTAACAACAATAAATTTTATGAAGAAGTGTCAAAAACATATAATAAAAAATATTCAAACCTCCCATAAGTTTCATCCTCCATTTTACCTATAATAACTATATTATTTTTTTCAGTATTAATAGTGTCTAGATTTTTTTATATAATTAAAGTTATCTGGTTGATTTTCCATATGTTCTTTAACGGCAGAAAATGAGAATGGAAAATAATTATTATTATCTACACCAACATCTAATTGTTTTCCAGTTGGCAGTAATTTACCATGACTATGACCATATAATAACCAACTATTATAATGGCTTCTTGGCCATACAGTCATCTTATAATGACACATTATAATATAAGCATTTTGAAATTTATGCTCCATTATATAATGTGATTTCTTTTTGAGCCAATAATCATGACTTCCTAAAACGAATATATGATTACCATTAAGTTGTGATATTATATGCTCTGCAAATGAACGGGCACGTAATGTAAAATCTCCTATATGATATGTTGTATCTTTAGAAGTTACAATACTATTATGATTTACAATTAATGCATGATTCATTTCGTCAATATTATCAAATGGTCGATTTGAATAGTCAGGTTTAATTACGTTTGAATGTCCATAATGTTCATCAGCAGTATAAAAATTCATTATTTTTCCTTTTAGAACGTTTTTGTTCAAAATAAAAGATTCTCCGAAACCTGATTAATTAAACCAGGCTCCGAAGAACCTATCGAACGCTTCAATGAGTTATTCACGTCCGCTGAATCATAGTTTCTCACGTTATAATTCAGACCCAATAAAATGATTGGGCATCATACTATTCGATCGCAATAGTATGACCAGAGTTTCCCCAGTTTTGAGGGCTCCCTTCGTTTGAAAACTCTCCACAATTAAATTGCTTCGATCAGATCTAATAGAAAGAAGTCCAAAGACTATGTTTAAAAAGGAGTTATGTTTTTAAACACAGCCAAGGTTGCTCCTTTAAAGATTATATCTATATATATATTTTAAAAATTAATTCTTTTTTTAAATATCAATATATTATGATTTTATCTATGATTACCTAATGGTTTTCCTTTTTCATCAACTGCAATATATAATCTACAACTGTGACATATATTTTTTAATTCTTTTGGAGTTTCAACTAAATCTCCACGAACATATTCTTGACCATCATAAACACAACGCTCAGGAGCATCATTATTTATTAATGTAAAATCCATTACACCAACGAAGATACAAAATCCTTTAGAATATGTATCAAATATACCATATTCTTTTGGTAAAGGTGGATATAATTTTTGGCGTTTTGTTTTAGGTCGTAAAGGACACCATTCTGGAATAATATTTGGTGGATCAATAACTCGTTTAAAACAATCATATCCAAATCGATCACATGTTTCTGAATGCCCACAGCATGTTTTAGCACCACCTGGTGTAAATCCACCAGTATGGCTTGAATGTCGACAATCTAAACAAGTTTCAATATTAATGACTTCTTGGATCATTTAATATACTCCCAATTACAATTTAGAAATTATTAACATTTATATCCACAATGTGGACATTTCCATTGAGTTAAATCGTTTGAATTAGCTATTGATCTTCCATATGTATCACATTTAGGACATGTTGCTTTAATATCATTGGGCTTTTTAGTTTTAGATTCATTATAATTCGGATTAGGTGTATCAATTAATTCCTGTTTCATATTTTTCCTTATTCAGTTAGTGTTAATTGAATTATTTTTTTGCTTGTTCAGTAGTGCTGAAAAAATCAGGAAATACATCTGATATGTTTCTTGGATTTCGATTTTCTAATTTAGCTAATTGATGTTCAAGATAAATCCAACGAATTCTCCAAGCATTAATCAACCTGATCCAAAAAAGTGAATATACTGCAGCAAAACCAATCAATATTAATACAACAGTTAATACTTCCCATCGAATTAAAGTTAAATTCATTTTAATCCTCTACTTGATGAAATTCTATGTATTATCAAATGAATCTAATTTATTCATTGATTCATCATTATCAATAAGGATAGTTTTTTTATCATTGGAATCATCAGTTGAGATAAACATGTTTAGAAATCTTTTAGCTGCTTCATTAGAAATTTCATGAAATCTAATACGTTCAGCTTCACTTAAATCCATATGTTCAGCAATTACATCTTGAAACATCACAGCAATATTTGCTTGCCAAGATATATAATACCCTTCATCAGTTGCCAGAGCATTAATTAGATGATCAATAGCGTCTTTAGTTGTCATAATTTTATTACGTCTAGAACACCATTCTGGTGGTTCATTACCAACTGTAATAATTTGACGATTACTAACCGTGCAATAATCACGTGCTTCAACATGATCATATGCATGTTTATGACAATCACAACATGTTAAAATATTAATTAACAATTTCATCATATCTCCATTGGATTTCGTCCATTTATTCGTCCACAAACTGGACATTGATGATGTAATTTCATACAACTTTTATGTCCACAAGATTTACCTTCTCTAAAGAAAGCCGCACTTGCACAATTACATATATGACCTTTATGTCTTGCACATCTAGAATCATGTAATCCAATAACTTCCTGAGCTAATTTCAGTTTAGACATTATTATTTTACTCCAAATTTTTAATTTTCTTTACAGTTATATCTCATAGGAATATTAGTGGTTATTTATCAACAGTTTCATTAATTACATTTTCTGCTTCTCGTATTTGTTCAACAATACGATTAATTTCCCTACTTGCTGTGCATGCAAGACATGTAGATGGATCCTTTCCAGTTTGTTGATCTGGTGTACATAAACAATTACGGTCTGCTAATATATCTAAATTAGTTAATGAACGTAATAATGAATTATCTTCATTTACTTCCTTAACAATATTAATATGTATTGGAAGTGTTGCATCGACGTATATTGCACTTAAGTTATTCTTAAGTTTGCCTTTAGCGATTAATAATTCTCCTAATGAAATTAATTCATCAGATGCTCCAGTAATATATGAATGTTCTTTATCAATTCCTATTAGTAATGTCATTTTGAAATTCCTCTATTTCAGTAATTGGTAATTCAGTTTTAGAAAATTCATGTCCACAATTTTCACATTTTTCAATAATGATTTTATGTGTTTTAGTTTCATCAAATTCAAATGTTGAATAATGATGTCCACATGTTAAACACAATATTCGTGGTCGACTCATCAATTCTCCTCCTATTATATATTGATATTATAATTTTAATATCTGTATAAAGGAGATCATAACATCATTTATCACTATTGTATTTTTCCTGAATACCTGGATTTGTATCAGGATCATCATCATCATGTTTACCACCAGTATGTAATTCACGATGTTCCGGACAATAAATAAGTACCCAAGTTGTTCGAAAAATTATCCAATTTTTTAACTTTTTAAACAATAATTTCCAACGTGGCATTGTAACCATCTCATTACAATCTAGATGATTACACTGAATTAGAGAAACTCCTATAAATTTGTTAAACATGTGAACCCCCACTAAACTACATTTTTGCACCAGCATATCCTGCACCTGCTCCAGCAAGTGTACTCGCAATACCTTTAACCATATCACTTCGCTTTTTCAATTTAGACTCGGCATCACTTATTTCTTTTTCTTTTTTAGTCAAAGGTTTAATCTTATGTAATTGTTTTGTTTGATGTCTATCTACCATTTGTGATGCTTTGTGTGCAAGATAACTTCCAGTCCCCCAAATCGCAGCTTGACTTAAAGCACTTTCGTATAATTTCTTTTTATCCATTATATCATCCTAAATAATTTAGATAATTGCCACGATAAATCAGCAAGTAAAACTATTGTTAAAATACCAGATACAGCAGTTAAAAGACCATCAATTAAAAATGTTTCTAACATAATATCACCAAAAAAATTAAGTGTTGATATATTTAATACCAACACTTATTTAAATATATTATTCCAACTCATGCAATTCACCATCTGCATTAAAGTGATAAACTTTATCACATATTAAGCAATGATAACAGTTCTTTTTAGTTATTAATGGGTTATTTCCACAATTTGGACATTTAATTTTAATTATTCCAAATTCCAAACTGTCTATTTTACATTTTCGAATGAAATCTGCGTTAAACGAAGTCATGATTTCACCTGTAAACAGTGATCACAAATGATTATGAAATCACCGACACAAAGTCGAATATGTCCACATTCTGAACATTTCATATTTATATTGTTAATCATTTCAGGTCGTGAATTTTCTGGATGTTCCAGAAATTTCTTCTCTAAGAATTCCAATTTCTTTTTCATTTAACGTTACCTCCATATAAATAGTATTTTAAAAGTTATTACTAACCATATAATAAATATATCTATATGAAAATGATTGAATAATAAATAACAATTTAGGGTGATTTGAAGTTATCTCATCACCCGTAAACTTAATTTAGTTGCAATGATCTATTCATAATTTTATGATATGACCGATTGATTTTACGATTACATAACCATTGCTTTAATACCCATGTACTAAATGCTCCGGTGATCAATAATCCAAACACTATCATACTCGCTAATGGAGTAGCAGTGTTTATAACAACTACCATAATTGCTGCAGATGCAAGTATTGCACCTACAGTAAAAATACCCATTACAATTCTGATTATAATTGCTGTAATTTTCATTTCATTCTCCTTAGAATTAGAATCCAACAAATCGTTCATCACATTCTGTGCACATGATTAACGAATTTTGATCTTCAATGATCACTTCATTTTTTTCACAGAATGGACATAATTTAACTAATGTATTTGTTTTATCTGACACTATTAAATCATTCAATTCAGTATTACTAAATCCTAAGTAAAATCTTACTATCTGTAGTAACATATCACCCTCCTATTAAGATGACTATTTTTATTAATAATCATATCTATATATAGGAGAATTAATAGTATTTAAAAAATAGTATGATGTAACCCCGAAAGGTTACACCATATCTTATAATAGTATAAACAATGTCATAACTATAATGTGTAATACAACAAGTAATACTGAATTATCGACAATTCTATCTATCAGACTACTACGATTATATAATCTATGATATTCTTTTTCAAGACGTTCTCGTCTTTCTAAAATCTCTTTCATATTATCCTCCATTATATATTTGATTTATTTTTATTAATAATCATATCTATATATAGGAGAATCAATAGTGTTTAATGAGTTTCTGCATAATGAAGTAATATACCATCACGTAAACCTTTATTTCCACAATTATGAGTAGTACGAAATGTATCATCTGATAAATCAATTTCTAATTTGATTTTATACACATCTTGTTCTTCACGAGGTGTATTATCTTCACCAGCACCAAATTGAGTTTGAATAAAGTCTAATATTAATTCTTTTGGTTCTTTAACATTAGTCTGCATCGTAAATTCAGCAGTTTCAGTATTCCATTGAAGTTCAATAACACCATCTGCATTAAAAACACTCATTAATCTCTCCTTTAATCAATTATCGATTTTTGAGTTGCACTACGAAAGTTATAATAAGTCTTTATTATTGATTGCTTAACGATGTCTTCTACAGAAATAATTCGATTAATTATTCCTGCAAGATGAATACGTTCTGGAATATTAATATCGTGAAGCATATTATTATAATATAAATAAACTATTCCAAATTTATCTCGAATTAATTCAATATTATGAATATCAACATCAACAGATAATTCAACGATTAAATCATATGTTAATATCAAATTATTAAAAGTATACATTAACCATAAATGCTTTTTATCATGATGTAAATCAAGATCAACTGTTTTAATAAATTTAATTAAACGATTTTCTTCAAAATCATCAGTGCATTCAGCATATGCTTCTCTACTAAAATATGTATGTGAATCAATAATATTATTTTGAAAATAACTTTTTGCTGCACTCTCAGAAAAACTATAAATAATAGTTTCATGATTATAATTCATATTTCTCCCCTTTATATAAATATGTTAATTTTATATATCATATCTATATAAAGAAAAAAATAAAAAATAGGGGTAACCATCACCCCTATTTGGAGTGAGGTTACTACTTTCGGTTTTTTAGTTTTATTTTTACACACTAATACATTTCTTTATTAATCTATCATAAAATTCACAATGTATAGAACATTTGTAATATTTTATATATTCAATTAATGTAGAAATATCGGATGATATTCAAGAGCATGATTATGTGGAAGAACCTTGATTAAATTATCATATGTATATAATGATTCAAAATCTTCAAGATTGGGGTGTAAGATAAACTCTGGATATGCACATTCCCATGTTTGATATTCTTCATCACTATCATCAATTAACAAATCAATATGTGTTAATCTTAATTTAAATTTTTCAATTTGTTCAATCTTAATATGCATTTCAACATAGCTTCCATCATCAGAATCTAATTCTTCAAATTGAAATTGTAATGAAACAGTATCATCATCCATCCAATGATAATTATGATGGACTACTTTACGAAATTTACAATCCTTTAAATTAATATCTCTATTAAAGTCTTCTTCACAAAAATGCTTATTATCATCAGTAAGTAATTCAGCTTCACGTCCCCATGATTCCGAATCTTGATATTCTTTCGGTACAGAAAGATACCCAAACATAAAATGAAGTTCAAGATTCATATTCATAATCATATGAGCAAGACGTTTAAAATCTTCATTAGTATAACGTGTAATAGCAGGTTTAGACATTTCAGTATATTCCCAATTTTAATTTTCTTTTTATTCTTCAGTTTCAAGAAACATTAATGTTTGTAAACTATTATATTCTTGCTGAGATAAGATATTATCTGATATAATATAATCCAATTTGGGAAAACCATCCCATTTAGAAGATAGTAATATAAATACATCATTAGTATCATCGGCATCTGGATCAATTATAAGATATAATTTAAAACACCGTTCAACATTTTGAACATTTTCAAGATTTAACATAATTGAATATACTTCAATATTAGTGTCTAAATCACGATTTAAATTTGGATGAACATTAGGTGTTTCACCAGGAACAACTATTGAAAGATCTACAGTTGATAAATCAACAGTATGTTCAAACAATACATCATTATTGATATCAGTAACATCTACCACAATAGATTTAAATAATCTGCATAATGATATATAAAATTCATCATTCATTAGGTACTCCCCAGTTTCCATCGTAAATAAATTTGATGAAGTCTTTCCAATCCTCCAATTGAAATATATTTACGCTTTTGATTTTTCTTGTGTTTATTAAGATTATACACTTTCAATGAAATTTTACCGTTACGTCTACCAATCTTGATTCTAAAATCAAAAGTTGTATTTCCTCCACGATCAGAATAACCGTTAAATCTTATAATAAAAATATTAGTTTCTCGCAAATAAGTATTATCTACGTATTCCAATCTGTAATTCCGTTTACCAATTTTATAATTAGTCATTACTTGACATATAACACTAAGCATAAATTTTGGTTTTTGATAAAGAGTTTCAATAGGTGTTTCAATAGGCGTCATAATAATCCTCATGTTCGATATTGTCTTTCTGGATTTTTCTTTATTAATTTCCAATGATATTCGTATTTTTGACAAGTATCAAGGTTATTTTTAATAAAATGTATATCTTTGTCAATAATGTCTTTCATTTTAATTTCATCTTTTTTTTCATTTAAAGCATCTATAGTTCCCATGATATTCTCCTTATAGAATTTAAACTTCGATTTAAAATTTAAATAATATATCTATATAAGAAGAATAAAAAAATTATGAACTTTATCGTTTTGAATTATCCAAATGCAGTTGGTCCAGTATACGGTTTATAATTATATATCCATTCTTCAATTCGACGAACTCTATCTTCAAGAGACATTGCATCTAATTCTGCAAAATGAGCTCTTCTTTGTTCATTAGCTTCTTTAAGTTGACATTCAGCACACACAGTATTTATTTGTCCAGCACTACTTATAATTTGTTTTAATTTATGACATTTGGTACATACATCATTTGTAATTACAACCATCACGTTTCCTCCTAAACGAATTAATAAAAAAATGGATGGGAAACTGCTGGGATCAGTCTCCCATCCTGTGCTGGGAAAAGACGAAAAGGAACCCAACACGGCGGGATAACAAGGATAAACCGAAGTTATTTTTTATAGGAGAATAAAATTATCCCACCTATAATTAAATATCTATATAAAAATAATCAATAAAAATACCAGACTATACTATGTTATATGACCTAAAGATAACGATTAAAATTTTTTAGGTTAATCTAAAATTCATATATATAATATAGCCCAGATATTTTTATCCAATAACCCGAAAGTTATTGTAGAATACATCAATATTCCTTATTATTTTATATCTATATATTTTGGTTTAAAAAGAAACTGATCTAAAAATAGAATGGATGGCCCGAAGGCCACCCTGTTCAAATATTAAGAGGTAGAAATACCCTCTTAAAATGATAAGTTAAATATTAAGATTGATATGGGCATCACCAAATCGTCTAGCCTGTTCAGTTAATTGTGATAATTGACGATTTAATAAATTAATCATCATTCGATATTGAAATGATTTACACTCATTAATTGGAAATTTAACTTTATCAATATCATTAATTGATAATGAATCATATATCATTCCATCATTACATTGTGCAAACAGCAAAATTCTTTGATTTTTAACTGTAACATTGATTTGTATCATATAACACCTCCTATTATGTGTTAATAATACATAATCATATCTATATAAAAAAATAAATAAAATTAACTAATGGCTCCGTAGAGCCACCAGTATTAATATGTAACTAATTTATTTTTCAATATATCTTGAACATCTTGTATGTTTAATTTCACACTTAACCATACTTTTTCAAATTTAACATCATACACTTTAACAAGATGATCGTAATATAATGAAATCGCTAAAATAATAAATGAATATTCAGATACCATAGTACACATATACGAATTATATTTTTCTTCAAAATGAGCTGAAGTTACTTTCATCTTTTTTGGATTAATAGTAATCCTAGGATCAGAAGTAGAATTTTTTCGCACATATTCCATAGTAAATTCATCAACATAGCGTGCTACAATTTCATTAAATATAAATTGAATAAATTTTGTATCTTCATGTGAATTGAGTATTTTACTAAAATTAGAATCAAATAAATATTCAGTAGTCTTTTCTTCTAAAGGAGGTGCACAAAATATACTATTACACGTACAATAAGATCCACAATGTGGACATACATCACTCATTTCTATATACTCCCAGTTAAAAGCAATTTAATTTTAAACGTAAATAGTTTTGATAATCATATCCATCAAAATGTATTGAATTAATTATATCGTCAGCATCAATTGCAGCTTCAACTAAAATATATTTAGACTCCTCTGTAATTCGAAGTGATAATATAAAAAAAGCAACATCAGTTACTGGAGGTTGAATTAAATATTGATAATAATACATTGAATGAAAATCTGGTGGATCAGCTGTACCAGAAACAGTTGATATAATAACGTTGTCTAATTTATCAATATTAAATTTAAATTTAAATGGTTTTAATTCACATTTTCCACCATCAAAGTGTTTACGATAAATATCGTATGTTGTTTGTCTTAAAGCGAAACGTTTAAATAACCATAATCCAATTACAGATTTCATTAATATTAATTCCCTTCACAATTAACTTCTTCACGTGTAACGGCTTTCATTCGTCTATACATCAATTCACTAGTTGTTGATCCAATAAGTAATCGAAGAATAAATATAAGTGCCGCGGTTTTATAATGTTCTTTTCCTAAAAATACACCAGAAAAGAACATAGCAGCTTCTCCACTTCGAGAAACAATTTGAAGATACGTTTGATAATATCTTGAAGATTTCATAATACCTAATATACTCGCAATTACGAATATTTTAATTTAAATGTTAAATATTCAATATCTTGTAATAATGGTTGATATTGAAAAAATATCTGAAGATCAAAATCTAAAAATACGAAAGATGTTACACCATTATTATATTGTTGATATTCAGGAGATAATAACATTTCTTCTGGAATTTGTTCATCATCAATAATAATATAACATGAACCTTTATCTCGAATATCTTCAGATTTCATACCAAGATCAAGATAATATTGTGGATTTTCATTATTTACAAAATGAATCAACCACATATTATCAATTTCCTCCTTCTGGCAACTAGTACAACACGCTGTCGTAAAATGAATTGGCGAATCTTGTTTTCTATAACCACCAGGACATATTAAAACTCGTTTGCTTATCAATCTAAAAATCTCTGTAATAATATCACTGTTAATTATCATGGAAACTCCAATTACATATAACGCAATTTTATTTTTAAATAGTTCTGACGTTCAATTTCAGATAAATTACGTTGAAATCCAACATTTTGATTACTCAAACGCATCCATAATTGATCTTCTTTTTCATAAACAGTAAAATCAAAATGAACCCAACAATTCATAGTATCATCATAATCTTCATCTAAAGGAAGACTAACACCATAATTTTCTAATATCTTATAATTGCCAAAAATCAACTTATTTGTAACATTATGTATTTCAAATAATTGAATTGATTCATTACGTAAAATATAATATTTATTAGAATGTTTAGGTGGTTGATGTATAAAATATCCTGCTAAAAGAAAACGTATCAAAATATCAACATATTCAGAATCAATAAGACCTATAGATAACATATCATTTATTAAGCATATTTTAATTTAAGTTTCAAATAATGTTGATAACGATGACCTGTAATATAACATTTTTTATCATAAGTTCGACCAGCATTTAATAATTCAAAATACACACCATCTTTAATTTCAGTTATATATAATCGAAAAGAACACCATCTGTCATCGACAGATTCAGCTTCACCTTTAATAATATTTTCATGACTAATATAAGGAAGTCTAAATTCAAATATATTACTGAATTCTTGTACTGCATTTTTACATGTTAGTCGACGTATAAAATATTGATCGCTTATAACCGTATCAAACACTACATTAAATCCTTTTACACAGAATGTTAATTCCAATAATCGATTTATATATTGTTCTAATTTCATAATTATATATTATACTGCATTTCGTTTATTTTTAGCCAATTCAGATAAACGTAAAATAAATTGATCTGTTAAAACAAAGTTTTTCATTAATTTACTAGGAACAGGATCAGAACCATATTTTGATTCAAAATAAGAAGTTACATAATCGGAATGTAATTCTTTAGATTTAAGTAATATAATATGAGCATTATCTCGAATGTGACGTGGTAATCTATCAAGTTCATTAAGAAATGATTTTTCCATATCATCAGATGATAACATATTTAATAAAGCATTTATACCACCATTATTAACATAATTCACAAACCTTTCAAAATCATATACACCAAGACGTTTAACACCACCAATTATATTAAGAACATTAAATATAAGTTTTACAAATGAACTCTTTGATAATTCTTCAATATAATCTGTATGTAATGATATAGCAATACCAGTAAAATGCAATAATTGTTTATGAGTATGATCGGTATTTAAAGAATATTCTCCATATAAAGGATCCATTACATGATTTTGAATAGTCTCAATTTTAGATTTAAGCGTAAATGGATTAATCATTGTATCCTTACCTAATGTATTTGTTGTGAGTTTTTACTCATTTTGATTCCTCAAATTCGAAATTCAGTATCTGTCTTTTCAGTAGAAATTACCACAACAACTGTTCTATCTTCCCAATGAATAATTCGTTCAATAACATATGTATTAGATGTCCACCATACAGTAAGTTCTTCACCAATACGTAATGGACACTGATATTTACGATTGCGTTCAGTACGATGACTTCCATCAGCAAAATAAATATCATAAACATATTCAACTTCATTTGTAATTTCAATTGCATGTTTATTAGTTTTCATATATTACCTTTTTTAATTTCAATTTAAATAAAGAAGGGTCATATAGACCCCTTCTATGTAATTAATATAAATTATTTAATTGTCTCAAATAAATTCTATGAAGATGTCCATCTGAAACTTTATCACCAATATTATTACTATCCCGATAAACTGGATAACATGTGTTATTGGGATTGAATTTTGATAATACTTTTTCATCATATTCATCAACAGTTAATTTTCTCATTTCTTCACTATGAACATCATGAACCATTTGTTGTACACAATCATCGGTAATAATATCATTAGATCCAAGAACTTGAAATTTTGTTTTCATACCTCGATATTTTACTTTAATAATATCACCAGGTTGTACTTTCATCATATATCCTCCTATATAAGATTAATAAATTAAATAATATATCTATATAAGAGTGATAATAAAACCAGGGTGGATTGATATTATCTCCCCACCCTTTGTGTTATTTAATATGCTGCACGAATACATTCTTAAAATGTAATTCATGATGATCAAATCCAGTACCATTAAATGTTTGGAATCTTCGAAATACATTTATTAATGTTTCGTTTTCTTTCCATGTATTTAATATCCATGCATTTGATCCAGCAGCAATTACTGGTTTATCCTCAATATTTTTACGAAATAGCAATTCATCTGCTTCATAACGTCCATACAGTTGAATTACAATATCTTCTATTGCAATATATGTAAAGTTATTATGAAACGCGCTCATTATTGGAAACGTTCCAATAAATCGTGATTGTCCTAATTGACAAACCTGTGAAAATGTCAATGGGAACGTTTCGATACTTTGAAGAAAGTAAATTAATTTCATAATTTATCCTTTCTCTGTTTCAACAACATCGTTAACTACGAAATATGGAACACCACCGGGCATCTCTTTCCATACTTCTCTTGGAAGTTGATACTCGACAAGATCGGTCGCAAGACCAATCAACATCAATTGTTCAACATTTCGATGTTCACCCCAATGAACATTTTCTTTTGTTTGATATGCTTTAATAAATGACCAACCGCCACCACCTGATTTCATAAACTCATCAGGTAATTGAAGAAGCATTGTTTTAATATTTTCACGATTAGATTCAACCCGCTTAGGATCAAATCCAACTTTCATTATAATACCTTCAACAATTATAGCATCTTCCGGTACTTCAGTTGGCGTTTCCTGATATAAACAATCCAGAAATGTGTCATTTACATTCTTAACTGTTAATTCCATAATATCCTCCTATATAATATTAAAATTTTAAGGGTTATCCCTATTCATCATATCTATATATAAGAGAATAAAAAATATTTAACTGGAGATGAAAGGTTTTTGCCAATCATCTCCATAATTTTTATTTATCATGATCACTTACACAGTAATCATAAGCCCAAATTACACGGTTTGGTGTAAGAGTTTTGTTTTTGATATTAGCATGATTATAATCATACATGCAATCTTTGACTGTTTCCGACACATCTTTCCACTCAATATCTTTGACATATAACATAGTTGCTATTGTTATATAAAGGTTATGAAGTGGATCATCTTTATTAGAATATCGTTCATTAATTGCATCTATAATTTCATCTTTTGATGGTCTTTCATAATGGTATGATGCACTCCATTTTCCAGCAAGACCACCAATAACTATCCCAAATGAGATTGCCACAATGACAATCTTTATTATCGTTGATTTCTCTAGAAACATCATTTTATCCTCCTATTAGATATAATTAAATTCTTTTTATTAATCATATCTATATATAAAAAAGACAAAACGATATAACAAAATTTTGATATTATTTTATTATTTAAAAATAAAATAAAAAACAACACTTAGAATAACAATTACTAAAATAAATAAATACATTATCCAAAATCGTCCTACTGAACTAAATGAATAATGTATTGTTCGCAATATATTCAATATATAATTCACATTATCACCAAAAAAATAAAATAGAAAAGGAGGTTTGATATTATCTCTCCCCCTTCTTTTTTCAGAGAGTTATGTAAGATGCCCTCACAGTTAACTAAATAGTGAATCACAATACATCAAGTCTTTCCAATAAAAACAAGAATTAGTAATTTAATCGTTGACCACAAAGGACTTAACGATCTGTCTTCTATGACTTTTTATAATTACAATATTCATAGAGGCACTTGATTAAACAAATATTGGTCACCTAGTTAACATTTATTAAGACAAAAGAACATACTTACATTCTTTCAATACATCATATCTATATAAAAAAGTAAAAAATAAATTTTGTGTAGATCGACATTATCTCACTACCCAACATTATATAAATTAAACATCTGCTAATCGATGCCATTTTTCATCCGGTATTTCATTATCCGGTAGATCAATTAACTCACCTGTATCTTCATGTTGCCATTTATGAGTGCCTGGTTCTTGTGGTGGAAGTGGCTTTGAAATTCCATTACAAATACCACATATACCACAATCACAATCATAACTATCTTTCATAAAAACTCCAAATAAACACATTTAAAAGATTAAATTTTTTTGTACTTCAAATTGGTCCTACACCATCTGTTTTTTTGAGGGTAGCAGGACCAACATATAACTAAATCATTATGCCTTTGAACAAACAGAAGCACCAAGACCCATAAGTTCTATACAATCAAACATAGTTCCATAAAATTCAAATTTAGTACCACCATGTTTCGTTTTTAATTCTTCCATTAAATTATTTGGAATACTCTCAATTTTAGTTCTAAGTTTATCAGCAACTTCATCATCTCTAGCATAAGCATTCATTCGTTCCATAATACTCTCCTTTATGTGATATAGTTAATTTAGTATATAATATATCTATATAAAGAAAAATAAAACCACGCTATAAAAAGAGAGGTGGATGCTTTGATATTTATCTCCACATCCACCTCTAGAATAATAAAAAATTAAGAAATACCATCCCAAGAATCACTAACTGACCTAGCACCTGGGATTAAATCACGATGAGCTGGATCTGTTGGTATTCTTAACCATCGGTTCTCGTGTAAATACATATATGCAACCACGATCTCCATTTTTTCAGGTTGATTTATTACTTGCCACCATATATTAACTGGGTCACCAGTTAATGCATTAGTAAATTCAAAGTAAAGATCTCTACCTTCATTTTCAACATAAGTATTTATAGCAACTCGTTGACATATATTGATATTTCGATGATCTCTTTTGTTCCATTGATCCCAAACAAATCCAGATTGATTAGTCATAACAGGACCATAATCAACCCATTTATGATCAATAACAACCTGTGATGTTGAATCCATAATTGGTGTATATACCAATCCATGACCAGATAAATCGTAATCCATATCTGGAGGATAAGAACGATCAGAACGTTGATCATCAAATATTATAATCCGATGATCTTCATCATCACCAACCTCATTATGTAACCACAATAATTTAAGAGGATAGTTATAAAAAGTTTCACCATCTTCATCGTTAACAATTAAAGTAGAACTACTTTCGCGGATCTCAAAAGGTTCAATTCCGTCCTCACGAATACCTTCAGTTGTCATATTTGGATCATCAGTATCAATTCCAGCAGTATGTAAACCCAATGGAGGAGTATTCTGAGGCCAATAAACATATTCATAACGTAAAGGATCATCGAGAACTTGACTTCCTTTCATTCCAGAACCTACATAATAATCATATTCCCAATCAACAAGAGTTGCTGATTCAGATGTTAATGGATATTCTTCATGATGATGATAAACATGAGTAAAACGATTAACCCACACATATCGTCCTCTTGAATCTTTAGCCCAATGAGGATTACCACCGGGCCCTTCACCAGGAGTATGAGTAACCGGAGTATCAATAACATGAAATCGAGGATCAATATCTGGATCTTGTGAAACTCGAGATCTACCTTCATAATGTTCTGAAGTATTACCAAGATTACCAGTCCAAACATACCATATTTCATGATCATATCCTTCTGTCTTACAACCAGGTGCTTCAGAAGCAGATACACGAGTTAACATATCACGTTCAAGAAACCTTCTAAAATCAACCCAATGTCTTGCACCACCACGCAACTCCCAATAATCATGATTTCCATTATCATCTAGTATTTGAACCCAAACAGGTTCATATGTCCATATAACAAATTGCCCTTTTGGTAAATACCAATATGTAAAATCAGACCCTGGAAGATCTTCCATTAAACTGCGATAATCGATATCGAAATTATTATTTAATGCTGCCGCATGGCAAGGTATCCACTCAGTGTTATATGGAGATAACATAAGCAATTCATTATCTCCAACATCTGTTACTAAAACTTTAAAAACAGAACCACGAGTAGCAACTACACCTTCATTAGATTTTTTAATCACATATGCTGCACAATATGTTGGATCTCGATCAGGATCAAGAGATGGTTTTCTACATGCATATGGACCATATTCACGACCATTCCATCTATATACTCCCTCTGTTCCATAATGAGGAGGTCGAGTATCTTGAACTGTTTTAGTTGGATAAATATTAAATTCATTTAAAATCCACCCATCTTGATACTTCTGAATTGATCGGCTTTGATCAAATGAATCATCCGGATCTAAAAATCGAGTACACCATACCCACTGCCCATTAGATTCAAACATTGCTTCAAACGTTTGAAAATATCTATCATCCAACACTTGTAATACTTCTTCAGCCCACTGTTCACCACGAATATCATCCCATCCAGAATGACCAGTAAATCCAACTAAAGAAGAAACATCATATATTTCATTAGGATTATCATAATACCACTGCTTATACCATGATACATCATAATATCGTAAACTAGATTGTGCTGCGATAAAACGATAATCTGATTTACGACAACAACCACCAGCTTGACTATTCCATTTCCATTTATAATCATCCCATATCCATAATACACCAGATCGTTGATCACAAACATTAGGAATATCATAACTTGATGTATCTAAATCATAATATTCAACATCCGCTTCTAATACATCTAATGTAGCACAACCAAAACCAATATATTGATCGGTTTCATCCATAAATACCTGGAGGATAGGTGATGTTTCTAAGTCTATAATTACATCAGGATCGGAAAAGTATTCATTATCAGGATGTGAAGCGGAAGGAACACCAAATATTCCATGAAAATTAAATAACGTTGAGTTAATTCTTATTTTATTTCCGATTCTAACAACTGACATTTTGACTTCTTGACTATCTTTAATCCAATCTGATGTTGGAGTAGGTTTACCATAATACCATCCACCAGTTGCACCTGGGTCCTTACCTAAATTTGTTCCTATTACAGGATTTTCATAAAGGATACGTTCACCAGGTAAACCATAATTATAAACTAAATAAAATGTAGCATCAATTGGTCGTAATTGATTACCATAATTTTTTAATGTTTTTCTTCTTACAATACTTAAAGTATGCACATCATCATTTATTACTTTATAAGCAATAATTAAAAATACTCCTTGATCACGTACATACCAAGGTGAACCGTCATCATTAGTAATAACGATATCACCCATACTATGATTTTTATTTTTTCCAGTAAATTTAACAATAAATTCTTTATTAATTAATGGTTTATTAATTAATCGATAATACATCAAATCATAAATTTCTTCTGGATTTAAACTTCCCGATGAAGTATATTCCATTATTTCAACACCAGGGTTACGATTTGATACCCGTGTAAATTCTGGTACTGGTTTATTATCAGTAACATCTACACCATTACTATAATATCGATAATTAACCTTTCCATAATACAACAATTTGTTTACTTCATTACCTGAAATACGTTTTAATTCAAATAAAGGTCGTGAAGAATAATCTTTCTTCTCTTCACGTTCACGAATAAATTTAGCATCATCCATATCATGTGTATTAATTTGACCAGGAGGGTTACAATCTCCCTTGAATGGATCTTCTTGCATTTTAACACCAAGTCGAGATCCATCACGATCAATTGAATAAATATAACGTGCATGTTGCCATTGTTCAGAAGTTAAAGGATTAATATATGGTTTCTTCTCCTGATCTTTAGGAGTAATACCATCTTCCTTCATATCTTCTTTAAATATTTCAGTAAGCATAGGAATCGAATTAAATCCTTTATCAAACATAATTACTCGATCCCTATTATTAGGATAATCTGGTTGAAAACGTAATACAGAGGTTCCAAAATTAGAACGTAAGTCTTCGATACCATCAAAATCGAAAGGACAACATCCAGAATCAAAACTCAATGTATTACGTTTCCCGGTACCACCAGTACCGCCTGTTCCTCCGACGCCACCAACATCATCAGAACAAGTTCCTGTGAAGGGAGCACCTGTAGCACCAGTTCCACCAGTAGGACTTGCTCCAGTTCCTCCAGTCACACCCGAAAATCCTGTTCCACCAGTTGCACCAGTTCCAGAAATAACATCATAACATTCTGCAAGTAAACGATCAACTGGTCTATCAGTACGTTGAACCAAAACTTTACCTGGTGTCATCATTGAAGGATTAAATGTAGGATCTGTTGGGAACCAGCAAATCTCCAAATATTGTTCATTTATATAATATATACGATATGGAGGATGATTAATCCCATTAACACCATCAAACTTCATCTCATCACCATTAAGATGAAAGAATGTAAGTTTTGGATATTTAGTATTTAAATTATGACGAACCTTCCAATATGTGTCTGGCCAGTCCGATGAGGCGTATCTATGGTAACTTTGACGACCCTCGGTCCTCTCAATGTATTGTGTCCATGTTTCAACTCTATGCTCGTACACACAAAACGGTTCATCTCTTTGGGCCCATTTATTACTGATCTCCCTAATAATTAATCTCGAATTCACATCATAATTTGGATACTCCCAAGGATAAATAGGCTCATCCTCATCCATATTAATTGTCCCAGATCCAGAATTATTTAAAATCGTAATATAAGGATGATGGATATGAATTTCATTATCAGAAATAAATTGAATCGCATCAGGAAACATTGGTTCACCAACCTGATCATAACATCTAATACTTAACGATTTAGTATTAAAATCATGTTTAATGATCCATTTTTTAGAAGGTGGAACAAATATAGCTGAAGCATCCAAAGTATGTAAAGGAGCTCGTAATGCATTTAAATCACCATCAGTAATATAAGCTTTTCCAGTTGTTGGTGTACTGATCGTCAAATACTCAGGATCACGTGACTGATCAAACATTTGAACAGTTTCACTATCAATCCTATCAGGATCATATTGAACATCTACTGATTTGATTAAACAGTAACCATTGAGGAGACGATCCTGCAAATACAGGAGGTTCTTAAAATCTAACTCAATAGCATTTTCCGATAAATAAACAGCATTCGCATCAGGTTGTAACGTCTCACCATAATTATCCAGAGCTTGAAACATCAAATTTTCTGGCTTAGTAGGTAAACTCTGATTCTGATCACTAGAGATCGACTCTCTAAAATCAATGAAATCCTGTTTCGAAAAATTCTCAAAATCAATGGAAGTCGCACCGGTGTTCCCCTCTCCAAAAATCAACCATGGTAAATTTTTAAGAGTTTTATATAACGATTCATCCTTAACAGTTATTACAGCTGCTCCATGATAAGTTAAAGTTTGTTGAAATATTAGTTTAACTTTATTTTCGTTTAATATTTCTACTTTAGGATATATTCTAACAGGAACAGGATGTCTACATTGCTTTGAATGTAAGTCATTAAAGGAGTTCGTTTCTGGAACACCATTACAAATAGCATAAACAACTGGATTTAAAGTATTAATATTATGATTAACATACCATACATGACTCTTTAAAAACTGTTCATGACTGTATGATAATTTATTTTGATTTGAACATAAATCTTTAGCATCATCAGTAGTATCCAATAAGGATTCAACAGGTAAATCAATAGAGAACGTAATCTCACCTGAAATTTCATTATTGAAAAATAAAATAAACTCATTATTATCAATATAAGTAATATCTAATAATAAATTATAAATAGAAGAATTAAATTCATTTATTTTATTGGTTAAGATATTTACTGTATATGGAATATTAATTAAACAATTATTTTCATCATAATTACAACTACTAATAAAATATTTATATAATTCCTTATTATTTTCTATTAAATTATGATATACTTTCCATTCTTTTTTTGGTAATAATTGTTTATGTGTAAATGTATGTTTATTTTTATAGTATGTTTCTGGTACTATATTTTTGTAATGATTAATGTTATATTGATCTTTGTTTAATAACGGTGAAATTTTATCATTAACGGGAACTTGATAAACTTTCACAATCCCACGTTTCTTCAACACATTCTTCACAGGAACATCAAAGGAGCTCAAAAGTTCCTCAGCAGGTTCAGTAAAGTATAATCTCATTACATCATCAGATTCATAAACAATATAATCAGGTTCAACTTGAATCATATTATTTACATCAAGAATTTCAAAAAATTCTATATCTAAATTGTCCTTCGTGCCAAGATTGTGTCTAACCGTTACAGATCGTAACTCATTTCCTAACTCATGTTCCTTCTCAACTAAACTTCGAATCGGAAGGTGTTTAAGACTAAGACCAGTCTTTGCTTCAAGTGGAGTTAATTCAGGAAAATATTGAATATGCATTAGTACTCGTCCGTCTTCAGGGAATTGTTTCACTGATGGAGAATCAGAAACATCATATCCAATCAAAGGAACAGCACGAAAAATAAACGCATGACCATGTCTCTTCACTAAAGTAATATGTGAAGGAACAGTACGATCATTAATGTGATCAATATCTTCATTAGCTAAAAACTCATGATCAAACTTATAGAAATAAATTTTTATCTTATTAGGCGTAAGATAGCAGACAAGATATTTAGAATCATTATTCATATCTAAATTAATACGTAAATTCTTACTATTTAAATTATGTTTGATAATCCATATAGAAGAACTAACGTGTTGAATATGAATATGTTCATTTACCTTTTTAGCAATATTGGGTTTAGGTAATTGTTTGTTAATAGTTTGTTTGACTATTAAGTTGCCACAATGTTTTGTAGGTATGGGTAGAGATTCATTTTTGAATTTAAAGAAAGTTATTTTTATTGTTGTTGGTGTATTTGATTTTATTAAGTAACCTAATTTGTCTTCGAAATAAGGTTTTGATGATTTTTTATAGTTGTTGAACGGCGCTTTTAAAACTGGTAGTGAATCTTCAGAACTTTTATCTTCTGGTTCATATGTGAATGGTTCATCAATTGGAGATGCTTTCACATTTTCTAAATCACTAACAGCAGGATTATTATACTGCTCCGTTTGCAGTGCAAGAGGACATGGACTAACATTAACTAATTGTCTTTCATTATCACTCTCTGGAACGATTCCCTTAGCTTTATGGAAATCTTTAACCGTTTCATACTTTTCAAAATCAAACTCAAACTGTGGAAGTTTATCACCACGTAGGTCATAAAGTTCAATTTCCAAATCTAAATCTGGTTCTTCCACATTAAAATTATGTTCAAGTACCCATTCATGAGAAGGAGAGTCAACAAATAACTCTTTTTCATAAAAAGTATCAACTTGAATAAACCCACCATCAACAAAATCGGGATTATCATCTGCCCAAATAAATGAATAACCGCGATAACTTCGATCAAATTCAACACGAATTTGTGATTCATTAATTGCAACAATAGATAATGGATCAAGTAATTCACCATTAATAGAATAGAAATACATTTCTGTATTTTCTAAATCCAATAGACGAGGATCAGCATTAATTATCCAAGTACTAAAATATTCATGCTGTTCCTTATAATAAGGATTAGGTGAACGTGAACACAAAGCTTTTGTAACTATCACATGTGCTTTAGATAAATACCCTTTAACATTGGTTAATTCAAAACCAATAGTATTTTTACGTTGTATTTGATGGGATTCTAATATTATTTCTGTACCATCTGATCTAAAGATATTTATAAAGTAATAATTAGTATTTAAATTATGTGTTATTGGCCATACATCTATTGTTTGTAAAAAATCTTCTTCCGTGTTAACGGCTGGTAAATAATTAACGGCATGTTTATAACAACAAGTAGAGTCTGCACCTCCTGTTGCTCCAGTATAACCTGTTCCTCCGGAACCTCCGGTATCACCTGGTTCACCAGTACTGCCTATACCTCCGGTCTCTCCTGTACCTCCAGTAGGACCTCGAGCACCTAAACCGTACCAACCGTTCGCCACTCCGAAATAAAATGCATCCTCATATCGGACATATATTATGTCACCAATATGTTTTTCAGGATTAAATTCCGGTAATGTATCTACCCTGGTGAAGGTACGTGTACCTCCAACAAGTTCAGGATAGTATGTGTCCATAATGTTTTCCCACGTTTAATTAAAGTAGCTAAAATTAATATACAATGTTTTAAATTATACATTAATCTTAATTATTTTAATATATTTAATATAGATATATTAACTTAGTAATTAAATACTATTTTTTTAACATGGGAGAGTAATATGATTGAAACTAAAGAAAAAATAGAAATACCAACCAAATCAAGTGGTAAAAGATGGTCTAAAACAGAATGGGAATTTTGTAAAGAAAATCTAAAAAATTGTGATACACTACTTGAAGTGGCTGAAAAACATGCTGAAGGTGGATTTAAAAGAACTGCCGATGCAATTAGCACTAAAGTTGACAAATCACGACATTTCGAGATAATATTAATTAAATATTGTCCAACACGAGATTTCAAAGAATTTGAAACAAAAGCTTTACTTACATATATAGTTGATAATCAATTAACATATGATGATGTCATTAACAGTGAACTACAACTTGCGCATATTGCTATATTTTTCATGAGATCATCAATAAATATTAAAGAAGAAATTGAAGAAAATAAACTACTTCTTCAAAAAATGACCGAAGAAAAACAAAAAAAATTAAAAAACGAAGGTCTCAGAACAGCTCCAGAAGGAATCGTTACAAAATCACAAAAAACAAATCCATTCTATCATCCATCTGAAACCCAATCCATACCATGTCAACCAATAGAAAACAATCAAAGTTTAATTGGTAAACAAAAACACATACCATTTCCTAGTAATACTACCTCTGAAATGAAGTCATATAAACATGATTGTCAATCGGATTTATTACGTAATTTTATATTATCAATAAATCCTAAGTTAAATGATAATATTGAAGATCTTGATATATTATGTTCGTCTATTATATCAGGTAAATCATTATCAAATAAAGTTTATTATAAAGATAAAATTAGTATTAGTATAATAAATATGGAATAGTGTTTATTTATAAAACTGGAAGAATCCTTAATTGGGTTCTTCCACGTTTATTTTTTTAGTGTTTTATTAACGGCAAAAGATATAAAGATATAAAATATTTTGAAAGAGAAGTACATTTAATTATACAAAACATTTTTATATTAAAGGAGAACAACAATGACTAAACCAAACGAACAAATGATGAAATTCGTTAACGCTTTATTTCCACAAAAATTTTCAGACACAGAAGAAGAATATGGTGTAGTATTTTTCAATAACAATATGGGAAAAGGATCAAAAAAAATCGCATTAACACCGACAATGCATAATGAAATAATTGATCATGCAACCAATTTAAATGCTAATGAAGTAATTCTAATTCATTCGCAACCACAAGGTGATCTTGAATCATATCCAGTACAAGAAGATATTGATCTATTTAATACAATTGAATCTCAATTGTCTTTAAATAATATTAACATTTACAATAATGTTGTTATAAGTAAACAATCAGGCACTTGGCAAGCACTATCATTTAAAGATGTTGGACAACCTGGTAATTTTAAATAATATTATATAGATATATTACATAATGCTCCGAACGTCCAATGTGAGGTCACGTCACGGGCCGAAAAGATCTTCAGTGACCAGATCTGGAATATCGTGGGTTCAAATCCCACCGGAGCAGAATTAGATATAATAACCCATACGAAATCTTATAAATGGAGGTGATTATGTCTACAGCGAAAGAAAAAAAGAAAATTAAAATTCGTGTTCCCATCGCACCGAAAGGTGTTATGAGACACAAAAACAAAAAGGGAAAAGGTAGCTACCGTCGTAATGAAAAACATCGACGGGGCTACCAGCTGTAGTATAAAAACTTTATTTTTATTAGATTTCATATAGATATTAAACTTACAAATTGGAGATATCCGTTGTGGATATCTCCTTTTTTTACCGAGTTAACGGTAAGTGCACTTATTAATTTTTTATTTGTAAAAAGGAGATTCATTCATGGAGATTAGTGCTATCACAATCCAGACTGAAACAGAAGGTGCAGTTGAATTTGTCAAAGGTGATGATGTTAAAAAAATTCAGTTCTCAGCAAAAGCCAGCGGTATTGAACTTGAATTAATTGGTGGTGAATCAGATACCCCCGACATTATGGGTTGGCCATGGAGTAATATTAAAAACTACTCTATCACAAAATAGTAACTAACTATTAGTGAAAAGGATGGGATTCAATTTTTTATTGTTTCCCATCCATTTTATTTTTTTTAACAAAAACAAAAACATTCCGATAGATGCATTATTAATTCTACCGGAATGTTTTTTAGCCTCCATATTTAAAAACGACCTAGCCTGGAGTTACAGGCATTTTATTTGTCAGTGTTAATCATATCTGTATATAAAATAATGATAAAAAATCAAAAAGAATTAGACATTGACGCTGAACCTGCCGTTCCTTTACCGTGAATATCAGAAAGATTACCAAATAAATTTGTATTTGCACCAGAAACAATATTAACAATCTCAACATCTGTATTCCATTGTTCCCAATAATTATCATCATTAACATTATCAATAATAGCCGAACGTCCATTAGCAAAAATAGCTGTATTACCTAAACCAGTAGAAAATCCATTTACATTTGTCTTGGGTGTATAAAGATTACCAAAATATGTTGTACTCGATATTGTATTTGCATTAAATGTTTCTATTGTATTAATTGGAGTAGATGTTAAATTTTCGTTTTGGCCACCTGCTACTAATATTCTGTTATTGGTATTATTAGATACAGCACATGCCCCAATTAAATTAGTAGTTAATGTTGCGAAATTTGATACATTACCTATTGTTTCAAAATTAAATATTTCTATTGATTGAACGGCAACATTATTAAATCCACCTATTAGAAATCCTTTATTTGAAATTCCATTTGATGAAGCAGATAATGATTCTATTCCTTGTGATAAATTAGCAAAAATGATATGTTCAGAACCAGTACTAATTGTCATCATTTCAATATCTGATAATATCACTGAATCATTACTTTTACCCCCAACAATAATTATTTTATCATTAATTGAATTAGAACATGCAGCACTATTAATAGTTTTATTGTTAAGTCTAGCAAAATCATATGATACTTTAGAAAAAGTTTTAATTAAATAATGTTCAATTTCATCATAAAATACATCAACATTACTTGGATTGCGATTATATCCTTCAACAATTAATCCATTACTAATATTACCATTTGAAGCACCACAATTACTCTGACATGCTCTATTCAATGAACCAAATAACACAATGTCAGCACTACTTGTTGGATTAATAACCCAAATATCATCTTTATTAAAAGAGTGATAACCACATTGACCACCTGCAATCATTCCTCGTTCAATGTATGGAATATTTAAAATAACTGATTTTAATTCTGAATCAAACTGTTCGGAATTTCTTCCCAAAGTAGTAAAACTAACTGTTATTAAATATGTTTCAGCAACACCCAAGTTATAGTCTACTATTACATCTTTGCCTTGAATTGAACTATATCTTGGATTTATTCCATCATATTCATGAAGGTCCCATGTCCAAGTTAATAATGTATTATCAGGAATTGTAGCATCACTTAAATACAAATCAATTGTTTGATCCCATTCATCTAATTCACCAAGTGATATAGTAAAATCAATATCTGGATTAAACCAAGTTGTTACTGTTTTTGTTACAGCTCTAGTTCTACCATCTATAGTTAATTCATGTGTAACTTGATATGTTTTTTCTTCTTCGTCATAAGTCACAATAGGTGATACGTCAGCTGAAAAGAATGAAGGGTTATCTAATGAATCAAAATACCACATATGATCTCCACCCAAATCAGTATCTGGATGAAATTGAACTCGCAGTGGATATAATCCAGGATCATCAGTTAAAAATTCAAAAGTAAAATTAGCATCTAACGATGATACAACATTAATAAAACCATTTTTTCGAATCATAACATCACCACTTAATCCACTCAAAATTGTCATTGTGACATTATATGAACCAACTTCAGTGTATTTGCAAGATGTTTGTGATAATGGAATAATATTAGTTGTACCAAAATCAAATGTAACCGAATCATATGTAAATCCTGGAGGAATTTGTGGAATAAATTGAACATCAAACGTATTACCACCCCCTCCAAAACCAGTAGTATTATCAACATATGGATAATCAAAACTCGAATCCAATGCAACTGCAGTAAAATCTACATAATTTTTAGATTCTAATGTATCACATATTTTTTTTGCTGCAACATACAACACTTGAAATCGAATAACATGTCCATAATCTAACCATCCAGTAATATCCTGATATCTACCATCTAATGGATGAAATAACTTCATATCAAAATATTGATTGGTGTAAATTTGAACTTCTTTCATGCTATTATTAAATGCCAAATTAGGCATTGTTGATTTAACATTATGTGTTGCAAAAAAATCAGGATAAATAGATATAGTAGTACCATCCGGTGATAACACAATATTATTTACCATCTGACCTTTAGACAATAATGTATATTCAATATCAAATGAATTGTAAACATTTTTTATTTCAATACCTAATTCATTTCCAGAGTGACCTCGTAATTCAACTTCAACCATACACAATAATGTTGCAGAGTCACCATCACCAAGTAATGTTCCAATTAACCCATGTGTGCCTGTACCACCAGTACCACCACTATTTCCATATTTACATTGGCCCATTGAACCAGTGTGTCCAGTACCACCACTTTTGCCAGTACCACCTGATCCACCTGTACTACCAACATCACCAGTACCACCTGATCCACCAGATCCACCAGTATGACCGGTATGTCCTGTAGTTCCTGTACCACCAGTATTACCAACAGGACCAACAGGACCACGTTCACCAGTTGCACCAGTTCCACCACGAACACCAGTTCCACCTAATTTACGATATTCTTCTTGTAATTTATTAACATCTGGAAGTGCTAACCATCCAGATTGATTTGCAAAATAAAACATGTCAGTATTACTAACATATATAACTGAACCTGTTCTATCAGACGTCCAAGGTGGTAAATCTTCAAATTGCTCAATATTGACACCACCAATTAAATCGGGTCCATATATTTGCATAAGACCACCTCATAATTTTCTTAAACTATTTTTTTAGTTTTTATATAGATATAGTATTTAATAAGATAAACCCATAGTATAAAATAGGAGGATACTATGAAAAAAGCAAATGGAATCGTATTATCTGGAACAAATAGTGAAATAAAAAGATTAATTGCATTAATGAAACACAATGTTCCAAAAAACATATTAATAAAGGATATCATACAAAATTGTAATACATGTGAGTGTGAACACCAAACATGTCACGATTTATGTAACAGTCATTATGACTGCGTAATCCCGGATAATTCAAAACAAAAATATAACAGTAATGAGTTTACTAACATGTTGACTAGTAAATTCGAAACAATCAATCATAGAAGAACCTACATGTTAAAATTCTTCCTGTTATAATGGTAAAAAGTGGGAGGCTGGACAAAAATCCAGTCTCCCAATACTTTTTTTATTTGATCATATTCGGTTATTATATATCTAATAACTTATATATTGGGAGTTAGAAAATTATTTCATTGGAAATGACCAGTTTAACAATAATTGTTTCCGAACTAACCCACAAGTATGATCTTTGATGAAATCTTCACCACACTGCTTTCGTAAAGCACCTAAATGAGCGACATTATGTTTCCACCGTTTAATTTGTATTCTATCAACAGATGGATCGCGTCTACCTAAATAGTATCTCATATACCATTCAAACCATCCGCGTGGATCATTACCATAAATCCAGTTCTTTGCTCGCCAAGTTGATAATGGTTGACGAGATTTAACTCGGTAATAATTTTTCATTTTGTCAGCATGTTCAGGAGATAATTTTCGATTACGAATTGCAGTTTCAAACCATTCTTTAGGATATTCTAAAATACAATCATTACAGTATTTACCTTCAAATACTCCCATTTCAAGCATCTCTTTAGGAGAATAACTTGGAGTAAATGATGGATCAAAATTTTTACCTATTGGTTCAGTAAGTTTATATGAATAGCCTTTTTGCATTTTATTATTCACATGTATTACTTTACCAACTTTAAATTTACGTTCAGGATCTGCAAATTTAATAGCTTTTTGTAAATCCGCTAAAGTGTTATATTCAAGTGTATTTGGATTAGGAGTTAAATTTATCATAGTTAACCTCTAATCTGTATAATTTAAATCTGGTCGATCTTTATTTGGGGTAGGAAATGGTTTTTGAATAACCTTTTTATGATAACCCCAAGTATCAGCACCAACAGAATTTTCACCTGGCTCAGCACGTTTAGAACGCTGTGAATTCATATAAATTTTAGGAGCATCTTCACAAATTTGATCATCACTCGTTGTGCTATGTTGACTTGCTGAATGATGTCGTGATTCAACACCAACAATAGTATGTTTATCTTTAACAACTCCAACATAATCCTCTTTATTAGTCACACGAGA
>Ga0102943_1000343_pt1 | contig 31338 bp, 25 predicted proteins | sample SalPonC_black_MG_FD_78174 | JGI IMG/M metagenome (GOLD analysis project Ga0102943, IMG submission 78174) | Salt pond soil microbial communities from South San Francisco under conditions of wetland restoration - Salt Pond MetaG... | ecosystem: Environmental > Aquatic > Marine > Intertidal zone >...
AAACGATTCTTTTAATTTATTTTCAATAACCTGTGGGGCAATATATTTACCTCCGGATGTTTTAAACATCTCTTTTTTACGATCCGTAATTGTCAGGTATCCTTCATCATCAAGCATCCCAATATCTCCTGTATGGAAATATCCATCATTGTCAATGGCTTCTTTTGTTAATTCGGGTTCTTTATAATAACCTAACATTATATTAGGCCCTTTACATAAAATTTCACCATCATCGGCAATTTTTACTTCTACATTTTCCAGCACAGGGCCTACTGTTCCAAATTTGCAATTTAAAGGGGTGTAATGATTAACCGCAATAACAGGTGATGTTCCTGTTAGTCCGTATCCTTCAAGCACAGGCATTCCTGCAGCCCAGAAAATTTTAGCCAAACGTTCCTGTAATGCTGCACCTCCCGAAACAATAAGCATATCTTCACCTCCCAGGGCCTCTTTCCATTTATCAAAAATCAATTTTCGGGCTATTTTCAGTTTGGGATTATACAACGGTCTGTTTTTTTTGTTCAGCTTATATTTTAATCCCAAATTAACCGACCAGAAAAAAATCTGTTTTTTTACATAGGGCAGGTTTTTACCTTTCCCGATGATGCCGTCATAAACTTTTTCTAATAATCGTGGTACTGTATTAAATATATGAGGTTTTACATCTTTTATATCGGTTGTTATGGTGCCTAAATTTTCGGCATAATAAATACTTATTCCTTTATACTGGAAATGATAATTCATCATCCTTTCATAAACATGGCATAATGGCAAAAAGCTTAGCGTACGATGTTGATGCCCCAGCGCGTGAGCTTTCGATGTGCTTTTAAAGTTAGTTACCAAATTGTTATGTGAAAGCATAACTCCTTTAGGATTTCCTGTGGTACCTGAAGTGTAAATCAGGGTTACCAAATCATGTTTATCAATCTCTGCTTTTATTTCGTTTACCCGATTCCGGAACTTATCTTCACTTTTTTTGCCTTCGTAAATAATCTCTTCCCATGAAGAGATACCTTCTATTTGATTAAACGAATAAATTTTTTCTATAGATTCTTGTTTTTCAACAATCGTTTTAATTTTATTCCAGATAATCTGTGACGAAAAGATGACTGCTTTTACCTGCGAGTGATTAAGGATATATTCATATTCTTCGGGGCCAATAGTAGGGTAAACAGGGACATGAATGACCCCAATCTGAGCCATTCCTAGATCCACAAAATTCCATTCAGGCCTGTTGTTGGATATTGTGGCGATTTTATCTCCTTTTTTAAAACCTAATGATAGAAGCCCGCAACTAATAAGGTTTGCTGATTGTATATAATCTTTGGTAGAATATTTAATCCATTCTCCATTTTTTTTCCCGGCAAGAGCATCTGTTTTATCGTGGTATAGTTCTTTATATCTTTCAAGTAAATCGAATGTTCTGGTGATTTTCATATACTGATAGATTAATTAACCGGCTTCAAATATACAAATTTATTTTTTTGGTGATGATTTTTACCCAATTGAACGTTTATTCCCTTCGGTCATGGGCTAAAGGTTCTCGCCACTGCGATCAAATAGTAATGGTTTTACTACTCGTTCATTGAAAATACAATCTCTATATCGGGGTTATTTCTTAGTAAATATCTTGTTATACTCAACTCAGGCTATAATTATTAGCAACAAATAATTCTTTAAAATTGTTTTTTATTAATGACTGTATTGTTAAATAAAGTTGATATTTTTAACCAGAGAAAACTAAAAATATGAGATATGAAAAAAATTATTGTGTTGTTATTAGCTGTATTTATATTTTCCTGCACCAAAGAAAAACCGGAAGATATTTTAAATCAAATTGCAGAAGATTATGTTAAACTGGTTTTAGAAACAGGGCAGTATGATCCTAATTTTGTAGATGCATATTACGGTCCTGATGGTTGGAAACCAGCGCCCCTGGATGCAGCGTTAAAAGAGAACCCTCCGTATAATATACTTTTAGAAAGATCATCATTACTTATCAATAGAGTAAAGGGGTTAAAAAATAATAATTTTGATAAAGAACTGCGCTTACGACAGTTATTTCTCCAAAAACAGCTGGAAGCAGTCCGTGGGCGAATTGAAATGTTAAAGGGTGAATCATTTACTTTTGACCAAGAAACTGAGGTGTTATATGATGTGGTTACCCCTGATTATACAGTAGAACATTTCGAATCGTTAATCAATGAACTTGAGCAGTTGTTGCCCGGGAAGGGAAGTCTTACAGAGAGAGTGACTGATTTTAAGGAGGAATTTATAATCCCCGAAGAAAAATTAGATACTGTTTTTCACACTGCAATACAGGAAGCCCGAAGAAGAACATTAGAATATATTCATTTGCCTGCGAATGAAAATTTTGTGCTTGAATTTGTGTCAGATAAGCCTTGGGGTGGTTACAACTGGTATAAGGGCAATAATTTTAGTTTAATTCAGATAAATACTGATTTACCAATTTATATTGACAGAGCGATTGATTTGGCAAGTCATGAAGGATATCCCGGTCATCATGTATTTGCCTGTTTGCTTGAGTCAAAAATGGTGAAAGAAAGAGGATGGGTTGAGTACTCTGTGTATCCGTTATTTAGTCCACAATCACTGATTGCAGAAGGTACTGCTAATTATGGTATTGAAATGGCTTTCCCTTCTGATGAAAAAATAAAGTTTGAAAAAGAAGTTTTATTCCCTTTGGCAGGATTAAATCCTGAAAAAGTAGAAAAGTATTATAAAGTTTTAGATTTAGTTTCGCAAATTTCATATGTTCGAAATGCTGCTGCCGAAGCCTATTTAGATGGCAAGATGTCGAAAGAGGAAACGATTGATTGGTTGGTAAAATATGCATTACGTGATAAAAAAGGGGCCGGGCAAAGTATACAATTTATTGAGAACTATCGGTCTTATGTAATTAATTATAATGTTGGACTGGATATGGTAAGAGATTATATGGAGAAGAATGCCGGAAAATCCGAGGCAGAAAAATGGAAAACTTTTGAGCATCTTATTTCTAGTCCACAGGTGCCGTCGAATTTGTCAGAGTAATTGTTTGTATTTTGGTAAAATAAAAAAAGTGAGGTATTGATTTACCTCACTTTTTTATATAATTTGTGTACAATTAACTAATGAATGATTTTGCCTTTTGAATAGCAGTTTCCAGGCCGGCAGGATTTTTCCCTCCGGCAGTGGCATAAAATGGTTGACCGCCACCTCCACCTTGTATTTCTTTAGCCACATCTCTGATTATTTGTGATGCATTCCAGTTTTTTTCTTTCACCAGGCTTTCTGAAATCATAATTGATAAATTGGCTTTACCATTTATTTCTGCTCCAATAACCAGCACAAGATTGTCAATTTCGTTTTTTAGCTGAAAAGCGATATCTTTTATGGCTGAGGGCGAATTAAGATCTATTTTGGAGCCAATAAAATTAATCCCGTTGATGGATTCAGTTTGTTCTTTTAACTGTTTTTTTACTGCTTGTGCCTGCTGATTCACCATTTCTTCTAATTGTTTATTCAGCTTGGCTACCTCACCTATCAGGTTTTGAACACTTTCAACCGGTTTCTTAGGATTTTTTAACAGGCTTTTTATCTCATTCAGTTCATTGATTTGATCAAATACATATTCTACCACTTTTTCCCCGGTAATACCTTCAATTCGTCGAATCCCGGCAGCAACTGAGCTTTCACTAAGGATTTTAAAAAATCCTATCTGGCCGGTATTGTTCACATGTGTTCCTCCGCAAAGTTCAATCGAGTCATCGAATTTAATTACGCGTACTGTGTCTCCATATTTTTCTCCAAATAAGGCAATAGCTCCCATTCCGGAAGCTTCGTCCATGGGGATGTTCCTATGTTCTTCGAGTTCAATATTTTCGCGTATTTTTTCGTTTACAATTTGCTCAATTTCTTTAATTTGTTTATCGGTTACCTTCTGAAAATGGCTAAAATCAAATCTTAAATAGTCAGGATGTACCAATGATCCTTTCTGCTCAATATGGTCGCCAAGCACTTTACGTAGTGCATAATGCAATAGATGAGTTGCCGTATGGTTGTTTGCTGTTGCTACTCTTTCTTTGGTATTAACTACTGCTTTAAAGGTAGCCTTTGGATCGGCTGGCAGCTTATTGGTAATATGAATATTCAGGTTATTTTCTTTAATTGTATTGAGGATAGGGATTTTTTCCCCATGGGCTTCAATATATCCTGTATCACCAACCTGTCCGCCACTTTCTGCATAAAAAGGGGAAATGTTAAATATGAGCTGGTAAAATTCTTTGTTTTTTTGTTTTACCTTTCTGTACCGGGTAATTTTAACATCGGTTTGCAGAAAATCATATCCCACAAACTCTTCCACTTCATCATCATAAAGCTCAATCCAGTCATCCGTATCCATGGCAGAAGCACTACGCGAACGGTCTTTTTGCGACTTCATTTCTTCTTCGAACTCTTTTTTATTAACAGCTAGTTTATGTTCCCTGGCAATAAGTTCGGTAAGATCCAAAGGAAATCCATACGTGTCATACAGTTCAAAAGCAATTTTGCCGGGTATTACGTTATATTCTTTTTCTTTTGTATTTTTTATAATTTTGTCGAGTAAACGAATGCCTGTTTCAAGAGTTTTTAAGAATGAAGCCTCCTCTTTGTGAATAACATTCTCTATCAGCTCTTTCTGAGTTTGAAGTTCAGGATATGCATCCCCGAGAATTTTAATCAGCACCGGAAGAAGTTTGTACATAAACGGCTTCTTAAAATCAAGGAAAGTATATCCATACCTTACCGCTCGACGTAAGATTCTTCGGATCACGTAACCTGCTTTAACATTCGAGGGCAGCTGCCCGTCGGCAATAGAAAAACTTATGGCTCTTAAATGATCGGCAATTACCCGCATGGCAATATCAGCCTGTTGATTATCTCCATATTTTTTTCCTGATGCTTTTGCAATGGATTGTATAATCGGTTGAAAAACATCTGTATCGTAATTCGATTGTTTGTTTTGTAAAACCATGCAAAGTCGTTCAAAACCCATGCCTGTGTCTACATGTTTTTGGGGCAGGAGTTCTAAATTTCCATTAGCTTTTCGGTTGTATTGAATAAATACTAAGTTCCATATTTCAATAACCAGGGGATGATCCATATTCACCAGGGTCTTTCCCGGTGTTTTTGCTCTTTCTTCATCGCTTCTTAGGTCAACATGAATTTCTGAACAGGGGCCACAAGGTCCGGTATCTCCCATTTCCCAGAAATTATCTTTTTTTGAACCATTTAAAATTTTTTGTTCAGGAAGAAATTGTTTCCAGTGTTCTTTAGCTTCGGTATCCAGATCCAGTCCATCTTCTTTGCTACCCTCAAAAATTGTTGCGTATAATCTTTCCGGATCAATATTCATTTGATCAACCAAAAATTCAAAAGCCCAGGCAATAGCCTCTTTTTTAAAGTAGCCGCCTGTTGGTAAGGCAGGATCTCCTAACGACCAATTTCCTAACATCTCAAACATCGTATGATGATAGGTGTCGTGGCCAACTTCTTCCAGATCATTGTGTTTGCCGGAAACTCTTAAACATTTTTGTGAATCAACCACACGACTATATTTTGCTTTGCTGTTTCCTAAAAAAATATCTTTAAATTGGTTCATCCCTGCATTGGTAAACATAAGTGTTGGATCATCTTTTATAACCATTGGTGCTGAGGGAATTACAGTATGTTTTTTCCTTTCAAAAAATTGTAAAAAAGTATTTCTGATTTCTTTCGAATTCATAAAAATCTATATTAAAAACAGTTAAAACTCCTTAACTAAATAATAAATAAAAATTATTTAATATAATTACGGGTTGTAAAATTAAATTTTTTAAGTTAGATTTGTCGCTAACGTTGTGTTTTTTTTAGTATTTAATATAAAATTATATCATTAGAGTTATGCTAAAGGTCAAATATCAGTTTGATTCTAAATCTCTCACATTTAAAAAAATAAAATTAGTTCGAAAGCAAATTATTTTAAGATTCTTGCTTTTCCTTGTTGTTACTGGAGCCTCGGCCTTATTGATTAATATAGTTTATTCCTCATTTTATCATACTCCTAAAGTAGCGATGCTCGAAGAGGAGCAGAATGAGATATTGACAAAATATGATATTTTAAATGCCCGGATTGCTGAATTAAACCATGTTGTTGCAGATATTGAGCACCGGGATGATTATGTATATCGAACAATATTTGAACTGGATCCTATTCCATCCTCAGTAAGAGAAGCTGGTTTTGGAGGTGTGAACCGATATGTAGAATTTGAAAATCTTAATAATTCCGGAACCTTGATTAGTACCTATAAAAAGTTAGATGTTCTTTCGAAAAAGTTATATGTACAAACCAAATCTTTTGATAAAGTTATTGAATATGCCCGGAATAAAGAAAAAATGCTTTCTGCTATTCCGGCGATACAACCTCTTGCTTTAAAGGATTTTAACCGGATAAGTGATTATTTTGGTTCACGAAGAGATCCTTTTACCGGAAAGCGAACCATGCATCACGGGATGGACTTTACAGGACCTGAAGGATCTGATATTTTTGCAACAGGTGATGGTGTAGTTGTGGAAGCCGGATATTCTTTTTACGGTTATGGCAATAGAGTTACCATTGACCATGGATTTGGATTTCAGACAATTTATGCCCATCTAAAAGATATATTAGTAGAAGAAGGGCAACAGGTAACCAGAGGAGATATTGTAGGTACTCTGGGAGATACAGGGCGGTCAACCGGGCCGCACTTACATTACGAAGTACGGATAAATAATCGCCCTGTCGACCCGATTAATTATTATTTTAATGATCTTACACCTGAGCAATATGATTTGATGATTGCTACTTATTCAAAAAGAAGAACTCCCATGGATTAATATTTTAAAATAAATCCTTATATTTGAACCGTAAAGTTGTTATTATATTATGGCCAAAGTCAAATATAAGTTTGATAATCACTCGTTAAAGTACGATAAAATTGTTCTTTCCACAAAACAAAGATTTTATCGTTTTTTGGCCTATCTTACTGCTACCATCATTATTGCAATAATTTATAATATTTTATTTTCTGTCTTTTTTGATACCCCTAAAGAAAAAGGATTAAAACGCGAAAACCAGCAATTATTGACACAATACGAGATATTAAATAATCAGTTTGAGTTGGTGGAAAAGACCCTTTCTGACCTTCAAAAGAGAGATGATAATATTTATCGTGTAATTTTTGAAGCAGAACCAATTCCTCCCTCAGTACGCTCTGCAGGATACGGAGGGGCTAACAGATATGTTGATTTGCAGGGATACGATAATTCGGATTTGGTAATTCAAACAGCACAGCGATTGGATAAAATAACTAAAAAATTGTATGTTCAATCAAAATCCTATGATTACCTTATTGAACTGGCTAAAAATAAAGAAGAAATGATAGCTTGTATCCCCGCTATTATGCCTATTTCAAATAAGGATTTAACCCGAACAGCCTCGGGCTGGGGGTGGAGAATTCATCCAATTTATAAAATCAGAAAATTTCATTACGGAATGGATTTTACTGCTCCAACCGGTACTGAAATTTATTCAACTGGTGATGGTGTGGTTGAGGTGGTTGAGAACTCCCTGAGGGGGTATGGTAAACGGGTGGTTATTAATCATGGATTTGGATATAAAACATTGTATGCTCATTTAAATGGTTTCAATGTACGGCGCGGACAAAAAGTGAAACGTGGTGATGTAATCGGATTTGTTGGTACTACAGGTACATCCACTGCACCACATCTGCATTATGAGGTTTTTAAGAATAATAAGAAAGTTAATCCGGTGCATTATTATTTCAATGACCTTACTCCAGAAGAGTTTGATAAGATGATTTTTATTTCATCCAATAGCGGACAATCATTTGATTAAATATACTATTTATGCTTAAAGGTTTTCAAATTATATTGCTTTCCCTTTTTACAGGGAATTTTTTTTATCTTAATGCTCAAAACGATACGATTGAAGTAGACAGCCTTCGTTTATTGAAGAATGATAAGCAGGTAGTTGTAGAAAAAAATGACACATCGGTATATCCTGTTATTAAAACTTTTTTAGGGAATTGGCAACGAAATTTCTATGGAGAAAACCCTCCTGAAAAGTTGGATGTTGTATGGAAACATTATTTGGGTAAAGGAGAAACCGTTATTTCAAGAAATATTGGTACTAAAGAGTGGGCCGGTGCCGGATGGACCGGACAACCCTTGTTAGTTAAAGAAAATAATGAACTTTTTTTAATCCAGGGAGCTTACGATCATCATCTGAAAAAAATAAATGCCGAAACAGGTGAACTGGTATGGCAATATAAATTTGATGATGTAATTAAAGGCACCGGAACTATTTGGGTAAATACATCTCCCGATAAGCCCGAAAACAGATTAGTTATTCTGCAAGGAAGCAGACTGGGTACCAGTCACTATCTTGATGCAGAACATGTACCAAGTTACCGGGCAATTTCATATTATTCCGGACAGGAATTGTGGCGTATGGATCAAAAATGGACGCATAGTTACTCGCGCGATGTAGATGGCTCAGCGCTTATTTTAAATGATACGGCTTATTTAGGTCTGGAGAATTCGTTATTTACTGTTTTTAGTCCCGATCATCGCAATGCTGAAATGAAGGATGGAATGTTACAACCTCTTATTTACCAGGAAGAAAAATTATATACTATGGATGATGTATATCATCATAAATATAATGTAGTAACGGAATCGTCGCCTGCATTGTTAAAGGATAGAATATATGTAGCATCGGGCTCCGGACATGTTTGGGGTTATAATATAAAAACCCGTACATTAGACTGGGATTTTTATATCGGTTCCGATATGGATGGATCTATCGTAGTTACATCTGATAGTTGTATTTTAGTTTCAGTAGAGAAGCAGTATATAAAGGGAAAAGGAGGCGTTTTTAAATTAAATCCTGATAAAAAACCCCAGGATGCTGTTGTTTGGTACTTCCCAACCGAAAATAACGATTTTGCCGGATGGGAGGGAGGAATTATTGGGTCTGTGGGGATTAATGATAATTATATCGATTCCAATCAAAACAATTTAGCTGCTTTTGTAGGGATTGATGAGTATTTATATGTAGTAAATCATCAACAAACGGATTCTTCGAAAAATGTTCTCGGACCAGACAGTGTAAAGGTTTATCATACTCCCGGGTTAGCTTTTAAGTACCATACCGGACCATCCATTGCTACGCCAATATTTGCAGGAAATAAACTTATTGTTGCTACTTATTGGGGGGTATACCTATTTAAATATGATAAGAAAAATAATTTTGTATTATTAGATAGAAAGCCGGGTGCATTCGAATCTACACCTATTGTATATAATGGTAAAATTTATATTGCTTCGCGAGACGGATATTTATATTGTCTGGGGATTAAAAAATGACTTTGTTTGTTAGAATATATTTTTTAATTTTATTGGGTTAAATGTATACTATTTGCATTTATAAAATTGAGATGTATGCCCTATAAAGAAAAAAAAGTAGAAAAGCTTTATTACAGTATTGGCGAGGTTGCAGAAATGTTTAATGTTAAAACATCTCTTATAAGATACTGGGAAAAAGAATTTGATATTATTAAACCCCGGAAAAATAAAAAAGGAGATAGATTTTTTACAGTAGAGGATATTGAAAAATTCCATATGATTTATTACCTGGTAAAAGAACTGGGATTAACACTTAAAGGTGCTAAAAAGAAACTGCGGGAAAATAAAGAGGGAACAGCACAAAACTTCGAAGTAGTTAAGTCGCTTAAGAAAATAAGATCCATGTTGCTTGAAATACGCGAAGATCTTTAAATCATTTTAAAAATAGAAGTATATGAAAATTCGTGAGATTATTTCATCTGTCGAAACATTTGCTCCATTGGCTTTTCAAGAAGATTATGATAATGCAGGATTAATTATTGGGGATAAGGAGCAGGATGCTACAGGCGTATTAATTACTGTAGATGTTACAGAAGAAATAATTGATGAGGCCATTACTAAAAAAGTTAATCTAATTATTGCCCATCACCCCATCATATTTGTAGGATTAAAAAAAATTACCGGAAAAAATTATATTGAAAGAGTAGTCCTTAAAGCGATAAAAAATGATATAGCGATTTATGCTGCCCATACAAATTTAGATAATATCCGTGGTGGAGTAAATAGCAAAATAGCTGATGCATTAGGTTTGCAAAATACCCAAATCCTTGCTCCGTTAAAAAATCATTTAATGAAGCTGGTTTACTTTGTTCCTACAGACCTTGCAGAAAAAACGCGAAAAGCAATATTTGAATCCGGAGCAGGACATATTGGTAATTATGACCAGTGTAGTTATAATCTTGAAGGAACCGGATCTTTCAGAGCCGGAGAAGCAACCAATCCTTTTGTGGGAAACAAAAATGAAATGCATTTTGAAAAAGAGATTCGGGTTGAAACTATTTTCCCCAAGCATATAAAGCATAAAGTTGTCCGGGCATTAATTGAAACTCATCCATACGAAGAGGTAGCCTATGATATTTATCCCTTACATAATGATTATGAGAAAGCCGGTTCGGGAATTATTGGGGAATTAAAAAAAGAAATGCCGGCGATAGATTTTTTAAAAATGGTAAAAAATTTATTTAAAGCTCAATGCATCCGACATACAAAATTGTTTAGCAAACCTGTAAAGAATATTGCTATTTGTGGTGGGAGTGGAAGTTTTTTATTAAACGAAGCGATGAAACAAAAAGCAGATGTTTTTATATCGGCAGACTTTAAATATCATCAGTTTTTTGATGCTGAAGATAAGATTATAATTGCCGATATTGGACATTTTGAATCTGAACAGGTTACAAAAGAGCTTTTTTATGAATTACTTATCAAAAAATTCCCTAAATTTGCAGTTTATTTGACTGAAAAGAATTCAAATCCGATAAATTATTTATAAATATGGCTAAAGTAAAGGAAACTAAAGATTTAACTGTTGAGGAGAAATTAAAGGCATTATTTGAGCTACAGCTTGTAGATTCTAAAATTGATGATATAAAACGATTGCGTGGTGAACTGCCACTTGAGGTTCAGGATTTGGAAGACGAGATTGAAGGGTTACAAACACGTATACAAAATTACGAAGAAGATCTGGAAAAACTTAATGATTCCATTGTTCATAAAAAGAACGAAATTAAAGAATCCGAGGCTTTAATTAAGAAATATTCTGAACAGCAAAACAATGTTCGAAACAATCGTGAATTTGATTCTTTAGCAAAAGAAATTGAGTACCAAACACTGGAAATTGAGCTTTGCGAAAAAAGAATTAAAGAATATACCGCTAAGATTGAAGAAAAGAACGAGGTTATCAATGAATCGAAAGAAATTTTAGATGATCGTGCTAAAGATTTAGAAGCCAAAAAAGCTGAACTAAACTCAATTGTATCTGAAACACAAAAAGAAGAAGAGGATTTAGAAAATAAATCTGAGACTATACAGGAAATTATTGAAGATAGATTATTAAATGCTTACAAAAAAATCCGAGACAATGCAAGAAACGGTTTGGCTGTTGTTTCTGTGCAACGTGATGCCTGTGGTGGTTGTTTTAACAAAATTCCTCCTCAGCGACAACTGGACGTTCGCTCACGTAAAAAAATTATTGTATGTGAATATTGTGGTAGGATTTTAGTTGATCCTGACCTGGAAGAAGAATATAAAAAATAAAGACTTGACTTTAAACAATAAAAAAAGGTATCCAAATTTGGGTACCTTTTTTAGATTTGTAGCATGTAGTAATTTTTACCAACTTCCTCCGGCACCTCCGCCACCGAAACTACCTCCTCCGAATCCGCTGAATCCGCCGCCTCCACCGCCGAATCCACCAAAGCTTCCTGAACCCGAAGAAAAACTGCCAAAGCTTCCACCGTGGCTTCTCCCAGTAGAACTTAACATGCCTAAAGCAATCCAGAAAGGGAGATTGTGACCTACAGCATAATGACGCGCTCTGCGAACTCTTCCCATAACTGAAAAGAAAATAATGAGCAGAAAGATAATAATCATAGGAATGGCAGAACCAGCATTCCCACTGGTTCGTTCTCGATATTCATCAGCTGTATATTCGCCTTTGGTTAAGCTTATTATGGTATTTACAGCCTGGTCTAACCCTTTGTAATACTGACCCTGTTTAAAGTTGGGAATTATTTCGTTTTCAACAATCCTTTTAGCAATAGCATCAGGCACAGCACCTTCAACACCATATCCGGTTGCAATAAATACTTCACCCTTTGCATTTTGAGTGTTGGGCTTGACCAGAATTAGGACTCCGTTATCTTTCCCCTGTTGTCCAATTCCCCATTTTTCGCCAAGCTTAAATGCATAAGATGCAGCATCGTAGCCATGTAAATCGGGAACAATAGCAATGGCAACTTGCGTTGATGTTTGATTATTGAACTGTACCAGTTTTTGTTCCAGGGCATTTCTTTCATTTGCGGATAAAAAGTTTGCATAATCGTTTACAATACGGTTCGATTTTTCAGGGAGTTCCTGAGCATACGTTTGCAAACTAAATATTGCAAGTAGTACTATTAAAACGTTGTTTTTTATTGTTTGCATAATTAATCTTTTTTTCCAAACGAAATATCGTCTGATAATTCATTAATATCATCTTTCTGATAAGGAAAGTGCTGTTGTAGAGCTTGTCCGGCCATTTTAATCCCCTTGCTTAATCCTTGTGCATATTCATCTTTTTTAAAATGGGCAATTACGGTTTCTTTAATCTCATCCCAAAAATTATCAGGAGTTACTGCATTGATACCGGCATCCCCTAAAATGGCGAATTTTCGATCGTTAATCGAAAGATAAAAGAGTACTCCGTTTCTTAATTCGGTTTTGTGCATTTTAAGTTTTTCAAACCAAAATGCAGCACGGTCTAATACATCTTCTTTGCAATCCATCTCTACATGTACTCTTACCTCACCCGAAGTATTTAGTTCGGCTTCTTTAATGGCATCGGTAATTTGTTTCTTTTGTTCTTTGGTAAAAAATTCTGCTGCTTTCATAATTAAAATTCTACTTTTGGTGCTTCACTTGCCGATTCTTCTGCTTTGAAATATGCTTTAGGCTCAAAGTCAAACATATTAGCATAAATATTTTTAGGAAACTGCTTTATATAGGTATTAAACTGTTGAGCAGCTTGATTGAATTTCTGCCTTTCTACAGTAATTCTGTTTTCGGTACCCTCTAATTGAGCTTGTAACTCCAAAAAATTCTGATTGGCTTTTAAATCAGGATATCGTTCGACCACTACCATTAATTTCGAAAGTGCTGAACTTAAACTTCCTTGTGCCTGTTGAAAAGCCTGGATATTTTCAGGGGTTAAGTTGCTTGCATCAATATTGGTTGATGTAGCTTTCGAACGGGCTTCAATAACTTGCGTAAAGGTTTCTTGTTCGTGTTCTGCATATCCTTTTACTGTATTTACCAGGTTGGGAATTAAATCTGCTCTGCGTTGGTATACATTTTCTACTTGTGCCCATTGTGAGGTAACATTTTCATCCAAAGCAACCATTGTATTGTAGGTTCCTTTTATCGATGAATAGATAAAAATTGCTACTACAGCAATCACAATTAAAGTAATCCACTTTTTTTTCATTTTTTTTAGTCTCTTTTGATTATTTGATGAGTCAAAGTTATGTTTTTTATATGACAAAATCAGATACAACAAAAAATATGCTAATCATTGTTTAAGTAATTTTGTCATGTTCATATGCCATATCATGATATTTATCTTTCTTCCTAAAATCTTAATTTGTAATTTTGTAGAATGGATAAAATAATTTCAATAATTAATAATAGATAAAATATAAGATAAAATGAATAAAGAAGAGTTTCAAAAGTTTGTATTACAGGGTATTCCTGATGAATTACCTGAGCCAAAAAAATATAACCCTGAAATAAATCATGCCCCAAAACGCAAAGAAATTCTAACAAAGGAAGAAAAAAAGCTTGCTTTAAAAAATGCACTGCGTTATTTTGATAAAAAACATCATACGGTTTTGGCTAAAGAATTCGCCGAAGAGCTGGAAAAATACGGACGTATCTATATGTATCGCTTCCGTCCGGATTATAAGATTTATGCCCGTTCGATTGATGATTACCCTGCAAAATGTAAACATGCAGCTGCCATAATGCTTATGTTAAGCAATAATTTGGATTATGCGGTTGCTCAACATCCGCACGAATTAATTACTTATGGTGGAAATGGCGCTGTATTTCAAAACTGGGCACAGTATCTTTTAACCATGCAATACCTGGGCGAGATGACTGATGAGCAAACGTTGGTTTTATATTCCGGCCACCCTATGGGATTATTCCCATCGCATAAAGATGCACCCCGCGTAGTAGTTACTAACGGAATGATGATTCCAAACTACTCGAAACCCGACGACTGGGAGCGGTTTAATGCTCTTGGTGTTACACAATACGGCCAAATGACTGCCGGTTCGTTTATGTATATCGGGCCACAGGGGATTGTCCATGGAACAACTATTACGGTATTAAATGCCGGACGTAAAATAAGTAAACCCGGCGAAGGATTAGAAGGGAAAATTTTTGTTACTGCCGGCTTGGGGGGTATGAGTGGTGCTCAGCCCAAAGCAAGTAATATTGCCGGAGTGGTAAGTATTACTGCAGAAATAAATCCCAAAGCAGCAAAAAAACGGCACGAGCAAGGTTGGGTTGATGAGATTACCGATGATGTGGATAGAGCCATTGATATGGCTTTGGAGTATAAAAAGAATAAAAAAACGCACTCCATTGCTTATCTTGGAAATATTGTTGATTTATGGGAGCGATTGGTTGAAAGAGATATCAAGATTGACTTAGGTTCAGACCAAACTTCGTTACACAATCCATTATCCGGTGGTTATTATCCTGCCGGGTTAACGTATGAAGAATCCAATAGAATGATGGCCGAAAAGCCCGATGAGTTTAAGAATCACGTACAAGAATCGTTAAAAAGACAGGTTGATGCTATTAATAAACTATCTGCTAATGGAATGTATTTTTTCGATTATGGGAATGCATTTTTATTGGAATCGAGCAGGGCAGGAGCTGATATTTTAAAAGATGACGGGAAATTTAAATATCCATCGTATGTTCAGGATATTATGGGTCCTATGTGTTTCGATTATGGATTTGGCCCTTTCCGTTGGGTTTGTACATCGTCAAAACCCGAAGATTTAGATACTACCGACAAAATTGCAATGCAGGTTTTGGAGGAAATTGCTGCAACAGCTCCTGATGAAATTACACAGCAAATGAGAGATAATATTCGTTGGATACAGGGTGCAAAAGAAAATAAGCTGGTAGTTGGTTCGCAGGCCCGTATTTTATATGCCGATGCCGAAGGACGAATGAAAATAGCCGGAGCTTTTAATCAAGCCATTAAAGAAGGAACAATTTCTGCCCCTGTAGTATTAGGGCGTGATCATCATGATGTTTCAGGAACAGATTCTCCTTTCCGCGAAACTTCTAATATTTATGATGGATCCCAGTTTACAGCGGATATGGCTATTCAGAATGTAATTGGAGATTCGTTTCGCGGAGCTACCTGGGTTTCTATCCATAATGGTGGTGGCGTAGGCTGGGGAGAAGTTATCAATGGCGGTTTTGGAATGGTATTGGATGGTAGTAAGGAAGCTTCCCGTAGATTAAAGATGATGTTACATTGGGATGTGAACAATGGAATTGCACGCAGAAGCTGGGCAAGAAATGATGAAGCTATTTTTGCCATTCAACGGGAAATGGAACGCACACCTGAGTTAAAGGTAACGCTACCTAATATCGCTGACGATAATTTATTAGATGAAATTTTTTAGAATTATCCTTTAATATATAATCTTGTGGCACGACTCATTATCGTGCCACAATTGGTTTGATAAACTAATTCAAACGTTTAAAATACAATATTTATTTTTTCTTCTCTTTTTTCTTTTCCTTTTTAGAAAATAACCTTAACAGCCAGTTTCGTTTGATTACTGCTGCCGCTTCTTCTATTTCTGCAGCACTCTTATTTATACTGCTTACTGTAACTTCAACACTATCTGCAAAAGCAGTATCAAATAGTAACCTGGTTATTAGTCCCTGTCCTTCGTTTACCTGTAATGTGAGTTTATCCAGGTTGTCGGTAATTGTTTTTGTTTTCTCGGTAGTGTAAGCAAGATTTTTACTCGATTTACTTAATGAGCTGGTAAAGGTTGTATCGGTAAAAATTTCACCGAATAAACCTTGTCCTTTTTTAACCTGATCGGTTATAGTTACTAAATTATCTGTTGATGTTCTCAGGTTAATGCCTGCACGTTCAATTTCTTTTGCCAGTGATGTATCCGATAAAAGCTTTCCTATGGTTCCTTCCTCTTCATTTATCTTGTTGGTTATTGTGGCAAAATTTTCTGTTAAATTGGCTGTGTTTGTGGCTATTGAACTTATGTTTTTTGAGAATACCTCATCAGCGAAAATTTTCCCGAAAATTCCTTCTCCACGGTTTATTTTATCAGTAATTTCAGCAAGATTTTCGGTAATTCTGGTAGTATTTTTACTTGAGGTATTGATTTGTTTCATTATGTTATCAATATTTACAACTTCTATAGTTTCCAGATAACCTCCGTCTTTAATAATATTTTCATTACTACTGCCACTGTATATATTCACAATTTTATTCCCCATTAATCCCTCTGATCCAATTTCCATTTTTGAATCTTCCCGGATAAACTTTCTTACATCATCCTGAACAGATAAATCGACTCTTACAAGAGAATCGTTTATAATGGCTACTTTAGAAACCGTTCCAATATTGATCCCTGAAAAGCGTACATCATTTCCTACTTTTAAACCGCTGATATCGTTAAATACTCCACTAATTTTGAAGTTTCGGCCAAATATATTGCTTTGATTGCCAATATAATAAATGGCCAGTATAAAAATTAAAGCACCTATTCCGACAAATAGCCCTAATTTAATAGTATTATTTCTTGTATTTTTCATAGCATTCAGATTTTTAGACGGTTACAAAAAATGATTGCACAAAAGAATCGTCATTCTTTTTTAATTCATCAAAAGTACCTTCAGCATAAAATACGCCATCTTGTAAAATTAATACCCGGTTCGAAGTTCTTTTTGCACACTCAAGGTCGTGAGTAATAATAATAGATGACGCCTGGTATATATTTTGGATTTTATTGATTAATTTACTTATTTCTCTTGATGTTAAAGGATCTAAACCGGTTGTTGGTTCATCATAAAGAATGATTTCAGGCTTTAGAATTAGGGTCCGTGCCAGTCCTATTCTTTTTTTCATACCTCCGGATAATTCTGCAGGCATTTTGTCCACGGTATCTTTTAATCCAACACTTTCCAAAACTTCATATACTAGCTTATCAATCTCTTTTTTGTCTGAAATAATTTTGTTTCTACGCAATGGGAATTCCAGGTTTTCACGAACGGACATTGAATCGTACAATGCATTGCCCTGGAAAATAAATCCTACCCGGGTTCTTATTTCATCTAATTCTTTACGGTTCATCCGGGAAACCTCTTTCCCAAAAACTTTTACCGAACCTTTATCCGGATGAATTAAACCCACGATACACTTTATTAATACAGATTTTCCTATTCCGGATTTTCCCAAAACAACCACATTCTCACTTTTTTTAACCTTTAAGTTTATATCGCTCAAAATCATTCTTCCGTTAAATGATTTTTGCAAGTGCTTAATTTCAATAACATACTCGTTGCTATTATCTGATATGTTGTGTTTTTGTTCCATGTTAGATTGAGAAAATATGAATCATTTCCGATAATTGAACGGCGATTAAATCGATTATAAAAATAACCAGTGATGATATCACAACAGCCGAGTTTGCAGCCCTGCCAACACCTTCGGTTCCGTTATTTGAGTAATATCCTTTATAACATCCGATAATGCCAATGGCAAATCCGAAAAAGAATGTTTTTATGGTTGCCGGAATAATATCAAAATAATGTAAAGTTTCAAAAGCTTGTGCAATAAATAGTTTTATAGAAATAAAACCATGCATATTTACAGCAACATAGGAGCCGTAAAAAGAAATTGCATCAGAATAAAAAACAAGAATAGGAACCATAAAGGTAGTTGCAAGTACACGTGTTACTACCAGGTATTTAACCGGGTTTGTTCCCGAAACTTCCATGGCATCAATCTGTTCGGTAACGCGCATCGAACCCAGTTCTGCTCCAATCCCGGAGGCGATTTTGCCTGAACAAATTAAAGCAGTAATTACAGGTCCTATTTCCCGTACAATTGAAACGGAAATCATCCCGGGAAGCCATGATTCAGCACCAAAATCAACAAGTACCGGTCGCGATTGTAATGTTAACACTAAGCCCATAATAAACGCGGTAATGCTTATCAGAGGCAAAGTGCTTAGTCCCATTCGGGATGATTGTTTTAAAAATTCTTTAATCTCATAGGGATAGCTGAATGTTTCTCTGAAAAAATCAGCCGTAAAGCGACTTAATTCACCTATTTCCAGAAGAAAATTTTGGAATCCTGATGGAGAGGCGCTATAAACTTCCTTATTCTTTGTCCTGTTTTTTTGTTTAGTTCTTTTAAAAATATGATTAAAATATTTTTTCATTATTTTTTCAATCACATAAAATTTGTTTTGTGTGAAAGAAAGTTACAAATATTTGTTAAAAATTACTGGTAAAAGTGGGTGATTTTTTTATTTATTTATTATTATTTAATGGAAGATAATATTGTAGGGGCGTTCAAGGTCATCTTTTAATTCTTGTAATCCAATATTTCGGCTTTTGCGGAAAAATTCTTTTTCATCAAAATAAATAATGATTGTTGGTACTGTGAAAATTGATTGCTGAGCAGCAATCTCCGGGTATAGTTCAGTATCACAATAAAACATTTCTATTTTGGGAAAATACCTGTTTATTAATTGATAAATTTTTGGTTTTAGCACTTTACAAACATTACACTTCTCGTGTGAAAAATAAATTAAACAGCCCGTATTTTTTTTGGCAGCATTGAATTGTTCAAAGGTAGTGATGTTTTCTATCATTAATATTTATTATTATTTAGCATAATTAAGGTACAAGCAATAATAACCTCAATGTCTTTTTTTACAGCAAGTTCTATTAGTTCTTGATTTTCAGCTCCGGGGTTAAAAATAATTCGTTTTGGTTTTAGTCTTAAAATATAATCATAATATTCTTTTTGATTGTCGGGGTTTAAATAAAGAGTTATGGTATGAATATTTTTTATTTTGGGTTTCCCGATAATAATTTTTTGCCACATAATATCGCCTTCACGAATGCCTATAGGAATTACTTCGTGTCCATGTCTGACTAAACTTTTTACAGCTTTATGTGAAAACCTTATAGGATTAGGACTTGCGCCCAGAACAATTGTTTTTTTCATTGTTGTTTATATTTTTTATTATAACCTAATCAGCTGGTTAGCTGTTTTATAACAATGGTATGTCAAGTTGAAATATATAAAAAATATGGGAATAATAAAAATATAGAGTTAGCCTGTTTTTACAATAAGTGCCATCGCATGTGCTGCAATCCCTTTCTCTTCGCCAATAAAACCGAGGTGTTCTGTTGTTGTGGCTTTTATAGATATTTTATTTTCATCTGCTTCAATCACAGAAGCGAGAGTCTGAATCATTTCCGGGATATAATTTTTTATTTTGGGGTTTTGTAAACAAATGGTGGAATCAATATTTCCTAAATAATACCCGTGTTCATTCAAAATTTGTATCGTTTTTTTTAATAATATTTTGCTGTCGATATTTTTAAATTGTTTGTCATTATCGGGGAAATGAAAACCAATATCGCGTAAAGCTGCTGCTCCTAGAAGAGCATCGCAAATAGCATGGATTAAAACATCGCCGTCTGAGTGTGCAATACATCCTTTGTTATGAGGTATTTTAATTCCTCCCAGAATCAACTCTTTTCCTTCTTCCAGTCGATGTACATCATATCCATATCCAATGCGAAAATTCATATTGATTAGCTGTTTTGTTGTTCTCGGAATGCTTGAAAATCAAAGCCTAATGTAAATCTAACGGTATTTGCCAGCGGGTTATTCTGTTTTAGTGGTATAAGGTAAGAAAAGTCTATGGTAAAAACATTTAATCTTAAACCTGCACCAACAGTAAAGTATTTTCTATTCCCTTTGGTTTGATGTTCATGAAAGTATCCGGCACGAACAGCAAACTGGTTAGCATACCAATATTCAGCACCAATATTATATCTGATTTCATGAAGTTCTTCCTGCCATCCTCCGGGGGCATCATAAAATGATTGAATCATTCCTTCGGCAACCGATACATCCGTGTTTTTTCCAAAAAGAATCGAATCATTAATATATTCAGGGGGAGTTGGGACTAAAAATTTATTTAAATCCAGGGCAAGAGTTAACGAGTTGTATTCATCCATTTCGTATTCAAGGGCCGTTCCTATTTTTAAGTTAGTGGGTAAAAAGTCTTTAGCAACTTCAGTATAAGAAATTTTGTTTCCAATATTTGAGATATTAATTCCAAACGACCAGACAGCATTGTTTTCGTTTATTTTTAAATCATCGTTAACATAATACATTGAAATGTCGGCTGCAACTGCATTTCCTGCTTTTGTTTCCATATCGCCAACCAATGCACCGCCGGTTATATCCGATCGGATATATCTAAAAGCAATACCCCCTGAAATTCTATCGGAGAAACTTCTTGCATAAGCTACATCAATGGATAGTTCGTAAGGGGAATGTTGCCCGTTAGGATCCCCTGTTTCGCTTGTAAACTGAATATCTCCTAAATCGAAGTAAAGCAATGTGGCAGCAAAAGTTTGTTTATTATCTATTTTTTTATAAAATGAGACATAGCCCAGGTTGATATCATTAACTAAGTTTCGAAGCCAGGGTGTATAAGAAGCAGCAACACCCATATCGCTTTCGGCAAAAGCATATTTAGCCGGATTCCAGTGCATTGAATTGTAATCGGAAGAAGTGGCTACTCCGACATCACCCATAGCACCTGCCCGGGAATCGGGGGCAATAGTTAAAAATGATGCTGAATATTCTAATGGATTGTTGGAGCCTACTAAATCATTTTCTGAAATTTCATTATCCGTTTGGCCGTTACTTATAGATGAGATAAGCAACATAAGAATTCCCCACACATAAACTTTTTTCATTCGGTTGTATTTTTGTCAAAAATTAATCTTAATTCAATATAAAGTCTGCAAATATAAAATTTATTATAGTAAACAATATAAATTTATTTGAGTATTACCAGTTTTTCAATTTTGGTTACATTTTCACCATCTAAAGTTTTAATTCTTAGTTGGTAAAGATAAACGCCACGTCCTAATTTATCGCCAAAATCATCCAACCCGTCCCAATGTATAGGTTCAGAACGAAATCCGTCTGAATTTATTGTTGCATGTATCGTTTTTACTAATTTCCCGGTAACGGTAAAAACCTGTATCATGGTTTCCAATAGTTCATTGGGGCGATTGTGATCAAAGTAGAAAGCTGTTTGATTGGTAAATGGATTGGGATAGTTGAGTAAATTTTTAATGGCCAGTTTTTCCGATTCAGCAACCATAAAATCCAGTATTTCTTCCGAGGAGTTATTGTATACATCCCATACCTTTACTTTTAGTTGGTGTTCTCCTTCTTCTAGTTTATTAAATAAATATTCAATCTTTCCTTTTTGGTAATCATCCACATCCGATTCGTAATAATCATTTAAAACCAGTACATCGCTGGTATTATTATCCAGTATTGCAGTAATATCGTGGCCAATACCATTCCCTACCGTATTAATTCCACTGCTGTCGGATAAGCGGGCATATAATATTGGGTTTTGGTCGGTAATTCCCCCGGAAACAAAACTCTCATCATTCATATAAAGTTTTATTGTGGGACCTGATTTATCTGTTGGAGCAGCGCTGTTAGTTCCTCCAATAATGAAATTATTAAAATATCCTTTTGCATCAGCGGTTGAACTCAGCGAATAATAACTAATTTTACCGCGATCAAAATTGTATGAGATATCTTTAGGAACTACAAAGCTAAATTGAAAGTGTCCGTTAGTGACACTGGCTTTTCCTTTGTAAAGGATGTTATTTTGTGTTTGGAAAGTCATAGGAGAACCTCCGTCGTTTCCTAACGTAGTAACGGTTCTTTTTTTATCTAAAACCAGCGGATAAACAAGTCCGTTATAGTTAGTTATATTATCTTTAGCTTCGTCAGCTATATGTCCGTGAATAGTAACTCTGCTAAGTGCTTTTAATGTGTCGGTATAATTTTCTACGTCTTTATGATTGATTGAGTCAGTAATAATATTGTATTTTGGCAGCGGTAGTTTTAAAGCAGGGTCGCCTAATAGTGTAAAGTTTCGTTTATTATTTTCTGTTCCCGAAGTGTTTTTTGCTAAACGCATAATATCACCCAGTCTGTAATAACTGTCCTGATAATTTTTTTCAAAAACGAATTGATAAAAATTTTTATTCAGGATATAATTAGGGCTTGAATAAACAAGGCGTGTTGTTGAAAATAAAGCTATTCCACCACCATTTGGGTTAAGCAATACTCTCTCTCCGGCAGAAACATATTTGTGGTTGTCAAAACGACTAAATTCGCACGTTGCGGTTACAAATACAGCCATTTTATTTTGGTTTTTCCAGGAGTTGATATTGTCTATAGACAGAATATTTTCATGTGCTAATTTATCCTCTCCACCATGACCGGTGTAATTGAAAATTAAAACCCCATTATTTATTTGTTCATTGATTAACCGGCTTACTTCAGGGTAACTTTCACTTACAGCTGTTTTTTGTTGCGGATAGGCATCAAGATAAATTTTATTGATAAAAAAATGAGGATAGGTTGTATCAACCTTTGTTGCTAAACGATCTGCATCGCGCATATGTATATTGTTGTCTTCATCATCACCTACAAAACATAATGAATTTACCCAGTCTCCTTTGTTATTAAAGTCAGTATACCGATAAATTTTATCAACCATTTGTTGTGCTTCCTGTACTGTTTTAACAGGTAAACGGCCAATTCCAATATCAACTAATCCTGAGTTTGTTAATTCTATATTGTCAGAGGCATCGAGCAAACCAAAAAAATCATCGGTAACAAAGGATAAAGTAGGTGTTAATGAATTCTCCGATTGATAAGTCATTACATAGTTAATATTATCAGCTGTTAAAGATTTGTGGTCATACGAACCATCACCAATAAAAAGCAGGTATTTCAGTGTATCGGTGGAGGAGGGCCTTTGATAAATCATTCTTACAAAATTACGAATAGCTGAAGCGTCGGGTGTTCCTGATGAGAATTCATTAAAAATTTGCCGGGGCGTAGTAATTGTTACTGATAGTCCGTCCTGAGACGAATGTAAATTTGCTATACTTTGAGCCTGACTCATAAAATCTGGATTTGTTACAATAATCATATCGTGGTGGCCTAAAGCATGTAAATTTTGATTGGCAATTTCTCCCTCTAATTCGGGGACTGGTAAATTTTCTGTGTCAAAAGCAATAAACTCATTTAATCCCGGCTTAACAATAACTTTAATTGAGATCGTATTTGAAGCAATAATTTGCGTTTCCAGATTATCTGCCTGTGATGGGCTGTCTACTTTCCATACTTTTAGAGAAGAAGAAGCATTCTGAATCCTGAAATCAATGGTTTTTTCAACATCATCGGGGTTGAAATAGTTGAATTTAATTATATCTCCATGCATGGTCAACTGTCTTTGAGCATTTAGAGTAATATAATCGAGCCATCCTTTAGATGAAGCCGAAGATTTATTATATTCTATAGCGATTGAAAAATTTTCTGTATTACTTGTAAACTCACTGTTTATAACATTTTTTACAGCATAAGCAGAGGTATATGAACCCATATTTACACCATAAAACTGGGGAGTAGCAATAGTTTGTGTCCCCGATGTAAGGGAGAAAGAAGAAATCGATGAAGAGCGGGCAGCCAGTGATGTTTTAATTTTTATTGGTTCTGTTTTAACTAAATCGGGAAATTCAAAATCAAAAGAATAAGTTGTATTAACATCAAAGGTCTCTCCAAACCATACCTGTCCTGATTCAATTAAGTTTTCTTGTTCTTTTTCATAATGAAAATAATCTGTAAATGTATTGATTATATTACTTACAGGTTGAGTCGAGCTGTTTAAGGTCGATATTTCTTTGTTTGGGTCATCGTTTGATGTTAAAAAATAGTAGTTAAAATCGGAGTAAATATGCTTTTTGCACGAGAAAAAATCTTCAGATTCAGAATAAGACCATTGGTTGGGTCCTTTTGCATAAAATAATATATAATCATCCTGGTTAAATAAGCCGTCGTTGCCCTTTTCAAAATAAATAGCATTTAATTGTAAATCATCCTGGCATTCTTCATTGTTCGAAAGAGGTAACATTCCCCCCGAATTACCATAGATTTTAAGTCTTGCAGGATCTTCGATTCCCATCTCTATCAACTGATTGTAGGTTAATTGATAAACTCCGGTTTCTTGAATTTTTATTTTTATCCATTTACCATCTCTGAGCACCGATTGATGTGCGAAACTTTTTGTTTGTTTCTTTGCTGTTTCAGAATCAGATTTGCCGGGTACTATTTCAAGATGAAATGAAGTTAATTTTTCTATTTGGTTATTTGCATTATTTTTACGCAATGGCAATAAATTAAATTGCAGGTAAGATTGGTTTCTGGAAATTTTAACAACCGATTTGTACGAGAGATTTTCGGGTATCGAATCGGGATACTGTAAATGAGACAGTTCCTTTTTTGTCAGAGGTTTAAATTGAAGATTTGTAATTTTAACATCTACATTGAACGAATTTACCTTTATTAATTCATGGTAATAGGGTAAAAGAGTATTTGTATTATAATAGTGGGCATCCTTAAAAAAAAGAAACTTTTTAATATCAAGATTCTTTTGGCTTATATCATAATATTGAGAAATTTGATAGGGTTCTTCCCAATTAATTTCTCTTTTTAAATGGATATTTTGAGCTTTTGAAGTAAAATATAAAAAAAATAAAAGGGAGAATACGAGTGTTCTTTTCATCAGACTTTATTATTTTTATGCAAAGAAACAAAACTTTATTGAAAAGGATTTAAACTTTTATTATTTGGTATGCATGTATAAGGAAATATAACATTTAATACTTCGTTATTAGCATAATAATAAAGTAAACGATGATATATTTCGTATTATTGTAACCAGCACAAGATTAATGGCTGAATGAAAAAAGAATTTTATTTTTTTCTGTTTCTTTTAATAATAGGTAAGACAGTATTGTCTCAGGATGTTGAATTTTCACAATATTATGCAAATCCTATGTATTTAAATCCTGCTTTTGCAGGATCCAAAGAATATGCCCGTATTGCATTAAATTATCGTACATTAATGCCTGTTTCTTATGGAGATTATACTACTTACAGTGCATCTTTTGATAAGTATATTGAAGAATTAAGTGGAGGTATTGGAGTACAGGTAATGAATGATCGTCAGGCACAGGGAGTAATCAATGAGTTGGGGATAAATCTCATTTATGCTTATAATTTTAAAATAAATAAACGATGGACCGTGAATGCCGGTTTAAAAGTTAATTATCAGATGAATACCATTGATGCTCGAAAGCTTAACATGTTAGATGATGAGAGTGGTTTATATAATAGTTCTATGTTTTTTGATTTTTCGGCTGGCGTTTTAAGTTGGTATAATAATTACTATGTTGGTTTTTCAATTGATCACCTTACAAAGCCTGTTATTTCATTAGGGACTTCAGATCCAGGTGTTATCGGAAGAAAATACACCTTGCATGGAGGTATGGAAATTCCTTTTTATAATAGTTTGCATCGGGTTCATATGACTTTATCTCCAAATTTAATTATTCAGCAACAAAATGCTTCTTCAAAAATAAATTTAGGGGTATATTTAAATAAAGATAATTTTACAAGCGGATTATGGTTAAAAACAAATACAAATTTTAAAATTAATGGCGCAATTTTAATGCTCGGCTATTCTACTGATATTGCACTTTTTGCTTATAGTTATGACATTCCTTTTAATTTTTATAACCTCGACGGAATAATTTCGGGGGCTCATGAAGTAACTTTTTTGTACTTTTTTAAGTATAAAAGCAAGAAGAGAAAAATAAAGGCAATAAAATGTCCTAATTTTTAGTTATATTTGTGATAAATCATATACTGTAAACAATAAAAATTATTATATTTGACTCAAAAAAATTATATTACCATGAATGTACGTTTCAAAAATTCCCTTTTAGTATTTGCTGGTCTGTTATTTGTCACTGGTTGTGGACTTGTAGGAGGAGGTGGTGGAAGTAGTAACGAGTCACCTACAACCGGATGGGATTATAATAATCCCGATTACGGAGGTTATGAAGTTAAAACCGGTTATGAGCAAGAACCCGGACCAGGGTTAGTCAGAGTTGAAGGTGGTACTTTTACCATGGGACAAACAGAGCAGGATGTTACTTACGACTGGAATAATGTTCCGCGAAGAGTAACTGTTTCTTCCTTTTTTATGGATCAAACCGAGGTAAGAAATGTTGATTATAGAGAATATCTTCATTGGATTCAACGTGTTTTTATCGATTATCCTGAAGTATATAGAAATGCTTTGCCAGATACATTGGTTTGGCGAAGTGCATTAGCCTATAATGAACCTTATGTACAATATTACTTCCGGCATCCTGCATATAATAACTATCCTGTAGTAGGTGTTAACTGGTTGCAAGCCAATGATTATTGTGTTTGGAGAACCGACAGGGTGAATGAAATGCGATTGGTTGAAGAAGGTATTTTAGAGTTAGACCCAAACCAGGTGGGAAGAGAAAATTTTAATACAGAGGCTTATCTCGCAGGACAATATGAAGGTTTGGTTATAGAAAATTTACCATCTTTAGACCCTAATGAAGAAAGTAGAATTGTTTCTTTAGAAGATGGTATTATTCTTCCACGGTACAGACTACCAACTGAAGCTGAATGGGAATATGCTGCTGTTGCATTAATCGGAAATACATACGACGAACGTATCTACGAACGAAGAATGTTTCCATGGGATGGACATAATGTAAGATATCCTGAAGGAAAACAACAAGGAACAATGATGGCCAATTTTAAACGTGGACGTGGTGATATGATGGGTACCGCAGGAGATTTAAACGATAATGGTTCTATTACTGTTCCGGTTACTTCCTACTGGCCCAACGACTATGGATTATATTGTATGGCTGGTAATGTAAACGAATGGGTTTCTGATGTATACAGACCACTTTCATTTCAGGATGTTAATGATTTTAACCCTTACAGAGGAAATGTTTTTGAAACACTGGTTAGAAATGAAGATGGTAGTATAGCTCAGAAAGATAGTTTAGGAAGATTGAAAACAAGACCCATTACAGAAGAAGAAGCTGCTACAAGAGATAATTATAATAAAGCTGATTATCGAAACTACAGAGATGGTGACCTGCAATCACGTATAGATTTTGAAAATCAGGAAGCTGCCAGAGGTACTGCTTCAACAGGAGAAATGTATTCTAAAGAACAAAATGACTGGTCTTCATTAATTACTGATAAAGTTAGAGTTTATAAAGGAGGGTCATGGAAAGACAGAGTATATTGGTTAAATCCTGCTACAAGAAGATTCTTAGATGAAGAGAAAGCTACAGATGATTTAGGATTTAGGTGTGCTATGACCAATGTTGGAAGTCCCAGTGGTATAAATTAACAAATGATAAAATAATTTAAATATCTTATAAAAACCTCATTGACAGATGGGGTTTTTTATTTATTATAAATGATGAAGATTGAAGAGTTATATACAATTTTTCTGAACCATCCTAAAGTAACTACCGATAGTCGAGTTGCTTTGAAAAACGGATTGTTTTTTGCGTTAAAAGGAGAACAATTTGATGGAAATGCATATGCTCAAAAAGCAATTGAAAATGGTTGTGCTTATGCTATAATAGATAATCCTGATTTTAAAAAAGACGATCAGTTTATTTTAGTTGATAATGTACTTCATACTTTACAGCAGTTGGGGAATTATCACCGGCAACAATTAAACATTCCTGTGATTGGAATAACCGGTTCCAATGGCAAAACAACGACAAAAGAACTTATAGCTTCTGTTTTATCGAAAAAATATAAGGTTTCTTTTACAAAAGGAAATTTAAATAATCATATCGGCGTACCTTTAACATTATTATCTTTTACTCAGAATACCGATTTTGGAATTGTGGAAATGGGGGCAAATCATCCTGGAGAAATTAAAGATTTATGCACTATTGCTAATCCTGATTATGGTTTGATTACTAACATTGGAAAAGCGCATCTTGAGGGGTTTGGTTCTTTCGAAAATGTAATTCGAACCAAAAAAGAATTATTTGATTATATCGCTGATAATAAAGGGAAAATATTTTATAATGCAAAAGACAACCTGTTATCCGGGATAATTACTGATTTGACTGTTCAGTCAGTGCCTTTCGGGAAAAGTAGCTCCATTGTTTATGGTAGTAGAGAATCTTCAGATATTTTCTTAAAAGTAAGAGTATTTATTCATTCAAAGGAGTATTTGATTCAAACCCAATTGATTGGTGATTACAATTTAGATAATATCCTTGCTGCTGTTACTATAGGCAATTACTTCAAAATAGATGATAATCAAATTATTGAAGCGATTAAGAATTATAAACCTGATAATAACCGTTCACAATATCTGCAAACCGGGCGAAATAATTTGTTTTTAGATGCATATAATGCCAATCCTACGAGTGTAAAAGCAGCAATCAGTAATTTTGAACAGTTAAAGTTACCTAAAAAGTGTTTAATTTTGGGTGATATGTATGAATTAGGAGATAATGCTTTAAACGATCATTTAGATATTATTCAGTTGGTTGAAAATAAAAATTATGATACTATTATACTGGTAGGGGAGATTTTTTCATCATTAAAAGTGAATAAGGATATTTTTCAATTTGAAAATGTTGATTTCTTGAATGATTGGTTGAACAAAAATGAGATAAATGGGTCGAATATATTGATAAAAGGATCGCGAGGAAATCGATTAGAAAGAATTATTGAATTTTTATAGATAAATTATTATGGGAAATAAAATTATGGATCCAATCGTAGGGAAGTTAATGGGGTTAAGATACAAGTCACACCCATGGCATGGTGTTGAAATAGGAGAAGATGCCCCCGAGGTATTGACCTGTTTTATTGAGATGGTTCCAACCGATACCGTTAAATATGAAGTAGATAAAGTAAGTGGCTATTTGAAATTAGATCGCCCGCAGAAATATTCAAATGTAGTACCGGCACTTTATGGGTTTATTCCACAAACATTTAGTGGTAAGCGTGTGGCTGATTTTTGTGCTGAAAAAACCGGTAAGAGTAATATTTTAGGCGATAATGACCCTATTGATATTTGTATTTTAACAGAAAAAGAAATTACGCATGGCGATATATTGGTTAGGGCAAGGCCAATAGGAGGTTTTCGGATGATTGATGGTGATGAAGCCGATGATAAAATAATTGCAGTACTTAATAACGATGCCGTATATGGCAATTATAAGGATATTTCGGATTGTCCGGAGCTAATCATTGACCGTTTAAAACATTATTTTTTAACCTATAAAGACCTGCCCGGCAATAAAGCCAATACAGAAATTACACACATTTATGATATTGAAGAAGCTCACGAGGTAATTAAACGATCGATGAAGGATTACCATGAGCGATTCAGTGATTTTGAGAATATGCTATCGATTTAACTCTTTAATCTGCGAAAAAATTTTTTTTTGGCGAAAGAAATAATTTAGAACAATACTTCCTTTAAACATCTCCCGATGTTTTTCTTTGGTAATAGTTGATTGTAATGCCCTTCGTTTAGCACGTAAGATTTTTAATGATTGATAAAAATGAATATGCGCTTTAAAAACAGCTATAAAGTTTTTAAAGGAAAATTTAAACAGATAAATGAGTGCAGACAATCCATCCAATATCATTCGTATAATAAGCGTGCTGCTCAAACGGTGTTTGGGAAGATTTTTATAAAGCAAATACAGATTGTTCCTGTAGTTAAGGTAAAGTTTAAAAGGACTTACGGGCAATGTTCCCCCTCCAACATGATATACCTCTGATTTTGGTTGAACAACTATTTTGAAACCTTTATTCTTTAAACGCCAGCATAAATCAATCTCTTCCATATGGGCAAAAAAATCATCATCAAAACCGCCCAATTGATGAAATAGATTAGCTTTAATAACCAGGCATGCTCCTGTGGCCCAAAAAATCTGCCTTATATTATTATATTGTCCGGTATCTTTTTCTACTGCATCAAGTATTCGTCCACGGCAAAAAGGATAACCATATTTATCAATAAAACCGCCAGCAGCTCCTGCATATTCAAAGAAATCTTTTTGATGAAAAGCTTTAATTTTGGGCTGACAAGCTGCAATGTTTTCATCAGATTCCATTAATTCAACTAATGGTGGTAACCAATTTTTTGTAACCTCTATATCCGAATTCAGTAAAATATAATATTCTGCTTTAATCTTCTGTAGAGCCCGGTTATAACCACCTGCAAACCCATAATTTTTATCCAGGCGGATAATTTTTATTTCCGGATAATTTTTTTCTAAAAATTTTATAGAATCATCCGTTGAATTATTGTCTGCTATAATAATTTCTGTATCAGGTTCTTTAGAATGGTTAATGATATGTGGTAAAAATTGTTCCAAGTACTTTTTACCATTCCAATTGAGGATAACTACTGCAGTTTTAATCATTCATTATAAATTTTAGTGAATGGGAACTTCAGGAGGTCTTTTATGTTTCCATCGTTTGTGTGACCATAGCCAATATTCCGGTTTTTCCCGGATATAATTTTCAAGCAGTCTTAAATGAGCTTCTGTTATTTCGTATTCTTTACAATTCTTAACCTCATCATAAAGTAGGGTTGGGATAAGTAAATATTTTCCTCTTTTTATTTTATCTACATGCGTATAAACTACGGCAGCATTTAGTTTTTTTGCTATTTTTTCGGGGCCTAAAAAAACAGGTGTTTCCTGGTTAAGAAAAGTAGTCCAGTAATTACTGCTTTTAACCGGGGGGCGTTGGTCGGAAATAAGTCCTAATATTGTAAGCGTATGATTCCTGTTGAATTTAAGTACTGCCCGGTATGCATCATTCATGGTTACCGG
>Ga0102943_1000346_pt1 | contig 31143 bp, 27 predicted proteins | sample SalPonC_black_MG_FD_78174 | JGI IMG/M metagenome (GOLD analysis project Ga0102943, IMG submission 78174) | Salt pond soil microbial communities from South San Francisco under conditions of wetland restoration - Salt Pond MetaG... | ecosystem: Environmental > Aquatic > Marine > Intertidal zone >...
CTATTCCTCTTTATACTGATCCGGATGAACAAAGTTTACCAAAAAGTACAGGACAGGAAGTATGGAACCTTATTCAAGAAGACCTTGAATCTGCGGTTACTTTATTAGATGGTTTTGTACCTAGCGGTCAACAAGCAGTTAGTCAGGATGTAGCAAAAGGTTTATTGGCCTATGCATATGTAACCCTTGGTAAAAATACCTTAGCCGTGGATATGGCTGATGATTTAATTGCTAAATATAGTTTGGTTCCAATTTCTTCTGTTGCAGGTGGCCCTTCTATCCCTCGTAATGCTTTTAGTTATATCGATGGAGAAGGTGCTGATTGGATCTGGGGAATGGATTTAACACTCGATCAAGATTTAGACCTAATATCCTTTTACGGACAAGTTGATTACTTTACCTATAGTTATGCATCGGCTGGTGACCCTAAGACCATGGATGCAGGTCTTTACGCAAGTATCAGACCAACAGATGCTCGTAAAGGACAATTTGTAGATCCTTGGGGTCAGGATATTTATCGCCCGTTCAATAAGTTCTACCACGAAGATCGTATTCCTGTGGGACAGCGAACAATCACAGCTGATTATGTATATATGAGAGTAGAAGAGATGCACCTGATAAAAGCAGAAGCACTCTATAATGCAGGTCAGGAGATTGATGCTCGTAACGCCCTTGAGGTACTTGTATCAGAGAGAGATACAGATCCTACTTATCTAACATCACTTTCTGGTGAGGCTTTAAAAGATGAGATCTATAAGCAGTGGAGAGTTGAAATGTGGGGTGAAGGTAGAGCATACCTTGCGCTGAAGAGATTTGAAGAGACGGTTCTACGCCAAGGTCATATAGACTACGATGGCGTACCTATTCCTTATAATGATACACGTTTAACTTTCGAAATTCCTTACCAGGAAATTCAGGACAACGTTAATATCTCAGAATAGTAAAATTGATTACTAAATATTTAAGAAGGTGTCTGTATTTGACACCTTCTTTTTTAACCGTTCATTTTTTTACTTTCTAAAGAACTATATTTAAAGAAATTATAATAGCATAAAAGGAACCATATATTCAGATTTAAAATTGTATTATTTATCAAAATACTCCTTATCTTTATTTTAATTAAATAAGTTTTCACAACCAAATATAAAATTCGTATGAGTTTTATGAAAAGTATTTTTTTAATAGTAACCCTGCTTTCTTTTTATTGTGAACTTTTTGGTCAGAAAGAAACTATAAATGTTGAACACTTTCCTTTATCCTCTGAAGTTTTAAAACAAGCACAGCAAATAAAAGTTTATCTCCCCCAGAATTATGAAAACACATCTCAGCAATATGCTGTTCTGTATGTTTTGGATGGTGAAAGATATTTTCTGAATGGAGTAACTTATCAGAAAAACCTGACCTTTCAGGATAAATCTCCATGTTTTATTGTTGTTGGAATTATGAATAACGATAATACGAAAAGAAAAAAATATTTTAATAACGAATCTGATGATTATATAAAATTTATTGATAGTGAATTGATAAGGTATATTGATAAAAATTACAGAACCCTTGATGAACGTATATTGTTTGGCTGGGAAATGGGAGCTTCTCTGGCAATTGAAGCATTTAATAAACATCCTTATCTTTTTAAGTCATTTATCCTGGCAAGTCCCACACATATTAGTACTGAACGCATAAATGCTACTTCAGAGTTATTGAAGAACAAAAAAGAACTAAATAACTTTTTCTACATAACAATAGGTGCATCAGAAACCTGGGCATTTGAACAGACTAATTCATGGGTAAATAGTTTAGAGCAAAATGCTCCCAAAAAACTATCCTGGAAATATGAAATTTTAGAAGATGAAGATCATTATTCAACCCCTTTAATAGCTATAAATAAAGGGCTTTCGTTTTTCTTTAAGGATTATGAGACGAAACGTTTTTATTCTCTCCGGGAATTTATTGAATTTGGTGGCATTGAAGCCTTGAAAAAATATTATAAAAAAAGAGGGCAACGATATGGTATAGATACAAATATCCACGATGATACCAAACATTATTTATTCTTACAATCAATGATAGAAGATGATTTTAATTGGTTTGAATTTTTTGCTAAGAAATTCAAATTAAAGGAATTTATGGTCGATTACTATACTAACCCTTTGTGGTTTATTAGAATAGCGAATTTTTATCTGAAACATGATTGTATAAATATCGCAAACGAAATTTATGATGTTGGATTAGATAAGTTTAATGAATCTGCAAAGTTATATTACGAGAAAGGAAAATTATTTGAATTAAAAGAGAATGTTTCTAAAGCCCAAAGCTACTATAAAAAAGCAATTGATATTGCCCGGAAGGATTCATTGCCAGAGTTAAAAGAATACCAAAAAAAGATAGAAATTATTGAACCATAATTTTTTATCACAGATTAATTAGAAAGTAAAACGTAATTAATAAAAAAACTTGAAATATGGAAAAACAAAATAAAATGTGTCAAAGTTGTGGAATGCCAATGAGCAAAGATCCTGAAAATGGAGGAACCAATGCGGATGGTTCAACGAACCTAAAATACTGTAGTTATTGTTTTCAAATTGGAGAATTTACTTTTAATGGGTCTGTACAGGAATTTCAGGAATTTTGTCGTCAGAAAATGATAGAGAGTGGTCATAACAAATTCATGGCATGGCTTTTTACCCGGGGCATGAAGCGCTTAGAAAGGTGGAAAAACTAAACAATAAAGTGAAAGTTGTCTTATTTTCTATAGGTACACGGGGAGATATTGAACCCTTTGTTGCAATTGCACAATTGCTGCAAGAGCGGGGTTGCGATGTAATCTGCGTTTTCCCGGAACAATACAGGGAAATCGTTGAAAAATCAGGACTTTCTTTCAAAGGGTTCAGCAGAAGTATTCTTGAATTAATGGAAAGCAAGAAAGCCAAAATGTTTTTTGGAAAACAGGGTTCTCTTTTAAAAAGAATCCTAATACTTCCCGGCATGGCAAGACAAAGTTTAAAATTAGCAAAAGGCAGCCTCTCTTTGCAACATCAAATCCAAATGGAAGAAAAGCCCGATATCATCCTTTACCATCCTAAATGCAATTACAGTGTTTTATGGGGCATGAGTACCTCCTGTAAAACAATATTGGTAAATCCAACGGTTGACCCTCTTACCGACTTAGGCGGAAACTATGGAAAATTCCTCAATAAATTAAAATTCCGAATGGTATACACTATGAAGGCAATATCCCTTAAAATCGCCTCTGGAAAATTTAAAAAAGACTATCGGGGTACAAAGATTCGTGTTTCATCAATAAAAAAAGCAATGCTCGAAAAAGAGAAGACAATTTATACACTCTCTCCTTCATTATTTTCCAAACCAGCTTATTCTCCTCTTAATACAAATATCGTAGGATTTTATGAAAGAAATAAGACGATAGACTGGGACCCCGGTGAGAAATTGCAGCAGTTTATTAATGAAAACAATAATATCCTGTTCATTACATTTGGAAGCATGTTTAACACAAATCCTAAAAAGATAACAAGAAGCATTGTAAATGTATTAGAGAAAAACAATATACCTGCTATTATAAATATTTCCCGAAGCGGTCTTAAAAAGATGGACAAAACTTCCGGTAATATATTTTTCACTTACAATCTACCTTATAACTGGCTGTTTCCAAAAATATATGCTGTAATTCATCATGGTGGCTGCGGCACAACGCATACTTCCTTGAAATATGGATTGCCGTCACTGATTATACCTCATGTTCCGGATCAGTTTTTCTGGGATAAAACAATATCTCGTTTGAAACTAGGGCCAAAAGGAATATCAATACACAAATTCAGCGAAAAAGGTTTTGAAACCAAATTATTAGACCTTTATTACAATACGGAATACAAGGAAAGTGCAATGGCAATAAGTAATAAAATGAAAGTTGAAAGTGACAAGAATAAACTATATAAAATAATAATTGAGTGAATAGCGCTGGCTGCAAAAGCTTATGAAAACAATAACATCGGTTGTTTTAATGATAATAAAATTCAATAAAATCATGAAAAAAATAATTGCTCCCTTTATAACGATTCTTTTGACTGTATGCACAGTTTATTCTCAATCAGATAATAAAAGTTCGGACTATTATAATCAGTTACCACCAGGTGAAATTCCTGAAATATTTGCCCCCGGGATTATTTCAAAAAAAGGAACCTATGAATATCCATGTAGTTTTTCAAATGATTTTTCTGAGATGTATTTTGGCGTCAATCTTTTTAATGAAGGAAATAATGAAAGGTATATATTACGGGTGAAGAAAAATTCAAAAGGAAAATGGAAACTGCCGGAGAAAATTAGTTTCACCGGATTCCCGGAAGCAGAGCCTATTCTAACTCCTGATAATTCAGCTTTGTTTTTTGCTGTTCATTCCGACACTTCAAAATGGAAAGCACACGACATTTGGTATGTTGAAAAAACACAAAATGATTGGGGTGATCCCAAGAAATTAAATACCCAAATTAACTCTGATGATTATGAGTATTTTGTCACGAAGACTGAAAACAATAAAATCTTTTTTACAAGAGAAGGTGGAATTTATACTGCCGAACTTTCAGGAAATGACTATCATAATGTGAAACCAGCCGATACGGTGATAAATAAAATGAAATATGCCGGTCATCCATACATTTCTCCGGATGAGCGTTATTTAATTTTTGATTCCAGTGAGCCTGGTGGTTATGGAAGCACAGATTTATATATCAGCTTTAAAACAGAAAACCAATGGAGTGATCCTGTAAACCTCGGAGATAAAATAAATACGCCCCATTGGGATGCTATGCCAATAGTATCCCCGGACGGGAAATACCTGTTTTTTTGCAGAATGAAAAACAAAGAAAGAGATATTTATTGGGTAAAATTCGATTTAGAAAAATACAAATAAAATATTATGGATTTAGGCTTACTATTCTGGATTTACCTTATCAATTCCGTGATACTGATTATCCACGAAATTGATTCAGCCTACTGGCAGGAATGGAAATTATTTTGTCCGGATGAAAAAGTTAATATAAAAGGATTTCTGATAGTTCATTTCCCTGTACTTTTTGCCGTTTTGTTAGGGATTATACTTATTGACAAAGAAATGATAGCAGGATACATAATTTCTTTACTGGTTGCAGCAGGCGGTATTTTTGCCTTTTTCTTCCATTTTTACCATTTAAGAAAAGGGCGACATGAGTTTAATAACTGGCTTTCTAAACTGATTTTACTGTTAACCTTGCCGGTTTCATTGTTCCAAATGGTATTAACGATTTTAAAAATGATTTAATATGATGAACGAAAGATTTTCCGGAGAAGATTTTTGGAAAAATTACATGTTTAACTGGTTTGGTAAAGACCTTATTGAGAAGTGGGAAAAATATGTCGAAAGAAAACAAATTGATTCGGTAAACGGGAAAATCAACCTCGAGATTTACCGGAATGCTGACCCCAAAAAACCTACTATCGTTTTTTCGCATGGTATAGCTGGATATGCGCGTTTATTAACTCCTTTCTATATTCCTTTGTTTGAGAAAGGGTACAATGTTGTTGCACCCGACCTTGAAGGATATGGCTATAACCAGAGAAGAAAGGGAGATTTTACCTTCGATATTCATCTTGAAAATCTGAAAGATACAGTTGATTATGCCCGAAATAACTTTGAAGGTAAAGTTTATCTGGGTGGTGCAAGTATGGGTGGTCCTTTGGCTTATGCCTCTGATGCACGTTACAATTGTGCAGATGGTTTAATCTGCTGGTGTTTATTTGACTTTGCAGACCGCGAGTTTATTAAAGCGACAAGTACTACTAAAGGACTAACCTTCTTTTTAATTCCCCTGATGAAATTAGCATCCAAATTATTTGGAAAGGCTACATTTAAAACGACCAGGCTGGTTTCTTACCGTACACTCACAGCAAACCAGAATTTTAATTCGCTGATTATGAATGACCCTCAATCAGGCAAATCCATATCTTTGCGAGGCGCTTTGAGTCTGATAATTCAGGCAAAACCCGATTTGCCGCATAATAAATATGAGAAACCTGTTTTGGTATGTCAGCCGGAAGATGATGAAATGACTCCGGCTTACTTCACGAAAAAGGTATTTAAAAAGTTAAAATCGGAAAATAAAAAGTATATTCGTTTTGAAGGTGCCCATTTCCCTACAGACAGGGAATCATATATTAAATGGGGGGAAGAGGTTGACAGGTTTATCAAAGAAAATGATTAATAATCCCATTTCAGATGGAAATAAATCAAAAACAGATTCAGAAAAAGAATAAGCAATTGCATACAATCCATAACAATTTATCATAACATGAAAGCACTTATTCTAATTGACATACAAAACGGATTGACAAAGAAACGAACGCTCCACAACGAAAGATTATTTTTTGATACGATAAATAATGCTATAAAAAACTATCGTGAGTCGGGTTCTAAAATAATTTTTATGCAGCATAATAACAAACAACTAAAGTATAATTCTGCTGACTGGGAAATAGATAAGCGAATTGATAAGCAAGAGATAGATATCGTTGTACAGAAAAAACACGGTAATGGTTTTCTAAATACTGATTTAAAACAAATTCTGTTGGATGCCAAAGTAAAAGCAATAACCGTAGGCGGACTGGTAAGTCATGGCTGTGTTAAGGCTTCCTGTCTTGGAGGATTGTCTCAGGGATTTGAAACTTCTGTATTGAAAAATGGCCATACAAACTGGAACAAGGATTCAGAAAATAAAATCTCAGAGACTGAAAATGAATTAATCATTAAAGGAGTATTACTATATGAATTATAATCTGAATGAATTGAAAATATCTTCAAATTTACATGGAAAAATTCCCGAACGCACAACACTGCATGCAAAAACCTTAAAATCAGTATATTGAAAACCAGTTGTGATTTGACAAGAAAATGCTTCGAAATGCCAAACATTTTATATTCGTGAGCTTTTGAGAACAAGAATAAGAGAAAAATGCAATGTCAGATATTGAATTAAATAAGTACTCTCCAATTAATCCAGTGTTAAAAAAACTTATTAAGTTTTACTGGACAATTAAGAGCAAAGATGAGAAAACTATTCATGGTAAATTGATACCAACCAACAATATTGATTTAATAATAAATCTTTCTAAACCAATTAAATATGAAAGCAGGACAAAAGAACATCTTTTCCAAAACGCTCATTTTAGTGGTATACAAACCAATCACAGGATTATTACACAAAAAGGGCCGCTGGATGTCGTAGGTATCTCCTTTCAGCCAACAGGCTTTTATCCCCTGATAAAAGTCCCGTTATTTGAGTTTGCAAACAATATGATACCTTTTGAGAACCTCTTAGCTGGTTTTGAAAGAAAAGTTGAAAGAATTGCTGAAGCAGAATCAATCTGGCAAAGAATATCTGTCATAGAAGAAACGCTCATGGATATAATTGATTTAAAACTATTGCCTGAAAAAAATCTTGATCTAATTACGAATGATTTTTTATTTAATGCAGATAATATAACTATACATGATTATTGTAAAAAGCATGGCATTAACCAAAAAAAGATAGAACGTTTCTTTCACAAATATATAGGAACTACTCCCAAAGCTTTTATAATGACCACCAAATTCCAACAAGCAATAAAGAGCTTAATGATTGGTGAGTTTGTTTCTATGACTCAGTTAGGCTATGCATTTAATTATTATGACCAAACCCATTTTATAAATAGCTTTAAATCATTTTCGGGTAAAACACCTTACAAGCAATTAAAGGAAAATGATTTGATTATTAATTATTTCAAATAAATTGATAGCATGTCGATTTTTTCCTATTTTAAAATTAGATACCATATTTATTTTGTCTATTATTAACTAAATACAAAAGATTATGGACAAGAAATTAGTTACAGAGATTGTTTCATTTGATATAGACAATGCTATTTCAGATGAAATTTTTAAAGAGATTGTTAATTCAGTGGAAACAGAATTTCACATGAAACAAGCTGGTTATATCGACTCCGAGCTCGTGAAAGGGAAAAACACTTCATGGACAATGATTATGCATTGGGAGTCATTAGAAGAAGTTAAGCATGCAAGTAAATTGCTTATGAAAAGTGATATAACGATAAATTTTCGTGAGGCTATAATACCTTCCACAGTGAAGATGAACTATCTTGAGCAAGTAAAGAAATGGAGTAAATAATTCCAGTGCTTTTTGCAGCCAACGGCTGCATGGGTTAATTTTGCAGCATAGCTGTTTAACGTTTTTATAATAACCTATATTACATTTAATTACTTTGCCTCATAGTTAGATAATTTATTATATGTATTTTGATGTTTTTTAAAATTTAACCCTTTATGAAAAATACTTTATTAGCATTTTGTGGAGTTGATTGCACAAATTGTGAGATATTTATTGCAACTCAGGAAAATAATTTCATGCTGAAAGAAAAAATTGCGAAAAAAATATCAAGCAGTTCATACAAAATTACTACTGACGAAATAAATTGTTATGGTTGCTCTGGTAATCAAAACATCAAATTTAAGTTTTGTAATTCTTGTAAAATAAGAGAATGTGGAATAGAAAATAAACTAAATAATTGTGGAGAGTGTGTTAAGTACCCTTGTTGTTTGTTAACAAAAGCATTTGAAATGGATCAAACAAATAAAATAAGATTAGATAAAATAAAAAATAGAAAATAGGATGAAATTTATAGAAACTGCGATTTTCCAGGTGAAACCTGCAAAAGTAGACCAATTTGAAAATATATTGAAAGAGTTTCATCGGTTTGCTGAATCTAATGTGTATCTCAGAGATTACGAAATTATGAAAAGAACACATAGAATTGCAGATATAGACACTGTAAAAAAAGGAACACCTGCGAAAAAATTAACCCGGATTGTAAAATCAGTAAAATATGTTATGCATTTGGAATTTGATAATGAAGCAGACCAGGGCATGTTTACGAAAGAATTTTTTAAAGCATTTGACAAAGAAATATCTAAATGCCTGCTTGTTCCACATGATAAACTGATAGGTGTATCTGTGAGAGTTTAATTTGAAAACCCTTGAACTTTTTTTGAAAAAAGAAGTATCATTACATATAATATCGCCTGAGTTTCTGATGAATTTATTAAAAGGTATTTCTAATAATATAATTTTCATTATTATGAATAGCAGTTTTTAATCTGATTATGTAAAACCTATTATATTTATTATGAAAAATATACTTCTTTCTATCACGGTTCTCATCGTTTTTATGAGCACTATTATTAAGCCTTCATTATCACAATCAGTTGATAAAAATATGGTAATTGGTGAATACAAAACGATGTATTCAGAGATTTTGTCAGAGAACAGGCAATTAATAATTTCTCTTCCGGAGGAATATAATGATTCTAAACAGACTTATCCGGTTCTCTATCTTATTGATGGCGAAAAGAAATTTGTTTTTGCAGAAGCCGTAGGGGCGAAAGATTACCTGAGATTTAATCCTGATTTTAAAGAGATGATAATTGTAGGGATTAATACAGAACACCATCGAAATAGAGATTTAATCCCTGCTATTGTTGAGGATCGAAAAGGATCAGGAGGAGCAAAAAAATTTACAGAATTTATAGAAAAAGAACTAAAACCATATATAAATAAAAAATACAGAACAAACGGATTCGAAGTGCTCTATGGAGGTTCAAATGGTGGGCTGTTTGCAATCTATACTCTTTTGGAAAAACCGGCTCTGTTTGATGCTTATATTGCCAGCTCTCCAATGATAGGGCATTGTCCTGATTTTATGTATAAAAAGCTATCGAATGCAATGCATATTACCAATAAAAAAATTTATGTGAATTATGGAAAGCATGACCTCGAAAGAGCCACTGATTTTATTCCGGATTTTATTGAGGCGATGAAAAAGAAAAAATGGAAGAATTTTGAGATACGTTATGATTATCTTGAGGATGAGGGTCATGTCCCTTTCGGCTCCATTTACTCAGGGTTGAAGCATGTTTTTCTTTAAAATATTTTTTACTCAATATCCTCCAATATCTTCTGCACCTGATCTTCCGTTTCGGTAAGCTTCTTTTTGCATTTTTTTATCAATAGAGAAACTCGTTTTACTTTAGCCGATAAATCATCAACATCTAATTCTTCATTTTCTATTTTTGATAGTATATCTTCAATCTCATGGATTGCTTCGTTATAAGAAATTTCTTTTTTGGCCATATTGTATAAAATTTATTGTTCTTTCGGGAGGGTAAATTTAAACGTACTTCCTTTATTTTCCTCGCTTTCTACCCAAATTTTTCCTCCATGTTTTTCAACAAACTCACGACACAAAATTAAACCCAGTCCGCTGCCTTGCTCTTCGGAGGTTCCTGTTGTTGAATAATGAATATCTATCCTGAAAAGTTTCCTGATATTTTCTTCACTTATGCCAACCCCTTTATCGGTAACAGAAATCATTATTTCATTATCATTCTCTTCTGATTCTATATGTATCTGACTATTTTCATAAGAAAATTTAATCGCATTAGAGATAAGGTTCCTGAAAACTGTTGTTAGCATATCATAATCGGCTGATACCATGGTTCCCGTTTTAATATCAGAAACTACGTCAATATTTTTCTTATCTGCATTCATTTTTAGCAGATTGATATTTTTCTGCACCATTTCATGCAAATCTAATTTTCTGGGACTAAACTCCATTTTTCCTCTTTGTGTCCTCGACCAGTGAAGCAGGTTATCTAATAGTTCTAATAGCTCGTCGGCCGACTGGTAAATGAGTTCAATAGGCTTTTCTAGCTCTTCTTTGGTAAAATCATCAAAATTTTTGGCTAAATGTTGTGTTAGTCCATATACTGCATTAAACGGATTTCGAATATCATGCGCAATGATAGAGAAGAACTTATCTTTGGTAGCATTTAATATTTTTAAATTTTCTTCTGATTCTTTTAAGCGTTGGTTTGATTCGTCAACTTCTTTTATTTTTTGTTGAAGCAGGATATTTGTTTTTCTTTTCAATAAAAACTGAATAAATATAATAATCCCCGATATTAAGATTATCAGAGCAATGAGGAACGACAGGTTCCGTACATTCTTTTGTTTTTTTAATTCAAGCTCTCTAATCTTCTTTTCGGCAGTCAGTTCAGTAATTTCTTTTTCAATACGCGATAATTCAGTTTGACTTTTTTCCAGCTCATATTTCATTTGGATTTCTAAAATTTTTTGGGCATTATTTTGGGCTGTTATTGAGTCTTTAATAACTGTGTAATTGGTATAAAAGTCCAGGGCTCTGGTTTTATCTCCTCGCATATCGTAATAATAGTATAACGAGTAATAGGCATTTTTTATTAACGCTAAATTATCTATGTTCTGGCCTATGCTTAACGATTCTTTTATTAAATCAAATCCTTCTAATTCTTTTCCTTGTTTTATAAATATTTCTCCCAGTTTACGGCTACTTAGTGCTTTTAAATATTCATTTCCTGATTTTTCGGTAATGTCAATGGTTTGTTTAAAGTAGCCTGCTGCCTTGTTATAGTTGCCAAGGGTTTGATAATAATTTCCTATATCATTTAGGATTTCACTTAATCCGTGAATATTTCCGGTTTCTTTACTAATATCAAGCGCTTCGTTATAGTAAATAATCGATTTATCTAATTCGTTTAATTCTAAATAAACTTTGCCTAAACTTTTCAAAGTACTGGCGATGCCAATTTTATCATTAATTCTTTCTCTTAGTTCCAGTGATTTAATATAATTTTCCAGTGCTTTGTTATAATTTTTTAATTTAAGATAGCAGTTCCCAATAACATAATGTGCATAAGCTGTTTCTTTGTCATCGCCCAGCGTTTTCTTTATTTCTAAACTTTGAGTAAAAAAATCCAATGCTTTTCTGCAATCATTAATTTGGTTGTATATTATGCCAATATTATTCAGAGATTTGGCAATTTGATCTTGTGCTCCAACCTGTTGTCTTAGTTTTAATGCGTTAAGATAGTTTTCAAGGGCAAAATCGAGCAGATTGTTTTCCTGGTAAATATTTCCTATATGATTCAGGCAGCTGGCTATAAGAACTTTATTCCCAATTTTTTTATAATTCAGTAAAGACTTTTTCATATATTCCAAAGCCTGCTTATTATCATTATTCATTCGATGCACTAAAGCAATATTCTTCTGTGATTGGGCAATACCCTCCAAATCATTAATGGATTCTCTAATATCTAATGACCGGGTGTAAAAATTTAATGCTTTATCATTGTTATTGATTTGCAGGTAGATATTACCGATATAATTATAAGTTTTAGCAATTTCTTTTTTATTGTTTTTTTGACTGTTTAGTTCTAAAGCTTTATGATGAAAATCCAAAGCTTTTTGGAATAGTCCCTGATCTTTATAAACCAATCCCATATTATTGGTGATAATTGCCTGTCCTTCAAAATCTTCTATCTCTTTTCTTATTGTAAGTGCTTTTTGGTAAAATATTAATGAGCTATCGTATTGACTTAAATACCAATATACACTTCCAATATAATTTAACGTATTTGAAATACTTTTTTGGTTCAGAACTAAGTTTGATTCAGCTAACGCCTTTTGATGATAGGTTAAAGCTTGCTGATATTGGCCTGTTAATTTATATATTACCCCAATATTATTATATGCTTCAGAGATGTTTTTATCTTTGTTTAGGAGGTAAAGGTTTAAAGGTTTTTCATAATTAAATAATGCATTGTTATAATTGCCCAGTTTTTTTTCGGCATGTCCGAGTCGGGTATAAATATATATTTTAATATCCGGTGATTTTTGTTCGTAGAAATAATCCAGTGCCTTTTCGTAATACTCTATTGCCGGTTGATACCTGCTCATCTCATAATAAGCATTTGCTATATTCAGGTAGGCATGCGCCTGTAAGTTATCTTCATTATGCTTTTCAGATAACTCCAGTGCTTTGCCTCCATAATTTAAACTTTTATCTTTATCAGTAGGTAAATAATGTTCTGATAACCGGTTGTAAATAACGATTGACTCTTTTTCAGATACCTTATTGAGCATCAAAAGTAAACTATCAGCCTGGATAATATCTTTCCCGTAGGATTTTGTTATAAAAAAACCGAACATTAATAATATAATCAGATATGGTTTTTTTACATGCATGAGAAATAATAATTGATTGAATTGAAATAAAGAAAATTAAAGCACAAAAACAATAATTTATCTGGATTAAACAACGTAAGGTGTTTAATTACTTGCTTTTGGAAGTGTAAATTTAAATTCACTACCTTTACCTAATTTGCTGTTAACCCAAATTTTGCCACCACTCTGGTTAATTAATTCTCTGCACAGGATAAGTCCTAATCCGGTACCGGTTTCATCTTCGGTGCCTGTTGTAGAGAAACTGTAATCTATACGAAATAGATTTCTTAGATTTTCTTCACTAATTCCTTTTCCATTATCAGAGACAGTGATTGTAATTTTATCATCATTACTATTATCAGATGATTGAACTTTAATTTTGCCGTTTTTATCCGTAAATTTAATTGAATTACTAATCAGGTTTCTGAGTATGGTTGATAAAACATTTTTATCAGCATATACAGAAGTATCCTTTGGTATATTTGTTTCAATAGTAATTTGCTTTTTCTGAGCTGATATATTTAATAAAGTAAGCGCTTCGTTTAGTGATTCTGAAAGGTTAATATTCTCTGGCGAAAGCTTTGAACTACCTAATTGAGATTTTGACCATTCTAGTAAATTTCCTAATAAATTAAACAGGTTTTGTGATGACTCATATATTAGTTTGCTGTATTCTTTAACTTCTTCTTTAGAAAGTTCATTGATATTAGTATCTAATGCCCTGGAAAATCCTAATAAGGAATGGAATGGATTTTTAAGGTCGTGCGAAATGATGGAGAAAAATTTATCTTTGGTTGCATTAAGCTCTTTAAGGTTTTTTTCTGATTCTCGAAGTTTTTGATTGGTCTGTCTTAATTGTTCGTTTTTTGTTTCTAACAGGTTGCTGGTTTTTTTCTTTAACCGGAAACGGCTAAAACTTAATATAGCTAATGCTAATATTAAGATAGTAAAAGCAAACAGGTACTTTTTCTGACTTTTTTGTCGATTTAATTCAAGGAGTTGAATTTTGTTATCTTTTTTTAGCACCTCATTCTCAATCTCAAGATTTTCCGTCTCATGTTTTATCTTTAACTCGGCCACTTTATTGGTATTCTGTAACTTAAATATACTGTTGTCCATTTCGGAATACAATTTGTAATATTCCAGAGCTTTTTTGTAGTTGTTCTGATTGGAGTATATTGTGTACATGAATTCGTAAGCTTCTACCAGTACTTCTTTGTCATTAACTGATTTTGCCAGTTCAATTGAATTTAATAAGTAATCTTTTGCTGTTTTGTATTCTTGTTTTTCAATATATAACTTAGACAGGTTATTATAATTATTGGCAATATCCGGAGTGCTGTTTCTGTTCTTGTTAATATCAAGGGCTTGTTCCAGGAAATCTTTTGCGCCGGAAAAATCTCCAAGATCGATTTGAATAAGTCCGATGTTATTCAGAGCAATGGCAATACCTTCCTGATTATTTAATTCTCTGTTAATATCAAGTGCTTTTCGGTAATAATTTAGTGCTTTTCTTTTTTCTCCTTTTTTGTCATATGCTGTTCCAATATTATTATAAGCAGAAGCCTGTCCGCGTAAATAATTTTCTTTTACATCAATTTCCAGAGATTTTAAGTAGTAATCTAATGCTTTTTCATTTTCATTAAGATTTTGATAAATTATACCAAGGTTATTATAAGTCATCGATATACCACGCTGGTAGTTATGTTTTTTATAGATTTTTAAGGCATCTAAAAAATATTTTAATGCAGACTCATAACTGGAAATATTTTGATAAACATTTCCTATTGAGTTATATATTTGAGCAGCAGCCATTTCATTGTCTATGGTTTTGACAATTTCTAAGGCTTGTAAATGATATTGGATGGATTTTTTGTAATCGTTTAATCTGCTGTAAGTATTTCCCAATGCACTCATGTATATAGCAATGTCTTCTTTGCTATCTATTTTTTTGCTTATTTCCAGAGCTTTATAAAAATATTCGAGACTCTTTTCCGGCTCATCTTTAATTTCAAATAGTAAAGCCAGATTGTTATAAATCCCCGAAAGGCCTTTAAAATCATTAATTTCTTTCCTTATTTTTTCAGACTTTCGATAAAATTCTTCAGCAACTTTATATTCTCCCTGAAAATAGTAAACATTACCTATTCTGTTATAGGCATCGGAAATTCCTTTTTTATTATTAATTGTATGGGCAATATTTAATGCTTCGTTGGCAAAATATAAACTACTGTCTAACGATAAGTTCCAATAATTTCTTGAAATACTATTTAAAATTTCAATTTGTTCTTTTTTTTCGGCTGTATTTAGTTCTTGCATTAAGCTGTCAATAACCTGCCGGGAGTTCTGGGCAAAGGTGTAAAAACCTATGAATAGTAATAAAAAAGTTAGTAGTGTAAATCTTCGCATAATTTATGTTCACAAATTAGGGTAAATATTCTAATTATATGAAACAAGCATGATTAAAATAATTATTAAACACACACTATAATGATTATTTTAATTATGCGGTTCCATATGACCTTAAAAAACAAAAAATAAACATATGAATGTAACCCCTATATAATTAAATTGTTTTTGTTATAACTTTTTTTTAGCCTTTACTTTACTACGGAATTCCCCATCAAAAAGTTTGGTTATCACCTCATCATTTATATTTATTTGGCCAATATTTTTTACAATCTTTTGATTTTTGGTATATACTATTGAATATCCTCTTTTTAAAATCGTTGAAGGATCGAGTAATTTAACTTTATTATCGTAAGTGTCTATCAATGAGTTGTTATTTTTTAAAACATGTATGGATCCTGAAGTTAATGTTTTTTTATGAAAATTAAGTTCTTCCCGGGCTGAGAACAGCTTTTTTTTAGTTGTATAGTTTAGCGATGAAATGTAATTAGAAAGTGAATGTTTTTTGTTTTGTATTAACCGGAATGATGAATTATTAAATTTTTCCAGGAGAAGAGAAAGCTTGTTGTTTTTTTTGTCTAAAATATTTTTGGTTAAAGGAATGAAAATTGAGCTTGCATGAATGAGTTTGTTTTTTTGATGATTAATAAAATCGATGGCAAAATCATATATTCGTTCTTTATGAATATCAATTGTTTGTTCGAAATCCAATGTTTTTTCAATGATATATTCGGCAACTGCTGTAGGAGTTTTAAGTTTTTGGTGCGCTACAATGTCTACGATTGATTCATCTTTATCGTGGCCAATACCTGTTAAAACAGGAAGCGGAAATTGAGCAATATTTGCAGCCAGTAAATAGTTATTAAAACAATTTAAATCAGCTTGCGATCCTCCCCCGCGGATTAGTACTACCATATCAAAGAAATCTTCATATTCAAAAATTTTGCCCAGTGTTTCAATGATAGAATTTTCTGCCTGTAACCCTTGCATTATTGATGGGAATAATTTTATGTAATATTTATAGCCATATTTATTATGCGTTAGTTGGTGCATAAAATCCTGGTACCCGGCAGCAGTTTCTGATGAGATAACCGCAATTTTTTGAGGAACTAACGGAAAAGTGAGTTCTTTATTCATATTAATTATTCCGTCTGCTTCAAGTTTCCTAATGGTTTCGGCTTTTTTCTGAGCTAAATCGCCCAGGGTGTAATTTGGATCGATGTCTTGGATATTGAGACTAAATCCATATAGCTCATGAAATTCAACAGTTACCTGTATCAAAATTTTTAACCCGGATGCCAGTTCATGACCGGTAACACTTTCAAAATAGGGCTTTAGCATCCGGAAAGTAAAAGCCCAGATAGTGGCTCTGCTTTTGGCAATAATATTTTCGCTTATAGCATCTTTTTCAATAAGTTCGAGGTAGCAATGTCCGTTTCGATTTATTTTTAATTCACTAATTTCAGCTACTACCCATACCGATTCCGGAAAATTAAGTTTTATTTTTTCCTGGATAGATCGATTGAGTTCAAGCAGGCTGATTGTTTGTATCATAATAAGATGTTATATTTTACTAACTTGTTTGCTTATATTGTGATTTCCGATTTGTATTTTTAAAAAATAAATCCCCGAAGGTAGTTGACTGAGGCCATTCAGTTTAAAGCTTGGGTTTTTTGTAGTCTGTTGATTTATATGGACCTCTTTAATTTTATTGCCGGTTGTGTTAAATAGTTCAATATGTGTTTTTTGATTGGTTTCTTTTATGTTCGTTTCAATGGTTAAGTTATCATAAAAAGGGTTAGGGAAGATGGTCAGGTTTTTATCTTCTAAAAATGTATTGATATTGGTTTCGATAAGATTGGCAGCTTTCCCGAAATCAGGTATCCCATATCCGGTATAATAGTCTGGTGATGTATATTTATGGGCACTTTCTTCAATTTTCTGAAGAATTTCCATGTTATTTAACTCGGGATAATGTTGCCATAAACAAGCTGCCAGGCCTGAAATGAGGGGAGCAGAATAAGAAGTGCCGTTGGAAACAGTAATGTCTCCATCAATGTTCTGTATAGCTGTTTGGTAGCCCATAGCAGCAATATTTGGTTTTATTCTGCCATCAGAAGTGGGGCCAATGCTGCTAAAGTATGAGTATTCAGCATATTGATTAACAGAGCCTACCGTTAATACACTATCTCCATCCGCCGGAGCTGTTATATATAACCAGGGGTCATCTCCCTGGTTCCCGGCACTTACTACCACCAATAATCCTTTTGATGCTGCTATATCAGCCGCTTTAGTTATAAAAGCTGTATTACCATCCATATCTTTGTAAGTGTAGTTTAACACCGAGTCATCAAATTCAGAATAACCCAACGATGTATTGATAATATCAGCACCTACACTATCTGCAAACTCGGCGGCTGCTACCCAATTATCTTCTTCAATACTATATTCTGTTGCCGTTTGTTCCGAACGTAAAAGCCAGTAATTAGCTTTGGGGGCAGTCCCAATTAGTTGGCCGGGTATGTTAGCACCCATTACAGATAAAACTTTCATTCCGTGTGATGATGCATCAAAAACTGCGGTATCTCCATCCACAAAGTCATAAGTGCCTAATATCTGTTGATTACTCCATAAACTATCGAAAGCAGGTAAAACATCAACATTATAAAAACCTGCATCCAGGATAGCAATGGTCATATCCTGGCCCATATTTCCATTACGGTGCAAAATATGTCCGTTAAGCATTGAGATTTGCTTCGTGCTATATCCGTAATCAAAAATACTATCGTTGTTTAAATGATATTTTTTAGGGGGAATTTTATTTTTTTTCTTTTTTTGGGGATTCGGTTTATAGGCTGTCTTTTGACACGTACGAATAAAATCTAACATCGGCAGAGTATCTATCAGTTCTTTATCGGTAGTATAAACTAATGCTGTATTTAACCATTTTGACGTGTTTTTAACGTTTAGTCCAAATTTTTTTAAACTGTCAATATATGTCTTATTTACAGGCAGATCATTTATTTGTATAGGGATGTTTTGTTTTATTCGGCGCTCAATAGCTTTTGAAGATAGAAAAGCCTCCGGATGGTCAATGGAAAATTCACTGTTATTTTTATCAGTAAAAAATATCCGGTAATGGTCAGGTGCTACTTGAGAAAATATAAGGGAAGTTAGTAACAAAAAGATAAAGGACAGGATAAATTTTTGCATAGTAAATTTGTTGATTTTTACAAATTTAACGAAAAATTTTAAACGATTACTCCTCCTCCTAAAAGAATATCATTAATATAGAATACAGCCGATTGTCCGGGAGTTATGGCAAATACTTCTTTGGTGAAATTTATTACTATTTCACCATTTAAAAGGGTAAGGGTACTTTTTATCCCTTCGCTTTTGTACCTTACTTTAGTAACTACTTCCAGTGCTGATTTTTCTGGAATATCCCGGAAAAGGTTGAAATTTTTTAACCTGAGTTCATTTTTGTATAACTCGCTTCTTTTGCCTAAAATAATTTCGTTGGTTTTTGCATTGATATTTAAAACATACATAGGTTCACCTAAAGCAATTTTTAATCCTTTACGCTGTCCTATAGTATAAAAAGGGTATCCTTCGTGTTTGCCCAGGTATTTGCCGTGAGTTGAAACAAAATTTCCGGGACCTATTTTTTGATCTATTCCGGATACATTATTTTTTAAATATTTCCTGTAATCATTATCGGGGATAAAGCAAATTTCCTGACTTTCTTTCTTTTCGGCAAGTCTGACAAATCCTTTTTCTGCTGCCATTTTTCTTATCTCATCTTTGGTATATTTTCCTAACGGCAAAAGCGCTTTTTTTAATATCCCCTGTGTCAGTCCCCATAGAAAATAACTTTGGTCTTTCTTTTTATCTTTTGCTCGTTTTATTTGATATCCTGTATTTGATTGTATGATTTGGGCATAGTGCCCTGTAGCAATATAGTTGCAGTTTAATTCGTTAGCTTTGCGAAGTAATACATCCCACTTTATTTCTGTATTGCATAATACACAGGGGTTAGGTGTTTTTCCGTTGAGATATTCGTTAATAAAATTACAAACTACCGTTTGTTTAAATTCTTGTACAATATTTTCGGTGTAATGAGGGATATTTAACTGATTGGCCACAGCTTTTGCTTCGTGGATAGAATCAGTAGCCTCAGTTCCTTTCATTTGATGGCGGGGATCATTATCAGGATTATCCCACATTTGCATGGTCAGACCTACAACATCATAACCTTGTTCAAGAAGTAACAATGCAGCTAAAGAACTGTCAATGCCGCCACTCATTCCAAGTAATACCTTCTTTTTTACCATTAATATTGACTTATTTATCTTTTCTTTTGTCTTGGTGGTGGTTTTTGGTTAAATAAATCTTCGATAGAGGGTTCTTCTATTGTCCCTTTATTTTGTTCCAATCGTTCAAGTTGTTCTTGTTCTAATCGTTCTAACTCCTCCTGGTTTTCAGCTACTCCGTTAATGTAGTTAAGTTCTTGTTTTACCGTTCCGTCTTCATTGTAATATTTCCATTTTCCTTCTCGTTTATTATTTTCATACGAACCGGTTATAATAAGCGTTCCATCATCGTTGAATACCGAATATTCACCCTCAAGTCTGCCATTCATATACGATATGCGCATCATTGTTTCTCCATTCTCATAATACCTGATGGTCATTCCATCCTGAATACCATTTCTCCAATGGGATTTTTCAGAGATTTGTCCGTTCTCATAATACTTTTTTTCGGTACCATGTTTATTTCCCATTTTATAAGGAACCGTGTTAATTAAAAATCCTGCTTCGGAATAAAAATTCCAGATACTGTCTTTTAATTGTCCAACATATAATCCTTCTGCCTGGATGGTCTTATCAGGATAATAGAACTGAATAAGCGCTTTCTTTGTATTTTCTTCAAAAAACATTTTTGCTTTCAGGGTACCGCTTTTGTCGTACCGTTTCAATGTCCCAACGGGCATCCCGTTTTTAAAATATCCGATGTATTGAATATTTCCGTTATCGTAGTATTTTTCCCAGTATCCCGTTTTTTCACCGTGTTGATTATATTGATTTATGGTATCAATAGATGTGTTATTTTGCGAAAAGCTGAATCCTGCAATGAAAAGCAGAAATATTAATGTAGAAATGCTTTTTTTTAAGTTCATATTTTCTGATTTTTTGTTTCTACAAAAGTAACAAGAATAAATCATTTTTATTATTTACCAGGTTATAAAAAAAAGAGCCCTGTATACAGGACTCTTTGAATTGATTCTTTTGGAATTATGTTATTTTACTTCCTCGAAATCTACATCGGTAACTTCTCCATCATCATCTTTCTTATCGTCTGATGAAGCTTGCTGCTGCTGATCAGCACCAGGTTGTCCCTGTTGAGCATTTTCTTGTTGCTCTTGTGTAGCTTTGTACATTTCTTCTGATGCTTCTTTCCAGGCGTTATTTAATGCTTCGGTTTTGGCATCAATTTGTTCCAAGTCTTCGTTTTTGTGTACTTCTTTTAGATCAGCCAATGCTTTTTCAATACTTGCTTTTTTGTCGGCAGATAATTTTTCTCCAAACTCTTTCAATTGTTTTTCGGTTGAGAAAATTAAACTGTCGGCAGTATTTAGTTTATCAACTTTTTCTCGCACTTTTTTGTCTTCTTCTTCATTAGCTTTAGCTTCATCGCGCATACGTTTTATTTCATCTTCGGATAATCCGGATGATGACTCGATACGTATACTTTGTTCTTTGTTGGTTGCTTTATCTTTTGCTGTAACGTGTATAATTCCGTTAGCATCAATATCAAAAGACACTTCCACTTGAGGCACTCCACGTGGTGCTGGTGGTATCCCGTCTAAGTGGAAACGACCAATCGTTTTATTATCCTTAGCCATAGGTCTTTCACCCTGTAATACGTGTATTTCAACTGAAGGCTGGTTGTCAGCAGCTGTTGTAAATGTTTCTGCTTTTTTGGTTGGGATGGTTGTATTTGCTTCAATTAATTTTGTGAAAACACCACCCATGGTTTCAATACCTAATGAAAGCGGAGTAACATCTAATAACAGAACATCTTTTACGTCTCCGGTTAAAACACCACCCTGTATTGCAGCACCAATAGCTACTACTTCGTCGGGATTTACTCCTTTAGACGGCTTTTTGCCAAAGAAATCTTCTACTACCTTTTGTATTGCAGGAATACGGGTTGACCCACCCACAAGAATAACTTCATCAACATCTGAAGATTGCATGCCTGCATCACTTAATGCCTTTTTACAAGGTTCTAATGTTGCATTGATAAGCTCATCGGCTAATTGTTCAAATTTAGATCGTGATAAAGTTTTTACCAGGTGTTTTGGGACTCCGTCAACCGGCATAATATAAGGCAGGTTGATTTCTGTACTGGTAGAACTTGACAATTCAACCTTTGCCTTTTCGGCAGCTTCTTTCAAGCGTTGAAGGGCCATTGGATCTTTTCGAAGATCAATTCCTTCGTCTTTTTTAAATTCTTCGGCTAACCAGTCAATGATTACTTCGTCAAAATCATCACCACCTAAGTGTGTATCACCGTTTGTTGATTTTACTTCAAAAACACCATCGCCAAGTTCAAGAATTGAGATATCAAAAGTACCTCCGCCAAGGTCGAAAACGGCAACTTTAATGTCACGGTCTTTTTTATCAAGGCCATAGGCTAATGATGCAGCAGTAGGCTCATTGATAATTCGTTTTACAGTTAATCCTGCAATTTCGCCTGCTTCTTTTGTTGCTTGTCTTTGTGAGTCGCTAAAGTATGCAGGTACAGTAATAACTGCCTCAGTAACTTCTTGGCCAAGATAATCTTCAGCTGTTTTCTTCATTTTCTGAAGAACCATGGCTGATATTTCTTGTGGCGAATATTTTCTGTCGTCGATTTGTACGCGGGGAGTATTATTCTCTCCTTTTACCACTTTAAATGATACTCTGTTTATTTCTTTTTGTACTTTATCATGTGTTTCTCCCATGAATCGCTTAATAGAAGAAATTGTCTTGGTGGAGTTTGTAATAGCTTGTCGTTTAGCCGGATCTCCAACCTTGCGTTCGCCATTCTCCACAAAAGCAACAACTGAAGGGGTAGTTCTTTTACCTTCGCTGTTTGGTATAACAACAGGTTCATTACCCTCCATTACTGATACACATGAATTTGTTGTTCCTAAGTCAATTCCAATTATTTTACCCATTTTGTTCTTAAATTTTTATGTTATTAGTTAAATTTTTAATTCTTTTTTTATTATTTGTTTTCTAATATTCAATGATTGTGCCACTTTAGATTTAGGTGATTTTTATGTAATTATGGCATTTGTATCGTTTGAATTCTTTTAATAATGTCTGTTTTATGACAAAACGACAGAATGTCATACCTGGTAAATTTCATCGATATTTATTAGGTTTTAATTGGGTTTTAATTGGGTTTTAATTTGTAGATTTGCTTTGTAAACAAAAATATATCGTTATGTCAGTTCATCAAAAAGTAAAAAGAGTTACCACCCATGTATTGCATGAAATGAAATTACGGGGTGAAAAAATAGCCATGTTAACCGGTTACGATTATTCTATGGCCCGAATCTTAGATAAAGCTGAAATTGATGTAGTGCTGGTTGGCGATTCGGCATCAAACGTAATGGCTGGAAACGAAACCACCTTGCCTATTACCATGGATGAAATGATATATCATGCCAAATCCGTTGTTAGGGGTGTTAACCGGCCGTTGGTAGTTATTGATATGCCTTTTGGTTCATATCAGGGAAATTCGAAAGAGGCACTGATTAATGCTATCAGAATAATGAAAGAAACCGGTGGGCATGCGGTTAAGATAGAAGGTGGACAGGAAATTCTTGAATCGGTACAACGAATATTGTCTGCCGGAATTCCGGTTATGGGACATTTGGGATTAACCCCGCAATCTATCCATAAATTTGGAACTTATGTGGTGCGCGCACGCGAAGATGCTGAAGCAGAAAAATTGATTGAAGATGCCCATAAATTGCAGGAAGTAGGTTGTTTTGCTTTAGTACTTGAAAAAATTCCGGCTAAACTGGCTGCACGCGTTGCCAGCGAGTTAACAATCCCTGTAATAGGAATTGGTGCCGGACGCGATGTGGACGGTCAGGTTCTTGTTTTGCATGATATGTTAGGAATAACACAGGAATTTTCTCCACGCTTTTTACGTCGTTACCACAATTTGTTTGAAGAAATGAAAGGGGCTGTAAAAGCTTATATTAATGATGTGAAAACACTGGATTTTCCTAATGATAAAGAGCAATATTAATACAATTGGAATGAATGAATGGAAGTTCTGTACGAAGACAATCATATAATTGCGGTAAATAAAAAAGTTTCAGATATTGTCCAGGGCGATAAAACCGGTGACGAACCCTTATCTGAAAAAGTCAAATCTTATATCAAAAAGATATATAATAAGCCCGGAAATGTTTTTTTAGGTGTTACACATCGTTTGGACCGCCCCGTAAGCGGAGCATTATTATTTGCGAAAACCAGTAAAGCATTGGGCCGCTTAAACGAGATGTTTAAAAGTAAAGAAATAAAAAAAATATATTGGGCCATTGTAAAAAATAAACCTTCACAAATAGAAGAAAAACTCAATCACTATCTAATCAAAAATCAAAAGAAAAATAAATCTTTTGCTTATGATAAAGAAGTTAAAGGTTCAAAATTGGCCAGCTTGACCTATAAGTTAATAGCAGAAGCTGATCGTTATTTTTTATTAGAGGTTGAACTGCATACCGGTCGTCATCATCAAATTCGTTGCCAGTTGGCCAAAATCGGATGCCCGATAAAAGGGGATTTGAAATACGGTTTTCCCCGTTCTAATCCTGATGGAGGTATTAGTTTGCATGCACGGGAAATAGAATTTATTCATCCGGTAAAGAAAGAATCTATCAAGATTACAGCACCCTTGCCCGATGACTCATTATGGAATTTTTTTAATACCATTGTAAAATAACAAATAACAAATAACAAATATGAATCTTAAATTGCTTTTAAGCAGCCTGGTAGCATTTTTTGCTTTAGTTAATCCAATTCATAAAATATTGGTGGTAACCTCGCTCGAAAAGCAGTTTAATGCAAAAGAGTTGCGTTATCTATCCATTAAATCATCGTTTACTGCTTTTATTATTTTAATCTTTTTTTTATTTCTGGGCGAACTTATTTTTAATTATGTTTTTCATATACAACTCTATGCCTTTAAGGTAGCCTGTGGCATTGTTTTATTTTATAATGGTATCGAGGGGCTTCAAAAAGGAGCTTTTCTTAAAATCGATAAAAATATTAATCTGGATGATATTCTAACTGTTCCCATAGCGATGCCTATGATTGCCGGTCCAGCTACCATTACAGCTGCGGTAACTTTCCCTGCTCAATATGGCAGAGTAATTACTATTTTGGCAATATTAATAGCATTATTTATAAACTTGTTATTGATGATTTATGCAAAGCAAATTGGAAAATTCCTTGCCAGGCTTAATATTTTAAATGCCTTAATCAGAATTACAGGACTTATTGTTGCAACCATTGGTTTACAGTTAGTCTTTGATGGAATTACCAATTATATAAGTACCCTCTAAATAATAATTATCATTATGTTTGGTTAATTATTGCCCCGGAATTAAAATTGTCTAATTTTGATGCCATGCATAAAGCAAAATCTTTAAAAATACATTATGTTTAAATTTTTAAATAAGCCTTATCCTTTTAACGATGATTTAAAATACAACAGTAAGCTGATATTTTTTATTAGCATTGGTGTTTTGGGATTTTTATACCTTTTTCAGCCACTTGATGTTAGCTTAATGAATGATAGTGAAAAACTTTATGTAGTTTTAGGGTTGGCAGCCATTACTTTTCTTTCCTTAAGTTTAAATTTATTGATTTTGCCCAGTTTGTTTCCCGGGATATTTATTAAACGGGTTTGGAATATAAAAAAAGAGATTTTATGGAATCTTTGGATATTAACAACTATCTCAGTTGGTTATTATCTTTATTATAAGTTGTTAGGAATTTTTGCTATTGATTTTAGAATGGTTCTCGGACTAATTGTTATTGCTATAATCCCAATTACAGGATTAATTATTGTAAACCGAAACAGGATGTTGCGCTCAAATCTGAAATTAGCTGAGCGGATTAACAAAAAGCTTGAAGAAAATAAATCGATAGACAACAAACTGGTTCACTTTCACTCAGAATATGCAAAAGACAATTTATCGATAAAGGTAAATTTATTAGTACTTATCAGAGCTGCCAATAATTATATTGAAGTATTTTGGAAGGAAGGAGAGAAGATAAGAAATCAAATGATTCGTACCAGTTTGAAAAATGCTGAAGAATTGTTAGAAGAATATGATTTCATTTTTAAATGTCATCGTTCTTTTATGGTTAATACACATTATATAGATAGGATTGAAGGAAATGTACAGGGCTATAAAATTTATTTTGAAAAGATTGATTTTCCGGTCCCTGTTTCCAAAAAATTCGCCCACAATCTCAAACAATTGATTTAATTTGGCCTCTGAGAAACATTTTATTCGCCCCTGTATTTAAATTTTTCGTCCCTAAACAGGTTTATTCAACCCTTTTTTTGTAGGGTTATCCCTTTTATTTTTTGTCGGAGGATTTTCACTTTAGATTTGCTCTGAAATTTTAGTGAGAATACATAAATCAATATTATTATGAATCCATTGAATATAGGAAATTTAAGAGCAAGGCTCCCAATAATACAGGGAGGCATGGGGGTTGCCATATCATTATCAGGATTAGCATCAGCAGTAGCAAATGCAGGTGGAATAGGCGTTATTTCAGCAGTAGCTATTGGAATGACAGAATCTGATTACATGAAGAATTATCGCGAAGCCAATAAAAGGGCGTTAAAAAAGGAAATACGAAAAGCAAGAAAACTTACTAATGGTATATTAGGAGTAAACTTAATGGTGGCAGTTACTGATTATGAAGATTTGCTTACTGTTTCGCTTGAAGAAGGAATTGATGTGATGATTTTAGGAGCAGGATTACCTTTAAAGATGCCTCAATATGTTTTAGATAAAGGTTTTGAGAATATTAAAACGAAATTTATACCCAAAATATCATCAGCGAAAGCTGCCCGGTTGATTTTTTCATCCTGGGCAAAAATTTTTAATCATGTCCCCGATGCGGTCATCGTTGAAGGACCTCTTGCCGGAGGACATTTAGGATTTAAAAAGAACGATTTGCAGAATAATCCTGAATCCTTGGAATCTATTGTTGAAAATACAGTTGAAGAATTAAAAGTTTTTGAGAAAAACTTTAATAAAGAAATTCCGGTTATTGCAGGAGGAGGAGTTTATGATGGAAAAGATATATATCAAATTATGCAAAAAGGTGCTAAAGGAGTAAAAATGGGTAGCCGTTTTGTTACTACAGAAGAATGTGATGCATCCATTAAATTTAAAGAAATGTATATCCATAGCGACGAAAAAGATATTACTTTAATCGATAGTCCGGTTGGTCTACCCGGACGAGCCATACGCAATAAATTTGTTGATCAGGTGAATGATGGAAAAACAAAACCTTTTAAATGCTATTGGAAATGTCTTAAATCATGTGATTCTAAAAATGTTCCTTATTGTATTGCACAAGCTTTACATAACGCAGCCATAGGTAATATGGATGAAGGCTTTGCCTTTGCAGGCACAAAAGCTTATTTAGCTACAAAAATACAAAGAGTGTCTGAGGTTGTTTTTGAATTAAAAGTTGATTATTACAAAATGAAATATAAGGAATACTTGCGAAGCTTTGCAGGTACAAAGATTGTTCCTGAACAAATTAATATTCCGGTAATATTTCCTAAGATTCAATTGGTATAGTTTAGACTTCCAGTTGTACTTTTTGAGATGTTTTCGTTAAATTTTTAACTCCGGTTGTACCTCCCTCAGCAAGGGATATATCAACCGGATTATTTTTTTTCCAGGCGCCATTGGTAAAATCCGGAATATCAATGCTATTGGAACGGTTAGCTACAGACCATTCACTTAGTGGAGCAATGGCACTCCAAAGTGCTGCATCGTAAACATCCTGGTCGAGCGGCAGTCCGTTGCGCAAACAGTCAATTAAACGCCAATCCATGATGAAATCCATGCCACCATGTCCGCCAATTTTTTTAGCCATCTCCCCAACTATTTTCACAATTTCGGGCGTATATTTTTTTTCCAGTTCTTGAAACTGTTTTTCATCGAGCCATTTATGGCCTGTGGCTATTTTGGGTGGATAAGGCCATTTTCGGGCCATTGCCTGGGTACCGCTTATTAAATGTATGCGGGAGTATGGGCGGGGTGAGGTTACATCATGCTGTATCATGATAGTACGCCCCTGATGGGTTTTTATGGTGGTTGTATTCATATTTCCGCGATATTCTTTGCCTGCAAATGGCTCAAAAAAAGAGTCTTCAAGAGCAAGTTCATTCACCGTTTTTTGCATCTGAAAATCATTACTTGACATGGAGGTTAGGTATTCCATTTTATCTCCTCTGTTAATATTCATGATTTGGCAAACAGGTCCTAATCCATGTGTTGGATAAAGGTTTCCATTTCTCGTATTTTCTTTCAGACGCCACATATCGGCATAACCGTCTTTATCAAAGTTTAAAAATCGCAGGTCATGAATATAAGCCCCTTCACCATGCACAATTTCTCCAAAGAAACCATTACGAGCCATATTAAGTGTAAGCAGCTCGAAAAAATCGTAGCAGCAATTTTCGAGCATCATACAGTGTTTTTTTGTTCTTTCGGATGTTTCTACTAACTGCCAGCACTCGTCAATTGTTTTTGCAGCGGGTACTTCAACAGCAACATGTTTATTATTTTCCATAGCATAAATGGCCATAGGGGTATGATAACTCCAGGGAGTACATATATATACTAAATCAACATCCGGGTCTTCGCAAAGTTTTTTCCAGGCTTCTTCCGAACCACTGAATGATTTAGCTTTAGGCAATTCTTTTTCTTGAAGAATTTTTTGGGTTTTCTCCACGCGATCGCTATATTTATCACAAAGAGCAGCAATTTCAACACCTTCGATATGCGACATACGAATAACTGCACCCGGACCGCGCATACCCAATCCGATAAAGCCAATTCTTACCCGTTCCAGTTTTGGAGCCCTGTAACCGCACATATTAAATTTTTGTCGGTATGTTTTCTTGTTAGAACCATTATTTTCTTTGTCAGAAATACTGCAGGCTGTTGTTAGTCCGGTTGCTATTATACCGGTACCTAAGGTAATTTTTTTTAAAAAATCGCGGCGGTCATTATTCATCTTTAGTGTAGTTTAGTTTAAAACTATATAAATTAAATAAAAAAGTTGCTAGTTAGCAATGATTTAAATTATATTTTAGGTTTGATAGTAAAAAAGTGGAAATATCATTACTTTTGTTTCCTTTTATTAAACTATTAATTATGTTTTTTGTCGAATAAATACGAATATATTAATGGAAATATTAACTTTTAAATTGAAATATTGTGAAAAAGATTTTTTTAAGCATTTTAGTTCTCGGGATATTTATGGTATCCTGTAGTAAAAAGGAAACGAATCCTTTATTAAGTGAATGGGATACCCCTTATGGAGTGCCTCCGTTTGAACAAGTAGAAATTGAACATTTTGCTCCTGCTTTTGAAAAAGCCATGAAAGAGCATAAGGACGAAATGGAAGCAATCATTACAAATTCTGAAGAGCCAACCTATGAAAATACGGTTGAAGCTGCATATTATGCCGGAGAACTGTTAAGTAAAGTAAGTACTGTTTTTGGTACATTCAACAGCGTTAACATTTCAGATGAGATACAACAGCTTGCTCAGGAAATTTACCCCAAAATATCAGCTCACTACGATGAGATTAACTTAGATCCAAGATATTTTGAGCGATTTAAAACAGTATATGATAATAAGGAAAAATTTGATTTAAATGATGAACAGTTATTTTTATTAGAGGGTGATTATAAGGGGTTTGTACAAAGTGGAGCTGCTTTACCTGAAGATAAAAAAGAAGAGTTAAAGAAGATAAATCAGGAATTATCTGGTTTAACCTTAAATTATAGTCAAAATATTTTAGCTGAAGTAAACCGTTTTAAACTGATAATTGATAACCAGGAAGATCTTGCCGGATTACCCCAAGCATCAATTGATGCAGCTGCAGAAACTGCTGCTAAAGATAGTTTAGAAGGAAAATGGGTTTTTACCATTCAAAAACCAAGCATGATACCGTTTTTACAATATGCTGATAATCGTGAATTAAGAAAAGAAATTTATGATGCTTATGTTAACCAGGGAAATCATGATGATGAGTACGATAATAAAGAGAATCTGGCAAGGATTTTAAATCTAAGGGTAAAGCGTGCCGAATTATTAGGATATGAAGATCATGCATCAATAAGAACAGAAAACCGAATGGCTCAAAATCCTGAAAATGTTTTTGGTTTATTAAATCAATTATGGGATGGTATTTTACCTAAGGTGAAACAAGAGAGAGCTGCCCTGCAAGCCATGATTGATAAAGAAGGAGGCGATTTTAAATTGGCACCTCACGACTGGTTTTATTACACAGAGAAGTTACGTAAAGAAAAATATGATTTAGATGAAAGTGAAGTAAGGCCCTATTTCGAACTGGAAAATGTACGTCAGGGAATATTTGATGTAGCCAATAAGCTGTATGGTATAACCTTTACTCCTATCGAAGGAATTCCTGTTCCTCATCCAGAAACTACCGTTTACGAAGTGAAAGAAGCTGATGGCTCGCATCTTGCATTATTCTTTATGGATATGCATCCAAGAGCTAGTAAGCGTGGTGGTGCATGGTGTGGCGGATTCCGGGATCATTATTATACCAAAGATGGTGAAGAGATAAAACCACTCGTTACGAATGTGACTAATTTTACCCGTCCAAGCGGAGATTCTCCTGCACTTTTAAGTGTTGACGAAGTAGAAACTATGTTTCACGAATTTGGACATGCTTTAGATGGTTTGTTTTCTGAAACTTCATACAAAACCAGTAATATTGCCTGGGATTTTGTTGAACTACCCTCACAAATAATGGAGCACTGGGCTTTTGAAAAAGATGTTCTCAAGATGTATGCTAAGCATTACAAAACAGGAGAAATAATTCCTGATGAATTAATTGAAAAATTGCATGCCAGTGCTAACTTTAACCAGGGATTTGCTTTAACTGAAGTGTTAGCAGCATCGTTGCTTGACATGAGATTTCATACCATGACCGAAGAAGATCCTGAATTAAATGTGATGGAGTTTGAAAAAGAATACCTGAACAGCATTGGATTAATCCCTGAAATCTATTCTCGCTATAGAAGCACCTACTTTAATCATATTATGGGAGGATATGATGCAGGATATTATTCATATACATGGGCAAGTGTTTTAGATAATGATGCTTTCGAAGCATTTAAAGAAACAAGCTTATTTGATCAGGAAACAGCTCAATCGTTCAGAGAAAATGTATTGGCTAAAAATGGTATCAAAGATGCGATGGAAATGTATGTTGCTTTCCGTGGC
>Ga0102943_1000348_pt1 | contig 31025 bp, 30 predicted proteins | sample SalPonC_black_MG_FD_78174 | JGI IMG/M metagenome (GOLD analysis project Ga0102943, IMG submission 78174) | Salt pond soil microbial communities from South San Francisco under conditions of wetland restoration - Salt Pond MetaG... | ecosystem: Environmental > Aquatic > Marine > Intertidal zone >...
AGGAGGCTCTGCACCGACTGGCCGAGGGCCAGCGTCCGGGCCGAGACCGAGGCGAGATGCTCGTCGTAGCGCAGCAGCACGAGGCAGAGGCGGATGGCGCCCGCCTCGTCGAAGCCGAAGATTCGGTACTGGTTGGCTCCGGCGCCCTGCAGCACCGAGACCAGCTTCCCGAGATCCGGGATCAGCCGCTCGAGGTGAGGCACCGCCTTCAGCTCCGGCCAGTCGGTGCAGAAGAACACCATGAAGTTGGCGCCGAGCTCGGGGTCCTCGGACCGGGTCTCGAGCCCGGCGAGGGCGGCGGCGTCGCGGAGGGCGGCGCCGAAGATCTCCGAGCCCTCCTCGTCGGCGCCGAAGATCACCGGCACGGGCGCCCGGCCCCACCGCGCGAAGAGGAAGGCGCCGTCGGAGCGCGTGAAGCGCGCCGCGACGCGGGCGGCGTCGGAGCCGGGGGCGAAGAGCGGATCGGTCATGCCGCGGACCCTCGCGGCCCGGAGCGCCTGGCGCAAGGCGGCGGGAGGGCGCGGCCGGCGGCCCGCCGCCTTGCGGAGCCCGGTCCGCGTGCCCTGACGCCGAGGGCTCCCGCCCCGCCGGCGTCTCCCTTGCGGGAGACGCCGCGAGGTTGGGCCCGGCGCCGCCGTGGGGGTCCTTCGGACCCGTCACGGCGGCGCGGGCGCCCGGCTTTGGCCGCCCGGATCGACCGGCGCCGCCGGTGGCGACGCCCGTCCCCGGCGCTCAGCCGTCCTCGTCGAAGAGCCGCGGCTGCGCGGCGGGGCGCGGGGCCTCGAGGCCGAGATGCCGCCAGGCGCGCGCCGCCAGCATCCGGCCCCGGGGCGTGCGCTGGACCAGCCCCTGCTGCAGCAGGAACGGCTCGATCACCTCCTCGAGCGCGTCGCGCGCCTCGGAGAGCGCCGCCGAAAGCGTCTCGATGCCGACCGGTCCGCCGCCGTAGTGCTGGGCGATCAGCGAGAGGTAGCGCCGGTCGCCCGCGTCGAGGCCGAGATCGTCGACGCCGAGCCGGGTCAGCGCGCGGTCGGCGATGGCGCGGTCGACCCGCCCGTCGCCCTCGACCACCGCGAAGTCCACGACGCGCCGCAGCAGCCGCCCCGCGATGCGCGGCGTGCCGCGGGCGCGGCGCGCGATCTCCTCGGCCCCTTCGGGCGCCGCCGGGGCGCCCATCAGCCGCGCGCCGCGGGTGACGATCTGCACCAGCTCCGCCACGGTGTAGAATTCGAGACGCGTCGGGATCCCGAAGCGGTCGCGCAGCGGCGTGGTCAGGAGGCCGAGCCGCGTCGTCGCCCCGACCAGCGTGAAGGGCTGCAGGTCGATCCGCACCGTGCGCGCCGCCGGCCCCTCGCCGATCACGAGGTCGAGGGCGTGGTCCTCCATCGCCGGATAGAGGATCTCCTCCACCGCGGGATTCAGCCGATGGATCTCGTCGATGAAGAGCACGTCGCGCGCGTCGAGATTGGTGAGGATCGCCGCGAGGTCGCCCGCCTTCGCCAGCACGGGCCCCGAGGTCATGCGGAAGTTCACGCCGAGTTCGCGCGCCACGATCTGCGCCAGCGTGGTCTTGCCGAGGCCGGGCGGGCCGAAGAACAGGGTATGGTCCATCGCCTCGCCGCGCCGGCGGGCGCTCTCGACGAAGACGCGGAGATTGGCGCGCGCCTCCTCCTGACCCACGAAGTCGTCGAGCGTCTCGGGCCGGAGGGCGCGGTCGGGCGCGTCCTCGGCGCGGTCCTGCGGCGCGACGAGCCGGTCCGGATCGCCCGCCTCGGTCATCGCTCGGCCGGGGCGAGGGCGCGGAGCGCCGCGCGGATCAGGGCGGCGGCGTCGGCGCCGGGCGTCTCCGCGGCGGCCTCGGCGACGGCGCGCGCGGCGTCGGCGGGCGCGTAGCCGAGATTGGCGAGGGCGGAGAGGGCGTCGGCCTCGGCCTGCGGGTCGCGCGCCTCGGACGACGGCTCGGCGGCCGGCCTGGCCGCCGGCTCCGGGCCCGCCGCGGCGGAGCCGGGCGCGGCCCGCCGTGCGCCGCGGGCGCCGAGGGCCATCACGCCCGGGGCCTTGTCGCGCAGTTCGTTGGCGATGCGCTGGGCGATCTTCGGCCCGACCCCCGGCGCGGCGCGGATCGCCGTGGAATCGCCCATCGCCACGGCGCGCGAGACCCCGTCCGGCCCCAGCGCGCCCAGGATCGCCAACGCCACCTTGGCGCCGACGCCCTGCACTGAGGTCAGCAGGCGGTGCCATTCGCGCTCCGCCGGCGTCTCGAAGCCGAACAGCTGCAGCAGGTCCTCGCGCACCACCAGCTCCGTGTAGAGCGCCGCGGGCTCGCCCGGCGAGGGCAGCCGCGCGAGGGTGCGGGGCGCGGCGAAGACGACGTAGCCGACGCCTGCCGCCTCGATCAGCGCGTGATCCTCGGCCACGTAGTCCACCCGGCCGGAGATCCTGCCGATCATCGCGCGCCCCCCGCCGCGGCGATGGCGGCCTCCAGCTTGCCGGCCCCGCGGGCGTTCCAGGCGTGGCAGAGCGCGACGGCGAGGGCGTCCGTCGCGTCCGGCCCCGCGAGCTTGGCGCCCGGCAGGGTGAGGCGGACCATGTGCTCGACCTGCCGTTTGTCGGCGTGGCCGACGCCGACCACGGCCTTCTTCACCGCGTTTGGGGCGTATTCGGCCACCGGCACGCCGGCGCGGGCGGGGGCCAGCAGCGCGATGGCGCGGGCCTGACCCAGCTTGAGCGTGCCGGCGGCGTCCTTGTTGACGAAGGTGTGCTCCACGGCCGCGACGGCCGGGGCGCAGTCGGCGACCACTTCCGCGAGCTGGTCGAAGAGGGACAGCAGGCGCGTCGCGAGGTCCTCGCCTCGTGATTCGCAGACGCCGTTGCCGAGATGTCGGAGGCGGCCCGAGGCGGCCTCGATAAGCCCCCAGCCGGTGCGCCGAAGCCCCGGATCCAGCCCCAGCACCCGCATGATTTCCCCGCCGCGTTGCGGGCGCGCCACGCGCCCTTTCTGGACGGATAGCACGAAGCGGGAACACCGGGAAGGCCGACGACGGCCGCCAGGCTTCGAAGGGGCGTCCCGTGGCCGGAAACCGACCTTGCCACGCCGCTTTCGAACTCTTCGAAACGTTTTGCAAACCCTTGTGACGAAACCGTTTTGATCCATGCCGCCCGCGCATGGCTGCCATGCGGTTTGGGCCGATTGCGCGACGCTCGGGCGTGCCCTAGGTCGGTCGGGTCAGGGATGGTGTTCGCTCTGACGCTCGGCCTGCCAACCCTCTTATTGGACCCTCGTGACATGATCCTCCGCGCCTCCGACTTCGCCTTCGATCTCCCGATCCGCGCCGAGACCTGGCACGCGCTCGCCGCGGTCGTCGAGGATCTGCCCCGCATGTTCCGCCGCTGGAACCTCCGTCGCCGCACGGTGAACGATCTGCGCGGGCTGAGCGCCGCGCAGCGTTCCGATCTCGGGCTCGACGGCGTGGATCTCGAGGCGATCGCCGACCGCGTCATGCGCTGAGGCGATCCGCGCCGCCTCCTTTCCGGGAGGCGGCGCGTCGCGGCTCAGAGCCGCCGCAAGGCCAGCGTGGTCCAGCCGCCGAGGCCGCGCAGACGGAACGCCGGCGCGAAGCCGTGCGAGCGCCAGACGCCCTCGACCCCCGGCGCCTGCGCGTCCAGAAGCCCCGACAGCACCGCCACGCCGCCCGGCGCGGTGACCGCGGCGACGGGGCCGGCGAGGCGTCGCAGCGGGCGGGCGAGGATGTTGGCGAAGACGAGGTCGTAGGGCGCGCCGCGGCGCACGACCGGATCCGCGAGCCCGTCGGCCCGACGCGTCGCGACCCAGGGCGTCAGGCGGTTCGCCCGGATGTTGGCGCGGGCGGTGGCGACGGCGACGGGGTCGATGTCCGTCGCCAGGGCCGGCACGCGAAGCGCGGCGGCCGCGGCCATCGCCAGCACGCCGGTCCCCGCCCCGACGTCCAGCACCCGGCGCGGGCGCGCGCCCTCCCGGATCAGCCGCTCCAGCGCCAGCAGGCAGCCGCGCGTGGTGCCGTGATGGCCGGTGCCGAAGGCCATCGCCGCCTCGATCAGCAGGCCGATGCGGTGGGCCGGGACGCGCGAGGCGTCGTGCCCGCCATGCACGACGAAGCGGCCCGCCTCGACCGGCGTGAGTTCCCGCCGGACCTGGGCCACCCAGTCCCGGTCGTCGAGCTTCGCCACGGCGAAGGGCCTCGCGCCGTGCGCGGCGGCGAGAAGGGCGAGCGCCACGGCGTCCGGTTCCGCCTCGAAATAACCGCCCACCTCCCAGAGGCCGGAGCCGTCCTCGATCTCCAGCACCGCGACGGCGGAGGGCTCGGGACGGAGCGTCTCCAAGGCTTCGCCGAGCGCCTCGGCGGGCGTCTGCGCGGGGGCGGTGGTGAGCGCGGTCCAGGTGGTCATGCGCCCTGTTGCGGGCGCCGCCGGCCGGCGTCAAGGGCGGCCGGGCGCGGCCCCGACGACGCGGCCGTCAGGCGGAGACGCCGACCGGGCAGGTGACGCCGGTGCCGCCGAGCCCGCAATAGCCGCCGGGGTTCTTGGCGAGGTACTGCTGGTGGTAGTCCTCGGCGAAATAGTACTCCGGCGCCGGCAGGATCTCCGTCGTGATCCGGCCGAGCCCGGCGGCCTTCAGCCGCGTCTGGAACTCGGCCTTCGTGGCCTCCGCCGCGGCCTTCTGCGCGGGTGTCGCGCAGTAGATGCCGGACCGGTACTGCGACCCGACGTCGTTGCCCTGACGCATCCCCTGCGTCGGGTCATGCCCCTCCCAGAAGACCTTGAGAAGAGTCTCGTAGGCGATCTCGGACGGGTCGAACACCACCTGCGCCACCTCGTTGTGGCCGGTGCGCCCCGTGCAGACCTCGCGGTAGGTGGGGTTCGGAGTGATGCCCCCGGCGTAGCCGACCGAGGTCACCCAGACGCCGGGCAGCGGCCAGAACAGCCGCTCGACGCCCCAGAAGCAGCCCATGCCGAAGACGGCGACCTCCGTCCCTTCCGGATGAGGCCCCTTCAGCGGGCGTCCGTTGACGAAATGCAGTTCCGCCGTCGGGATCGGATCGGGCCGGCCGGGCAGCGCGGTGGCGGCGGTCGGCAGCTCTGACGACTTGCGGGTGAAGAACATGGGCGGGGGCTCCCCTTCGTAAGCGACGTTACAGACATAGTGGGCCGGCCGGCCGGAGCCCAGCCCGCGCCGCTCCCCTTCCCGCGAGGCGGTGGCGGCGGTCACACCCGCGGCGGTCGTCCCCGCACGGCGTTCGCGACCAGCGCGATCGCGAAGAGGATGAGGAACACCACGAACAGCACCTGCGCGATGTTGGCCGAGATCATCGCCACGCCGCCGAAGCCGAGCGCCCCGGCGATCAGGGCGAGCACGAGGAAGAGAATGGCCCATCCGAGCATGGCGCGCCTCCTTGAATCGTCTGCGGATCAGGAAGCAACGCACGCCCCGGCAGCCGGTTCCACGGCGCGGAACCGGCTGCCGGAGCCGGCGTTGCTGATCGCGAACCAGGCCATTCGCAGGAGGAAGCCACAATGAAACCGATCGTAACCGGGATCATCGTCGCCGTCGCGATCATCGCCGCCTTCGTCGCCGGCATGCAGATCGAGTTCCGCGAACAGACCCCGGCCGAAGCCTTCGGCGAGGCGGTGGAGGAGATCGCCGAGAGCGCGGAGGAGGCCGCGGACGACGCGGAGGACGCGGCCGACGACGCGACCCAGTGACCCCCGCCGGACGGGAACGGATGCGGAACGGCGCTTTCCCCGGAGACCGTGACGCGCTACCTTCCCGCCCATGACGCAAGCCGAGGATCACGAGGCGTTCGAGGACGCCTCCGCGCCCAGCCTTTCGCAGCGCGCCATGGCGGCGCGGGGGACGCCCCATCTCGACGGGCTGAACCGGCCGCAGCGCGAAGCGGTGGAGGCGCTGGACGGCCCGGTGCTGGTGCTCGCCGGCGCCGGGACCGGCAAGACCAAGGCGCTGACCTGCCGGATCGCGCACCTGCTGGCCACCGGGCGGGCGAAGCCGTGGGAGATCCTGGCGGTCACCTTCACCAACAAGGCCGCGCGGGAGATGAAGCACCGCGTCGGCCAGCTGGTCGGCGGCGCGATCGAGGGGATGCCGTGGCTCGGCACGTTCCACTCGCTCGGCAACAGGATCCTGCGGCGGCATGCGGAGCTGGTGGGGCTGGAGAGCAACTTCACCATCCTCGACACCGACGATCAGCTGCGGCTGCTGAAGCAGCTGCTGCAGGCCGAGGGGATCGACGAGAAGCGCTGGCCGCCGCGGCTGCTGGCCGGGCTGATCGACCGCTGGAAGAACCGCGGCTGGACGCCGGAGGCGCTGCCGCCGGACGAGGCCTCGGGCTTCAACCGGCGGGGCGGCGAGCTCTACGCCGCCTATCAGCGGCGGCTGAAGGAGCTGAACGCCGTCGATTTCGGCGACCTGCTGCTGCACTGCGTGACGATCTTCCGCACCCATGACGACGTGCTGGAACAGTGGCGCCGGCGCTTCCGCTACATCCTCGTGGACGAGTACCAGGACACCAACGTCGCGCAGTATCTCTGGCTGCGGCTGCTCGGCGACGGGCACCGCAACGTCTGCTGCGTCGGCGACGACGATCAGTCGATCTACGGCTGGCGCGGCGCCGAGGTCGGCAACATCCTGCGCTTCGAGAAGGACTTCCCGGGCGCCACCGTGGTGCGGCTGGAGCAGAACTACCGCTCGACGGCGAACATCCTCGCCGCCGCCTCCGGCGTGATCCGCGCCAACGAGGGGCGGCTCGGCAAGACGCTGTGGACCGAGGCGGACCAAGGCGAGAAGGTCCGCCTGATCGGCCATTGGGACGGCGAGGAGGAGGCGCGCTGGATCGGCGAGGAGATCGAGGCGATGCGGCGCGGCACGCGCGGGCTCGAGCCGCTCGGCCTCGACGGCATGGCGATCCTGGTTCGGGCTTCGTTCCAGATGCGCGCCTTCGAGGACCGCTTCCTGACCATCGGCCTGCCCTATCGCGTGATCGGCGGTCCGCGCTTCTACGAGCGGATGGAGGTGCGGGACGCGATGGCGTATTTCCGCCTCGCGGTCTCGCCGGCCGACGACCTCGCCTTCGAGCGGATCGTGAACACGCCGAAGCGGGGGCTGGGCGACAAGGCGCAGCAGACCGTGCAGGTCGTGGCGCGGGAGGCCGGCGTCCCGCTCGTCGAGGGCGCGGCGCTCGTGGTCGAGCGGGAGATGATCCCCGCCAAGGGCCGCAACCGGCTCCGCACGCTGCTGGAGGGGATCGCCCGCTGGCACGCGGCCTCGGAGGCCGGCGAGCCGCATGTCGAGCTCGCCGAGCGGATCCTCGACGAGAGCGGCTACACCGGCATGTGGCAGGGCGACAAGTCGCCGGAGGCGCCGGGCCGGCTCGAGAACCTCAAGGAGCTGGTGCAGGCGCTCGACGAATTCGAGAACCTCCAGGGCTTCCTCGAGCATGTCGCGCTGGTGATGGACGCCGGGTCGGAGGACGGGGGCGAGAAGGTCTCCATCATGACGCTGCACGCGGCGAAGGGGCTCGAGTTTCCGGCGGTGTTCCTGCCGGGCTGGGAGGACGGGCTGTTCCCCTCGCAGCGGAGCATGGACGAGAGCGGGATGAAGGGCCTCGAGGAGGAGCGGCGCCTCGCCTATGTCGGCCTGACGCGGGCGCGGGAGCGGCTGACCGTCAGCTTCGCGGCGAACCGGATGGTGTTCGGGCGCTGGCAGAACGCGCTGCCCTCGCGCTTCATCGACGAACTGCCGGCCGAGCATGTCGAGGTGCTGACGCCGCCGGGCCTCTACGGCGGCGCGCACGGCGCGGCGGCGGGCTTCGGGGCGGCGACGGCCCCGGGCGCGGCGGCGACGCCGGAGAGCGAGCTGGAGGCGCGGGCCGCGCGGGCGGACGCCTACGCCTCTCCCGGCTGGAAACGGATGCAGGCCCGGCGGGGCGAGCGGCAGCTCGGGCAGCCGCGGGAGGCCTCGTCGCTGGTGATCGACGTGGAGGCCGTGCCCGCCTACGAGATCGGCGAGCGGGTGTTCCACCAGAAGTTCGGCTACGGCCGGGTCGAGGACGCCGAGGGCGACAAGCTGACCGTGGCTTTCGAGAAGGCGGGCGTGAAGCGCGTGGTGGCCCGGTTCCTGACCGCCGCGGACGGGGCCGGGGACGTGCCCTTCTGATCCTGCGGCGACGGCGACGCCGCTTGAATCCCTCCGCGAATTGATCCGGGCCGCCCCGGCGCTTACTTCGTCTCGCGACACAGGCCCGGAGGGACGGCTCTTGAACGACGTGATCGCCCTCGAGGCGCAGGAGCGGCGCTGGAACCGGATCCTCCGCAAGGTGGGCCGAGACCTCGGCGTGGTGATCGTCGCCTATCTGGCGGCGATCCTGATCGCGCGGAACTTCGTGCCGCAGCCCGATCTCGTGGCCTTCGTGTCGGCCTGCAAGATCGTCTCGTTCCTGTTCCTGCTCTACGAGAACACCGAGATGCCTGCGCGGGTGAACATGGATCAGCAGCCGACGTTCCGGCGGCTGAACCAGGTGATCATCGGCGGCTCGGTTCTGGTGCTGCTGATGATGCTGGTGAAGCTGATCAAGAACGATCAGTACCTGGACAGCATCCCGCCGACGAGCGCCGAGATCCTGATCACGTTCGACGCGCTGTCGTACCTGTTCTCGAGCGTGCCGGTGTTCGCCTATGCCGCGCTGAACTACGGGCTTCTGTTCAGCCGCTCCACCACCGCGCAGGACCGCGTGAACATCAAGCAGTTCCTCGTGTTCCGCGACCTGACCTGCGCCGGGCCGCTGATCCTCGTGCTGGCGCTGACCGAGGCCTACGTGCTGTTCGGCCAGTTCGAGACGGACCCGCGCCGCTCGGCCGAGATCTTCTATTCCGGGGCGCTGGCGGTGATCCTGCTCACCTCGGCGATCCTGACCACGGCGCTGAACGAGAGCCAGAAGGCTGCGGGCGAGGACGCCCGCGCCGCCCGGGACCTGGCCGCGGCCTGACGCCCGCTCCGCCCCCGCTCACGCGTGAGCGGGGGCGATCGCACCCTGTCGAACGAACTCGGAGTGCATTCCATATGGCATGCGGCAGGGGATCCGGACGCCGCCGGCTCGTCCCCGTTCGCGCGAGGCGTCAGGGCGCGGGGACGCCGCCGCGCCGGCGGTCGGCGCGGGCCACGGCGCGCACCGCGATCAGGCTGCAGATCGCGGCGAAGAAGCACCAGACCGAGGGCAGCACCGCCGGATCCCAGAGCAGCGCCGTGGCGAGGAAGGAGACCGCGAGCCCCCAGCCGAAGAGCCGGGCGTCGGGGTTCGATGAGCCGACCATCGCGGCGCCGGCCACCAGGAAGTAGAAGAACTCGATCCCGAGCGGGAAGCGCAGACCGAAGAGGTAGAGCAGGTGCCCGCCATAGGCCGCGCCCGCCGAGGGCGGGACCGGGTTCGCCAGCGCCTTGCCGAAGAGATAGATGCCGAGCGCGACGCCGGCGGCGGCGACGGCGGCGAAGGCGTGGCGCCGGCCGGGACCCGTCTCCAGCATCCAGCCGACGACGGGGCCGGCGACGGGCCAGAGGAAGAGCGCGAAGAACAGGAAGGCGGCCGTCGTCCAGGGCTCCCAGACCGGCGGCAGCACGCCGTCGACGACCAGCCAGACCAGCCCCTCGATCCCCTGCTGGACGCCGAACAGGAGCGGGAAGGCGGCGAAGGCGGTCATGCCGGCGCCGAGACGCAGACGCCGCGCCCTGTGCAGCGCGGCGCCCCCGGCCACGACGAGCACGCCGGCGGCGGCGAAGCTGACTGTGGCCGAGAAGCACATGGCGCGGCCCTCCGGGGGCGTGGAAAGGGCGCGGCCGGCGCCGCGGGCGGGTCGCCTCGGGGTGCGGAGCGGCAGCCGGGGGCCTCCGCCCCCGCGGCCGCCGCGTCAGCCGCCGAAGAGGTGGATGGCGAGCGGGACCGGCGCCACCGCGAGGGCCACGGTCAGCACGAAGGGCAGCGGGGCGAAGAGGCCGCTCATGCCTGCCATCAGCGCGATCCCGCCACCGCCTCCGATCAGGAAGTTGCCGGGCACGTTGATGGCGATCAGGATCGCGACGTAGCGGAAGCGCGTGGCGAGGCGCAGCAGCCAGGGCGCGCCGCCCTGCATGAGGCGGGCGAGGCGCGCCTCCCGCGGCAGGGGGGCGGCGGTCTCCACCGCCTCGGCGGCGCGGGCGAGGCGCAGGGCGCGCAGCCCCCCGGCGACGACGGACGGGGGCAACAGGCGCCCGACGAGGAACGAGAGCGTCAGCGCGATCACGGTGGCGGCGTAGACGAGGGGCGCGATGGGCGGGCCGAACACCGCCAGCATGGTCAGCCCGATCTCCGCCCCCGGCACGAAGGGAATGGCGAGCAGCACGATGAAGGCCGCCGTCGCCAGCATGATCGAGCGGTGCACGGCGATCTCGTTGTGGGGCATGACCACGAAGTCGAGGGACTCGCGGAACTCCGCCGTGATGCGCGCCGCGATCAGCACGGCGGCGATCAGCACGGCGATGCGGAGGACGATTCCCGAGGCGCTCATTCGGCCGCGGCCCGCGCCTCCGGCGCGAGGACGCCGGAGAACGTCGCGTGGCGCACGACGGTCCAGTAGAAGCGCTCGACGGTCCAGACCGCGGTCCCCTCGATGCGGCCGTCGGTGACGCGGCCCTCCCAGCGGACGTGGTGCGGGGCGTCGGCGCAGCGCATCTCGGCGACGAAGGCGATCGCGTCGCCCTCGCGCCGGGTGTGGTAGGGGACGCGGCCGAAATCGCACCGGCGCTGGCATTCTTCGGAGAGGAACGTGCCCTCATCGAAGATCTGCCGGTCGGGGAAGGGGGCGTCGTAGGCGTCGACCGTGATCGTCGCGACGAAGGTCATGCCGTCGAGCGCGCCGCTGGCGACGTCCGCCGCCATGGGTCGGCCCGGGGCGAGGCCGAGCGCGAGGGTGGCGGCGAAGGCGGCTGGGCGGATCATGCGGCGGCGTCCTCTGTTCCGGCTCTGAAAGCATGGCCGACGCGGAGGCGGCCGCCAAGCGGTTTCCCGGGCCGGTGGGCGCGGCGTTCGTGCACCGGCCCTGCGGGAGCGGCCCCGGCGTCAGGGAAAGCGCGGCGGGCGCTTCTCGAGGAAGGCCGCGTAGCCTTCCGCGAAGTCCTCGGCCGCGAAGGCGGCGTCGAAGAGGGCGCGCAGCGCCGGCGTCTCGGCCTCGGCGCCGTCCTGCACGGCGCGGACCATGCGCTTGGCCGTGCGGACCGAGACGGCGGAGAGGCCGGCGAGCTCCTTCAGATAGGCCTCGGTCACGGCGATCAGGTCCTCGGCCGGCAGCACCCGGTCGCAGAGGCCGATGCGCAGCGCCTCCTCCGCCGGCAGCAGGCGGCCGGAGAAGAGCACGTCCTTTGCCCGCGCCGGCCCGACCAGCTCCACCAGCTGCTTCGTGTCCGCGAAGGAATACGCCGCGCCGAGCTTCGCGGGCGGAATGCCGAAGCGCGCGCCCTCCGCCGCGAAGCGCAGGTCGCAGGCGAGCGCGAGGCCGCAGCCGCCCCCGACGCAGGCGCCGAACACCGCCGCCACCACCGGCTTCTCCAGCCGCGCAACCGCGTCCTGTCCGGCGCGCACCGCGTCGTTGTAGGCGCGGGCGGAGGCGGCGTCGGCGTAGACCTTCGGGAATTCCGGGATGTCCGCGCCGCCGGAGAAGGCCCGCTCCCCGGCGCCCCGGACCAGCACGCCCCGCACCGCGTCGTCGGCGCCGAGCCGCGCGGCGATCTCCGGCAGCGCCCGCCAGCAGGCCGCCGTCAGGGCGTTGCGGGCGTCCGGCCGGTCGATCGACAGCGTCGCCAACCCGTCCGCGATCTCCAGCGCCAGCGCGCCGTCGGCGAAGCGTTCCGTCACCTCATCGTCTCCGGCAGCCAGAGCGCGATCCCCGGGAAGGCCAGCAGCAGCAGCACCAGCAGGACGAGGATCCCGCAGAACGGCGCCGCGCTCCGCGCCAGCGCGCCGATCGGCAGGCCCGTCAGTCCCTTGATCACGAAGAGGTTGAAGCCGATCGGCGGCGTGATCTGCGCCATCTCGATCGTGACGATCAGGAAGATGCCGAACCAGACCGGATCGAATCCCGCCGCCACCACCAGCGGCAGCGTCACCGGCAGCGTCATCACGATGGTCGAGAGCCCGTCGATGAAGCAGCCGAGCAGCAGGTAGAACAGCATCAGGAGCAGGATCAGCGCGACGGGCGAGAGGCCCATCGCCTCGATCCCCTGCGCCACCTCGGTCGGAATGCCGAGCCGCGCCATCGCCTTCGAGAGGAACAGCGCCCCCGCGATGATCAGCCCGATCATCGAGCAGGTGCGCACCGCGCCGAGCAGCGCGCCCTTCATCATGCGGAAGGTGAGCTGCCCCTCGAGCAGCGCCAGGATCGCCGCGCCGAGGACGCCGACCGCCGCCGCCTCGGTCACGCTGGCGAAGCCGGCGTACATCGAGCCCACGACGAAGCCGATCAGCGCCGTCACCGGCAGCAGCTTGAGCAGGGCGCGCCCCTTCTGGCCCCAACTCGTGCGCGGCTCCGCCGGCGGCACCGAGCGCGGCGAGATCAGGGCGACGGTCCCGATCCAGCCCATGAACAGCACCGCGAGGATCAGCCCCGGCCCGATGCCCGCGACGAAGAGGTCGAGGATCGAGACCTCGGCCAGCACGCCGTAGACGATCAGCGGGATCGAGGGCGGGATCAGGAAGCCCATCGTGCCCGAGCCCGCCAGCGCGCCGGCCGCGAACACCTTGTCGTAGCCGCGCGCCTCCAGCTCCTTCAGCGTGATCCGCCCGACGGTGGCCGTGGTGGCCGCCGAGGAGCCCGAGACCGCGGCGAACAGCGTGCAGCCCAGCACGTTGACGTGCATCAGCCGCCCCGGCAGCCGCCGCACGAAGGGGGCGAGCCCGGCGAAGAGGTTCTCCGACAGCCGCGTGTGGAACAGGATCTCCCCCATCAGGATGAAGAGGGGGAGCGTCACCAGCTCGATCGCCGTGGCCGTGCCCCAGAGGTCGCCGGCGAGGAACCGCTCGACCCGCATGTTCACGAACAGCTCGAGCGAGATCCATCCCGTCGCCAGCAGCGCGAAGCCGACCCAGACGCCGCCCGCCAGCGTCAGCGCCAACATGACCGAGATGACGGCGAGCGGCGCGCTCACGGCGCGGTCCCCTCGCGCGCGCCCGTCGCGGCGTCCTCGCCGGGCCGGGGAGCGGCGGGCCCGGCCTCGGGCGGCTCGTCGAGCGCGAGGCGGATCGCGCGCGCCAGCAGCGCCAGCGTGAGCAGCAGAAGCCCGAGCGCCAGCACCGACTGCGGGAACGCCAGCGGCGTGCGCGAGGGGTAGTAGCTGACCGAGCCGCGCTCGAAGCTGCGCAGCGCGTTCTCCGCCGAAGCCCAGGTCATGAAGGACGCGACCCCGATGGCGAAGACCGTGCCGATCAGGTCCGCGAGGCGCCGCGCCCCCTCGGGCAGCGTCTGGGTCAGCAGCGTGACCCGGATGTGTCCGCCTTGGCGCAGCGTCCAGCCGGAGCCGGCGAAGAGCGTCGCGCACAGGAGATAGGCCGCGTACTCCACCGCCCAGGGCTGCGACCAGGCGAGGAAGCTGGTCGCGATCACCTCGACGATCAGCATCACCGCAAGCGCGAGACAGGAGAGCGCGGCGACGGCGGCGCCGCCGGCGTTCAGGGCGTCGATGACGCGGAGCAACGGGCGCATGGGCTCCTCTCGGACGACGGACGAATGCGACGGACGACGCTCGGACGAAGGCGACGGCGTGGCGGATCGCTCCGCCCCTCCGTGCGGAACGGCTGGGGCGGGGCGGCGGCAGGGCCTCTCGGCCCGGCCGCGCGCGGGCCGAGCGGGGGGCTTGCCCCCCCGAGGTCCGCGCCCCCCCCTGAAGAGGGGCGCGGCGCGGTTCAGGAGCCGCCGGTGCGGGCCTCGAACGCCTCGATGATCTCGGCCGATCCCGGCACGCGCTCGGCGAAGGCGTCCGCCGCGTCAGCCGTCGCCTCGCGCATCGCCGCGGCGAGTTCGGGCGAGGGCGCCTGCACCGTCATCCCGTTCTCCTCGAGCTGGGCCATGCGCTTGGCGTGCTCGGCCTCGGAGACCGCCCAGAAGCCCGGCTCCATCTCGGCGGCGATGCGCTCGACGGTCTCCTGCTGCTCCGGCGTCAGCTCCTCCCAATAGTCGAGACCGACGACCAGCGCGTTCGACGCCCAGAGATGGTTGGTGTTGTAGGTGTGGTTCAGGAACTCCCAGTACTTCTGCGCCACCGCCGTCGAGCCCGACGTCATCACCGCGTCGAGCTTGCCGGTCGCCAGCGCCGGCAGGATGTCGGCGTTGTTCATCTGAAGCGGCACGGCGCCGAGATTGGAGATCATCGTCGCCGTGTTGGCGTCGTAGGTGCGGAACCGCATCCCCTCGAGGTCGGCCAGCGTCTCCACCGGCTCCTTGGTGAAGAAGTTCTGGGACGGCCACGGCACCATGTAGAGCGCCTTCTGGTCGCGCTCGGCCAGCTGCGCCTCCCAGGTCGGGCGAACCAGCTCGTGCATCACCTTCAGCTCTTCGTAGTCCTCGATCAGGAACGGGATCGATTCGATGCCGAGCAGCGGCAGGTCGCCCACGTTCTGGAACAGCGCGAACTCCGCCATCGGCACGGCGCCGTCCTCGACGGCGCGGAGCGACTCGTTGGCCCGGATGCCGAGCGAGCCGCCCGGGTGTATGGTCATGGTCACCGCGCCGTCCGTCGCCTCCTTCACCGCGTCGGCGAAGGTCTGGGCGTTGACGGTGTGGAACTCCGTCGCGCCCCAGGGGATCGCGACGTCCCATTCGACCTGGGCGGCGGCGGGCAGGGCGGCGCCGGCGGCGAGCGCGCCGGCGAGCGTGAGCGAGCGAAGGAACATCGGGTCAGCCTCCTTGCTGGTGAGGGCCGGCCCGCTTGTCCCCGCGGGCTCGGCCGGCGGGGGGTCAGACCTCCTTGGTCTGACCGCCGTCTATGAAGAGATTGGCGCCGTGGACGTGCACCGCGCGGTCCGAGGCGAGGAAGGCGCAGAAGGCGCCCATGTCCTCGGGCAGGGCGTAGCGGGTCATGCCGAACACCTCCCGCGCGCGCTTCGCGGCGTAGGCCTCGACGTCGATCCCCGCCGCCTCCGCGCCCTCGATCAGCCCTTTCTCCATGCGCTCCACGCGCACCGGGCCGGAATTCATCGAGACCACGCGCACCCCGCGCGGCCCGCCGATCTCGGCGAGGCCCTTGGTGACGTTGTTGAGCGCGGCGTTGATCGCGCCGCCGATCAGGAAGCCCGGCTTCGGCTGCTTCGCCGCGGCGCCGACGTTGTTGACGATGACGCCGTGGCCGGACTGCTCCAGATGCGGGAAGGCCGCGCGGCACGTCCGCACGTAGCCGTGGAACTTCAGCGCGAAGCTCTCCTCCCACTGCGCGTCCGTCAGCTCGAAGAAGTCGCCGGAGGCGGCGCCGCCGGCGTTGTTCACCAGCACGTCGAGCCCGCCATGCCGCGCGCAATGGAAGGCGACCGCGGCGTCGGGCGCGCCCGGCGCCGTCAGGTCCGCGGCGTAGGCGTGCACCTTCCGCCCCGTCTGCGCCGCGATGGCGGTCGCCGCCGTCTCCAGATCCGCCTCGCCGCGCGCGACGAGGGTGACGTCCATCCCCTCGCGCGCCAGCTCCAGCGCGCAGGCGTATCCGATGCCCTTGGAGGCGCCGGTGACCAGCGCCTTGCGGCCCGTCAGGCCGAGATCCATCAGGAGGCCCCCCCGATCATGCCGGGTTCCGCTCCATCATCTGCTTGGCGATGATCATGCGCTGGATCTCGTTGGTGCCCTCGCCGATGCACATCAGCGGCGCGTCGCGGAAGTAGCGCTCGACGTGGTATTCCTTGGAGTAGCCGTAGCCGCCGTGGATGCGCATGGCCTCGAGGGAGTTCTCCACCGCGGCCTCCGAGGCGAAGTACTTCGCCATCCCCGCCTCCATGTCGCAGCGCTCGCCGGTGTCGTAGGCGCGCGCGGCGTCATAGGTCAGCAGGCGCGCGGCCTGCACGCGGGTCGCCATCTCGCCCAGCTTGAGCTGGATCGCCTGGTGCTGGCCGATCGGCTTGCCGAAGGTCTTGCGCTGCTGGGCGTAGCGCACGCTGTCGTTGAGCGCTGCCGAGGCCAGCCCGCAGCCCCGCGCGGCGATGTTGATGCGGCCGAGCTCGAGCCCCCCGAGCGCCGCCTGCATCCCCTTGCCCTCGACGCCGCCGAGCAGGTTCTCCGCCCCGATCTGGTAGTCGTCGAACACCAGCTCTGCGCTGTCGATGCCCTTGTAGCCCAGCTTCTCCAGTTTCTTCGAGACGCCGAAGCCCTCGCCCTTCTCGGCGATGAACATCGACATGCCCTTGTGGCGCGGCTCCGCCTCCGGGTCGGTCTTGACCAGAAGCGCGAAGCACTGGCCGTGGATGCCGTTGGAGATCCAGGTCTTGGTGCCGTTGACGACGTAGCCGTTGCCCTTCTTCGCCGCCCGCGTGCGGATCGCCTGAAGGTCCGTGCCGCAGTCCGGCTCGGTCAGCGCGAGGCCGCCGCGCATCTCTCCGCTGGCGAACTTCGGCAGATACTTCCGCTTCTGCTCCTCCGTCCCCATCCGCGTCACGCAGGCCGCCATGATGAGGTGGGAGTTGAAGATGCCCGTGAGGCTCATCCAGGTCTCGGCGATCTTCTCGACGATGCGGGCGTAGGTCGTCGCCGAGAGGCCGAGGCCGCCGTATTCCGTCGGGATCGTCGCGCCGAACAGGCCCATCTCGGCCATCTGGGCGACCATCTCCGCCGGCCATTCGTCGGCGTGCTCGAGGCGCAGGACGTGGGGGCGCACGTCGCGCTCCAGCCATTTCTCGATGCCGTCGAGCAGCGCCTGGTCGTCCTCGGGGATCTGCGAATGGGCGTTCATGTCTCTGGCCTCCCTCGGCTCAGTATCCGGCCGCGTCCTCGTTCTCGAAGCCGCGCCTGGCCACCAGGATCGTCCGCTCGAACGAGCAGACCAGCGTGCCGTCCTGGTTGAAGCCGCGCGTCGCGACGGTGGCGAGACCGGCGTTGGGGCGGGATTTCGACTCGCGCTTGGCCAGCACCTCGGACTCCGCCGTCAGCGTGTCCCCGGCGAAGAGGGGATGGGTCAGCTTGATGTCGGACCAGCCGAGATTGGCGATCGCCTTCTGGCTGACGTCGGTGACGCTCATGCCGACCATCAGCGCCACGGTGAAGGGCGAGCAGACGATGGTGCGCCCGAACTCGGAGTGCCTGGCGTACTCCTCGTCGAAATGCATCGGATGCGTGTTCATCGTCAGCAGCGTGAACCAGGTGTTGTCGGTCTCGGTGATGGTGCGGCCGGGGCGGTGTTCGTAGATGTGCCCGACCTCGAAATCCTCGAAGTAACGCCCGAAACGCTCCCGGAACCGGTTCTCGCCGACCTGGACGACCGTGCCCGCCATACGCCGTGTCTCCCTTTTCGGATCGGGGCGGGCCTTCGCCCCGTCACACAAGGCGAGCTTCGGTCCCGCCTGCGCGGGTGTCAAGGTTGTCCGGACAAATCCGGCGCTCTTGTCCGGACAAATCGCGTTCCGCGCCGGGGCGTTTCACGCAGCCTTGCCGCGCGCCCCCGTCACCACCGTCAGCGCCGCCAGCCGCGCCGCGTCGGCAAGGGTCTCGACCTCGGCCACCGCCGCCTCCAGCCGCGCCGCCTGGCCCGCCGGCATCGGCGCGCGGCCGTAGCCGACGCAGCGGCGGAACTTCGCCGCGTTCTCCTCGGCGCTCAGCGGCACGTCGGGATGGCCGTAGACCTGGGGCAGCGTGATCTCGTGCTCGGTCCCGTCGGTCAGCGTCACCTTGAACCATTGCGGCGCCAGCGCGTTCTCGTCCGGGTTGCCGTCGAGCTCGAGATGCACCTTGCCCGCCACCTCGTGGATCGCGGGGTTCGAGAGCACGCCGGCCTCCGCGAATTCCGGCACGTCCACCTGCCCGCGCACCATGTAGGCCCCGGCGACGTAGGCGAGGCAGAGCTTGGCGTAGTTCGGCTCCGGCGCCGGCTTGTCGGGCCGCCCGACCAGGTTCATCACCAGCGGAGGCACCCGCCCGTCGATCCGCGCCACGTCCGCCGCGCCGAAGCCGTGGCGTTTCGTGAGCTGCATCAGCGCGTCGACCACGCCGTGCGTCAGCCGGCCGGCGGGGAAGGGCTTGTGCGCCAGCTTCGCGATCTGCCACTCGGTCCCGATCAAGGGGCGGATGCGGTCGAGGTCGTAGCTGCCGCCCTCGATCAGCTTCAGATAGCCGTGCAGCCCGTCGATCATGTCGTGCGGCCCGCGGAACCCCGCCGCCGCCAGATCGACCGCCGAAAGCGCCCCCCGCGCGTTGAACCCGATCTGCAGCCCGAGCACCGGAGAGCCCTCCACATGCGCCTGCATGGTGCCGGAGGTCTGCCCGTACATCGCGCCGAGGGCGTCCTTCACCCCCGTCCGGTCCAGCCCCTCGAGCCGCGCCAACGCCGCCGCGGCGCCCATGCCGCCCGCCGTCGCCGGCCGGAAGAACCGGATCCGCCCCGTCGCCGCCATGCCGAGCATGGTGGCCACGTCCACCCCCAGCGCCATCGCCAGCAGCAGATCCTCGCCGGAGACCGGGCGCCCCTGAGCCGAGCGCCGCTCGCAATACGCCATCAGCGCCGAGAGCACCGTCGCCATCGGATGCACCACCGCGCCCTCGTGCACGCAGTCGTACTCCAGGCAATGGATCTGATAGGCGTTGACGATCGCGGCGAGCTGCGCCGGCAGCCGCTCCCCCGTCACCCAGACGGTCGCCTCGTCGCCCTCGCCCCACCGGCCCACCGTCGCCAGCAGCGCGTCCATCGAGGCGCCGGAGGAGCCCGCGATCCCGACCCCGAAGCTGTCCAGCAGGAAGATCTTCGCCTTGGCGAGCGCGGTCGCGTCCAGATCCTCGAACCGGGCGCCGAGGACGTGGTCCACCAGGGCGTCGACGATGGGCTGTTCGGTCATGCCGTGGCCTTCTCTTCGGCGCGCCAGAGATCCGGCGCGGGGTAATCCTCGGCGAGCCATGCGGCCCCGCCCTTCGCCTGCCAGACCAGCGCCGCGGCCTGCGCCAGCGTCGCCAGCCGCGCGAGATCCGCGGCGTCGTAGGTCCGCCGCGCCTGCGCCGCCGCCACGATCTGCCCGACGAGCGCGCCGCCCGAACGGATCGGATGATAGACCGAGCTGCCCATGCGGGAGGTCTTGAGGAACTGCCGGAACTCGGCCGCCTCGTCGGTGTTTTCGAGCAGGATCGGCTGCCCGGTCCTGACCACCTCGCCCGGATGGTTCCACTCGATCGGGATGGCGAGCCGGCGCTGCTCCGCCGGGAAGCCGACGTTCCCGACGAGCATGTTGTAGCGCCGGTCCGGCGTCACGAGGAACACGCCCGAGACGCGATAGTCCCGCTCGCCGTCCTTCAGCGCGCCCGGCCGCTCCGCCGCCGCATGATCCCCGAGCGCGTCATAGGCGCAGCCCGTCAGCGCCGCGAGCGCGGGCTCCGGCGTCTCGGCCTCCGCCGCCTCGGCGAGAGCCTGCGAGAGCCGCGAGAGAAACGTGTCGTCAGCCGGCCTCATCGCGGGACCTCGCCGTGTGGGCCCGCACGCGTAAAGTACTTCCCAAATAATTCCCCAAATACGGTGAAAGCCAGCGCACCGCCGCCAGCGCCGCATTCCGCGGCGCCGGAGCGCGACGGCGTCGCCCGCATCGCTCCGAAGCGCATCCTCACCGCTTCACCGCCTTCAGACACTCCGCGACGGTCGCCTCCGGCAGCCCCGCCTCGCGCAGCACCGCCTCGGTATGCTCGCCCAGCCCCGGCAGCGACGGGTCGACCCGCCCCGGCTCCTCCGCGAACTTCATCGGCACGCCGATATGCAGGTTCCCCTCGGCGTCCTCCACGCGCATCTCCCGCGCCCGGGCCTGCTCCGAGTCGAACGCCTCGCGCAGGTCCAGCACCGGGGCGAAGCAGACGTCGCGCCCCTCGAACCACTCGACCCATTCGGCCCGCGTCCGCGTCAGGAACGTCTCCGCCAGGAACGCCTTCACCGGGTCCTGCGGCGGCCCCGGCGGCCCGGCGGCGGCCTCGATCAGGTCGGGCCGGCCCAGCGCCTCCAGCAGGTTGTGGACGAACTTGTGCTCGACCCCGCCGAGGCAGACCCACTTGCCATCCTTGGTCGCGTAGTAGTTGAGGAAGGCCGAACCGCCCGTCGTGCGCTCGTGCTTCGGGTTCGGCGCGCGGTCCTCCGCGAAGACCGGCCCGGCGACGTTCGGCGTCCAGGCCATCAGCGCGTCGTGCATCGACATGTCGACGAAATCGCCGCGCCCGGTCCGCTCCCGCCGCAAGAGCGCCATCAGGATCGCGGAGAGCGACATCAGCGAACTCACCGCGTCCGCCGCCGCGATCCCCATCATCGTCGGCGCGCCGTCGGAGCCGAGATTGAGCGAGGACGTCCCCGCCAGCGACTGGATCGCCGGATCGTGCGCCGGCTTCCGCGTCCACGGCCCCGTCTGCCCGAAGGCGGCGATGGAGACGTAGACCAGCCGCGGATTGATCTCCCGCGCCTGTTCCGGCCCGATGCCGAGCCGCTCGACCACGCCCGGCCGGAACGCCTCCACGAACACGTCCGCCGTCTCGATCAGCCGGAAGAGCGCGGCCTTGCCCGCCTCCGACTTCAGGTCCAGCACGACCGAGCGCTTGCCGCGGTTGGTGTTGCGGAACCAGGTCGAGACGCCGTCCTTCGTGCGGTAGCCGAGCTCGCGCGGCGGATCGCCCGAGGGCGGCTCCACCTTGATCACGTCGGCGCCGTGATCGGCCATCATCATCGTCAGATGCGGCCCCGGCAGGAACATCGACAGGTCGAGGACCCGCACCCCCTCCAGCTTCATCCCGTCGCCCCCGAAGCCTTCAGCGCCGCGATCTCGCGCTCGGAGAACCCGGCCTCCCCCAGCACCGCCGCCGTGTCGGCGCCGAGCGGCGCGCAGACCGCGGAGGGCAGCGGCTCGTCCAGCCGGATCGGGTTGGCCAGCATCGCGAAACCCGGCTTCATCGGATGCGGCGCCGGCACGATGCCGCCGCGCTCGCGCAGGAACGGGTTCTCCAGCGCCTCGGAGACGTCCAGCACCGGCGCCGCCGGCACCTTGCCGGCGAAGAGGCGCATCCACTCGCCCGTCGTGCGCTCCCGCGCCTTCGCGTCCAGGATCTCCATCAGCGCGTCGCGGTTGTCGTAGCGGTCCCGCGGGCCCTTGAAGCGCGGGTCCTCCACCAGCTCCGGCACGCCCAGCGTCTCCGCCAGCGCGCGCCAGAACTTCGGCAGGACGCACATCACGAAGACCCAGCCGTCCTTCGTCGGCAGCGTCTCGCACGGCACGACCGAGGGATGGCCCGAGCGCGGCCGGCGCCCCGTCACCTCCCCCTCGTTGAGATACCAGGTCGCGGGATAGCTCAGCTGATGCATCGCGACGTCGTAGAGGCTGACGTCCACGTCCCGCCCCTTCCCGGTCCGCGCCGCCCCCAGCAGCGCCGAGACCAGCGCGAAGGCGCAGGTCACGCCCGTCATGTAGTCGACGATCGAGAGCCCCATGCGCGAGGGCGGCCCCCCCGGTTCCCCGGTCAGGGTCAGATACCCCGCCTCCGCCTGCATGAGATAATCGTAGCCCGGCCAGGCCGCCCGCTCGCCCTTGCGCCCGTAGGCCGAGAGATGCGCGCAGACGAGGTTCGGCTTCAGATGGCCGAGCGCGTCATGGGTCAGCCCGAGCTTGTCCGGCTGATCCCCGCGCAGATTGTTCATCACCGCGTCGAAATGCGGAACCAGCCGGTGCAGCGCCGCCTTCCCCTCGGGATGCTTCAGGTCCAGCGCCAGCGACCGCTTGTTGCGGTTGAAGGTCTGAAAGAAGTGCGAATCGTTCTCCCCGAGGAAATGCGGCCCGGACTGGCGCGAGGAATCCCCCCCCGGCCGCCCCTCTCCCGCCGGCGGCTCGATCTTCACCACCTCCGCGCCCATGTCCGCGAGATAGAGCGAGCCGAACGGCCCCGCCCCGTACTGCTCGACCGAGAGCACCCGCACGCCGTCGAGGGGAAGGGTCATGCCGCCGCCCCGGCCGCCTCGGCCGCCGCCAGCCGCGCCTGCATGGTGCGGATCACCGGCGCCTCGATCAGCTTGCCCTCGCGCACCACCAGCCCGCTCTCGGAGGCCTCGTAGAGCGCCACGATCTCCTTCGCCTCCGCGATCTCCTCCGCCGTCGGGGTGAACGTCTCGTTGATGACGGCGACGTTGGAGGGGTGGATCGCCGCCTTGCCGTGGAAGCCCATCGCCTTCGCGCTCTCCGCCTCCGCCCGCACCGCGTCGAGGTTGCGGAAATCCAGCGACGGCACGTCGAGCAGCGCCTTCCCCGCCCGCCGCGCCGCGTGCACGCAGCGCCCGCGGGCGTAGGCCAGCGGCCCCGCCGCGTTCTCGCAGCCGAGCTCGGCGGAGAGGTCCACCGCCCCGAACAGCAGCAGCGTCAGCCGGGGCGAGGCCGCGGCGATCGCCTGCGCATGCTCCAGCCCGTCCACGCTCTCGATCAGCGCGGCGAGTTCGCAGCCCGCGCCCGCCTCGCTCAGCACCGCGTCGGCCTGCACCACCTCGGCCGGATCGTCCACCTTCGGCAGCAGCACCAGGCCCCCCGCCGGCGCCGCCTCCGCGATCGCCAGAAGATCCGCGAGCCCCGCCCGCGTCTTGAGCCCGTTGGTCCTGAGCGCCCGGCGATGCGCCGGCCCCGGCCCCTCGGCCAGCCAGCGCACGCCGTCCGGCCGCGCGCCCGCCTTCAGGGGCGGCGCCACGGCGTCCTCCAGATCCACGCAGACGAGATCGGCGCCCGACCCCATGGCCTTCTCGAACACCTCCGGCCTGGTCGCCGGCGCGAACAGCAACGAGCGGCGCGCCCTCGCCATGCGGATCCTCCCCTTGATCGGTCCCACCCGTCGAAGGCGGTTGTCCGGACAAATCAGCCGTCCCCGGCCGGGGTGTCAAGGGCGCCGCCGCAGCCGACGGTTGACATCCGGGCGGACCGCGATCCTACTTGTCCGGACAAATCGGAGACCGCAGGGAGGTCCGAAAAGCATGCCGTCCGCCAGATCCTACGCCGCCTCGGCCGCGGCGCTCGCCTTCCTCGCCGCCCCGGCCGCCGCCCAGGAGCTTCTTTTCCTCGCCGAGGACGTGCCCGCCGGCCTCAACTACGACGGCCCCGCGGCCGCGATCCCGACGAGCCAGACCGGCATGGTCAACACCATGGAGCCGCTGATGGGCTACGCCTCGGCCGGCCCGAACGCGGAGGGCGTGCATCTCCCCGACTTCGACCGCTTCGAAGGCCGCCTCGCCGAGAGCTGGAGCTTCGACGAGGAGACGCTGACCTGGACCTTCAAGCTCCGGGAAGGGGTCAAGGGCTGCAACGGCGCCGAGCTGACCGCCGACGACGTCGTCTACACCTTCGCCCGCGCCAAGTCCGTCTCCGGCGCCGCGCCGATCGGCTGGTTCCTCTCCAACGTCGGCTCCATCGACGGCTTCACTCCGGCGGTGTTCGGCGACGACCCGGCGGCGAAGGAACTCGGCGACGAGGTCGTCGCGGTGGACGACCACACCGTCCGGATCCGCCAGGCCGAGCCCAACGCCCTGTTCCTGCCGGTGCTGACGATCTTCGCCCTCAACGTGTTCGACAAGGAGGGCATGGAGGCCGAGGCGACCGAGGACGACCCCTGGTCCCACGACTTCGCCAACAACCGCGGCATCGCCAGCTTCGGGCCCTACTGCGTCGAGCGCTGGACCAAGGACGACGAGATCGTCCTGACCGCGAACGAGGACTATTACCGCGGCGCGCCGGCCGTCAAACGCGTGGTGATGAAGAAGGTCCCGCAGAGCTCCAACCGCGTGGTGATCCTGCGCACCGGCCAGGCGCAGCTCGTGCAGAACCTCACGCCGCGCGAATACGACAGCCTGCGCGGGCAGGACGGGGTCACGGTCGCCGGCGTCAACGGCAACCAGAACCTCTTCGTGCACATGAACTTCGCCTCGCCGCCCTTCGACGATCCGCTGATCCGGCAGGCGGTCGCGCATTCGATTCCGACCGAAGCGATCGTCCGCGCCGGCTATTTCGGCCAGGCGACGCCCTGGAAGGGCCACGTCCCGTCGAGCTATCCGGGCTATCGCGAGGCCGAACGCCAACACCCCTACGACCCCGAGCGGGCGAAGGAACTGCTCGCCGAGGCCGGCTACCCCGGCGGCGAGGGCCTCGAGCGGTTCGAGGACGCGTTCCGTCTCGCCTACGTCGCCGAGAAGGAGACGACCCTCGGGCCCATCGTCAACGCGATCCGGACCGCGATGCGCCAGGTCGGCTTTCCGGTGTCGCTGGATCCGATCCCGCAGACCCAGTACGGCGACCGCCAGCTGGTGAAGCGCGACCTGCCCTTCGCGGTGAACGATCAGGAGCGGCCGATCGGCGTCGACGCCGGCTACGCGATCCAGCTGTTCTTCGTCTCGCCGGAGAACGGCGGCCTCAACAACATGGTCAACTACTCGTCCGAATTCGTGGATTCCACTTGGGCCGAGGCCCGGGTCGAACCCGACATGGCGCGGCGCGACGAGCTCACCGCCGCGATCCAGGCCCGCCTGATGGAGGACGTCGCCTGGGCGCCGGTGGTCGAATACAAGACCCAGTGGGCCTTCTCGGACGCGCTCCGGGGCATCTCCTGGGAGCCGGACGGCTCGGTCCGCTTCTTCGACCTGTCCTACGAGTGATCGACCCCGCGGCATATCCACGGCGCGGGCGGCCCTCGGCCGCCCCCGTTCCGGCGCGGTCCCGCGCTTCGGGACGCGGCGCCGTCCGCGCATGGCGCGGCGACGTCGCTTCCTGCCGCCCCGTCGGACCGGCTCGGGATCCGGCTTCGGGCGGCGTGGTTTCGCCGATTCCGCCGTTGCAGGTCCGCGGCGGCGGGTCGGCGTCGCTCCGGTCCGTCTGCCGGGTTGACGCTACGTCGCCTTCGACCTTGTCCGACCGCTTCGGCTTCGGTATCAAGCGGATGGGATCAGGTCTCAGAGTGACTCGCGCCCGATCCCTGCGCGACGCGCCGCGTCATGGCGCCGTTCCGACGGTCCGTCCGTTCCGCCTCGACCCGAAGGGCGGGCGTCGGATCGTCCTCGACGCCCGGGCCGCACGCGGTCCAGGGCCCCAACCGGCCGTCGTCCGCCCCCACGGCGGCGGCTGGCGTCCCGGTCCCCCAGCCGGGGCGGGGCGCGCATCCGGCGTTTTTGGATGCGCGCCCGCACTTTCTCGGGCGCTTCCCCTCCGATCACGGACCGCGCCGGCAGGGACGGGGGCCAAGGCCTCGCCGTCGAGGTCGGCCGCCGGCCATGCGCCCATGCCGTCGCCGTCGTCGCCTGCGGTCCGGGCCTCGGAAGACCGCCCTCCGGCCGGGCCCGATCGGGTGTCGAAGGCGCCGCGGCGGCCCCCGCTGCCGCACCGCCCGAACACGTCGCCCCCGCCCGACGCGCGATGCCCGTCGCCCGCCCGCGGCGCCCGGGTCGAACGGACCGGCCGCGGCGAAGCCTCCCGCTGCGGCAGGCGCGTCGAAGGCGCTCCGGGCGTCGCGCAGGCATGACCGGGCGTCGCCCGGCGCCCGCCGTCGTCCCGTCGATGGGGCCTTCACCAGCCCCGCAAGCCGTCCGCCATGGCACGGTCGCACTGCCGATGCCGCCGCCCCTCGCCGACAGGCGGCCGGGGCCGCGTCGCGGCCGGCGTGGCGGCCCAACGCTCCGCTGCGGCTCGGTCGCCGTTCGGATGCCGCCGCCCCACGCCGAACGGCGTGGCGCTTTCGTGCTTCGCGTCTGCCTGACCGCCGTTCCGATGCCGCCGCCTCCTGTCGAAGGTCGCCCGCGACCGCTCCGCGGCACGTGTCGCGCCCCTTCGCGCCTCCGCGGCGCGGTCGCCCTCCCGATCGCCCGGCCCCCCGCCGGGGCGCGGCCGCGTGCGCCCCGCAGGCAAGCTCCCGTCGATCCGCTGCAAGAGAGGCCTCTCCGCGCGACCCGAACCGTCACCGGCGCTTCGGCCGATGAAGCGGCCCGCCCCGCGCCGCTCGACACTCGCCCGACCCTCGTGCGCCGAAGCCGGGTCGGGCCGAGCGCAGCCTCCCCGATGCGGGGGCCGTAATGCTGCGCCGCTACGTCCTCCGTCGTCTCTTCGCCGCCGCGCTGCAACTGCTGGCGCTGACCGTCGCGGTGTTCTTCCTGATCCGCCTGCTGCCCGCGGATCCCGTCAGCCGCTTCGTCGGTCTCAACGCTTCGGCCGAGGCCTACGCCCAGGCCGAGCGCAATCTCGGCCTCGACCGTCCGCTCCTCGTGCAGCTCGGCCAGTACCTCGGCGTCCTTCCCGGCGCCGGCCCCGGCCTGCTCCAAGGCGATCTCGGCACGAGCTGGGTGACCGGCTCGCCCGTCCTCGACGAGATCGCCCACACCCTGCCGCGGACGCTGGAACTCGTGACCCTCTCCTTCGTCGTCGCCTTCCTGATCGCCGCGCCCGTCGGCATGCTCGGCGCGCTGCGCCCCGGCGGCACGGCGGACCGCGGCGTCTTCGTCTATTCGCTGTTCGCCGGCTCGCAGCCGGAGTTCTGGTGGGGTCTCCTCTTCGTCTACGTCTTCTTCTTCTCCCTCGGCTGGGCCCCCGCGCCGCTCGGCGTCCTCTCGCCGATGACCTCGGCGCCCGAGCCGGTCACCGGCTTCATGCTCATCGACAGCCTCCTCGCCGGCCGCCCCGAGGTCTTCGTCGAGGCGCTGCATCACTACGCCCTGCCGGTGCTCACCCTCGTGTTCATCCTGTCCGGCCCGATCATCAAGATGGTGCGCCAGAACATGGCCCGCGCCCTCGAATCCGACTTCGTCCTCTACGCCCGCTGCGCCGGCCTTCCCGGCGGCGCCATCGCACGCGCCGCCTTCCGCGCCGCCATGGCGCCCTCGATGACCCTCATCGGCATCCTCTACGGCTTCATGCTGGGCGGCGCCGTGCTGGTCGAATCCGTGTTCTCCCTCGGCGGGCTCGGCCAGTACGCCATCCGCTCGATCCTCGCCTTCGACTACCCGGCCATCCAAGGCGTCGTGCTGGTCATCACCGCCGTCTCCCTCCTCGTCTATCTCGCTCTGGACCTGATCCACGCCGCCATCGATCCGAGAGTGAGCTACGCATGAGCCTCGGAGGCGCCGAAGCCGCCGTCGCGGCGCGTTCCACGCCGTCGCGCACGCGCCGACGGCCCGATCCCCTGTTCGCCCTCGGCGTCGCCATCGTCGCCGTAGCCGTCCTCCTCGCCCTGATCGGCCCCGAGATCGCGCCCTACGATCCCACCCAGGCGACGCTCTTCTACAACGAGCCGCCGCCTCCTCTGGCCGAGTGGCCCGGCCTCCTCCGCGCCACCCTCGCCGGCGAACTCCCCCAGCCGCCGCACTGGTTCGGCACCGACGCCTCGGGCTTCGACGTCTTCTCCCGCGTCATCGCCGCCCCGCGCATCGACCTCGCCATCGCCCTCGCCGCCAACGTGCTCTCGCTCGGGGTCGGCGTCCTGCTCGGCCTCGTCGCGGGCTACTACACCAACTGGGCGACGGCCCTCCTGATGCGCGCCTCCGACGTCATGCAGTCCTTTCCCGTCTTCATCTCCGCCATGATCCTCGTGGCCCTCGCCGGGCGCGCCACCGGCAACATCGTGCTCGCGCTCTGCCTCCTCTACACGCCCATCTACATCCGCCTGACGCGGGCCGAGGTGCTGACCCAGCGCAAGCGCGGCTTCGTCGAGGCCGCCCGCGCCATGGGCTCGACCGAGCTGCGCTGCGCCCTCGTCCACGTCCTGCCGAACTCCCTCGCCCCGGCGCTGATCCAGTCCTCCGTCACCATCGGCTTCGCCATCCTGCTGACCGCGGGTCTCTCCTTCGTCGGCGCCGGGGTGCGGCCGCCCACGCCGGAATGGGGGCTGATGATCTCCACCGGCGCCAACCAGATCATCCTCGGCGAGTGGTGGCCGTCGGTGTTCCCGGGCATCGCCATCTCCCTGACCGTGTTCGGCTTCGCCGTGCTCGGAAACGCGCTGGAGCGCCGCTATGACGGGAACTGAGCCCGTCCTCGAGGCGCGCGGCCTCTCCGTCTCCTACCCGGGGGCGCCGGTGCTGCGCGGCCTGAACCTCGCCGTCCGGCGGCGCGAGATCGTCGGGCTCATGGGCGACGCCGCCTCCGGCAAGTCCACCGCCGCCCTCGCGCTGATGGGCCTCGCCCGCGCCCCCGGCACGATCGACGCCGGCGAGGTGCTGTTCGACGGCCGCAACCTCCTCGCGCTGCCGGAGGCGGAGCTCCGCGCCATCCGCGGCCGCGACCTCGCCATCGTGGTGCAGAACCCGCGCGCCGCGCTCAACCCGATGACCCGCGTCGGCCGCCAGATCGCCGCGGTCTGGCGGGCGCATCGCGAAGGGACCGGCGGAGAGGCCGCGGCCCGCGCCGTCGAGATGCTGCGCCGCGTCGGCATCAACGACCCCGAGCGCCGCGCCTCCGCCTTCGCGCACGAACTCTCCGGCGGCATGGCTCAGCGCGCCCTCATCGCGATGGCCCTCGCCGCCGAGCCGCGCCTGCTGATCGCCGACGAGCCGACCTCCGGCCTCGACGTCACCATCCAGGCGCAGGTGCTCGACGACCTCGCGCGCAGCGTGGCCGAGGCCGGCACCGCCGCGCTGATCGTCACCCAGGATCTCGGCGTCGTCGCCAACTACTGCGACCGGGTCGCGGTGCTGCATGACGGCGTCATCGTCGAGGACCGCCCCGTCGCCGACTTCTTCCGCGCGCCCGAGCATCCCTACAGCCGAGAGGTGCTGCGCCTTCAGCGCGCCGCCACCGGCGCCAGGCTCGCCCCCGCCGACACCGTGACCGAGGAGACGCTGGTCGAGGTGCGCGGCCTGTCCAAGGCGTTCCCCATCCGCGGCTCCGACAAGGTGGTGCAGGCCGTCGACGGCGCCGATCTGATCGTGCGACGCGGCGAGACCCTCGGCCTCGTCGGCGAATCCGGCTCCGGCAAGACCACGGTCGGGCGCACGCTGCTCCGGCTCGAGGCGCCGACGGCGGGCGAGGTCCGCTTCCGCGGCGAGGACGTCACCGCCGCCAGGGGCGGCGCCCTCCGGGCCCTCCGCCGGAGCATGCAGATCGTGTTCCAGGACCCCTATGACAGCGTGAACCCGCGCTGGACGGTGGAGCGCATCGTCGCCGAGCCGCTGGCGCTGCACACCCGCCTCTCCGCCGCCGCCCGGCGCGCCCGCGCCGCCGAGCTTCTCGAGATGGTCGGCCTCTCGCCCGACCTCCTCGGCCGCCGCCCGCGCGGCCTCGGCTCGGGCGCCCTGCAGCGCATCGCCATCGCCCGCGCCCTCGCCGCCGAGCCCGAATTCCTCGTGCTCGACGAGCCGACCTCGGTGCTCGCCCCCACCGCGGTCAACGGGCTGATCGAACTCCTTCGGCGGCTGCAGGCGGAGCTCGGCCTCGCGTATCTCTTCATCTCCCACGACCTCACCACCGTGAAGTTCCTCTGCCACCGGGTCGCGGTGATGTATCTCGGCGAGATCGTGGAGCTCGGCTCGGTGCGGCAGGTGTTCGAGCGCCCGGCGCATCCCTACGCGCAGTCCCTGCTCGCGGCGCATCTCGAGCCCGATCCGGTGCAGCGCGGCCGCCCCCGCACCCCGCTCGAAGGGGAGATCCCCTCGCCGGTGGACCTGCCCACCGGCTGCCGCCTCGCCTCCCGCTGCCCTCACGCCGAGCCCGCCTGCGCCGCCGCGCGCCAGGCGCTGACCCCGATGCCCGACGGCCGGCTCGTCCGCTGCCGCCGCGTCGCAGAGGGCGAGATCTCCGCCGAAGAGGTCGCCGCGTGATCCCGCATCGCATGTTCCCCGTTCGTTCCGACGCCCCCCTCTCTGCCGCGATTCGGTTGCGGAAAGGTTGCCGAGGCCGCCCGGCCGAGCCTTCACCCTTTCGAAAGGATCGGCGCCCAACCTGCGGTTCCGTCGCGACTCGCCCCACCGCCCCGGGCCGCGTCACGACGATGTCGGCACGATGTCGGTACCGCGTATGCACGATGTACCGACGGAAGGCCGACGAACGGCCGACGGGCGCCGCATGGTTGCGGCGCCGTGAACACACGGAAGGCGCATGCGGTGCGCACGCCGTGCGCACGAAGCCCGCACGGACGCGGCACGGAAGCGGCGCCGTGACCGCTCCGGATCGCGACGACGTGACGGTCGTCGGCGCCGGGGACGCCTCGCGGCTGGCCTCCGCCGGGGTTTCCGTCACCTGCCTCGAGCAGGGCGGATGGGTGGATCATCGCGAGACCCCCTCCAACCGCGCCGACCGCGAGCTCGCCCGCCAGACCACCCACCAACCCAACCCCGACACCCGCGCCAACCCATGGGACTACCCGTCGAACGATCGGGCGCCGCCATCAAGCCGCAGATGTACGACGCCGTCGGCGGCCCGACCCTGCACCGGGGCGCGCATTTCCCGCGCGTCCAACCCCCCGGACTTCAAGGTCCGCAGCCTCGACGGCGTCGCCGACGCCGGGCCGCTCTCCTACGACGACCTCGCGCCCCACCACGAGGCGAACGACCGGATCATGGGCGTCAGCGGCCTCGCCGGAGATCCCGCCGACCCTCCGACCCTCCCCGCGGACCGCGCCAGATCCCGCCGCTGCCCGCCGAAGACGGCGCGACCCGCCTCGCCGCCGCCTTCGACCGGCTCGGCCGGCAGTGGTGGGTGTCGGACGCCGCGATCGACGCCGCCCCCTACGGCGGCCGCGGCGCCTGCAACCATCGCGGCCCCTGCGATCTCGGCTGCCCGACGGGCGCGCGCAGCTCCACCGATCTCACCTCCTGGCCG
>Ga0102943_1000350_pt1 | contig 30982 bp, 23 predicted proteins | sample SalPonC_black_MG_FD_78174 | JGI IMG/M metagenome (GOLD analysis project Ga0102943, IMG submission 78174) | Salt pond soil microbial communities from South San Francisco under conditions of wetland restoration - Salt Pond MetaG... | ecosystem: Environmental > Aquatic > Marine > Intertidal zone >...
CGTCAGTTCCTCGATAGAAATATCCGTGGCCTTCGATGAAATTTCCTGAATTAAGCGGATAACTTTGGTTGAAGAGACCGGCGCACAGGCAACGAACAAACCGAAGAGCCGGTGCCAACCTCCCTCAACGGCTACCCCCACCCTTAAAGAATGGGGCCGGCTTCGATGGTATCCGCACCTGGGTGCAGCTTGACAATCTCAGCCACCTCCTCGCAGAAACTTTTGACCTGCTCTACAGCAGCGCCCGTGGTCGTTGCTCCCTGCGCCAATATCGCATCCAGTTGCGCCTGATCGAGCGACAGACGCGGATCCTGCCCTAGACGGGTGAACAAATCGTTTTGGCGTATGACACCCGTCCGCAGTTCGCGAGCAGTCACTACCGCGTGCTCCTTGATCACTTCATGTGCCTCTTCACGTCCTACCCCTTGTTTGACAGCTTCCATCAACACAGTGGTTGTGAGCAGGAACGGTAAATAATGTGCAACCTCCTGCTGAATCACAGCTTGATTGGTTTCCATTTGACCTAAAATCGTCAACAACGTTTCCAGCAGCCCATCGATTGCATAAAAACTGTCTGGCAAACAAACCCGGCGCACCACTGAGCAAGATACATCCCCCTCGTTCCACTGGTCGCCGGCAAGCCCTTCGGCCATTGTTAAATACCCACGCAGTACAAGGTGCAATCCATTGAGACGCTCGCAACTACGACTGTTCATCTTGTGCGGCATCGCTGATGAACCGACCTGGCCTTTGGCAAACCCCTCACTTGCCAGCTCATGGCCCGCCATTAAGCGCAGCGTCTTCGCCAGACCACTGGGGCCACTGCCCAACTGATAAAGTGCACTGATCACTTCAAAATCCAAACTGCGGGGATAGACCTGTCCCACAACGTTAAAACGTTCGGCTATCCCCAAATGCTCGACGACCAAGGCCTCCAACTGCGCAACTTTATCAGCATCCCCCGCAAACAGATTCAATGGGTCCAGTTGTGTGCCCACCGCTCCCTTCAGACCACGGACCTGATACGTATCCGCGACGTGGGCCACCGCACGGTAACCCCGGATAAACTCCTCGCCGAACATAGCCAGGCGTTTGCCCCAGGTCGTCAACTGCGCGGCAACATTGTGCGTCCTTGCGGTCAAGGGCAATGCCGCGTGTGCATCGGCGACCGCCGCTAGCTTGCCCAGCGCTGCAACCGCTTTTAAGCGCACCAGCTCAAGTGCACGAAATACCTGCAGTTGCTCGACGTTTTCGGTCAGATCACGGCTCGTCATCCCTTTGTGCACATGCTCATGGCCTGCCAGCGCACAAAACGCCTCAATGCGTGCTTTCACATCGTGCCGGGTGACACGTTCGCGCTGATCAATGGCATCCAAATCGACCTGTGTCTTTACCCGCTCGTAAGCAGCGATCGCCTCATCCGGGATGTCCAGCCCCAGTGCCTTTTGGGCTTTCATCACCGCAATCCACAGTTCCCGCTCCAGGACCACCCTGCCCTGACCAGACCAAATAGCCTTCATCTCAGCTGAAGCGTAGCGCTCCGCCAATACATTTGTGATCATATCCTTCATATCGATTTAACCCCTTCGTGCCGGTTGCAAGCAGAAAGAAAAAGTGTGCGCCTCATCGCGGCAATCAAATAAATCGACAGAAACAGACATTTGTCCGCAGTCACTCGCCGCAGGACATCATTTCCCACCACTGAAAACAATAAAGTACTTGTAGATAACTTAAATATTCTTATCTTTTATACATATTCAATTTTATAAATCTGTTTTAGTATATTTAGGATAAAATTTAAGTGACCCAATATATCACAGCTGCTCAAATCCAGACTACTTACGCTTTCGGTATGTTTAACGTTTTCGCAGTCGTTCCATGACAAAAAGCAACAGTAAAAAAGGCATCAGTCGTATCGATTCAAATTCAACACACGGGTGGTTCGTGCGTGGATATCGCAATGGCAAAACGTATTCAAAGCTGTTCAGTGACAGCAAATGGGGTGGGCGCGACAAAGCGTATAAAGCAGCAGAAGCTCATCGAGATCAACTGGTCGAACACCTCAAAACCATCCCAGCAGAACCGAAGACACGCCGCATGATCCAGAGCAATTCTCGCAACAGTTCTGGCATCCTCGGCGTCTGCCGAACGGCCAAAAAAAGTGCGAATGGCAAGGTAAACGAGTGCTACTCCGTGAGTTGGCGGCCCGTACCGGGTGTACAGAAATGCACCTCGTTTTCGATCAGGAAATACGGTGAGCAAGGAGCATTTGAGCGAGCAGTGGCACATCGCAAAAAAATGCTCAAGGAGATTCAAGCCAACCGCAAACGGGCTCAACGGCAATCCAAGCCGCCCCGCAGAAAGCCGCAACCATGAGTGGCTCGCAGCGCATACGATTCCCTCCCGCCTTGCAACGCACAACCTTCATGGCAAATCCTTGTCGACCAACTGACCTATGTGTAGACAGCCGAAAAACTGGATATACACTTTTAAACAGCTACCTTTCAGAAGGTTGGAAGGCCCCCGCAAGATGGCTGTAAAATGAAAACAACCACCCAAAACAATGGAAAAACCCACCTACCCGATTATTAACTTGAAAATAAGGGTTTATCGCTTAGTTTTTCCCATGAATTTTCATCAAAACACAGGCACCCATTTTCCTCAGGCACCGATCGCGACACAACTATGAAACTATCTAAATTTCTAACTATCCTACTCACTTTCTCATTGGCCGGCGCTGGTTATGCTGCTGCTCAGTTACTGCAAAAAGGTCAAATCGAAGCATTTCGCGTCGAAGGCGACGTGAATATGATTAACTCAATCAGCGGCGAGTCCAGCCAACTGACCCCTGGCACTGTTTTCGGCCCCGGCCTCTCAATCCAGACCGGCCCCTCATCAACGGTATTGCTGTTCTTTTCAAATGGATCGGCAATCAACTTACAGCCGGATTCCCATCTCGATATCAATCAGTTTGTTCAGGCTGAATTCGAATACGAAGGGCCCTATACATCCTTGCAGGAAGAGCCGAGCCAATCTATCACTGAAATGTATCTCCACTACGGCGAACTGATTGGCGAAGTGAGAAAACTGCGGGCTGATTCCAGCTACACCATTAACACATCAGCTGGCAAAGCTGAGATTCTTGGAACTACATTTGTGGTAAGATATCGACCCGGTCAAGACGGCGGCAGAACTGAAATTTTCAATTTAAATGGAACGGTCATTGCCACCGTGGACAACAACGTCTTCAACTTGGAGCCGGGTAAAATACTGATTGCCAATGGTAAACTTGAGGGTGACCGGCTCGAAATCGATGACTACATCACCAAAGATGCGACCCGCGAAGAAATCGCACAGGTAAACAAACCGATAGAGGACATTGATGCAGCGCGTGGTGGCAGTGGTGTTCCAGCAGGCAGAAGCGGTGTCAATAACCAGGGTCCCGGCACGTTGCAAACACCTCCAACCGAAGCACGCGTCGTCACTGTTAGCCCGATTTGAGCTCGATTATTCGTTTTATTATAATTTCGAAAAAGCTCCCGAATGTGAAGTCGGGAGTTTTTTTGTGTGAGCATTTATATTTTGACAAACCAGTTAATTAAACAGTGAATGAGCGCCTGTGTTTGGATTGCTTTCCAATGATATTGGTATTGACCTAGGAACCGCAAATTCCCTTGTATTCGTTCGCGACAAGGGAATTGTCTTGCGCGAGCCAAGTGTCGTTGCGGTCTATAATAATACTAAAAAAGTACGCGCTGTTGGTACGGAGGCCAAACGCATGCTGGGCCGGACACCCGGCAACATCACAGCCCTTCGTCCGATGAAGGATGGTGTCATCGCTGACTTTGAAATCACGGAAGCCATGATCCGTTATTTCATCCAAAAAGTCGGCCATAACCGGAAATTTGTACCCCCTCGCGTTGTCGTCGCTGTACCCTCCGGGATCACCGAAGTCGAACGCCGCGCGGTAAAAGAATCAGCCATTCACGCCGGAGCACGCGAAGTCCTGTTACTCGAAGAACCGATGGCAGCTGCCATCGGAGTTGGATTACCGATCGAGGAACCCGCTGCCAACATGATTGTCGACATCGGTGGCGGTACCACCGAAGTGGCAATCATCTCTTTAGCAGGGGTCGTGTTTACTCGCAGCTTACGCGTCGGGGGTGATGAAATGGACAACGCAATTGTCGGTTACATGAAACGCGCATACAACCTTATGATTGGCGAGCGCACAGCCGAAGAAATCAAAATGCGAATCGGCTCCGCGTTCCCACTTGAAGAAGAGCTCACACTTGAAGTAAAAGGCAGGGACTCAGTGGCAGGCCTTCCCAAGACGCTGTACATATCTTCTCAAGAAGTACGGGAAGCCCTGGCAGACACATTTAATTCGATTATTGAAGTCGTCCGTTCCGCATTGGAACGCTGCCCTCCCGAGCTCTCAGCCGACCTGGTCGACCGCGGAATCGTGCTCGCGGGAGGGGGGTCCTTGATCCGCAATCTGGATCGCCTGCTCAGCGAGGCAACGGGCCTTCCTGTGATCATCGCCGAAGACCCGCTCAGTGCAGTGGCGAATGGCACGGGTATCGTGCTGCAAGACCTTAATTGGTGGCTGCGCGATAATGGCTAATTCAATCACACCCAACATTCCGACGTTCCAGCATTTAACTTCTAAACTCCAGGGCCTTGGCAAGAACACGTATTGAGCAACTCAAACCCGTCAGCCTCCTGCTCGTTTTTCTGGCTGCGTGGTGGCTACTCCCTCCAGTCGTAAAAAGGTTTTCGCGGGCCAGTTTTCAAGAATTTCAGGCCCCGTTTAATTATAGCCATTCGCACCTCCGCGACTTGCAAACCTACTGGCAACTGCGCAGCTATTCAGACACCGAGCTGATTGAGGCGGGTCGTGACATGGCCAGACAACAGGCATTTTATGCCCTCAACAACCAACAAACTCAGGCGTTGCGCGATGAAATTATCCGCCTGGAACGGATCATCCGCCTGCCCTCCAATCCGCTCTACCGTTATGAAATTGCCCGTGTAGCAAAACGCAATCTAAACGGTTGGTGGCAGCAAATCACCATCCGCAAAGGCAAAGACTACAATATTCCGGTGGGCGCTGCGGTGGTCTATGCCGAAGGTGTGGTCGGGCGCGTGCGCGAAGTGCATGCATACGAGTCAGTCGTCGAACTGATCAGCAGTCCGGGATTTCGAATGGCGTCTAATATAGAGGGCGAACCGCGCCCGGTCACATATCAAGGCTATATCAACCCACCGTTCTCCGCACCAGAAGGTCAAGTGCTCAACGTACCCCCCGAGATAAGGATCACACCGAACGCGCCCAGGCGCCTGGTGTCCTCTCCACTGGGAGGCATTTTCCCTCAAGGATTGACGATCGGGACGATCACTCGCCTGGAACCTGGACCTGACGGGTTTTTCCAGAAAGGCACCGTCTTGCTCAGCACCGAATTGAGTGGACTGCGAGAAGTGGCCGTGGTGATCCCCATCACCATTGAAGAGACCATCGAATCGAGTCAATAATCTGCTGGTGCATGAATTTAGATATAAAAACAGTCATTGTTATTTTCACCCATTTCCTGCTTTTTTTCCTGACAGTGATGATCAATAACCGCCTGGCCCCCTATTCGATACATCTTTCAGTTGCAGCCCTTTACATCATTCCAGTCATCCTTCATTTACAATTGGGTTGGGGCCTGATAGCCGTCGCTTTACAAGGCCTGATGCTGGACAGCAATTTTGAGCCGGAAGCGTATGGCTTCCACCTCATTCTATTTACCTGCCTGGTCACCTTGCTAACCTATTTCAAATCCACCATCCGGCGTTCCAGTTACTACCAGATCCTCATTCTCTGCACAGGCATCAACAGCTTGATCATGCTTATCGAAAGTATGCGCTGGGGCAGCCTGGCACTCATGACTGAATCGGCGTTTTGGTTACGCATGCTGCTCGATATGACCGTCTCTAACGTATTGCTGATCCTTATCACCGGTTGGTTCATTGCTCTGCAGCGGCAATTGATTTTCTTTGTCGGCATCGACTTGAATCCCGAAGAAGATATTTAAGAGAACGCAATCCTACGGCCGATTTTTTGGTTTGAAGAATTGTGCAAGCCGATCAAACCTGAACACTATCAATATTCTGCAATCATTCAGCCAACGAAAGCCACGACTGCTTATATTCTACGCAGCCTACAGCTTTTTGTTCCTACTTCTCTTCCTGGGGCTGGGTTGGCGACAGCTCATACTGCACGAGCATTACCGAGAACAGGAAGCATTTCAAAATCAGCGCCGCGTCCTCTACCCCGGTCCACGGGGCAAAATATTCGACCGCAACGGCAATGTGTTGGTCGCCAACCGTCCTCGATTTGCCGCGGTCGTGTACCTAAACGACTTAAAAAAAGAAATCGGGCAGGAACGGAAGCACCTCAGCAAACAACTGCGCAAAACACAGCCCGACCTCAGCTACCGAGAGCGTTTCGAGGAAGCCGCTTGGGGTTCTAGATTGAATGTCCTGCAAGCGTATTTGGATCAAATTAACCAAATCCTCGAACGAGACGACGAGGTCGTGCTAAAAAAATTAAAACGCCACTACGGCTACCGGCGCTTGATGCCCTTCCCGCTCATCAACGACTTAACCCACACTGAATATGCCCACCTGATCGAACAATTGCCCATCGGTTCGCCGATACAGATTTATACCAGCACCGCACGCGAATATCCACAGGGTTCACTCGCAGCCCACACCATTGGCTACGTCGTCTCCGACGAATCCATACCAGAGAAGGGCGTGCCCGGTGAAGGCCTGAAAACATTTAGTTATAAGGGCAAATCAGGACGTTCAGGACTGGAAAAAAGTTTCGAAGACACCTTACAGGGCCACGTCGGCGGTGAAGTCTGGCTGGTGGACCCCATGCAGTACCAACACGCACCTGTTCCTGAAAAAAGCCTCCTGCCACGCCCCGGCGATGACGTGATTACCAGTCTGGACATCGATTTACAGCGTGTTGCTGAAAATGCGATTGGCGATCGCACCGGCGCCGCAATCGCCGTCGACGTCAACACCGGGGAAATACTGGTCCTCGCCAGCAAACCTGATTATGATCTCAATGACCTAACCCCTTTCATTTCCAATAAAGTCTGGAAAGACATCGGCGAACGAGGCGCATTCTTAAACCGCGCCTTCCAAGGCCTGTATCCACCTGGCTCAACGTTCAAACTGATCACGGCTATCGCGGCGATGCGCGCGGATAAACTGGGCCCAGCCGAACCCCTTACGTGTGGCTCTCATCTGCGCGTTGGTAATCGGCTCTTCCCCGAACACAGTAATGCCAGCTTCGGACAGGTGAATCTTCCCCGAGCGCTCGAAGTCAGTAGTAACGTATTTTTCTACCAAGTTGGTCTCCGCACCGGGATCGATCCGATCAGTGCCGAAGCACGGCGCTTCGGCCTCGATGAACCAACCGATATAGAACTTCCACACGAAGCCACCAGAATGATTGTGCCCGACAGAGAGTGGAAACAACGGGTAAAAGGTTTCGGGTGGACCAAAGGCGATACCGTCAACGTCTCCATCGGGCAGGGCTACCTACTCGTCACTCCGCTGCAAATGGCACGCTTCGCTGCATCGCTGGCACGGCGGGAAACTCGCACAAAACTCACCCTGCTCAAGCAACCAGCTGGTAAAATCATCGATCACGAAGCAGAGCCCATTGGCCTGACAGGTGCTCAATATTATGCCATTCTGCAAGGTATGAGCCGGGTTGTCAGCCTGTCGGGCACAGGTCGCTGGGCAGCAGTAGAAGGTGTGAACATTGCGGGTAAAACGGGCACCGCTCAAGTTCGTCATGAGGGCAAACCCCTCACCATCGCTTGGTTTCTCGGGTTTGCCCCTATCGACAATCCTAAAATTGCGGTGGTCATCGCAATGGAAGGCACCGAAGAAGACGATAATTACGGCGGCGGCAAAACGGCAGCCCCCATTGCACAGAAGATTTTCCACAACTATTTTTATCCGACTGACAACCGATTGGCCGTAAACTCACGTTGACGCGTTCTGATCTTTACCCGTAAGTCATCAATGTGTGTGCTCCGCATTCCCTGCACATCAAGCAGTGTTGAGTTGCTGACCGTATATCTGCCCAAACACTCAGATGCCAAGGTGGATTTTTTTCTTCAGCTTTACCGGCAAATTACAAGTGGCGGGCACCCGCCTGCGGGTCACCACAAACGAATGTCCTGTAAAATATACATGCCCACTTATAGGTAAAGATCAGGACACATTGAGGGCGACAACGCGTGCCTCAGGCGTGTGCCCATCAGATCGGATTCAATACGCCTATGGACTTCGCAGTCATCGCCTTGGAAAGCGCAAATGACTTCTTCAACGATGGCGGCGTCACCGACACAGGTGCTTCAGCTTTCGGCCGATTCAAAAAGAATTCATTGTCGAAAAACAGGTCCTGCGGGACCCAGCCGTAAGCCTGAGTCTTCTTGACAACATTGCGGACCAAAATATTCCCGAACACGTTTGCTTCGGGTAACGTTTCAACTGCCTCGGAAAGCTCTATACCGACAACATCCACTAAATCAGGTGTAGTGCTTTCCAACAAAACAAAATTATCACTTACCAAATTGCCGGAAATAAATTCCGCCTTGGACACACCTTTACTGAACGACGCAAACAAAGCGATCCCTGCACCTCGAAAAGCACCCACCGAACTTGGATCGACCTCCACAGCACCTAATACACGATTGTTCATCACGAGATTACCCGTTACCCCTGCCAGAACATTATTTCGATCTCCGATAAAAATTCCGATACCACCGGCATTGCCGACACGCAGCGATTGGACACGGTTAAACGCAATCCGCCATCCGCTGCCGCCCCAGTTGGTCACCCCCTGGAGGGGCTCGCGAAAGACATTTCTTTTCACCACCAACGCATGCGTTCCCTCCGCATAAACAGGCAGATCCACGCGCTCAAAACGAAAACGTTTTATGGTTGAGCCACTGCCGCTACCATCAATTGGAAATCGAAACCCAACCGTGTAAGGCCCCAATGCCGGCCCCCCGACAATCTTCGCTTTGCGACGCCCAACTATCTTGAGCGACTTGGTAATCATTGCACCCGCATGCTTACCTTTGCCGACGATGATAGTGTCTCCGTCAACCACGACATCTGCATCGACCGCTTCCTGAATCGTCGCAAAGTTTTCAGGTACCTTCCAGGTAGCTGCACTCACGGAATGCAGTGCCGTGCACAAAATAAAAACCAGAAGCCCATACGGATTTATTAATTTCATCGATTTCATAATTGATTTGGTTGTCAGTCTATTAGTAAAAATTGTTATTAAAATCAGGTTAACAACTGGCTGTCAAATACCTCGCCCAGTTGTAGTTATGCATACTCCCAATCGATATCCATGACAACCGGAGACAATTACGCAAAATTAAGTATCGGACAGAAAAATACAGCTCCTATTATCGACGTTCCGCCCATCCAACGTAATACCCAACCAACGTTCCACAAACTCCACCGAGAATGTGCCCAAATTGAGAAACTTGATCCTCTTGGAACAAGCCAGCCACCTCTTTGCCAAGGTACAATAATGCCACAATAATAAGCGTCGCTGGGATTTCGCCTTTTCGGAAATTGGTCATAGACACCAGCATAATTGAAAAGAACACCAAACCGCTCGCCCCGATAATGCCGCTTTGGAAGACGAGTGTGTGGAAAAACCCGATAGCCACACTGGTGAGTAAATAGGCCAATAATAAAAAACGGCTTGAATATTTCTCCTCAAGTATGGGACCGATCAGCAGGATGATCGAAAAGTTGCCGATAAAATGCATCCAGTCGGCATGGGCAAGCGGATATGCAAACACTCCCAACACGTAATTGAAACTCAACTCCAGAGGCCCTCGAGCTGCCATAACGGCCAAGGTCTGCGGGAATACAGTCGCTGTGAGCATTGCCGCTGTTGCGAGTATGAAAAAACTCAACGTCACTGGAGCATTAAATGTAATTCGCGGAAATTGCATATTAAAGCTGTAGCAAATACCTCTGAATTTGCGAAGCACAAACCCCACCGCATAATGGGCGCCAATTACTGAAACCCCGAAAAATTAAAAACTTAGGTTAAACTTTACCCATCGCATGTCGATACTTACTACAAACGCGTGCTGCGCAAAAGGTTTCTATGGGTGTCCGCCGCCACGGGCGCTTGTTTACTGACCAATTTATCATTCAACGTTATTGAAAGGGTTCGACCATGGAAGCATCACTGGAAACGATATTAACGGAATCGATCGAAAAAGAGCAATTCGAAGAAACGCTGGGATTCGATGAGTATTTGCAGCTCATCAAAACAGCACCGTGGATCACACGTAATTCTACCCAACTGCTCCATGACATGATACTTGCTGGAGGCGTGGAACACTCCATGCACCTGGGAAAACCCATTAAGCATCGCTACAATTTCTTTGAGCAAAAAGAAATGGTCGGCAATTACATTGTATTTGGGCAACAAAAAGCCAAGGAAAACCTGATCGAAAAGATCGACAATGCCAGCCGCGGCGCAGAGGCGAGTAAACGCCTATGGATCTTACTGGGGCCTCCAGGATCGGCTAAATCGCGCTCAATGGATGCCCTCAAACGCGCCCTTAAATTGTATTCACAATCCGATGCTGGCCGCACCTATACGCTGTTGCTCCCCACTATGAACGAAAAGCTGAAAGATAAGGCTTTGTTCGAAGAAAACGGCATCTTCTATCTGCAAAGTCCAATATTTGAAAGACCCTTGCAAGTCATACCCGAATCTGCACGGCCTGCATTCGCTCAAGAACTGACGAAATCCATCGATCCAGACGCACTGCAAGCATTTCACGACAAGCACGCGCACTATGACAATGCGTTCACGATTGACATCAGCGGGCTCGTGTCACCTTTCACCGACTATGTGTTAAAAGAGTTCATGCGCACCAAAGATATCAGCCTGAACGAGCTGCTCCCCTATCTAAAGGTGCGCCGTATGATCTATGATCCGACGACGAAAACCGGTATTGGCTCCTACACGCCACGCGACGAAAAGAGCCAGGAAGCCGGTTCACTGGTGGGCAACATCGACTACAGCCTGCTCCCAAGATTCGGCAGTGAATCCCACCCACTGGTACACGATTACAAGGGCGAGCTCTGCGCCGGAGCAAATGGTTTCGTCGAAATCCATGAAATTCTCAAGCTTTCCGACCGCTTTCTGTACGAGCTGTTATTTGCGACCCAAGATCGTTTCTTTAAGCCTGAAGGTCAGCCGCCTGTCCCTTTTAACGGGGTGATTATCGGCCATACCAATTTTCACGAATACAATATGTTTTTGGAAATGGAATCCTTCCAGGCGCTCCGTTCACGCACGACTTTTATCGAGATGCCGCTTTCCGTAAACTTTAAAGAGGAAGAAAGCATCTACAAATTTACATACTCCAACGAACAACGCAAGTGGAGCAAAGAAAAGAAACACCGCTGCCACGTAGCTCCCCACAGCTTGGAGCTGCTCAGCCTGGTATCGGCCATGACACGCCTCTATCCATCCAAACAAAACCCGAATCTAACGATTTTACAAAAGGCATTGATCTATGCCGGTCGTGCCGACTCAGGCGTCGATAACAATATGGCAAAAATGATTCTGGACGAATTCGAATACGTGAAGCCATCTGAAGGCACCTTCGGTCTCGATCCGCGTTTCATTCAAAATGTATTTGAACACACTGAGCACTTTCAAATCAACGAATACGCTGCAAATTGGGAAAAGCTCAAACAAGAAGATCAGGATCATGCACTCCTCACATCCATATCATTGGAAAACCCTTGTGTGACACCGTTGGATCTGCTGGTGCAAATGGAGCACTCAGTGAAAGAAATCTTTGCGTCGCGCAAATCGTTACTCAACCAATATTTGCAGAACGTCATTCCACAGGCCAAGCAATGGATACTCGGCCAAATCGCCAGCGATGTGTACAGTGCTATTTTACGAGACGATTCGGTGATCGAAAACACATGGAAAAAATATACCGACCATGTGCGTGCCTATGTGCATCACACCAAAGTCAAACATGAAGTCACGCAGGCAGACGTCCAGCCCGATGACAAGTTCATGCAAACGATCGAACAGTATCTGGGTATACCCGAAAAAGAAGTGTTCCGCAAAGAACTGTCCGATGCTATTTCCAGCGTCAGTCACAATGTGCTCCTGCGCGACGAGCCGTCCTATCAGAATGCGATTAAAAAATACGTGTTTGAAAATGAATTTAAGTCGAGTGAAAACATGAAATTACTCGGCTGGATAAAAAGTGGCACAAGTGCTGCGAGTATCCACTCTAAGGAACAAGAACATTTAAACGAAACGATTAAATATCTCATGGAAAGCATGGGCTACTGTGGGAAGTGCGCATTTCAGGCACTCGCCGTCACTGCCAATGCTTCCAGCATCGTGGTATGAGGTGAAAGTTAAAAGTTAAAAGCAGGAAGTACGCTACACGCCCACATACTGCTTTCTTACTTTTTACTAATTATTGATTGCTTTTAATTTATAATTTTATCCAACCGTGTTTGACGAAAAAATAGCATCCGACCAATCCGAAGGTTTGTTCAACGACTTCATTGAGGAGCAATTTGAAAACCTGATTGAAGGTGTTTTGCAGGATGGAAACATTGAAAACATGGCTGGCAATGGCTCAGATGTCGTCTTCGAAATGGACCAAATCGAGATCCCACGATTCGTGCACGATGATTCGAGCGGTGGCAAAGGCGGTGGCAAAGGGAAAGGTCAGGCAGGAACAGGCGGTGAAAAAATTCGTTTTACGATGCCCTTTGCTAAATTCATGGAACTGGCCGCAACCAAACTGGGCTTGCCCAATCTAAAGAAAACAGGGCAAGGCCGCATCAAAGAAACCACTGATGAATTCAAAACCTTCGGTCCTTCCGGCGTGTTACTCGACCGCAGACGCACCTTTCGGCAAGCATTCAAAACCAGTGTTGCAACCGACGTATACAATCCGGAGGAAGACAAATACGACATTCACATTGGCCGCCGGGACAAACGTTTCAAACTTCCACAAACCGTGGAAAAACCCAAATACCGCGCTGTTTGTTTCTACATGGGTGACATATCGTACTCCACGCACGGTGAGCGTTTGGAAATCGAAAAGCAACTGGTCAAATTCATTCAAAACTGGCTCGATTACAATTATGGCGCACGCAATGTAGAACACCGCTTTTTCGTCCATGATTACAAAGCCTACGAGGTATTGCCGGAAGAATTCTACAATGTTTCCAATGCCGGTGGCACCTATGCATCGATGGTATTCGATCTCGTCTCACAAGTTGCCCTGAACGAATACGATCCGCAAAGCGTTAACTTTTACGGTTTCTATTTCGGCGACGGCGAAATCTTTGGTGAAGACGGCGACCAAATCGTGCAGATCATCGATGAATCCATGCGCCCTTATTTTAGCCGTTTGGGTATCGTCGAAGTATTACCCAGTTCGTTCAGTCGTCTGCTCAATCAAACGCAAAAAAAATATTCGCGCGACCGGATTGTTCGCCCGATTGGCCTCGGCAATAAAAAACAAATTTTAGCAACCATTAAAAAACTGTTTGAGGACGTCCATGCGCATTATTGATTCAGACCCCGTTTTAAAGCCCATATTCGAGCGCTGCCTGGAAATCGCTGCCGACCACAAGCGCACACTTCCTGAAATGCGTTTCTATGTGCTCTCGCCAGATGAATTCACCTCTTTGCTGGAAAAAAAAGTCTATCCCACCAGCCCTATCAGTATCTGGGAAGGGCGTAATATGGTGAAACGCAAGCAGCGCATCCAGTCCGGTCAGGAATCTTCCCTCTATTACGAAGTCGTACAAACCGGTAATCCCAGTTACGGCTATTTAAACGCTACAAACTCGGACATGATGCAGGCCTCGGTCATCGCCCATGTCGTCGGGCATTGTGAATTTTCCGAACTCAATGTCATGCATGATACGCGCCCTGACCGCACGGAGCTCGTCATGCATTTGGTCAAAAAAGTAGACCTCGCCCGCAGTCAAATGGGGCATCTACATTATCAAGATTATTGGAATGCCAGTGAGTCTTTAACGTCCCTGATTGCACCCAATTCTCAATACAATGTGCGCAATGCAGTGGATACGGATAAGCACGAGTACAAGGCGCCCTCGAGCGAAGCACCCTCCACTGAGAAAAGATACCAGCCATTTTCTTCGACCCTGTCGAAACTGTTCGAGACCGAGACCATAGAGTCTGCGTTCAACACCGATATTCAAAAAAAGATCCGCAGCGAAACCCTCAGTCGCAAAGGCTACAAGCTCAGAATCCCCTGCCAGGATGTGTTTGGGTTTCTCAGAAAATACGCGCCTGTGAGCCGCTCAGAATGGACCATCCTCGACTATCTTTATACCGTGCATGCCCCCCACGACTTTGTGGGCCGAACGCAAATCATGAATGAAGGTTGGGCCATGTACTGGGAAAAGACCATCATGCTGGAATTATTCAAAGAAGACGTCGTTAAAGGTATCATTGATTATTCCAAAGTATTTTCCGGCGTCTGCTACCCACGCCCCTATTTTCAACGCAACCCTTACCATTTAGGCTACCATATGTGGCTGCATATCGAAGATCTTTTGCAGAAGGGGCGGCTGTCACTAGATTATGTCGAAGAAAAAGATCAATTAAAGAAAGATGCGTGGGATAAGCCGACTGATGTCAATCCAATTGATGCGATGACCCATCTGGTCACGACTATCACCGATTACGAATTTTTACGCCGTTACCTTTCAGAGGACCTCGTTTTTGAATTTCATCTCAATCGCGTCGACAAACGCATGGCCGGGCATATCGGCATCACTCCGCGCGATTGTGTTAAAGAAGACAAGCAATACGTTTGGCTTAATCCAGCTCAAGTAAAAGCGGAAATGCTCTCCTTCTTCACCCACATGGGCAGACCGCGCATCTATGTTATCGATGACGATTTTAAAGACGGCGGCCTTCTGCTGTTCCACCGCAACGATGGCCACGCCCTGAAAGAAAGTTGGATAGAGCCAACTTTAAAGAATTTGAATCATATTTGGAAAGCACCCGTATATATTCAGTCGCGCAAGTATCTGTATGGCTACAAGGCAAAGTCGTTTAAGAAAACACCGGTCGACGAAGTCACGTTCGAACAAGTAATCGATCGCATGAAGCATAACAAGAAGCCGGTTTAACCGGTTCAGTCTCCAACCACCAACCATGCAATGACGATGTCAGACTTTAATTACAAAGATTTACTCAAATACCACCCGCGACGCAGCATGACGTTTACGGAGTATGTCGATGCATTTTTGGAAGACCCCGAGAGTTACTTAAAAACCTCTTCCATGCTCATAGCGGAAGCGATTCGCCATTTTGGATTCAAAGTCGTCATTCGCAGCGGCGAACCGATGTTCAGTTATAAAATTTTTGAGGATATTTTCTCAAATGGCATCAACGCTGTCTACGGCCAGGAATTCGGCATCAATAAATTCGTTTCTGTTATTGAGTCCATATCAAAAGAAACCGGGCCCAATCGCGGCCTGGTGTTATTGGGCCCGCCTGCCTCTGGCAAGACCAATATTGTGGATCTGTTAACGCTTGCCCTCGAACAATACACCAAAGAACAAGCCGTTAAACTTTATTCCTTCTACTATCAATTTGCCGATATTGACGACCCGACCAAGACAGTGGAGATTCGCTCTTCATTCATGCACAATCCCATCTTGTTTTTCACCACCATACTCCGGAGAGATCAGGGCATCAACAAACCGCGTAAAGAACTGTTTAATTATATCAATCGCGGACGCTCAGAGGGCGATAAAATATTTATCCCCACCTACTACCAAAATGCCAGTTTGGACAAACGTTCACTGGATATACTGGAAAGTATTTTGCAAAACCCGCGCAACCGCGAGAAGTCGTTGATCGATGTGCTCGAAGAATATGTGCGTGTAGAAGAAATCGAATTTTCCAATGCACAGGCCACTGGCATTTCCAATATTGATGACATGCGCAAGTTGCGTGCCACCATTCGGCCAACAGATACACGCTCCGACGCACTGGAAATCCTCAATCAACACCTGCCGACCAAGCACGTTGAACAATACGAAGGAGCCCTGGTCAACTCGAATCGAGGCGTTATGCACATCCACGATGCCTTCGGTGCAGATTCAGGTGAGAACGATTACAAACCCCTGCTCATGCTGTTGGGCAGCGGCAAAATATCGTTGGAATCCAGCCAAACCAGCGTGGACACCGTCGTCGTAGCCACAACCAACCTTGAGGAAATGGAAGTCCTCAACAAGCAACTCACGTCTTCAAAATTGATGGACCGCATAGAGAAGATCCCGATCAACTATCTGTTAGATGCAACCTCTGAGATCGGTATCCTGAAGCGCGATATGTCCATGATCAAAAAGAAGTACGAAGTGGATCCGAACCTCTTTCGGATTGCGTCTTTCTTCTCCGTCATGACACGGCTCCTCCCGCCGATGCGCAAACAATTGCCGAGCCACTGGTCCCAAGACAAAAAAGATCTGTACCGCCGGATCACACCAGAACAAAAACTGTTTATTTACGCGAGCAAGCCAAGTGATCCGATTGCGGTCATCCAAAACCTTCCGTATTGGCATCCGTTTCGTAACGAAGCCGCCAAAATAGGCCTCGACCTCGCCGATCCAGAAACGTTGAAAAAATATATCACTTCCAACGAAGGGAATATTTCCCTTGAGTCGAGTCAGTTGTTTACCCGTGACCATTTGAAGTTGATAGATGATGAGTTCATGCGCATGCTGTGGAATGAGCACACCCTGGATGAGGGCAAGTACGGCATCTCTATTCGACAATTGCAGAACATCATGCGCAAGACCATTTCCAGTTCAAATGGACGCAGCATTTTGGTGACCGCTTTCCTTGAACAAGTTTCGACGATGATGCAGGAAGGCTCTGCTCTCCACCACTGGTTGAGCATGGAGCCCAAGTATAAAAAAGATCGCCCGCCGGTGCCACCACGCAAAATCGGTCAGATTGCCCTGTTACAAGGACAAGGGGACTACGGCGACTTCAAGGGCATGGTCGATGTCGTCCGCGCGATTTATTTCAATATTATTAAACAGGAAATCATTAATTCGACGGTCAATCGCGACCCACTGCAAATCGAGATGGATTTGAGAAAGTATGTGCAATACACCCTGCTGGCCCAGGCCACGCAGAACAAGGCGTTTGCCCACATCATGATCCCACAGTTCTCTTTCGTCGATCCCATGACCGGCACAAAAATCGATTCACCTGATTTCTTGTATATGGAAACGATCGAAAAGATCCTGCTGCCCAATGGCCAGGCGGTGCCATTCAGGCGCGAAATTGCGCAGCGCTTTTTTGATTGTCGCGACTCAAAACAACTGCGAATTGAAGAAGGAAAGTCGCTGTTATCTTCCAAAGACGATGATTTCGTCGAGTGCTATGAGCGTGAATACAACAAACTCTTATCACACCGCAAAGTCGAAATCGATATCAACGGCGATAAATTAGTCGAAGTCTTTTTCCTCAAACAACGCGACCAGGAAGCTTACCAGAAAACCGATCCAAAGGTGCGCGCCTTCGCCGACGAAATCGTGGAAAACCTGCGCGACCGCTTTGGCTATCCGAGCGATGTCGGGTTTGAGACAGTGCTGTTCGCTTTACGCATGGGGATTGTCGATTTTAAGGAGATTCTGAATTAGTTAGCATATCGCTTGTCAGGAGAGCAGCCTTTTTCGTTTTTTTTCAAAGTTGGAATCAAAACGATATCCCCTCAGCCAGTAGATACCTGCAACGATAAAATAAATACAGCGCTGCATACATCTTCCTGGTTTATTTGGCAGTACGGCGTTCTTCGAGTTTAGGTAATGCAAAATGGATGGATGATAAGTTCTAAAATCCCTGTAATCATTCAATAATTTTGCGAATCCACTGTGGTCAACACCTCTACCATGTATGATCTTCACCTTGGCATGTGCTCCAGCGAAATTCGGACAAAACGTCCTGAAATTGTATTCTTGAGGCAAACAATGGGCCCTCAAACCTGAAACATATAACACTTCTCTGAATGTCGCCTGGTCACCAATTTCAGGATCTGCATTTCGTCGTTTACGATGCTTGTAAAGCCAGTCTTCAATAAAACGACGCACGCGATCTTCACGCTTAAGCAGGATGACTCCAGTATTCCATTCTGGGTATGCAGGCGGGCATTTTTCAACCTCAGGGCCTATTCGCCATGGATCCTGAGCAACACACACATCGAAATAATCAAGGAGTTCAAAAAGATATAAACAACTTTCAACAACATAAGTATCCGTGTCTAAAAACAAATTATATCTGAAAGGTAAATTTTTCAGGGCGAGTATTTTATCTTCGTAGCTAAACGTAGGTGCCTCTAATGGATAGCTTTCGTCAAAAACAGTTGGAACGTCATCTAAAACATTGGTAAAGATCACTACTTTTAAGTTAGGCATCGCCTTTTTAACCGAAGTTGCCGACACTGCTGCCTCCGTTAAAAAGGCTTTTCCAGACGCACAATAAATAACGCCGATATCTTCCTCTTTACCCATGTATAATTGTCAATGTAATGAAGAACAAGACGACTAAGGACAAACGGCTGACTTCCGTGAACAGTGATGCGGCTGTCAGCAGATAGGGGATTTTTATTTTTTCCCTGAACGTCGAGTTGAACATTACTGTAAAACTATCTTATACCTACCCCACACTTTTCATCACACCCTTGTGGAAATCTCCACCTCGCCAATCCTACTGCAGCTTTACCCGCAAGACCTTTGTCTCGTTGTTGCGGCTGATTAGCAGCACACAATCGCTGCGCGCTGCATCATCTGCAATTGCCTGTAACATGGCTTCTGCCTCTGCATAGGTTGCAATTGGCTGGTCGTCGATTTTTTTTATCCAATCTCCGGTTTGCAAACCAGCGGCATTCACGGGGCTATTGGGTTTAACAAACTCAGCAATCACACCGTCACTCGCCACTTTCATAATACGGCGATGAATGCCGTCGAATAAAGTGAACTCACGAATCGCAACCCCCAATCGTTTGAAATACGCTCTTTGCGCTTTGCGTAAAGGGAGCGGTTCATCACTCGGCGTGATCTCCAGTTGCTTTTCCTCATCTCCGCGAATAACCGTCAAGGTAAACGGCACGCCTATTGCCTGCTTCATGAGCCACTGCTCGAAGTAGCGACTGACCACAAAATCGGGTCTGAATTTGTGTAAAGGCTCACCCTTGAGCGCGACAATGATGTCTTTGCCCTGCAATCCTGCAGTTTGGGCAGGGCTCTCCGCAATGACATCGCTCACCACCAACGCACCTTGATTTTCCAGACCCAGGTAAAGCGCTACCTCCCGATCGATCGGTTGCAACCCACTCACTCCTATCCATGGCCGTGGGTCCCCTGACACCTCAGTCGGCACGCGGTCTAAATATTTGAAAAACGGCTCAGCCATTAACAGGACCGAAGACTCGCGATTCGCTTGCAGCCCAACATTGTATTGTTCGCCCGACATGAAAAAAGTGTAATCGTCGGTCGATGGTCCCCCTGCTCTACCGACAAACTTGCCAGCCGCATCGAACACCACCGAGCCAGGATGCGCTACAGCTCGATCGGTGAAACCCACTTCCCAGGGCAGTTGACTGGTCATACTCAATTGGGCACCGAGAAGGTACGGCTTGTAATCCCAGTGTTTAGTCATGATACCAATCCCCCAAAGCGCATCTCCAATCTCCGCAGTGCGCCAACCGAAATCGCGAATGGAGCGCAACGCTGCGCGCCCCGCAGGCTCTACCTGCACGAAATGATGTCCGGTCAAATAATCCTGACCTAAATACTCACCGGTAAATCCTTCAATATCCTGTCCCAGAGGACGGATTTTGAAATCCTTGAATCTATCCGCTGGCAACCAATTCGGCACCGCATTTTCTAACATGACAATGCGTCCCTCATCATCAAACACCACGCCAATGGCCATCTGCGCACGCCGCTCAATCTCGAACTGGACAAAAAACTCCACAGCAACCACCGCTTTTTGTCGCTCTGCAAACATGGCAGCGAGTTCGCTTTCTTCCTCAGCAGCTAAAGAGAGTGTCGGGCTCAGCCCGGCTATAAAAACCAGCACCGATAGTCCCGTTCGCATGCGTGTCAGGATGCGTATCATCGAAAATATTCTCCAGATAAAATTGCATAGGCAAAGTATGGCACCGAAAAGACAACGTCGAAGGGTACTGTCACGACATAGCCCAATCTATAAAAATTACTGGTTAGTTGTGAACTGAGTGGGCTGCGCACGACATCGAGCAATCGATCGTCCACATACACGTGTGCTTCGCCCCAATCGATCTCGGTGAAATCTGCGTTAGCAATGCCGTAATAAACATCAAACCGACTGCACAGCTCAAATACCACGACCCCTTCGAACGGGTCTCCCAGTTGCCGGAGTTGTTTGAGGATCTCCGGGGTGAGCTGTGCGAGCGTTTCCTCGACCTCCAATTCACACAGCATCACATAGCCCAGAGCAGGTCGCACGCCTGGTAAAGACGTATCAGTCTCACTTAAAACAAACTGTAAGTCATCATGGCTGTCTAACCCTATGACTGTTTCCAAAATACGCTCAGTATTTTCACTTACGAGTAAACCGGGAAATTGAATCCGCACTCGGTCTGAAGCAACAGCCGAGCGTTCTGCGACCAGTTTTCCTGCCACAAATTCACCCTTTACCCCCTGTTTCCAAAGCTTCTTTTCGTCAAACTTTACGAATTCTCTGGAGGGATTGTCTAAACTTTGCTCGACTTTTTTTATTTTTTCGGAAAGCCCGATGGTGCTGCAACCATTCAGCAGTACCGAGTACACGAGGCAACCTGTGACTACAAGCAATTGTGTTAAATAGGTTTGATTAGCTAATTTCACTGTCCCTGACGCTAGGGTCTTACCGTGCGATTGCAATCAATTAGTCTGCATTCAGCCAATATCTACGGCTTCAAAATAGACAAGGATACTTGATGGTTCCTCACTACCTCCAGGAGCACACTCTGCGGATCCGCTACATAGCCCCCGTAAGCTTGCTTCAGCTGGTCCAAATCCCCAATCGCCTGGCGATTTACTTTGACGATAATATCGCCGGGCTGAATGCCTGCCTGCTGGGCAGGAAATGCGGATTGTACGCCAATGACCATCACCCCCGCATCACTGTCGAGATTGCGCTCCCGCGCAATCGTGCGCGATATTTTCTGCACACTCAAACCCCACTCCGCAAACGCATACTCTTCGCCCACACGACTCTGCAATTTCTCGGTCACGATGGTTACATCAAATACATTATCCCGGCGCTTGATCGCAAACGTGACTTCGCTGCCGACCGGACGGCTCACAACGAGATTACGAATAGCCGGCAATTGCTCGGGAAAACGCCCATCCACCGGCTGCCCGTCAATGCTCAGCACAATATCCCCCGGCCGTAAATCCATCCGACTCGCCGGTGAACCTGGATCAATGCTTTGAATCAACATCCCGCGGTTCACCTCGAGATTGTAAAAATCTTCGAGATCCTGCAGCGGACCTGGCACCAAACCTACGTAACTGCGCTCGATCGTCCCCTTTTCAATCAAGCCCTGCATAACGGTTCGCGCAATATTAGCCGGCACCGCAAAGCTCAAATTATTGGCCCCTAAATAACTGCGGGTATTGATACCGATCACTGCCCCGGCGTCGGTTACCAGTGGTCCACCGCTATTGCCCGGATTGATCGCGGCGTCGGTTTGCAACCAGGTATTGAAATAGCCGGTTTCATACCCTCTGCCGACAAAACTACCTTCAAAAAAGCGATTGGTATTCGAGATGATACCACGGGTCACCGTTCGCGTCAGGCCATTGGGCGTGCCCACTGCCAACACAAAATCCCCCGGCATCAAAGCATCTGAATCCCCAAATGCGGCATGCTTAAATTCGAGTCCGCGGCTGCGCACGTCCTCCATGTCGAGCTCAACAACGGCTAAATCCGTCCAATGATCCCAGCCTACGAGTTCAGCGGGAACGCGTTCGAGATTGTTTAAAGTGACGGAAATGCGCTCAGCATACGGGTTGACCACATGCGCATTGGTCAAAATATGCCCCCCAGCCGTCATGATCACCCCCGAACCGACCCCCTTGCTCGTCGCCCGCACGCCTTCATCAAAGGTCGTTTCCCATACATCCAAGCGCACTACCGAATCCAATAAACCGCGAAACCCATTCGTTGCGGGTTGCTGCGGCGTGCTGCAACCACTGAGGCCCATCAGTAGTAACCCCAGGATGGATATCGAGATGCATGCTTTAAAACTTTTATTTTTCTCCATTTTTATTAGCTGCGACTTCGCGTGCAAACATACGGTATATGCGCACCCATGTTTACAAAAAAACTGATTTCTATGGAAATCGAAATCGAAATCCACATCTAAATCGTTTTTGTAATGTGTTGATTTCGATTTCGATTTGGATTTGGATTTGGATTTCAACATAATTTAGCGGGTTTTGCTAATGAGAATCCCCAACAATGACGAACCATGGCAGTAAATTGTAAAGATTACGACTTTTCGCAAATAGAGCCACATTGGCAATCCTTCTGGGCCAATGACGACACCTTTCACGCGGATGATGTTTCTGACAAACCGAAATATTATGTATTGGACATGTTTCCCTATCCATCGGGTGCCGGACTCCATATCGGCCACCCGGAGGGCTACACCGCCAGCGATGCACTGAAACGGTTCAAAAAATCCCAGGGCTACAACACGCTGCACCCTATGGGCTGGGATGCCTTTGGCTTGCCGACCGAGCAATATGCGATAAAAACCGGCCAGCACCCGGCCAGCACCACCGCCCAGAATATTCAGCGCTTTCGCGCTCAACTGGAGCAACTCGGGTTCACTTACAACTGGGATCGCGAAATCAATACCACCGACCCGCATTATTTTAAATGGACGCAGTGGATTTTCCTGCAACTGTTCAAGCACGGACTCGCTTATGTAGACGAAAAACCCGTTTGGTGGTGCCCTGCACTGAGCACCGTTTTGGCCAACGAAGAGGTCATTGATGGCAAATCCGAACGCGGCGATCATCCGGTAGAACGCCGGGCCTTGCGCCAGTGGGTGCTGCGCATCACCACTTACGCCGAAAAACTGCTGGAAGGTCTCGACGATTTGGACTGGCCGGACTCGACCAGACGCCTGCAAAAAAACTGGATCGGCAAGTCACACGGTGCCGAAGTCGATTTTGCCCTGGAAGATCTCCCCGACGACACACTCACCGTGTTCACCACCCGTCCGGATACGTTATTTGGGGTCACGTATATGGTGCTCGCGCCTGAGCATCCACTGGTAGATGCTTTGGTCAAAGCGGACAAAGCCGCAGCCATCGAGCAGTATCGGCAAGCAGCAGCCCGCAAAAGCGACTTGGAACGTGCGGAAACCGCCAAAGAAAAAACGGGCATGTTCACAGGGGCCTACGCCATTAACCCAATCAACAACGAACGCATCCCCATCTGGGTCGCTGACTATGTGCTCATGAGCTATGGCACCGGCGCAATTATGGCCGTGCCCGCCCACGATGAGCGTGACTACGCATTTGCCCAAACTTTTGACCTTCCGATTAAACGCGTCATTGGCCTCAAAGGCAAAGAGCCTGAACTGCCCTTTGTTGCCGAAGGCCACATGCTACATTCAGGTGAATATGACCACTTGCCTTCTGCCGAGGGCAAACAGAAAATCATTGCGGCGTTGCAAGCCCAGCATCGAGGCAAAGCCACGGTCAATTACAAGTTGCGCGACTGGCTGTTCTCTCGGCAACGCTACTGGGGGGAGCCATTTCCAATTATGTGGGTCACGCCGGAAGACTATGCTGCGCTTGTCGCCACCGATACGTCCGTATTCAAAAACTTGTTACCCGAACAAGCAGTGACGTGCAACATGCACGGCAGCCCCTACTGCGCAGTGCCGGTGCCACCAGGTCACTTGCCCCTGCCATTACCTGAGGTCGAATCGTATCAACCGTCCGGCAGCGGTGAAAGCCCCCTGGCCCACGCACAAGATTGGTTACACATCCACCTCCATATTGCAACGGGAGACACACGTCCTGCTAACGGCCAATCCCCTGAGCCCGGTTGGATAGCAGCCCAGCGGGAAACCAACACCATGCCGCAATGGGCAGGTTCCTGTTGGTATTATTTGCGCTACGTCGACCCCCGCAATACGGATGCCCTGATTGGGACTGCCAAAGAACGTTACTGGGGCACGCCCGACTTGTATATTGGTGGCGCTGAACACGCGGTTCTGCACCTGCTGTATGCGCGATTCTGGCATCGCTTCCTGTTTGACATCGGTGTCGTGCAAGATCCTGAACCGTTCAAAAAACTTTTTCACCAAGGTATCATCCTTGGCGAAGACGGGGAAAAGATGTCGAAAAGCCGTGGCAACGTCGTTAACCCCGAAACCATCATTGCGGATTATGGTGCCGATGCCTTGCGGATGTATTTAATGTTTCTCGGTCCATTGGCAGCGATGAAACCCTGGAACACTCAAGGCATTGAAGGGATTGCCCGCTTCCTGCGCAAAACGTGGCGGGAATACATCGACACCGAAGGCAGCTTAAACGGCAAAATCAAGGCGCAGCACCAAGACGATGCGGAAACCTTAAAAGTATTGCATGAAACCATCAAGAAAGTCACTGATGACTATGAGGGCTTACAATTCAATACCGCAATTTCACAAATGATGATCTGCTTGAATCGCCTGGCAAAAGTCGAGCAATTCAGTCGTACCACGGCCGAAACCTTCCTGCAGCTATTGGCGCCGTTGGCCCCCCACATTGCTGAAGAACTCTGGCAACGTATGGGTAACCCGGCAAGTATCGCCAATGCTCCCTGGCCAACACATGATGCATCCAAAATCGTATCGGATCAGATAAAAATTATCATTCAGGTAAACGGCAAGCTGCGCGGCGAACTGCAGGTGCCAAAATCCATCAGCAAGGAAGACATTCTCAGCCTGGCCAAAACCCAGGATCGCGTCGCCTCCAATCTGGCCGATAAAAGCATCGTCAAAGAAATTTATGTACCGGGTAAAATCGTTAATTTTGTGGTGAAGTAGGTCTAAAAGCAGCAATTAAATCGAATGACCATTATGTTGAGCAAGCTAGGAGCTCGAGGCTTTTCTCTTGGCCAGAAACATACGAACTATGAAATAACAGAACCTGATTTGGATTTCGATTTCAACACAGCAAAGCATTCATAAAACATGTTTAAATACATTATATGGGTATTATACGCTTTAGCCCTGACAAGCATCCCTGGCTTGCGCGCACAGGCAATGGATGGCATCGCTTATATCGCCAGTGTGCGGGGGGTCGTCACTTCTTCGCTTACAGCGGACAACCTGAAAAAAGGTGAAACCCTGCCTGCACAGCAGAATACTATCCGCACAGAAACCCGTGCATTTACCGTCATTGTATTGTCCAATGGGTTGTCGATTTATTGCGGCCCAAACAGTGAACTGATATTGAGACAGTTTACCCAGCAACCTTTTGACGAGACCTCCAACAGCCTTGAGTATGAAACCTCGAAGTCCGCAATGACCCTCGAATTGAGCCACGGTAATTTTGGCTTTTCGCACCGCATTCCAATAGCCACGTCTGTTTTGCAACTCACAACAAAATACGGTGGTATCGAACCACACTCACGTGCATTTGCCATCACGCTGCGACCCAATGATGCCAAGTTGCTGGTCTTCGAAGGGAGTGTCCGCGTCCAACTCGACCTGCGCAACGGCACGGAACTCGTGCAAGCGGATCAAACCATGAACTTACTGAGCAATGCAGCGACACACCTTGCGGCAGCCATTCAACCGGTGCAGGCAATCGACATGCGAACCTGCAAACCCTGGGTCAATATGGCCGGCAATATACGGCAGCGCACGCACTTCCTGGCGCAAAAAAACGGCGAGATCATCGCCCGCACCCTCTTCCCAAAAGAATATTTTTCGCGCAAAGCAATCAACGCATTTGAGGTTGAATTGAAATGAATGCCCTGTCAAAGTTTTTGCCTGATACCTACGACCCTGCTAAACCCGTTGCCGTGATTGCGGGTAAAGCGCGCTACCCGATACTGCTGGTCGATGCGATGCGTAAGGCGAAGGTGCCCGTACGGCTGATCGCATTTGCCGGTGAAACAGAGGGGTCCCTGATCGATTCCTTTGCGCCCGATGAACGCAGTATTATTAAAGTCGGTCAACTCGGGCATATGCTCAAATCGCTCAAAAAACTCGGTGCTGGATACGCGATTATGGCCGGGCAAATCACGCCGCGTCGGTTGTTCAAAGGGTTGCATCCGGACTTAAAGGCCGTCGCCATCTTAACCGGATTGAAGGAACGCAATGCTGCAACGATCTTTGGCGCAATCGCCAGAGAAATCGAAAGCATCGGTATTCACCAACTCGACGCGCGGGTCTTTCTGGACGCGTCAGTCGCCGAACGAGGCGTGATGACCGGCGGCAAAGCAAAGATACCCGATGACGTCCTGCGACACGGGATTCACATCGCCAAAGCCTGCGCACGGTTAGACATTGGCCAGGGGGTGGTCGTTAGCCGCGGCACGGTCCTCGCTGTCGAAGCCTTTGAAGGCACCGACGCGATGCTGGAACGCGCGGGGGATTTTGGTGCCAAAGATCCGGTATTCATCAAGACCGTCAAACCTGCGCAAGATTACCGCTTTGATGTTCCCGTATTTGGCGAACGCACCCTCAGGAAAATGATCGCCGCGAATATTCGCTACGCAGCCCTGGAGGCCGATCGCACCCTTATTTTAGAAAAACCTCAGGTACTCGCACAGGCACGCAAAGCAGGTATTCAAATTTTAGGCTACTCGTAGCAGTTATGTCGGTCCTTCAGACCTTGCTTCACGATGAACACTGTTTCTGATTACCCAGGCCTTGGCTGACTACTGACGACTAACCCACTGAAAGACTAAATTCCCCAAGGACCCGTCCGTTATATAGAAGTCTAGCCCGAACATCTCACCACTCATCGAGCAGAATCGCCCAGGTCTAGAACATAGCAGCACGCAACTTGCAATACGCATTTGCAGGGTGTCCACTCAGCTGCATCCGTATGATTGCGATTGGCACTGCTATGTTCTAGACCTGAACCATTCTGCTGCGACTCTGGAGAGGGTCCGGGCTAGCATTTTAGTCATTTCAATAATTCCACTTCTTCCCAAATTTGAATTTGCCCGATGAGTGTTAAGTAGTTAACACTATATTATATATGTTATTCTTACAAAAAAACATGCAGACCAGCATGCTATTGCTGATAGCGTTGTCACTAACCAGTCATATTAAATTGGCGGCTCAATCGATACCTTCAACTGCAGATGTGAGCAGGATCGAGACATTTGAGCCCGCAACAGATGTCGCATGGCAATCCCCTAAAACTAACATTCCGACATTGGATCCCAAGTTAGCGATTCCCGAAGATGCAGATAGCATCAGGTTTCAATTGGAAGCGGTTTTAGTCGCGGGCGTCAGCGCATTCACTGAGAAAGAACTGCGCGATATCTGGACTCCCTACCTGGGCGAAGAAACAAGCCTGCGAACGATTTGGTCCATGGCTCAAACAATCACCGAGCGATACCATGCAAAAGGCTTTTTTCTGTCACGCGCAGTGGTTCCCGCACAGACCATTGAAAACGGCACGGTCAAAATTGAAGTGACCGAAGGCTACATCGACAAGGTTCTGTTTACGGAAGACCGTCGATACCTGGCTCCTTTACGACGGTGGGCAAACAGGATTACGGCTGACCGACCCATCACTGCAGATGCACTCGAATCGCTGGTCTTGAGCATGAACGATCTACCCGGCATTCAATATCGCACCTTATTGGAAAAGAGTGAAGACGGCAAGCCGGGCAGCGTGCAACTGCTACTCAAGCCTGAAGACGAGCCCAGTCGCCTGTATTGGAATTTTGATAATTACGGGTCTGAATTTTTGGGACCCTATCGAATGAGTGTGCTCTTCGAGAAGAGCTGGCTTCCTTATCATAAAACAGTATTTTCCAGCACTGTCAGCATGCCAATCGAGGAATTGCGGCAGTTCTCAGTGAGCCATACAACTGCACTGACGCCGTATCTGGCATTAGCCGTATCCGGTAGCCACACTGTTTCTAGACCGGGCGGCGCGCTTGAGCCCTTTGACATTAAAACTCAGTCCAATTCACTGCAAGCAGGCATCGATTACCAGCCCATTCGACAGCGCAATACGAACCTCACCCTATCCGCACACCTGACAGGCAAAAACACCAGTGGCAATGCTTTTGAGAATCCGCTCACCAGAGACCGGATTCGGGCTATACGCCTCAAACTGGATTATAGTCGTTTTGATGACTGGCAAGGATACAACTCTGTCCGCCTGCAATTACGTCAAGGATTGAGCTTTATGGGGGGCAGCAAACCAGGCGATGAAAATCTATCGCGCGATGAAGCTGAGCCAGATTTTACTGCGCTTAGATTCAATTATGCGCGCTACCATATGCTCTCAGCACACTGGATAGCCATCGGCAAGTTATCTGGTCAATACAGTCCAGCCCCACTTTATTCGGCAGAAGAATTTGGTGTTGGAGGCAGCCAGTACGGCCGCGCCTATGATTCATCTGAACTCCTGGGAGACAATGGGTTTGCGGGTTCTTTAGAAATTCGCTATCAGCATTTAGGGCCTTGGTTGACGATTACGTGCACACCATATGTATTCTATGAACTGGGGAAGGTCTGGGATGTGGACAGCCAAGGCACAGCTGAATCAGCCGCCTCGGCTGGATATGGATTCAAGCTCAAACACCGCGACAACATTTCTGCGGACATGGGTATCGCCTGGCCGTTGACACGCCCCGTCGAAGAGCCTTTATACGGCGGCAACAAAGATCCAAGATTTTTGTTACAGGCTACGTGGGAGTTTTAGCACAAATGTCCTCAGGATATGCACGCGCCGATCTTTTTTGCCTTAAAAGTGCCTTGACATTACGATTGACCTCCATGCTGAATATCCCTACTCAATACCGCATATATGGACTGGTATTTTGTTAATGGTGAGCAACAATCAGGGCCTTTTACTAAATCGCAATTCGACGAATGTGTCAAAACAGGACAGGTAACTCCCGAAACGCTTGTCTGGCATGAAGGCATGACAGACTGGCAACCTTTTCGCTCGGTGTCTCAACAAGCCACAGTTGGGCATGCATCAGCACAAACGTGTATTGCATGCGGTCGATCCCACGATAAAGGCGACCTGCTTCAATTAGACGAAGGCCCCATCTGTGCGGCCTGCAAGCCCCTGTACACACAGCGATTAAAAGAGGGCTTACGCCCTGTTATCGACGTACAGGGCAGTGGTGGCGTTTGGCGGGAAAGCAAGCATGTCCTGGTGATGGATAGGGAAGCTCAGTTACCGTATCGTTGTGTGAAGTGCAATAAAACAGCTGAAACAACCTGGACGAAAAAGCTTTCTTATAACCATCCCGCCGTCTTCTTATTAATTCTCATCAATCTGCTGATATTGCTAATCGTCGCCGTGCTGACCGCCAAGCGAGCGGTTGTGGATATTCCATTATGTGAACATCATCGCGCTCGAATTAAATCGGGAATTATTTTGGCATGGTCCTGCTTTGCGGGAGCTTTGGTGCTGGCGGGAGTTGCGGTCTTGCAGGAAATGGAATCCTTAGCTCTCTTGGCCATCATCAGTTTGATGGTCAGTATGTTGGTAGGCATTACCCGAGGCCGCCTGGTGTATGCCCGTAAAATCGACAAGGAGCATGTCTGGTTAAAGGGTGTATGCCATGAGTATCTGGACGAATTGCCGAAAGCATAAGCCTGCATCGAGCTTAGGCGTTGCCGTACAAAACCCGCTCATTGTGCAGCATCTCCAAAAAAAAATGAACTTTCTGCTTGTGCCGTAGAATGTGTGGAAAGCTCTCTTAGCCTTTAAGAGACTAGGTGGGTGCTCTCCGAATAGCTTTTGTCTTCCGGTTTACGGCTTGACAGCCACCACTCAGGGTTCGAGCTCCCGTTGAAATAGAAAAAGGACAAAAGTTTTCCAGTTCTCGAACACAGAAGAAAGTTCAATTTTGTAGTGTGTGCGATTTTTACATTTTTTAAAGCCCTTTTAGTAAAAAAATTCAGGCCAGACACTTATTCAGGGGTTGCCGACGGGATCGAAACTCAGAAAAGCGGGCGCAGGGGGGGCATCTAAAGGGTTTTGAGCATGATTGGTCCGTCAGTGATAAAAAATGCACGATTTGGATTGTTGGGATAAAACCCAGTGTTTTTCTAAATGTTCATGCAAAATCACACCTGCTGTTGTCGGAGCAACTATCTATGTTCAACTTATTTTCAAGGAAAACAGGCGTGGTTGACACAAAACGGAAACGGATTATTCATCGGAGGCTTGATGATGCCCAGTTCAGTCAGCCTTGCCGGGTCTTTGCTGCGTTTCTGTCCCTGTTAGGTGGAACTGTTCCGAACACACATCCACTGTTAGCGATTCACCATGCAACGATTTGTCTACCTCCTCGACCGCAACCACGCACGGATGCTCACGTGCACCGTCAAGACAACGAAGCTGATGAAGTGGGACGCATTCAGCGAAACCCCCATCGACAATCTTGCGACGACCATGCAAGCCCGCTACAACCCCTTTATGCAGGATACCGACAAGAAGATCCTGATGCGGTTGATGCGGTTCAACAATCGCGCAACAGGCGACACTGTCTTGGATGGCAAGGATGCTTATGAACTGGCACAAATGATTGTGGGAACCGGGCGGGCCTTTTGGGTAAAAGGAA
>Ga0102943_1000351_pt1 | contig 30962 bp, 26 predicted proteins | sample SalPonC_black_MG_FD_78174 | JGI IMG/M metagenome (GOLD analysis project Ga0102943, IMG submission 78174) | Salt pond soil microbial communities from South San Francisco under conditions of wetland restoration - Salt Pond MetaG... | ecosystem: Environmental > Aquatic > Marine > Intertidal zone >...
CGCAGTTGGCACCGGGCAGCACATCATCAATGGCCACCACTTTGGGGTCCTCATATACATAGAATGCCTTGGAAGCGATCACCAGGGCTGTACCGATAACCACCCCAAGCCCGCCCATCATCAAAATTGATTGAATCATGCTGTATCCTTCATGTTTGCAATTGTCTTTTTATGCATGGGTATCCGGACAGGCCGGACAAATCTTTTACTCTATAACCATCAGTAAAGCAAAATGTCAACCATATCCCTCAAATTTCCAAAATAATTAACTGGTATGTAACAAAACAAGATCATTTTTCAACAATTGCGGCTTCTTTTGTCACGGCAGACATAAAATCTGCTGGTGGCTCAGCAGCAAATTTCATTTTCCTGCCGGAATACGGATGTCTGAAAGCGATCTGCCAGGAATGCAGCATCTGTCTTGGATATGCCTGCTGTTTTCTGCGGTTTCTGCGGTATTGATAGATCCGGTCTCCCAGCAGGGGATGGTCCATATCATAAAAATGGACCCGGATCTGATGGGTGCGGCCGGTATGAAGATTTACCCTGACCAGGCAGGAGCGGACAAACCGCCGGCATACCTGCCAGGATGTATGGGCGGATTTTCCAGTTTCAGGGATGACAGCCATACGTTTGCGGTGTTTTGGATGCCGGCCCACGGGCAGGGTGATATCTCCGGAATCCGGAAGCAACCCACCTGACACCAGGGCCAGATATGTTTTTTTCACCCGGTGGTATTTAAATTCTTTTTGCAGAAAATTGAGACTGTGGGGGGTTCTGGCCACCAGAATCAGTCCGGTGGTGTCCCTGTCCAGGCGATGGACAATGCCGGGCCGCAGAGGATCTTCTCCTGCATCTTTGATATCCGGGTAATAATGAAGTAATCTGTTGACCAGGGTATTTTCCTGGTTGCCTGCCCCGGGATGCACCACAAGGCCGGATGGTTTGTTCAAGACAATGATATGGGCATCTTCATACACCGAATGGATCGGCCTGGATTCCGGTATAACTGCCGGGGGATGGGCAGGATGCGAAATTATCCCGGTGACCCGGTCTGATTTTTTCAGCCGGTATCCAGGGCGTTTTTTTTGGGCAGACACCCGGATGTTTCCCTGGTTGATCAATGCAGCGGCCATGGATCTGGTGCAGCTTTCCACTGCCTGACAGACAAAAAAATCCAGACGCTGGCCTGCGGCTTCCCGGGGAATAATAACGTCTATTTTCATGGTACCCCAAAAGAAAACCGACGGACAATATCTGCCCGCCGGTTTGTTATACAAAATCCTGAATAAAGGCTATTGAAATAAATTCTCGATCTCTTTCATCATGGACAGCTCATCAATCTCTTTTGCCGTTGACAATTCCTGTACCAAAAGGTTCTGGGCTGTATCCAGCAGTTTGCGTTCACCAAAGGAAAGATCTTTTTCCAGTTTAAGCTGAAACAGATCCCGGAAGACTTCAGCGACATCATAAATGGAGCCGGTTTTGATTTTGTCCATGTATTCCCTGTATCGCCGGTTCCATGTCTGGTTGTCACCATTTTGCGCTTTTTCCTGCATCACCTTGTAGACTTTGGGAATTTCAGTCTCAGCAATGACTTCCCGCAACCCCACTGATTCGACATTGGATGTGGGAATCATTATAACCATGCCGTTTTCCACAATTTTCATCATGTAAAAATTCATGGTATCGCCGTTTATCTCCTTGCTTTCAATTGACTCGATACAGCCAACCCCGTGTGCAGGATAAACAGCCAGGTCCCCTTTTGCAAATTCTTTTTTGGTTGATGTTACCGCTCTAGCCGTTGTGTTCTTGGAATTTTCACCCATTGGATAGCCCACCTTGATTTGTTAAAAACAATTTGCCCATTCTTAAGCATGTAATCATATCTTAACAAGATTGTCAAACAAAAAGTTTGCGATACCCGCTTCCCAAGGCGATTCAGCCATTTTTTGCCAAAGACAGACAAATTTTAACCGGAACTGAAAAAATTTACAAAGAAAAAAGATACAAATATTGTACTGCACAGTGACCACTGTTCAAGGCCTGGTATTCACCTGGTTCATGGCTGAGACAGCGCCTTTGGAAAGAATAAGGCTGCAGGCCTTAACAGCTTCAGTCACAGTATCATTCAGGGCAGCCTGTTCCCCAGGGGTGAATCTGCCCAGCACATGTCCGGTCACCTGGCCGTGCTTATCCGGATGCCCTACCCCTACCCGCACCCTGATACAGTCTTTGCGGCCAAAGACGTCCATAATGGATCTTACACCGTTATGTCCACCAGCGCCTCTGTTCTGTACTATTTTAAGGGATCCAAAGGGCAGATCCATGTCATCGTGTACCACAATGATATCAGTGAAAGAAATTTTAAAATATGCGGATAATTTCTGGAGGGGAAACCCGCTTCGGTTCATGAAAGCCAGCGGCTTGACCAGAAAAACCTCCTGATCGTGGATCCGGGCTCTGGTAAAGGCTGCATCAAAACGGGATTTATTGAAATCAACACCTGCTTTTTCTGCAATGGCTTCCACCACCTGAAAGCCGATGTTGTGGCGGGTCCGGGAATAGGTCTGGCCGGGGTTTCCCAGACCCGCTATCATTTTGCTTGCTGCTTGTGCCATAAAACAGGCAGCGCACTATTCAGAAGGTTCTTCAGCTGAGACCTCTTCTGTTTCAGCCATTTCTTCTTCCAGAAGTTCGTCCTCAGCCAATTCTTCTTCTTCACCAGCATCAGGCGCAACAATCGTTATTACGGTAAAATTCACCTCATGGGGGATTTCCACTGCCTCTCCCAGATCGATCTCCTCCACATGGACGGCATCCCCGATATCCAGATCAGCAACATCGATTTCAATACTTTCAGGTGTATCTGCGGGTTTACACACCACTTCCAGTTCACGGCGGATGATCTGAAGCATGCCGCCGCTTTCTTTGACCCCTTTACTTATGCCCACCGGCACAATCGGGACAGCTACAGTTACCAGGGTGTCCATATCAATCTGATGAAAATCCGCATGCAGGTATTCGATGCCATAGGTGTCCATCTGCAGATCCTTGAGCATCACCACCTTGCTTTTAACCTCTTCCTCCCCCTGAATTTTCACGTTCAGAAACAGACCCGAAGTACCCCTGTCCCGAATGATTTTATCAAATTCACTGGTTTCAAGGCATAACATCATGGGGTCAATTTTAGGACCGTAAATGACTGCGGGAATATTCTTTTTACTGCGCATTTTTCTGGCAGCACCTTTTCCTTTGGTGGTGCGTTTTGTTGCATGTAATTTAATAAGTTCCAACGTCTTTTCCTCCGTGTCCGCTATTTACGAAAAGATAAAATAATTGAGCGTTAAAGTGGACTGTTAAAAATTGTTTATATAAATAGGGAATTAACCGAATCACCCCTGTAGCTGCGCATGATGGCCTCACCCACAAGCTTTGCAATGGATAATGTCCTGATTTTTTTACATTTTTGTGCTTCTTCTGACAAAGGGATCGTATCTGTGGCAACCAGCGAGCTCAAAGAAGAGCTGTTTATTCTGTCAATGGCCGGCCCGGATAACACCGGATGGGTGGAGTAGGCATGCACCTGTCTGGCACCTTTTTCACGGATTACCCCGGCAGCCTCGGTAAGGGTTCCGGCTGTATCCACCATATCATCAATAATAATGGCTGTCTTGTTCTGCACGTCCCCGATAATGGCCATGGCCCTGGCCTGGTTGGGGGCACTTCGGCGTTTGTCAACAATGGCCAGGCTGCAATTCAGGCGTTTTGCATAGGCCCTGGCACGTTCCACACCGCCGGCATCCGGAGAAACCACCACCAGATTTTCAGGGTACTTTGTTTTGATATCGTCGATGATAATGGGCGCTGCATAGAGATTGTCCACAGGCACGCTGAAAAATCCCTGGATCTGACCGGCATGCAGATCCATGGTGATTACCCGGTCAACGCCGGTGTTCTCCAGAAGATCTGCCACCATTTTAGCAGAGATGGGAACCCTGGGAGACACTTTTTTATCCTGGCGGGCATACCCGAAATAAGGAATAACAGCTGTAATACGGCTGGCGGAAGAACGTTTGAACGCATCAATCATAAGCAGCAGCTCCACCAGGTGATCATTCACCGGCTTGCAGGTAGACTGGATCACAAAAATTTCCTGCTTTCGAACATTTTCCAGTATTTCAACCTGGATTTCTCCATCACTGAAACGATTGACCTTCAATTTCCCCAAGGGTTTTGCAAGATATTCAGAAATTCTGTCACCCAGCAGGGGGTTTGAATTTCCTGCAAAAATTGACAACCCGCTCATAATATATCTCTTTTTTTATGAAGTCACAAAAATATGGCTGGGGCGAGAGGATTCGAACCTCTGAATGCAGGGATCAAAACCCTGTGTCTTGCCACTTGACGACGCCCCAGTACATTTACCATTCGTTATTTTATCCATTCTGCAGCGCGGTTAAAAAAAAGCGTTTGTCTTTATCAGGCCACTGCCTGCAAAGGCGTTCATACCCCTGCTTTGCATCTTCCCGCCCTGGAAAAAGGACAAAAAGGGTACTGCCACTGCCAGACATGGTTACAGGTCTTTGCAGCAACCGCTCCATCTCTTCTTTGGTGGACCTGATTTCCGGATACAGCCTGAAGGTTGATCCTTCCAGATCATTATGCAGGTACTGCAGGATATCGATCCCCTCTCCTTGCAGCAGAGCATCCGAAACAGATTTTATAGTATATTTCTCAGGGGTTGTCAAACAAAAATCATGTTCCTTAAACACCCTGACCGTGGGCACAGGAATACCGGGATTACACATTACCAGGTATGCTGGGCCCAAATCCGGCGTTCTGATAAGTTTTTCCCCCACCCCTGTGGCCAGTGCAGGCCCGCCAAAAAGAAAAAACGGCACATCTGCGCCAAGGTCCAGCCCCATCTTTAAAAGCGCCTCCGCAGAAAAGGGACGACCGTACCGCTCATTGAGTACCTTGAGAACAGTGGCGGCATTACTGCTGCCGCCACCCAGACCGCCGCCCACAGGGATGTGCTTGCGTATATGAATCAAAACCCCGGCCATGGGTATTGGTTTTGCCAGCTTTCCACAGGACGAAAAAAACAGTGCTGCTGCCTTGTATGCCAGGTTGGTTCTGCCTTCCGGCACACCAGGATGGTCACAGGTCACCTGGATGTCCCGGCCCTGAAATGCAAATGCCATATCATCTGCCAGGCTGATTTTTGTCATCAGGGAAAAAAGCTCATGAAACCCGTCAGCACGCCTGCCGGTAATATGTAAAAAAAGGTTTACCTTGGCCGGGGATGACCGGTTTTGTATCAAGCGCTTGCCTCAACATAGGCCAGACGTATTTCACTGAGAAGTGCCCGTAACAAATTTTCTTCATCCTTGTTCAGATTTCCCCGGGTTTTTTCCGAAAGCATGGCCATCATATCAATGGTGTGTCTGGCCATGATCAGATTTTTCTGGATCTGTCCTGTGGAAGGATCTTCCACTTTTCCCAGCTGTACCAGCCCGGAGGAATAAATGGAAAGAATAAAGCTTGAAAAATCAACCTTGGGAAAAGTGTCTTTCCTGCTGGTTTTGTTTTCTGTTGCTGCTTTTACTGTCTGCATGATAAAACCGTTTCCTTCGGGCATGGTCAAAATCTCCTTTACTGCGGTTGTGCTTTGTCATCAAGCCGGATAATAATATCAGCCACGGTTGTTTTCTTACCTGTTTCATGGACAAAAAGCGGATTGATATCCAGCTCCCTGATCATGGGGTGATCATCCACCAGCGCTTTTAAGGATACAATGTTTTTCTCTATCTCCTCTATGTCGGATGCTGATTCTCCGCGCAATCCTTTAAGAATGGGATATCCTTTAATGCTTTTAACCATCCGCCTGGCCACATTCCTGCCCATGGGCGACAACCGGAAAGCCACATCTTTATAAACTTCCACAAAAATGCCCCCAAGCCCGAACATGACTGCATGACCGAATACGGGATCCCGGGTCACTCCGAGGATCACCTCTTTGCCGGCAGGCGCCATCTGCTGCACCAGCACCCCTTCCAGCTGGGCATCCGGATCATATTTTCCCGCATTTTTCATAATATCGGTAAACGCAGTTTCAACATCCTGGTCATTCTCCAGTCTCACCCGGACCCCGCCGGCATCAGACTTGTGCAGGATCTGGGCAGATACGATCTTCATGACCACGGGATACCCCAGATCCCGGGCGATATCTTTGGCTTGGGCTGCTGTTTTGGCCAGGGCCATGGGAAGGATGTTGAATCCATAGCATTTAAGGATTTCATTGCCGTCCAGTTCCCCCAGAACATGCCGGCCCCGGGACAAATACTTATGGATAATTTTTCCGGCTTTGTCTTTATCATACACCAGATTATACTGGGGAAGAATTTTTCTGAAAAGCCATTTCATACCTTCCCGCAAAGCCCCCAGGGACCTGGCAGCACTCTCTGGAAACTGATATACCGGTACCTTATGCGCCTGGAGCAGCTTGACCCCGTCAGACACGTCCACAATACCCATGAAAGCGCATAAAATCGGCTTAATGGTATTTTGGGCTATCCTGACAATGGCCTCAGCTGTGCCGATGGCATCGGTCATGGACTGGGGAGTGAGAATGATGAGCACCGCGTCCACGCCCCGGTCCGCCAGCACGGTTGCCAGAGTGTTCTCATACCGGTCCTTTGCCGCATCCCCGATGACATCCACTGGATTATGAAAATTGGCTGTGACCGGCAGATATTTTCTTAATTCCGTTATGGTTTCTTCGGAAAATTGTGCCAGGCGCAAGCCGGACTGTTCACTCATATCCGTGGCCATGATACCGGGGCCCCCGGCATTGGTGACAATGGCAACCCGATCCCCTGTAGGATACTTGTTGGCGGCAAAGGCCTGGGCATAATCAAAAAGCTGGTTCACGGTCTTGCACCGCAAAATACCGGACATGGTGAACAACCCGTCATAAATCACATCTGATCCTGCCAGTGCCCCTGTGTGGGAGGCAGCCGCCCTTGCACCGGCAGCAGAGGAGCCTGACTTGATAGCGATAACATGGGTGGGGTTGGTGCCGGAAGTCATTTTCCGCACTTCAGTGATGAACTCTTCTGCACTGCGGCTCAGCTCTTCCATGTAAATCATGACCACATCCGTATCCGGGTCCTTGTGGTAGTAGCGCAGCAGATCCAGCTCATCCACATCCGCCTTGTTGCCGATAGAAATAAATTTGGAAAATCCAAACCCCTTGTCTGCTGCATAATCCAGCACAGCCGTGCACAATGCCCCGCTCTGGGAAATAAAGGAAACATTGCCCGGAGCAGGCATACGCGAAGAAAAACTGGCATTCAATGAAACCTTTGGAGACGGATTTATCACCCCCAGGCAGTTGGGACCCACCAGCCGGACCCCTGCATCGGTGCACAATGATTTTATCTGCTTTTCAATACCAGCGCCTTCTCCCCCCACTTCCTTGAAACCGGCAGATACGATCACAATGCCTTTCACCCCTTTGGCAATACACGCCTGCACGGATGCCAGAGCAGCTTTGGGGGGCAGGATAATCATGGCCAGATCAATAGGATCCGGAATATTGGTGATACTGGTATAGCACTTTACACTGAGCACAGACCTGGCTTTGGGGTTCACTGGATACAACGTGCCTTTATACCCGCCGGACAGGATATTGGCAAAAATATCGTGGCCCACCTTACCCTTCTGGGTTGACGCGCCAACCACAGCAATGGTTTCCGGTGCAAAAATTGCATCAAGTTTATCCATGATTCCCTCTTTTTCCCAACTTAACGTAACATTTCCCCGCGCAAAAAACAAAGACGGGGTCAGGCCTGCATTATTTCTTTTTTCAAGCCTGACCCCGAAACATGGTTACACGATAACGCTGTAGATCAGTTTATCCCAAGGCTCAATTTAGCCGACCTTAAGGTGTTTTTCATCAGCATGGCAATGGTCATGGGTCCCACCCCGCCGGGAACCGGCGTGATTTTACCAGCGATTTCCTTGGCTGCATCGAAATCCACATCCCCTTTAAGAATGGCTTTTCCGGTTTTTTCATTCATGCCCACCCGGTTTACCCCCACATCAATTACCGTGGCACCGGGTTTGATCCATTCGGGTTTCACCAGATCCGGCACCCCGGCTGCGACAATAAGAATATCCGCGCGTTTGCAGTGGCTGGCAAGATCTTTGGTCCGGGTATGAACTATGGTCACTGTGGCGTTGGCACCCACCCCTTTCTGGGCCATCATCATGGCAATGGGCTTGCCCACGATATTGGAACGGCCCACCACCACAACTTCCGCACCCGAGGTTTCCGTGCCCGAACGTACAATCATTTCCTGGATACCGGCCGGGGTGCAGGGCAGAAACTTGACCTCGTCTCCGCCGATCATCAGCCGGCCCACATTCACCGGATGAAACGCATCCACATCCTTGTCCGGATTGATGGCATTGAGCACTTTTTTATCATCAATATGTTTGGGCAGGGGCAGCTGCACCAGAATACCATGAATATCAGGATCATTGTTATATTTATCAATCAATGCCAGCAGGTCTTTTTCAGAAATATCTTCCGGCTGATCATCCTGGATTTCATGGAATCCCAGGCTTATGGCTGTTTTCACCTTAAGGGTTACATAACTGATGGATGCCGGGCTGGACCCCACAAGGATGGTCACAAGACCAGGCACCTTGCCGTGATTTTGTTTCATCTGATCGACTTCCTCTTTGATTTCCCCGAGGATAGCCTTTCTGATCTCAGTTCCGCTGATAATTTGCGCTGTCATATTTTTTCTCCAAACATTCATAAGGGGTTGACCCGTAACCGGCCCTGGCCTGAAACTCTGCAAAAACACCGGTTACGGAATTTGGTTTGATTTGTGTACATTTAACCTGTGCACACGGGATTGGTGCCCTGCGCCTCAGCATTCAGTTAAAAAAACAAAAAAATGAGGCAGGGCACCCGGGCTGCGGGTTTCCCGCGTTAGAATACACCTTCAACCTTGCCGGTTTCCACATCCACATCAACCCGTTTGAATGCCGGGTTGGAGCCGGTACCCGGCATGAGGCTGATGGCCCCTGCCACAGGAACGATGAACCCGGCACCGCCATAGGTTAGAACTTCGCGTATAGTCAGTCTCCAGCCTTTTGGCACACCCTTGAGTGCGGGGTTGTCAGACAGAGACAGATGGGTTTTCACCATGCACATGCCCAGGCCGGCCAGTTCAGGATCAGCCTGGATTCTGGCAAGCGATTTTTCCGCTTCAGCAGAATAATCAACCCCGTCAGCGCCGTACACTTCTTTGGCAATGAGTTCGATTCTCTGTTTGATGGGCATATCCAGTTCATACAGAAATTTAAATTCGGTTTTTTCTTCACAGGCCTCCACAACGGTTTCTGCAAATTCAATGGCACCGTCACCACCCTTTTCCCAGTGACGGGACAGGGCCACCCTGGCACCTTCTGCCTCACACAGTTCCCTGACCTTGGCAATTTCCGCATCTGTATCCGTGTAAAAAGCGTTGATGCAGACAACCGGTGAGATGCCGGCTTTTCTGACGTTTCTGATATGATGGATAAGGTTGTCACAGCCCTTGGCAACCCATTCAACATTCTCAGTGGCATACTCTTCCGGCATGGGTTTGCCCGGCACAGGAACGGGTGCGCCGCCATGACATTTAAGGGCCCGGATGGTGGCAACCACCACGGCACAGTCAGGCTTGAGCCCTGAATACCGGCATTTGAGATTCCAGAATTTTTCAAACCCGATATCCGCACCGAATCCGGATTCGGTCACATGGTAATCTGCCAGCTTCAGGCCGACCTTGTCAGCAATGATGGAACTCTGGCCGATGGCGATGTTGGCAAAGGGACCGGCATGCACGATAACCGGCTGGCCTTCCAGGGTCTGCATTAAAGACGGGTTCAGTGCATCCACCATCCATGCGGTCATGGCACCGGCCACCTGAAGATCTTCCGTGGTCACGGGTTTGCCTTTTTTGGTGTAGGCCACAACGATTTTGCCCATTCTTTCACGCATGTCCTTGAGGTCATTGGCCAGAGACAGAATGGCCATGACTTCGGATGATACGGCAATGCCGAATTTGGATCTCATCATGTATCCATCTGCTTTGCCGTTGACACCGTCAATCCCGATAATGATGTTACGCAGGGCCTGGCAGCAGAAATCGATGACCCAGCCCATTTCCACGTTGGTGGGGTCAATGTCCAGGCGTTTCATGCCGGAAAGTCTTTCCAGCTGCTCATCGGTGTAGTTTCTTTCATGCTGCAGCCGGGAGGTCAGGGCCACCATGGCCAGGTTGTGGGCATTCATAATGGCATTGATATCACCGGTGAAGCCCAGAGAAAACGGGGTTAAAGGAATACACTGGGCCAGACCGCCGCCGGCGGCAGATCCCTTGATGTTCATGGTGGGTCCGCCGGAAGGCTGACGAATGGCGGCGCATACATTTTTGCCAAGCTTGCCCAGTCCCTGGACAAGGCCCATGGAGGAAGTGGATTTTCCTTCTCCAAGCGGAGTGGGGGAAATGGCGGTAACATCAATGTATTTTCCATTGGGTTTGTCTTTCAGACGGTCCATTACTTTTTTGAAATCGATTTTGCCGATGTAATGGCCCTGGGGCAGCAGTTCTTCTTCAGTCAATCCCAGTTTTTCAGCGATTTCATAAATTTTCAGCATGGATTTTTCAGCATCCTGCGCAATTTCCCAATCCTGGTGTTTGGTTGGATCTAGTGCCATGGTTTACTCCTTTGTTGATTTGGACTCTGAACGAGCCAGTGATAAAAAAACATATAAAACAAAGCGTTACGCTTATTGTTACCAGTGGCCTGGTGATATGGCTGCCCGTTAGTGTACCTACTATATAAATAAACGCAAAAAATCAATAGTTTTCACACTGTGATACTTTATTAAAGTGTATTTTTCCAGCACAATGAAACCGGGAATGCAGTTTTTGCAAAAAACACAGACCCGATTCCAGGGCAGAAAAAAAATCCAGTTTCCATTCCGGAAAACCCGGAATATACTTATATTTTCTCATGTAAAAATCAATATTTTTCTAACAAAATAATAAAAATTAAAAAAAACTGGCGATATACTGCAAAAATAATGTCTTTTCAGTATATCGAAGTGGCTGTAAAAATTTTCGCACATACGATTTATATTTATAAATTAAATCCGATTCAAAAGAATTCACCAGATTTTTTACACAGAATAACTATTTAAAATTAATTGAAATTCACTATCCTTCAGCCCGGTTTAATAAATTCAATCATCTATTGACAAAAAATGGTACAAATTATAAATCATATGCTGTTATTAATATTATTAACCTGTAATCCAGGGTGTGGTGAATGGGCAGACGATGCAAAGTTAACAGCCAGGCATGTAAATTCGTCATTCCCGTTTCCATTTATCCTTTTATTATAGTGTCATACCGTTTTCATCTTAACCCCTCTCAACTCATAAACTTATTTAATACTAGGAGGTAGACGTGGGATTCGAAATAACCAAAGAAACATATGCCGGCGCCATCAAAGGCATCACCATTGGAAAAGGTGATACTGCACTTACCGTCGGCGGGCAGACCAGTTATCCGTTTTATCAGTTTGAAGGTGAAATGCCCAACAAACCCGTCATTGCCATGGAAATCTGGGACATGGCGCCTGAAGACTGGCCTGAAGCTGCCAAAGCCCCTTTCCAGGATGTGCTGGGTGATCCGGTGGCATGGGCCAAAAAATGTGTGAATGAATACAATGCCCGGGCCATTGTGCTGCAGCTCAAAAGCATCGACCCCAATGACAAGGACGTGGGAGCGGATGAGGCGGCCCAGACTGTTAAAAAAGTCAGTGAAGCCATTGATGTGCCCCTGATTGTATGGGGATGTGCTGTACCGGCCAAAGATGCAGAGGTCCTCAAAAAAATCAGTGAAGTGTGTGACGGCCACAACCTGGTCCTGGGACCTGTGGAGGAAAAAAACCACAAGGCGATCGGGGCTGCGGCCATGGGGTATGGACACACCATTATTTCATCCTCCCCCATTGACGTCAACCTGGCCAAACAGGTGAATATCCTGCTGGAAAACCTGGGTGTTTCCCTGGACAAGGTGATTGTGGATCCCACCACAGGGGGTCTGGGATACGGCCTGGAATATTCCTACTCGGTCATGGAGCGTCTGACCCAGGCAGCCATGACCCAGGGGGATGACAAACTCCAGAACCCCATGATCAACAACCTGGGCAATGAGGTGTGGAAATGCAAGGAAGCCAAGCAGCCTGTTGAAGAAGCCCCGGAACTGGGTGACCCTGAACGCCGGGCCATTCTCATGGAAGCGGTGGGTGCGGTTGCCTACCTTATGTCAGGCTCCAGTATCCTGATCATGCGCCACCCGGAATCCATCAAACTGGCCAAAGCTTTCATCGACCTGGCATCTGATGGCGGCTCTGCCATGGATGTGGCCCCCATCGCCAAGCAGCTGGATGATGTGGACATTGATTTTGCCGCCATGGCCCCGGAACCTGATCTGACCATAAAAGAAGAAGAGAAAAAAGCCCCGGCCAAAAAAGCGGCCCCGGCCAAAAAAGAAGAGGCAAAACCGGCATCCAAACCTGAAACAGCACCAGCAGCCAAACCCGAAGCTGCCCCTGCACCCAAACCGGAAGCTGAGCCTGCAGCCCAGGAAACAAAACCAGCCAAAGATCCTGAAGCAGAGGCAAAAGCAAAAGCCGAGGCCGAGGCAAAGGCAAAAGCGGAAGCAGAAGCCAAAGCCAAGGCAGATGCGGAAGCAAAGTCCCAGGCTGAAGCTGCAGCCAAAGAAAAAGCTGCGGCAGATGCAGAAGCCAAAATCCAGGCTGAAAAAAAGGCGCAGCAGGATGCAGCAGCCAAACGCGAAGCTGAGGAACAGGCTCTGCGGGACAAAAGAACCGCGGAAATGGCCCAACACAAAACCGAAGCTGCACCAAAAAAAGCAGCATCCATGACAGCCGCCAAAGTCCAGAAAGACCAGCTTGAAAAAATTATTGAAAACCTGAACCGGATTCACAGGCGCGCTGTTTGATCATAATCGAAACCTTTCGGCCCTTAAGGACCGGAAAGTAGTTTACACCAAAAAATAATAAGAGGAGGAACCTCTGATGGCAGAAGTAAAAAAAGCAAAAACAGCCAAGGAACCCAAACTTGCTGATCCCATTGAAGCATCATATGAAGTATCCACCCAGGAAATGATTGTCAGATCCCACAAACTCGGGGTTGAGACTATTTTTGACCGGGCAGTGTCCATGAAGCCCTGCAACATCGGTATCCAGGGCATCTGCTGTAAAAACTGTTCCATGGGTCCCTGCCGGCTCCCGCTGCCCAAAGGCGGCATTGAAGGCGAAGACACCAGAAAAGGTCTGTGCGGCGCCACCCCCAACACCATAGCCGCCAGAAACTTTGCCAGAATGGTGGCAGCCGGTGCTGCAGCCCACTCCGACCACGGCCGGTGCGTGGCCGAAGTGTTCATGTCCGCAGCCAAAAAAGAGACCGAAGCCTACCAGATCAAAGACACCCAGAAGCTGCTGGCCATTGCCCCCCATCTCAATGTTGCCATAACCGTGGAAGAAGATGGTGAAACCAAAGACAGGGACATTGATGAAATTGCCCTGGAGGTGGCTGAAGTGGCCCTTAATGAATGGGGCAAATCAGAAGGGGAGTTGCTGTATCTCAAACGGGCACCCAAATCCAATTATGAAAAATGGGAAAAACAAGGCGTACTTCCCAGAAACATTGACCGAGAAATTGTGGAAATCATGCACAGAACCCACATGGGCGTTGACCAGGATTATAAAAACCTGATCAAGCAGTGCACCCGGGCATCTCTGGCTGACGGATGGGGCGGCTCCATGCTGGCCACCGATCTGCAGGATGTGCTTTTCGGCACCCCTACCCCGCTGCAGTCAGAAGCCAACCTGGGCATCATGAAAGCAGACCATGTGAACATCATTGTCCACGGCCATGAACCAGTACTGTCAGAAGTGATTGTGGCGGTAGCCCAGTCTGAAGAAATGGTCAACTACGCCAAGGAAAAGGGCGCTGCAGGCATCCAGCTGGGGGGCATCTGCTGTACTGCCAATGAAATGCTCCAGAGACACGGCATTCCCACTGCAGGCAACTTTCTCCAGCAGGAACTGGCCATCATCACCGGTGCCTGTGATGCCATGGTGGTGGATATCCAGTGTGTGATGCAGAACCTGGCCAATGTGGCCAAGTGTTTCCACACCAAACTCATCACCACCCATCCCATTGCCAGGATGGAGCAGGACAATGTTATCCACATCGAGTTCAATGAGCACTATGCCCTGGAAGATGCCAAACGTATCGTGAAAATGGCCATAGACAACTTTAAAAACCGGGGATCCGATGTGATGATTCCCCAGCACAAAGCAACCCAGATTGCCGGTTTCGGTGTGGAATCCATCCAGTATCACCTGGGCGGTACCTTCAGGGGCACCTATTACACCCTGAATGACAACATCATCAACGGCCGGATCCGGGGACTTGCCGGCGTGGTGGGCTGCAACAATGCCCGTTCCCGTCACAATGAAATGCATATCAAGGTGATCAAGGAACTGATAAAAAACGATGTCCTGGTACTCACCACCGGCTGCGACGGCATCACCGCCGCCATCCATGGGCTTCTCACACCTGAGGCAGCCCAGGTCTACTGTGGTCCCGGTCTGGCGGAAATATGTGAAACCGTGGGTATTCCCCCGGTCCTGCACCTGGGATCCTGTGTGGACAACTCCAGAATCCTGCTGGCAGCCACAGAAGTCATCAAAGCCGGCGGACTGGGTACTGATCTGGCCGATATTCCAGCAGCAGGCTCCGCCCCTGAGTGGATGAGTGAAAAAGCCATTTCCATTGGCCAGTATTTTGTCACCTCGGGTGTGTATACGGTATTCGGCGGCACCCTTCCCACATCCGGCGCCCCGGTCTTTCATGATTACATCTCCAAGGAACTGGAAGGAATATACGGCGGCAAATGGGATGTGGAACCAGACCCCATCAAGCATGCCCACCTCATGATTGCCCACATCGACAAAAAGAGGAAAGCTCTGGGTATTGACAAGGCAAGGGAAAGGGTATTGATGGATATGGCCGACCGCCAGCAGCTGGAAGCCTGATAAACCAGCACCATAATAAACATGATACCTGATACTACCAAAATTGAATTTTTAATTATATTAAATCCTCAACGAAGGAGGAATAAGGAATATGTCTAAATTAATCGCATTTGCTGCTATTCAGGGTGGCTACAAAGTGGTTGCACAGGTGGAAGGTGAACTTGAAAGAGCACTTCAGACCTATGATGCCAGCACAAAAGTGGGATTTCCCAACACCGCGTATTTCCTGCCGGTGATCTATTCTCTGACCGGGTTGAAATGTGAGACCCTGGAAGATCTTAAAAAGCCCATGGATTTTGCCAGGGGCCTGCTACCTCCCCATATCAAACTGAAAAACTGGCTCCCGTACTTAGGACCACTTCTGGATGCCGGCATGGCCGGTATCATCTCCTATGAAGTCAAAGAAGCATTGCGGTATCTGAATGAACCTGATTTTTACATTGCCCAGGAAGACCCGGATATTGAAAACGGCAAACTCTGGGTAGGGGCTGCTGATGATACCATCTTGAGAAAAAGAGGGGTGGAGTTTGTAGATGGTTCCGCCCCTGGCTTTGCCGCCATGGTGGGTGCTGCACCCAATAAAGAAATCGCCAAAATGATTGTGGAAGACTACCAGAAACGCTCTTTGTATATTTTCTGTGCTGCCAACCACAACGGCAAAACCCTGATCCAGCAGTGTCTGGATGCCGGCATGCAGATCGGCTGGAACACCCGTATCGTGCCGTTCGGCCCGGATATTTCTTCTGCAGTCTTTGCCCTGGGATTTGCCAACCGGGCAGCCATGGCGTTCGGCGGTGTGAAACCCGGTGATTTTAAAACCATCCTCAAATACAACAAAGAACGGGTATTTGCCTTTGTCAATGCCCTGGGGGATGTGGGAACCGAATGGGGGGTTGCTGCAGCCGGCTGTGTCAACTGGGGATTTCCCACCATTGCAGACACGGAAATTCCCGAAATTCTGCCCACCGGTATCTGTAGCTACGAGCATGTGGTGGCCCCGGTTTCCCACGAAGAGATGGTCCAGAGATCCGTGGAAGTCAGAGGACTCAAGGTCCAGGTATCGGAAATCGATATTCCCTGTGCCTTCGGCCCGGCATATGAAGGAGAGCGTGTCAGGGGTGCGGACCTGTATGCCCAGTGCGGCGGGGGCAAGACCCAGTGCACTGAACTGGTGAAAATGGCGGACATGAATGCCATTGAAGACGGCAAAGTGGAAATCATCGGTCCGGACATTACCGACATAAAAGAAGGGGGCACCTTTCCCCTGGGCATTTCTGTTCAGATCGCGGGCAGGGAGTTCCAGGATGATTTCGAACCCATCATGGAACGGCAGATTCACCATCTGATCAACTATATCCAGGGCATCATGCACATTGGACAAAGGGATATCTCCTGGGTGCGCATTTCCAAGGCAGCCATTGAAAAAGGCTTTACCCTCAAGGATATCGGTGTGGTGCTCCATGCCAAGTTCCACCAGGATTTCAACAAGATTGTGGACAAGGTGCAGGTCACTCTGTACACCAAACCTGAAGATGTTGACAAGATGACCGAGACTGCCAGAGAAAACTATCTGGCACGGGATGCCCGGGTTGACAACATGCGGGATGAGGATGTGGAAACCTACTACTCCTGTACCCTGTGCCAGTCCTTTGCCCCCAGCCATGTATGCTCTGTATCCCCGGAAAGAACCGGCCTGTGCGGCGCCTACAACTGGATGGACTGCAAGGCTTCTTATGAAATCAACCCCACCGGCCCCAACCAGCCCATTGAAAAGGGCGAATGCCTCGATCCCGAGCTGGGCCAGTGGAAAGGGGTGAATGATTTCATATACAAGGCATCCAGAGGTGCTGTCACCCACTACAACTTTTATTCCATGGTCCATGATCCCATGACCACCTGCGGGTGCTGCGAATGTATTGCGGCCCTGCTGCCGTCCTGCAACGGGGTTATGACCGTCGGCCGTGACTACTCGGGCGAAACCCCCTGCGGCATGAAGTTCACCACTCTGGCCGGAGTCATGGGCGGCGGGGCCTCTTCTCCGGGTTTTGTGGGGCATTCCAAACACAACATTACCCAGGGTAAATTTATCGTCGGTGACGGCGGCCTGCTGCGGATGGTCTGGATGCCCAAGATGCTCAAAGAAGAGCTCAAGGACCGGATTGTTGCCCGGGGTGAAGAAATGGGCGTTCCCAATCTGTTCGACATGATTGCCGATGAAACCGTTGGCACCACTGAAGAGGAAATCCTTTCCTTTCTCCAGGAAAAAGGCCACCCGGCCCTGAACATGGACCCCATCGTGGGATAGGCATTTAATTCAAGGGGCGGGGCAGTATTCCACCAGAAATAAATCTGTCCCGCCTTTACCATATGGTTGTATAAATACTTAAGGAGACTAACATGGCATTAACCGGTATACAGATATTCAAACTCCTTCCCAAGACCAATTGCAAGGAGTGCGGGGTTCCGACCTGTCTTGCATTTGCTATGAACCTGGCATCAGGCAAGGCAGAGCTGGACGCGTGCCCTTATGTGTCTGAGGAGGCAAAAGAACAGCTGGCTGAAGCATCTGCACCACCTATCCGGCCGGTGGCCCTGGGCAAAGGGGTGAGGAAGACCGCCACCGGCGGGGAAACCGTGCTTTACAGACATGAAAAAACATTTTTCAACCCCACTGTTCTGGCAGCCACTGTGCCCTCTGACACCGATCTGGCAGCCCTTGACACCACCTTGAAAATCTATAATGCATTCCAGTATGAAAGGGTGGGCCTGAACCTGCGGCCGGAACTGCTGGTGGTCAAGGATGCAGGCAAAGGCGCTGATGCCTTTGCTGCTGTGGCCAAAAAAATCGCAACAGAATCAGAGTTCAACCTGGTGCTCATGACAGAAGATGCAGGTGTGATGAAAGCAGGTATCGATGCTGCAGGATTCAAACGGCCGCTGCTCTATGCGGCCACAGAAGCCACTGCTGATGAATTCGGCGCACTGGCAAAAGAAGCGGACCTGCCTCTGGCAGTGAAAGCGGATTCTGTGGAAGCATTGATCCCTTTGACTGAAAAACTCACCGGCATGGGTCTGAAAGATTTGGTAATTGATTCCGGATCCCGTGAAATCAAACAGGCCCTGGAAGACCAGGTGGCCATCCGCCGGGCTGCATTAAAAGCCGGTAACAAAGCCCTGGGTTTTCCCACCATTGTATTTCCCTGTGAAATGGCATCCAACCTGGACATGGAAACCCTTATCGCTGCCATGTTTGTGGCCAAATACGGCGGCATTGTGGTGATGTCTGACTTTACGACGGAATCCTTGTTTCCGCTGCTGCTGGAACGGCTCAATATCTTTACCGATCCCCAGCGTCCCATGACGGTCACAGAAGGCATCTTTGAAATCAATAATCCGGATGAAAACTCTCCGGTACTGGTCACCACCAACTTTGCCCTGACCTATTTTATCGTGTCCGGTGAAATAGAGGCCAGCAAGGTACCGGCCTGGCTGCTCATCAAGGATTCTGAAGGATTGTCTGTGCTTACCGCCTGGGCTGCCGGCAAGTTCGGCGGCGATGATGTGGGTGTATTTGTGAAAAAATGCGGGATCATGGACAAAGTCAAGCACAAAGAGCTGATCATCCCGGGCTATGCTGCAGCCATTGCCGGGGATGTGGAAGAAGAACTGCCCGGCTGGACCATTACCGTGGGTCCCAGGGAAGCTGCCCACCTGCCGGCGTTCCTCAAGACAAAAAAATAACCTCCGTGCCGGGACAGTTATTTTTCTGTCCCGGCCTTTCCCGTGTCAATCTTAAAATAACAAAAGGATAAGAACATGGAAAACATGATTCTATTTGGTGAAAGCCTGAACGTCATTTCCCGGGTCATTGGAAAGGAGTTCAAGGAGCCGGATCCTGCCAAACGCAACCCTGTACCCATCCAGGAGGAAGTTGTGCGCCAGAAGGAACTGGGCATGGACTATATTGACATCAACCTGGGGCCTGCCAAAAAATTCGGCACCGAACTGATGCCCTGGGTGGTCAATGTGGTGCAGGAAGCAGTACCTGGCATGCCTTTGCTGCTGGATTCATCCAATATCGATGCCATTGAAGCCGGCCTCAAGGTGTGCAAACCGGCTGATGCCCCCCACATTATCAACTCCATCATGGCCAGACCGGAACGGTATGAAAAAATGGTGCCCATGGCAGCCCAGTATGAAGCGGACTTTGTAGCCCTGCTGTGGGGACCCGAGGGCCTGCCCAGAGACGAAAATGAACGGGCCGCCCTTGCAGTGGAACTGATCTATTTTGCCAACGAAGCCGGTATCCCCAATGAAAAAATCTGGGTGGACGGCATTGTAACCCCGGTGAATATCCAGCAGCAGCAGCTCATGAGCCTGCTCAATTTTCAGATGATGCTCGATGATATCGCCCCCGGCGCAAAATCCACCTGCGGGCTTTCCAACATTTCCAACGGCCCGCCTGAACATCTGCGGCCCATCCTGAACCAGACCTATATGACCATGCTGTGGAAATACGGCATGAAAGCAGTGATTTCAGATCCCCTTGACAAGAAACTCACCGCAATTGCCAAAGGCCAGCGTCAGGATATCGTGGATTTGATCTGGGGCATGATGGATGGCAACCAGCCTGATATTGCAAGCCTTGACAAGGAAATGGCAGATTATGCCAAAACCTATAAAGTCATCATGGGGGAAACCCTGTACTCTGACTCATGGCTTGAGATCTAGCTTAGACCTGTCTTTTGTTTTTGCCCAAAGCCCCTGTTACGGTATCGTTCAGGGGCTTTGTAATTCTCCTCCGGCCTTTTTGGGATACCGGATCAACCAAAATAATGATACAAACCAGAGATTATCTTCTTTCTCCCCCTTTATTTTGTGCTGTATAAGCTTATACTTATTGCATATGACACTTTAAAAACGGATTATTGAAATGGAAGATGAGAACATAACTGACAACTGGTACTATGTGATTGTGCAGAATCCCGGCACTGCGTCTGAAAAGGTGCTGGGGTTCAGTGATGAAAAAACCGGAGAAAAATTTCTTCCGGCATTCAAAACCAAACAGGATGCAAAATCGTGTTTTCAGATGCTGCCCAAAGATTTGTTCACGGAAACATATGACATCCATGCAGTGATTGAAGAAGACATTATCCATACCGCCCAAAAAGCTGGACACCAGATCTTTATTCTGGATGAAAAAGGGCATATCCTCAAGCCTTTGGGCTGAACCCTGTGGGGAGTAAAATCATATGAGTTTAAAACTGGCATTCGGCGGCAAAGGCGGTGTGGGAAAAACAACCATAACCGCCCTCATCGCCAGAAGCATTGCCGCCCTTAACAAAGAGATATCGGTTATTGCCATTGATGCAGATCCTGTTGCCAATCTGGCTGCAGCCCTGGGTATTGATGAAACCCGGCCCATCACCCCGGTGGCTGAACTGTCTGATCTCATAGCAGAAAGAACCGGTGCCAAACCTGGTACCATGGGGGGGTTTTTCACCCTTAACCCCAAAGTGGATGACATTCCTGACCGGTTTTCCCTGGAAAAGGACGGGGTAAAGCTGCTGGTAATGGGAACGGTACAGCAGGGAGGCTCCGGGTGCATCTGTCCGGAAAGCACTATTTTAAAGGCCCTCATGAACCATCTGGTCCTGGGCCGCAACGAAGTGGTGGTCATGGACATGGAAGCCGGGGTGGAGCACCTGGGACGTGCCACTTCCGGCGCTGTGGATGCCCTGGTGGTGGTGGTGAACCCGGGCAAGCGCAGCCGGGTGGCGGCAGACAGGATCCGGAAACTGGGACAGGATATCGGCATAAAAAAAATTCTGATCCTGGGCAACCGGGTGCGATCTGAACAGGACAAAATATTGATTAAAGAAAGTATGCCGGAATATGAGATCCTGGGATTTTTGCCGGAAATGGAGGAAATTGTTCAGGCGGACCGGGACGGCACCCGTCCTTTCAACGATGTTCAAAATATCCCTGAAGCTGTAAAAACCATCACCGGAAAACTGATGGCCCTGGAAAAATAAGATTTTTCCAAAGACCGGAATAGCATGACCTGTTTCACGGATTCATGCCTGCAGCGCGGCAATGGTGGTATCCAGCATCCTGTTGGCATATGCCCACTCATTGTCAAACCAGGCTTGGATTTTAACCAGTGACCGGCCTGACACCCGGGTCTGGGGCAGATCGATGATGGCGGATCTGGGGTCATGATTGAAATCACAGGAAACCAGCTGGTCGTCACTCACCCCGAGAATGCCGGACAAACCCGATGCAGCAGCCTGGGTCAGCAGGGCATTGACACCATCAGCATCTGTTTGTGTTTTCACTGACACCGTTATATCCATGATGGACACATTGATGGTAGGAACCCGGATAGCAAGGGTTTCAAACCTGTTTGCCATGTGGGGCAGAATCCGGGCGATGCCTTTTGACAGGGAGGTGGAAACCGGGATGATGGATTGCAGAGCAGACCGGGTCTTGCGCAGATCTTTGTTATAGGCATCAATTACCGGCTGGTCATGCATGGCTGAATGGATGGTGGTGGTCATCCCGCTTTCAATTCCCAGATGGGTATCCAGTACATGCAGAATCGGAATAAGGCAGTTGGTGGTGCAGGATGCATTGGAAATAATGGTGTGCTCTTTTTTCAGGGTGTGGTGGTTAACCCCGTATACAATGGTGGCGTCCATTTCATCTTTGGCAGGGTGGGAATAAATAACCTTTCTCGCTCCGGACAGCAGATGCAGTTCAGCTGATTCCCGGTCATTGTAAACGCCGGTGCAGTCCAGGACCACATCCACTGCCAGATCCTTCCAGGGCAGATTGACAATGTTTTTTTCCTGGAACAAATGAATGACATCGGTGCCGATGGCCATTTTTGTTCCTTTCTTTTCAACCGTTACGGGAAACCGGCCATGGGTGGAATCATGCCGGGTGAGGTGAAAAATGGTGTCAGAACAGGCAAGTTCATTGATGGCTGAAAGATTAAGCTCCTTGTAGAACCGCTCTGATTCGTATAAGGCCCGAACCACGCACCGGCCGATGCGGCCGTATCCGTTGATTGCAATATTGTATGTCATGTCTGTTTTTCCTGCCTGGCAATGGGTTTTGTATTTCACCAATGTGATTTTATACCACAGCCTGACCCTATACCACAGCAGGGCAGACAAGTTAAGAAAAATGCTGTTTCACACAGTATTTGTAATAAATTGTCCTGTCCTTTTCAAAATATCTTTTTCAGACCAAAATCACCGGGGGCTTTGATTTTGTCACTTTACACGACAAAGCAATGCGTCCCGGTGATTTGCTAAACAGTACCGTTTTTTTACGATACTTCTGCTGGTTCTGGTGATTCCGTTACAGGGGACACTGGATCAGGAAAGGTCGTTTAACTGCTGTTTTACAGCTGCCAGTTCCATCTCCAGCCATTTTGCCCGCTCCTGCAGGTCATTGCTGATATCCGGGGCTGTCTGCCACGGTCTGGCAGGACCGAACCCCCTGCCGCCAAAGCCTCTTTGGGCCCATCCTCTGCCCCATCCTCTGCCATACACGGGATACCCTCTGCCACCCCTTTGGGCTGGGTTTACAGCACCTGTACAGATACCGCGTCCGCCGCCTGTCATGGGTCCCTGGTTGTCTGGTCCTCTTCTGTTAAATCCAGGCATGATAATGTCTCCTTTTATTTTATGTTATTGGGTTGTACCTGCCGCGGCCGCCCCCCCTGCAGCCTTTGCCTCTGCCGCGGCGGTGCCGTCCCCGGGCAACCCTGTTTTCATCTATTTTATAGCATCCGCCTGACAGTTTCAGACAGCATGATTCCACAATTACTCTGGACAGCTTGAACCTGGCAGTCCTCAGAATTCTGCCCACTGTCTGCCGGGAAACGTTCATAATGGCCGCTGCCTCCCCCTGGTCCAGACCGTCATAATCAATAAGGCGCACAGCCTCAAATTCTTCAAAAGACAATATCACTTCTCCGGCTGCCTCGCTCCCCTGGGGCCGGAATTCGGTCACCACCGGTGGAACGCCTATATATCTGGGTCTTTTGGGTCGCGGCACAGGCCTCTCTCCTTTTTGGTCATTTGATCATAATTTACCACGCCATCTGCGTTTGTCAAGAAAATAATGATCAAATGACCAAAATAATTTTTACAGAAACTTCAAAACCAAATCCCTTTAACAATACTGCACCTGGCAGAATCTTAATTTCAAATTGACAAACAATAGTATCTTGCATATTAATAACACTAACTCCATATGGATTGCGTCAAACATTTGACGAACTCAAAAACAGATAGCAACCATTTCCAACACGACAAAAAGAGGAATATCATGAAATATTTTCACTTGGGTTTATGGCCCTGCCTGTTCTGTCTATTAACCTATCTGCCTGTATCAGCCAACGCAGACACCATTACAGGAAAACAACTGGCTCAAGATATTTTTCACCGGGACCGGGGGGAAAATTGTGTTTTAACCTCTCAGATGGTGCTTGTGGACAAAAATGACAACAAACGGGTCCGCCAGTTTATCAGCAAACGTATACAGGAAAACAAACTTGAACGCCAGATTATCAGATTTACCTCGCCGGCTGATATTGAAGGAACCGGTTTTCTGACCATTGAAAAACCAGGGTGGGAAACCGAACAATTCATCTACCTGCCTGCACTGAGAAGAACCCGGCGGATTGTCACATCCCAGAAATCCCACCGATTTGTAAACAGTGATTTTACCTATGAAGATATGGAACGTCACCCGGTTGATGATTACACCTACAAGATTACCGGATCACAAACCATCGGGGGCGTAGCCTGTCATGCCATGGAAACCCGGCCCAAAGAAGGCGTGCAGTCCCAGTACAGTCTGACACAAAGCCTTGTTGCCAAAGAATCTCTGGTGCCTGTCCTGGTAAAATATTTTGACAAAAAAGGCCATCATATCAAAACTTACAAAGTACTGAAGCTTGAAAAAATACAAAATATCTGGACTGAAATTCTTATTAACATGGAAGACCATGATAGAGAGCACAATACCTTTATACAAACTGACAGCATCACCTACAACACTGATATGGATCAAGCAGACATATCCAGAAACAGTCTGGAGAAGTATTAATGCGGTACATTTTTTGCATTCTTTGAAACAAACCATTTCAAAGGAGACAGCAATGTCAGGGAGAAATACGGCCAGGGCCGGCCTGATGATCATCATATTTACCATTGCAGCATGCTTCCTGCCTCTGGACAAAAGTTTCTGTCTGCCTTCCAGCCAGGTTAAATCCTTTGCTTTCCACAAAGATTCCACAACAGAAACTATGACCGTTTATCTGACCAGGCCATTTGAATCACATGCATTTGTACTGCATTCACCGGAGCGCATAGTAATAGATATTACCGAAGCTTTTTTCCCTGGGGTGCACATCAAAAAAAAAACAACTGCACAAATTGTAACATCTGTCACCATTGCCCAGAACCAAAAAGATAAAGTCCGGGTTGTTTTGCACCTTGCAGAAAAGATTCCATATCAATATAAAATAATCCGGATTCCCGGACCAGAGGCGACAACCCTCAAGATTGCTGTTTTTACACCCCCCCCAAAAAAATCCACAAAAGGCACGGATACTGAAAACACAGCATCTCCTGGCAAGGAACCAGCTGTTTCCATGCCAAAAAGTCAATATGACAAACCAGTAACTGCAGGGATAAAAAGTTCATCTGCTGATTCAGAGGAATCTTTGTTTCTTTTTGAAGATACTTCTGCTGCTGCAGAAATGTTCAAAAAAACTGATCCTGAAAAACCAGAATCAGATCTGCGGCTGTCCGGCATTGTGCAGATCAGATCATCCATGGATACAAAAAAAAATGAACACATCGAAAACCATACCCATTTTAAAAACCGTATCCTGATAGAGTCCAGATACAAAAAATCCTTCAAAATTTCTGCACTGTCTGATTATCTGTATTTTGGCAATGACAATGAAACCGATGATTATGACCTGGAACTGCACGAAGCATTTTTTTCCTATAACAACAATTTTATTGATTTTTCACTGGGCAAAAAAATTATCAGATGGGGCAAAGCCGATCAGATCAGCCCTGTGGACACCATCAACCCCACAGACTTAAGAGAATTCATCCTGCCTGATTATGAAGAAACAAAACAGCCGGTATGGATGGCGAACGCTACGCTTCTTTTTGACACATTTGCCCTGGAGGGGATCTTCATCCCATTTTTTGAAAAATCTGAACTTGATTATTTTGGAACCGACTGGGCAGTATTTCCCCATATAAAAAAAGAAATCAGTGCATCTGCTGTTCCGGAAAATATTAAAAATTATTTTAACCGCATGGCTGTAGATGAACAAGATCCGGATACTGAAACAGAATTTGGTCTGCGGTTTACCACAACAATAAAAAACTGGGACCTGGGTGTCTCCTGGCACCATACCACCGAAGACACACCCTATTTTAAAAGTTTTCCGGTTAAACATATCCGTGTTGACGGCAGCATGAACCGGGAAGACCTGAATACAGCCCTGGACACCGCTGTTTTTACCGATGAAAGCATTGTGGTAGAGTTCCAGAGAACCCATGTTCTGGGATGTGAATTTGAAACCATCCTGTATGATTTCGGGATTCGCGGTGAGGCTGCATGGTATGAAAACCAGTCTCTGCTCACCTCATCGCTCACATCATCAAAACATGCGACATTCACCTATGTGCTGGGTGCAGATTATACCACCGGATCTGATATTTATCTGAATATTCAATTCGCCCACAGGTATATATCCGGACATACTGACGACATCCTCTATTTTAAAAAGAACACCTATTCCCTTACAGGGGAAATCAGCCGGGATATTTTCATGGACTGGTTAGAGGCTTCGCTGCTGTACTCCTTAACGCTGAATGACAATTCCTGGTATTTATCTCCGCGCATTACACATACTTATTTCACCAACCTGGACCTGGTCTTCGGTGCCAGCATCTTTTCCGGGGATGATGATACCTGGCTGGGAAGATTCAGTGACAATGACCAGTTGTTTATTGATATATCCTACCGGTTCTGACCAATGATAAAATATTTTCCATTTAAAATTTTAATACTGTGCATTCTGCTGCCCCCTGTCTTGTATATTCTCACCATCCAGGTTCTGGAACAGCATCTGGAAACCACCTTTAAAAAGGAACTTGAAGAAATATATATCGGTGACAGTGCGCCCCTGTTACAAGGCAGCCTGGAAATCGAGCAGGCTGTCACCCGGAACATCAGCAGTTTTTTGCGGAAAAAAAACTTTCAGACATGGGGAATCAGGGTAAGGGTTACTGTCACAACCCGCCAGGGAACCATGTTATACCCCAGGACTTTTGATTTTGACGACAAAGACATACCAGTGCCGCAAATATCTCCTGCGGAAACAGCCGCCAGAAACTATAACCTGCTGAATCAGGGTCTGGTTCTGGGATTTGAGTTGTCAATTGAACATGCCCGTCTTCTCAGCGGTCTGATTCTGGGTCTGTATATACTGGCTTCCCTTGGCACTTTTTTGTGGTTTTACCGCATCGGTGCAAAACGATCCAGAACCGATGCCCTGAAACAGGAACAGGAGATCGCGCACCTTCAGGACCTTGAAAAGGAGTACCAAAAAGAACTTGTGTCCCTTAATCAGGAACAGCAGACATTGTCAGCAGAGCTTGGCCAGGTGAAACACCATTTTGAAGGAGAAAAAAAACGGGCATCCGTCAATGAAGAGGAGATGATCCAGGAGATTATCAATCTGGAAGAAAAGCTTGAAGCGAACCTGGCGCACCAGCGGCAGCAAAGACAGGTCATTTCTGAATTAAGCGATAAAATCCAGCAGTTTGAAACCGGTAAACGCAAAACCCGCAAAGAAAAAATCAAGGAAGAAGAAATCTATCACAAGCGTTTTTCCACCCTTTACAAGCAGACCGTGGTTCACCCGAAAGCTGTGGACGGCTTTGCCGGACTGACTGCTGAACTGCAGTTGAAAGCCGAGGAGATCATCCACCAGCTCAATCAGGACCCGGATCTCGTACCGGTCAAGCGCAAAGTGTTCGGCAAAAAGAACCGCGAAACCGTGTTCGAGGTTATCTTTGCCTACAAAGGCCGGCTGTATTACCGGCTGATGCCTGACACCCGCGTGGAGGTGGTTTCCATCGGCACCAAACACACCCAGACAAAGGATCTGTCTTTTTTAAACAATCTGTAATCCAGATCTGCTTTTTGTTCTGGAAGGCTGCCTGACCAATGCCTTTATTTCTTTTATCTTGGCTGTGCAGGCATCCTCCCCCCTTTGCATCAATATCCTGCCCCGGTGAAAATCATCCCAGGCAAAACCCTGGACATCCGGATAGACCACAACATCTGCGTGCTGAACAAATCCACTGGTGGCCCTGCCGTGCACAATACTGATGGTTCTGGCGATCACCTGCTTGATACCCGGTGCCCGGTCTGTCCGTTCCGCCTCTGGATGCGGGTTTTCCACACACACGGCAATTATCTTGTCCGCTCCCTTCTGTTCCAGTATGTTCACGGGTACCGGATTGAGCAGGCCGCCATCCACCATCCACCGGCCGTTGTACCGGATGGGAGCAAACAGTGCCGGGACAGAAAGACTGGCCCTGACCGCCTTTGCCACATCACCGGTTTCAAAGAGCACCTCTTCACCCTTTAAAATATCAACCCCCACCACATAGGCAGGTATCAGCAGATCCATGAAATCCGCATGATCAATGCCATCTGCAACAAGGTTCATGGCTTTTTTCCCTTTTAAAAAACCATGCAGGGGCAGGGTAAAATCAAATATATTTCTGCGCACCTGAGAGCGCCGTTCAAACCGGTCAATTGTGGTCTTTATCAGGTGATCCACTGATCCCTTTGCAGCAAAGATAGCCCCCACCAGAGCCCCCATGCTGGTTCCTGCAATCATGTCTATGTGGATATTTTCCTCGGCCAGCACCTTGATCACACCGATATGTGCCCACCCCCTGGCCGCCCCTGCACCAAGTGCCAGTCCGATCCTGACACCGGCAAGCTCCCGTGCAATGGCCCTGGCCCCTTTCACAGGAAACCGTTTTTCGGTATCAATCTCATCATTTCTGGCTTTAACGGATTTTTCCACCCATATCTGGGGTGTCTCAGACAGATGCAGTATCTTTTTCAATGTCTCCCTGGGGATACCAATGGTTCCGCACAGGTGGCTTACCCCTACTCTGACCCGGTCCAGTCCAGTCCCGGCAATATTTTCCAGACTTGCCAGTTTTTCTTTTACACCGGGCAGGGCTGTCTGGGTATTGTTGATAATCAACAGATTTTTATCGCAAAGCCGCACCGCCTGCCGGCCAAAAGACCCTAATTGATGCCCCAGACCGAAAACAACCAGATCATAGCATCTTTTGAAATTTTCCATGAGCCTGGGCAGAACCTCCACCAGGCAGGGGTTGAACCCTTTGTTCACCTGCAGCACGCAAAACCCTGAGGGATGACAGAACCAGTTGATGTCATCCGGTGTGAAAAGCTGTGCAGGCAAAAGAGAATAAAGGGCTGCATCCGGGCAGGACATGGGATGCAGCCCGAATTTCTTCATGCTGTTTTCCAGTTCCAGGTGGGGTTCGATCACCAGCACTTTTTTGTCTGACTCCGTTGCAATATGGTAGGACATGGAATACAGAAAATGCGACAGTCCCAGGGATGGATCAGTGGCACTGACAGTGTAGAAAACCGGGGCCGGCTTCATGGACGAACCAGCCGTGCCAAAGGAAAGGCGCCGGGCATACAGGCGGCTTAAAAACAGCCCGATATGCCGGTTGTGGTGTAAAAGATCAAGAAAGTCCTGTTTTTTTAGACGAAACAGCCTGGCATCCATGGTGATCTTTGCACCGGCGGTCCTGGGAAGATCGGACAGCAGGGCCATTTCACCAAAAAAATCACCCCGGCCTAGTTCAATTTCAAGGGATGGGGTTTCATTTTTTCCCGGCTGCGTGGCAAAAATCAATACAGCCCCCGAATAAATCACATACATGCTGTCACTTGGATCTCCCTGCAGAAAAACAACCGTGTCTTTTTGATAATCGGCAACCAGAAAACACCGGGCAATCTTTCGGATCTGTGCATCCGGAATAGAAGAAAACAGTGGGGTTTTTTTTAAAAAATGGGTCAGATCCGTATGCAGGCCAAAATCATCCATCTATTTTATATTCACCTGATACAGGGGGTCTCCCACCAGAACCATTTTCCAGGAAAGATAGGGCAGACTGACCAGATACGTTTCCGCCAGGGTCAAATATCCTTCCACCAGGAAATCAAAAAAAATTTCCGGTAAGGGAAAGGCCTGGACATACGGCTCTCCCACCGGTCCAATGGTTGCAGCAGCGCCGTTGTCCAGCATTTTTTTACACCAGACCCGGCTGTTCTGGTTTTTCAGGGTGGCACACTCCGAGCTGGCAATGTGATACCCCACAGACCCTTTCTGCCACACAAAGGCATCAACATATTTTGCCAGGCTGTACCACCCGCAGTAAAGGGCGGTATCAGGGCTTTCTCCTTTCTGGAACAATGCTTTGGTATCATTGAGAACCACACCCATCGGGGTTTTATCTGCCACCTTTTGTGATGCCCTGTGAATGGACCGGTCATACAGACCATAACCGCCCATCTCTTTGTCTCCGGGGTCCTGCCACCGTGCATCAAAGTATGCAGTCCCTCTCAGTCCATGCATCTCAGCTTCAATGCTGTCGTCAATGACACGCCTGACAATTGTGTCATCCGCCCCGTCCAGGCGGCTGACCATGACAACCTCAGATTTTTTCACACCTGGTTTGCGGTTTGCAAATCCCAGATAATATGGATTGGGCACCCACATATTCAACGGATACGCTTTTGCTTTCACCAGCATCAGTTCCGAATCAAATGATGCTGTCTTGTCCAGCTGACGGACACGGGAGGAAATGCGCTTTTTCAGCCTGGTCAGTTTTTGTTTTCTCTTTCTGGTAATCTCCTGGTCTGCAGCACCAGGGTCATCTTCAGACAACAGTTCTTCCAGCTGTGCTTTTTCAGATTCCAGACGGTCCAGCTGTGTTTTTTCTTCATTTGTATGCCCCGGAGAGGTGATTTTCAATGGTACCCCATACATGGTGACAATTGCCCGGATACCGGGATTGGCATCCAGTGCCCGCAGAACAGGAGGAATAACTTTTGTTTCATAGGTTTCCCTGGAACACTGCTCTTTGTCAGTAACAAACAGCAATACCAGATTTTTTTCCGGAATGCCGCGCTTTGCCATGTAATAGACGGCCAGGCCTTTGCTTTTTGCAGCATTCCTGTTTGCCACAACCAGAACCTCTTCAGGGGTGAGGGCTGATGCGCCGGACACAGCAAAACAGCCACAAAAAACAGTGAAGATACAGGTCAGAAAAAATAAGAATCTGTTCATGGCACCTTTCTTATTGCTTCTTGCTCAATAACGGCCATGCCGGGCAAGGCAATACCAAACAGGAAAGAACCGGTCCGCAGAGCGTTCTTTCATATAAAAAAATCCGGATGGAAACTCCTTATTCCTCTATACCGTATACGCCCAGGTTTATCAAGTCAGACAATAATGGTCTGAATATTTGCTATAGCAGCATGCGCTTCTACGGGGGAGCCCCTGGTGGTGTCCTGTGAACGGACCGTCAGCGTCGGAGGGGGCCTGGTAAAAGATGCCGGCATGGTTTTCAACCAGAGGA
>Ga0102943_1000352_pt1 | contig 30944 bp, 31 predicted proteins | sample SalPonC_black_MG_FD_78174 | JGI IMG/M metagenome (GOLD analysis project Ga0102943, IMG submission 78174) | Salt pond soil microbial communities from South San Francisco under conditions of wetland restoration - Salt Pond MetaG... | ecosystem: Environmental > Aquatic > Marine > Intertidal zone >...
CGCACCCAGCCTGCCGAGTTCGGCATCCATCCAGGCGGCGCCGTTACGGCTCACCGCCTCCTTCAGCGCGATGTCGTTCTCGTAGCAGTTGACGCCTTCCAGCGGCGGCGCCTGGTTGATGACCTCGTGGGTCGCGAGTTCGGTACGCGGCTTCAGGTGTCCCATCGTTCGCTCCGGTCGGTGGATCTGCCCACAATGTAACGCCGCCGCGGGGCGGCGTCAGCCGTGGATGGACCGGATGAGCGTGCGGGAGCCTGCGCGCTCAGTTCTTCTCCCGGTCCACCAGCCGGTTCGCCGTGATCCAGGGCATCATCTCCCTCAGCCGCGTGCCGGTGGTCTCGATGAGGTGCGCTTCGGTGTTGCGCCGCTGCGCCGTCATCGACGGGTAGTTCATGGCGCCCTCGGCGATGAACGACTTGGCGTACTCGCCGCTCTGGATGCGCTGCAGCGCGTTGCGCATCGCCGCCCGGGACTGCTCGTTGATGACTTCCCTGCCGGTGAAGTATTCGCCGTACTCCGCGTTGTTGGAAATGGAGTAGTTCATGTTGGCGATGCCGCCCTCGTACATCAGGTCGACGATCAGCTTCAGCTCGTGCAGGCACTCGAAGTAGGCGAGTTCCGGCGCATAGCCCGCCTCCACCAGCGTATCGAAGCCGGCCTTCACCAGCTCCACGCAGCCGCCGCAGAGCACGGTCTGCTCGCCGAAGAGATCGGTCTCCGTCTCGTCGCGGAAGGTGGTCTCGATGATGGCCGTGCGGCCGCCGCCGATGCCGCAGGCATAAGACAGCGCGACGTCCTTCGCCCGGCCGCTCGCGTCCTGGAAAATGGCCACCAGGTCCGGGATGCCGGCGCCCTTCGCGAACTCGCTGCGCACCGTGTGGCCGGGCGCCTTCGGCGCGATCATGACGACGTCGAGATCCGCGCGCGGTACCACCTGGTTGTAATGGATGACGAAGCCGTGGGCGAACGCGAGGGTGGCGCCCTGCTTCAGGTTCGGCTCGACCTGGTCCCGGTACAGCGCCGCCATGGACTCGTCCGGCGCCAGCATCATCACGAGATCGGCGCCGGAGACGGCCTCGGCCACGCCCTGCACCCGCAGGCCCGCCCTCTCCGCCTTCGCCACGGAAGCCGAGCCCTCGCGCAGCCCCACGGTGACCTCCACGCCGGAGTCCTGCAGGTTCAGAGCATGGGCATGACCCTGGGAGCCGTAACCGATCACGGACACTTTCATGCCCTGGACGATGGAGAGGTCGCAGTCCTTGTCGTAGTAGATGTTCATGGCGGGCTCCTGTCGATGATGTGGAGGCATGTGATGATCATGTAGGAGGGCCTTCAGGCCCGATCCGGTTTACTGGATCGGGCCTGAAGGCCCTCCTACGCGGGATGGGGCACCATAGTGCAACGAGTGTATTTTCTGAAATGAAATATTTAAAATCTTGCGTTGCGTTTTTTGCAACACAGGAGCCGGCATGGACGATCGCAGCCTGCGTGCCTGCCTGAGCCTGGCCGACACGCTGCACTACGGGCGGGCGAGCGGGGCCTGCCACATGAGCCCTTCGACGCTCAGCCGCATCATCAGCGGCCTGGAGGAGGAACTCGGCGTCCGCTTGTTCGAGCGCGACAACCGCAGCGTCAGCCTCACCCCGGCGGGCGAGCGCTTCCGGGCCTGGGCCCGCGGAACGCTGGAAGAATGGGAGGCGCTGCGTGCCGGCCTGGCCGCCGACAGCGACGAGCTCGCCGGCGAGATCAGCATCTACTGCTCGGTCACGGCCAGCTACAGTTTCCTGTACGACCCGGTCGCCGAATTCAGGCGGCGCCATCGGCGGGTGCGCATCACGGTGCACACCGGCGACCCCGAGCAGGCGCTCGCCCGGGTGCGCGCGGGCGAGGAGGATCTGGCCATCGGGGCCCGCCCCCGGCGGCTGCCCGCAACCCTCGCCTTCGAGCCCATCGCCGTCTCGCCGCTGGTGTTCATCGCCTCGCGGGAGGATCCGGACGTGGACCGATTCCTGCGACCGCGCATGCGACCCGCCGACTGGGCGGCGGTGCCCATGATATTGCCCGAGCGGGGACTCGCCCGGGAGCGGGTCGAGCGGTGGTTCAGGGACAAGGGCATTCGGCCCCAGGTACTGGCCCAGGCAGCCGGCAACGAGGCCATCGTCAGCATGGTCGGGCTCGGCGGCGGCGTTGGTGTCGTGCCGCTGATCGTGCTGGAGAACAGTCCGCTGGCCGGCAGGGTGCGGCAGGTTGCCGCCCGGCCCGCGCTGGCGCCTTTCGAGGTGGGGTTGTTCGCGCGCCGCAAGCGGCTCGGCGACCGGCTGGTGCGGGCCTTCTGGTCTGCGCTGACCGCCGGCGGGCCGGCGCCCCCGGCGAATTCCTAGCCTGGGACGATACCGGCCAGTTCGGCGGGGGTGATCTTGAGCGACTTCGCCACCATGTCGAAGAAGTCCACCTCGCGCTCGCTGATGCGGCAGTCGCTGTGGATCACGTCGGCGAGCGCTTTGGCGACGGCGACCCGCTCCGACGACTGCAGCCGCTTCGCCACGCTGGACAGATAGTCCGGCAGCGGGGCGTTCTCGTAGATTTCGGACTTGGCGGCGACGCGGATGTCTGCGGCGTCAATGTCCTCGTCCAGCGTGCGCTTGAGGATGGTCTGCACCGTATCCACCTCGGCCGTGTCGATATTGGCATCGGCGCTCGTCGCGCGGGAGAGAGTCATCAGCAGCACTTCCTTGAACAGGGTGCGCCGTTCTTCCTCGGTCGGCTCCGTGCCGCCGAAAATCTTCAGTACGTTACTGAGATCCGCTATCGCCATGTGAGGTCTCCCGCCTTGTCCGGACGGCCGCTGCAGCGGCCCGCATTGTGATTGTGGGCGCAGTATATACGCATGGGAGACGATCTTGCACGGCCATGGTGCACCCGGGCGCATCAGCCCACGACACGATCTCTTCCCCCGCGCTTGGCCCGGTACAGGTTTGCGTCGGCCCTGCCGAGGACGGCGGCCCGGTCCTTGCTCCGGCCGCTGGCAGCCACCCCGATACTGACGGTCACCCTCAGCGAGGGCGCCAGATCCGACCAGTCCATCGAGGCCACCGCCACACGGATGGCCTCGCCGATGGCGGCGGCGGCAGCCGCGTCCGTGGCCGGGAGGCAGATCAGGAACTCCTCTCCGCCGTAGCGGGCCACCATGTCGGTCTCCCGGCAGTGGGACTCGAGCAGCCGCGACAGCCGCTCGAGCACCGCATCGCCCACGGCGTGGGAATGCGTGTCGTTGATCAGCTTGAAATGGTCGACGTCGGCCAGAACCACGCCCAGCGGGCGCCCGAGCCGCTCCGCGAGTTCGAGCTGGCCGTCGACGAAGCCGTCGGCATAGCGCCGGTTGAACAAGCCGGTCAGCTTGTCCCGGGTCGCCTGCCGCTCGAGCTCCAGCGTCTTGGCCCTGAGTTCGCGGGTGCGCTCCTCCACCAGCGCCTCCAGCCGCTGGCGCATGTCCGCGAACTCCTTCAGCGCCAGCATGCCCAGCGAGAGGACGAACAGCAGGATCATGATGACGGCCACCTCCATGCGGCCGAAGACGATCGCCACCAGGACGGCGGCCGGCACCGAACCGATCTCGATCATGGTCTGGAAGGCGCTGAACATCCCCGCCGTGTCCATGCCGCGCAGGCTCACGTAGATGCGCATGCCGATCTCGTTGATGGTCTGCATCGCCAGCGCGAGCAGCGCGATCAGGGCTGCGCTGCCCCAGTCGACCGCGGTCAGCGGCACCGGGCCGCCGAGCCTGACGTAGAGCAGCCCCGAGACCAGGACCATCAGCGACATGAGGCCCGCATTGTGCAGGGAGGCCGTGACGGCCCGGCGGATGCCGCCGCTGCGAAGCCGCTGCAGCGGCCACAGCAGAGAGGCCAGACCGTTGATGATGGCGGCATCGACCGGTCCCAGCAGCAGCAGACTGGATACCTGGGCCACGCGGTCGAAGGAGACGTGGCCGAAGGTCGGGTGGGGATAGCCCACCGTGATGGTGAACAGCCCGAACAGCAGGAAAAACCCGGCCAGCGGCAGCTCGTCGGTGGTTATGGAGGCGCCGGTCGCCACCGCCGCCGCGAATATCGCCGTGACGGCGACCGCGAACAGGGCGGCGGCGTATACCAGATCCGCCGGCAGCCGGGCGTTCAGCGCACCGCCTCCAGCAGTTCTTCGGCGAGGCGCAGGTGATCGACGACACTGCGCGGCTCGAGGAAGCGCTCGCTCACCCGCTCCTTCGCGGCGGCGCCCAGCCGGTCGCGCAGCCCGGTATCGCCCATGACGCGGTCCAGCAGACCCGCGAACGACTCCAGGGAGCGCGGGTCGTCCAGCAGCAGGCCGTGGCGGCCGTCCTCGATCTGGTCCTGTATGCCGCCCACCCGGCTCGCGAGCACGGCCGTGCCCTTCCACATGGCCTCGGTCACCGTGAGCCCGAAGCCCTCGTGCAGGCTTTTCTGCACGATGACGGCCGCATGGCGCTGGATGGCGTTCACGATGGCCGCGTTCTCCTCGACGTCGACCATCGGCAGCATGGCCAGGTGGATGCGACTGCGCTGGGCGTGGGGCAGCTCACGCCAGACACGGAATACCTCGTGAAACACCTCGATGCCTTCCGGGTCGTCGGCCACACCGGTCACGCTGGGCCCGACCATCACCAGCTCGGCGCGGTCGTCCCCGCGGTGACCCATCCAGGCCGCGAAGCCCTCGATGACGCCGCAGGGATCTTTCAGCGGGTCCCAGCGCGAGACCTGCACCACCATGGGGACGTCCGGCGGCGTCGGCTGACCGCAGCGTATCAGGTCCGCATGACGGTCCACGCGGCCGCGGCTGCCGTCGCTGCGGAAGAATTCGTAGTCCGGCGCCGCAGGCAGCGGACCCGACAGCAGGCCGGCATGCACCAGCAGCGTACGCACGGCATCCTCGCTCATGCCCTGGTTTTTCGGCGTGAAGGCATCGATGCTCGGCGGGATGATGGCCGTGCGCTCCCGGTCGATGATCGGCGGCACGTAGGCCTGCCGGGAGAATACGAACCGCCGGGGATAGGCGAGATAGGGACTCAGGAACCGCCAGGCGCGATCGTATTCCTCGTTCCAGTGGCTGTAGCCGATGTGACAGCGCCAGGCGACGGCGGCCCCGTGCTCGACCAGGTAGCGGGCCAGCCCCAGGGTCTGCGGGTCGTGCAGCAGGACGATGTCGCCGGGCTTCACCAGCGCCAGCAGCTCCGCCGCATTGTCCTCCAGGGTCTCCTCGTAGATGCGCCGTGCCTCGTCGTCCAGGGGGGTGCCGTCCCCCGGCTCGCCGTGCAGGCCGTGGTGCAGCCGCTTCGTGACCCGGAAGAACGCGGGGTTGCCGCCGACGACCAGCCAGCGGGAGTCGATGTCGAAATGACGGCAATAGCCGAGCAGGGAGGGCAGCATCTCGGCGACGCCGCCGCCCTCCGCCGTCGAATTCAGGTGCCAGAAGACCCGGCCGTCCATCGCCCTGGCGAGCCGCGCGGCCTCGACACGGAGTTCGTCGAGCAGCGCCGGCGCGGCGAGGCCCTCGTAGCGGTCGATGCTTAGCGAGTGGATATCGACTTCGGAAAGCCTGCCCGTCTCCTGTTCCATCCCCGCTCCGTCAGCTGCCAAAGTGGCGCATGATAGCGTGGCCGCCGCGCCGCTTCATGCGGCCGGCACGCGTCCAAGCGTGTAAGCTCCCGGGGATCCATCGGCAGAGGCGGTTCCGCGAAGATCGTGATGACCAGCGACCCGGCGAACGACAGAACCGCCCGTCCGGCCCTCCTGCCCGTTCCCCTCATCGTGAACCCGGCCGCCGGGCGCGGCGCAGCCGGACGCCACGGCGAATCGATGTGCCGCCTGCTGGAGGCCGCGGGCCGTCCCGTCGCGCTGCGCTACAGCCGCGAGCCCGGGCACATGGAGGCGCTGCTGCGCGAGGCCGCCGCGGCCGGATCCGGTGAAGTCCTGGTGGCCGGCGGCGACGGCACGGTCCGGGAAGCCGTGAACGCCATCCTGGGCCAGCGTCTGGATCTCGCCCTCGGTGTGATCCCGGCCGGCACCGGCAACGATTTCGTCAAGTCCCTGGGCACGCCGCGGAGCTGGCGCAACGCCTGCACCGCGCTCGCGGTGGCGCTGGCGGAGCGCCGCCGGCGACGCATCGACGTGGGCCAGTGCAACGGCGAGTGGTTCGCCAACAGCGTGGGCATCGGGCTGGACGGCGTGGTGGTCCGCGCCGCCGAACGGGTGCGCTGGCTGCCGGGCCTGCTCGCCTACCCGGCCGCTCTGGCCCTCGTGCTGCGCAGCGGAGTGGCTGCGGCCGAGGTGCGCATCGAGGCGGACGGCCGCCGGCTGCAACTGCCGGCGTCGATGGTGATCGCCTGCAACGGCGCCTGGTTCGGCGGCCTGTTTCACATCGCCCCGCCGGCCAGCCTGGACGACGGCCTGCTGTCGGTGGTGGTCGCCGCACCGCTCAGCCGCCGCCGGGTGCTGACCCTGGTGCCGCAGGCGGTCCGCGGCACCCACATGAGCGCGCCGGAAGCCATGCTGTTCAGCGTGCGGGAACTCGCCGTCGAGACCTCCGTGCCGCTGCCCCTGGAGGCCGACGGCGAGGCCGCCGCCGCGCCGGTGACCCGGCTCGAGATCCGCTGCCTGCCCGCTGCGCTGTCGGTCGTTGCCTGACCGACAATCGCCCCAGCGCTCAGTCGAGCCCCGCCATGGCGAAGTACTTGATCTCGACGTACTCGTCGATGCCGTACTTCGAGCCCTCGCGGCCGATACCCGACTCCTTCACCCCCCCGAACGGCGCCACCGGCGTGGAGATCAGACCCGTGTTCAGGCCGACGATGCCATACTCCAGCGCCTCGCCGACCCGCCAGGCGCGGGCCAGATCGCGGGTGTAGAAGTAACTCGCCAACCCGAAGCGGGTGTCGTTGGCCATGGCAACGGCCTCGGCCTCGTCACGGAACGGGAACAGCGGCGACAGCGGGCCGAAGGTCTCCTCGCCGGCCACCAGCATCTCCGGCGTGGCGCCCTTGACCACCGTCGGCTGAAAGAACCGCCCGCCGAGCGCATGCCGTTTGCCGCCGGTGATCAGCTCCGCGCCGCCGCCGAGCGCATCGGCGATGTGCTCCTCCACCTTTTCCACGGCGCTCTCGTCGATCAGAGGTCCCTGATCGGTATCCCCCTGCAGCCCGTCGCCCACCACCAGATCGTCGACGGCGGCGGCCAGCTTGTCGGCGAAGGCATCCATGACCGATTCCTGGACGAGAAACCGGTTCGTGCACACGCAGGTCTGGCCGGTGTTGCGGTATTTCGAGGCTATCGCGCCCTCGACGGCCGCATCGAGATCGGCGTCGTCGAAGACGATGAACGGCGCATTGCCGCCGAGTTCCAGCGACAATTTCTTCATGGTGCCGGCGCACTGCTCCATGAGCAGCTTGCCGATCTCCGTGGAACCGGTGAAGGAGAGCTTGCGCACCGTGGCGTTACCCGTCATCTCGCCGCCGATGGCAGACGCCGAGCCGGTGACTACGCTGAACACCCCGGCCGGGATGCCGGCCTCTTCCGCCAGCACGGCCAGCGCCAGTGCCGAGTACGGCGTCTGCGAGGCGGGCTTGCAGACGAAGGTGCAGCCCGCCGCGAGCGCCGGTCCCGCCTTGCGGGTGATCATCGCGGCGGGGAAATTCCACGGCGTGATCGCCGCGACCACCCCCACCGGCTGTTTCAGCACCAGCAGGCGCCGGCCCGCCTCGGGTGACGGGATGATGTCGCCGTACACCCGCTTGCCTTCCTCCGCGAACCACTCGATGAAGCCCGCGGCATAGGCGATCTCGCCGCGGGACTCCTTCAGCGGCTTGCCCTGCTCCGCCGTCATGATCACGGCCAGGTCTTCCTGATGCTCCATCATCAGGTCGTGCCAGCGCCGCAGCACGGTGGCCCGCTCGGCGGCCGGCCGCGCGCTCCACTCGGCCATGGCCTCGCCGGCGGCGGTGATAGCCCGGCGGGTCTCGTCCGCGCCCAGGGACGGCACGGCGCCGAGATTCTCGCCCGTGGCAGGATTCTCGACGGCGATGGTGCCGTCGTCGTCCGCGTCGACCCACTCGCCGGCGACATAGCAGCGGTTTCGCAACAGGTCGGGATTGTCCAGTTTCATGGAATGACTCCTATTCGTGGGTGGTTTCGCCCCGGGTGGTGCCCTGATCCAGCGCGATGTCGTAACGCCGGATCTTCTCCACCAGGGTCGTGCGTCCCATCCCCAGCATCCTGGCCGCCTGCGCGACGACGCCGTCGCAGGAGCGCAGCGCGTCGCGGATCAGGCTGCTCTCGATGTCCCCCATGTGCTCCTTCAGGCTCTTGCCGTCCGGCGGCAGGTCGTCGGCGACCGGCGCCATGGCGGCATCCGCGGCCTCGCGCCGCAGCGGCGCCGGCAGGTCGCCGATCATGATGCAGCCGTGAGGCCGCACGACTGCCAGCCGCTCCACCAGGTTGGCCAGCTCCCGCACGTTGCCGGGCCAGTGGTACTCCTGCAGCGCCCGCACCGTCTCCGGGGCGAAATCCACCCGGACGCCGAGCCGCGCGTCCACCCTGCGCACCATCTCCTCGAGCAGCAGCGGGATGTCGCCCGCGCGCTCGCGCAGTGGCGGCAGCTCGATCGGGAACACGTTCAGGCGATAGTACAGGTCTTCGCGGAACGTGCCGTCCTCGATCGCCTCGGGCAGGTCCCGGTGGGTGGCGGCGATGACCCGGACGTCCACCGGAATGCTCTCCAGTCCGCCGATGCGGTCGATCACGCGTTCCTGCAGGACGCGCAGCAGCTTTACCTGCATCTCCGGCGGCATGTCGCCGATTTCGTCCAGGAAGATGGTACCGCCGGCCGCCTGCTCGAAGCGCCCCGTCCGCCGCGCCACGGCGCCGGTGAACGCGCCGCGCTCGTGGCCGAACAGCTCGCTCTCCAGCAACTGGCCCGGAATGGCGCCGCAGTTGACGGCGACGAACGCCCCCTGCCGCGCGCTGAGTTCGTGGATGTAGCGGGCGACGACCTCCTTGCCGGTGCCCGACTCGCCGAGTATCAGCACCGAGGCGCCGCTGGCGGCGACCCGCTCGGCCAGTCCCCGGGCCTCGCACATGGCCAGGCTCTCGCCCAACGGCCGGGACTGCACCTGGTCGGCAGCGTGTTCCGCGCGGCGGCGACTGTAGCCCGCCCAGATCTCCTCCAGTAATGCGGCCAGCTGACTGAAGTCCACGGGCAGATCCAGACCGAAGAGGCGCGCGCCCCGGCATTCCGCCTCGAGCGCAGCCAGATCGGCGCGCCCCGCGACCACCAGCGGCAGCGCGGCATCCGCCCTGGCGAACTCCGCGGCCAGGTGGGCGACGGCCGCGCGCCCCAGCGAAGGGTGGAGGAAGACGGCGGCCAGCCGCCGCCCCGCAGCGCACTCACGCCAGCGTTCCGGCGGCGCCAGTGCCGTGGCCGGCGCGTCCAGAAATTCGACGCTGTCGCGAAGTGTCTCGCCTGCCTCGGCATCCTCGGCAATGACCAGGATGAGCCGTTCTGCGCTCACCGGGCCGCCTCCGCGGCCGGCCGTCCCGAAATCACCAACCCCGACGCCGCTGGTCTGATCACACCTGTCAATTCAGTGCCTTGCGCCCCGAGCGGGCGTCTGCCGCAACCGCCGACGATTGTGCGGCGCACAGCAGGCGATTGCAACTCGGAACCCGAATAATTCGAGCCGGTTCATGCCCTTGCGTCACCGCACCCCGGCTCCGGCCGCCACTGTCCGGGATCGCCCCCGCGGGCTAAAGATTCCCCGTGCGCCGCCGATACAAAGGGTAGCCACAGGAGCGTGGCGGCGCTTGCGTGCGGACGCGCGGATCGGCGCCGCCAACGGCATCCCGCACAAGAACGGAGGACGACGCGTTGGATCTCGCAACACTGATAGGCTTGCTCGGCGCCCTCGGGGTGGTCATCACGTCCATCTTCCTGGGCGGCGCGCCGGGCGTCTTCCTCAACACCCCGTCGCTGCTGATCGTGCTCGTCGGCACGTTCCTCGTGACGATGATGAAGTTCAGCCTGAAACAGTTCTTCAGTGCCACCGGCATCGCGGTGAAGGCATTCACCCAGCGCGTGCCGAACCCCGAAGCCATCATCGAGAAGTCCGTCGAGCTGGCGAAGACCGCGCGTCAGGGCGGCATCCTCGCGCTGGAAGACGCCGAGGTGCCCGACGACTTCATGAAAATGGGCGTGGGCCTCCTGATCGACGGCCACCCCTCCGAAGTCGTCCGCTCCATGCTGAACAAGGACCTGAACCAGACGCTGCAGCGCCACAGCGACGGCCAGGGCATCTTCAAGGCCATCGGCGACGTCGGCCCCGCCATGGGCATGATCGGCACGCTGATCGGCCTGGTGCAGATGCTCTCGGTCATGGACGACCCGAAACAGATCGGCCCGGCCATGGCCGTGGCCCTGCTCACGACGCTGTACGGCGCGATCCTAGCCAACGTGATCGCGATACCGGTGGCCGACAAACTCGCCCTGCGCAGCAAGGAAGAGCAGCGCCACAAATCGCTGGTCATCGATGCGCTGATCGGCATCCAGGAGGGGCAGAACCCGCGCATCATCGAGAGCATGCTGGAAGCCTATCTGCCCCGTTCGCGCCGCAGCGTCGACGAAGAACTGGCCTGAGGTTAGCCGCGCATGGACGAGGAAGCGACCCCGGGAGTCAGGGAAGAGGAAAAGAAAGGCGTACCCGCCTGGGTCATGACCTTCGCCGACCTCATGACGCTGCTCATGTGCTTCTTCGTGCTCATGCTGGCGTTCTCCGAGATGGACGTGCAGAAGTTCAAGGTGCTGTCCGGGTCGGTGCGCGAGGCCTTCGGCGTGCAGGCGCAGGTGGAGGTGAAGACCATACCGAAGGGCACCAGCATCATTGCGCGGGAATTCAGTCCGGGGCGGCCGCAGCCCACGCCGATGAACGAGATCCGCCAGCACACCATCGATTCCGCCAGGAACACCCTGGACGTGGGCGTGGACGAGCCCGGCGTGGGCGACGAGGAAGCCGACAACGCGAAAGAGGATGCGGAGAAGCTCCGCCAGGCGCTGGCGGAGGAGATCGAGCAGGGCAGCGTGGACGTCGAGCTGGACGGGCGGCGCATCATCATCCGCATCCTGGAGAAGGCCACCTTCCCCTCGGGAGACGCCAGCATACAGCCCGGCTTCCTGCCGGTGCTGGAGAAGATCCGCGGCCTCATCGGCGAGATGCCGGGCGAGCTCAAGATCTCCGGCCACACCGACGACGTGCCCATCTACAACGAGCGCTACCGCTCGAACTGGGAGCTGTCCACGGCCCGGGCGGTCTCCGTCGCCCACACCCTGCTGACGGGCGGCGATATCGCAGAGAATCGCATCGTGGTGACCGGCCACGCCGACACCCGGCCGCTGTATCCGAATGACAGCGCCGAACACCGCGCCATCAACCGGCGCGTGGACATCAGCATCATACGCAACCCGTCCGGCGGCAGTGAGGACCGGCAGCTGCGCATCGCCGAGGCCCGCAAACCGGACGCGGACGCAGGGGGAGAGACCGGGACGAGCGCCGACGCCGACGAGGCCGCGGCCGATGCGCCCGGGGGAGGCGAAGACGATGAGTGAAATGCAGCACGACACCGAGACCAGCGATACCAACCGCCGCCGCGTGTTCCGCCTGAAGGAACTCGTCCGGATCGACTACTCGACGGTGGACGAGAACGAATGGATACAGCGGCTGGAGAAGAACCTCGGCAGCACGTCCCGAACGTCCGGGCTGGACGCCAAGCTGATGGAGGTGGAGGCTTCGCTCAAGCCCGCCGTCCTGAAACTGCGTCAGAAGGCACCGGTCAGCGCCGAGTGCGTGGAATTACTGAACGAGAAGATCCAGCTCGTGGCCGACAAGGTGATGGAACTCGAGCAGCAGCGTAACCCCATCTACAAGCGGCCCACGCAACTCTGCGACCTCAGCTCCTCCGGCATGGCCTTCGCGGCACCCCACGGCATGAGCGAGGGCGCGCGGCTGATGCTGAAGTTCCTGCTGGTCTCCGACTCGCACTACGTGGAGACGCTGGCCAAGGTGGTCCGCTGCCAGTCGCCCGAAGAGTCCGATCTGGAGGACGAGGGCTACAAGATCGCGGTGGAGTTCGTCGGCATGCGCGAGGCGGAAAGCGAGATGCTCATCCGCCACATGCTCAGCCGCCAGGCCGAGGACATCCGCACGGCCCGGCTGCGGGCGCTGGAGGAATAGCCGGCCCGCCGCGCGTGCGGCCGCTCAGCCGGCCAGCGCGGCGGTCAGGGACTCGAGCTTGTCCTCGAAACGCTGGTAGACCGGCGGATAACGGGGACCGTCGACGCCGAGCTTGTGCACGACCGGCTGGAATTCTTCCTCCACTTCGGCCTCTGCGTCCCGCAGCGAGAGATAGCAGGACGCCACGATCACGTCGTGCAGCGTCGGCTTGCTGCTGCGCCGCTGGGTCTGATCGCCGGCCACCGTGTCGACGATGTCCTCGGGGAACTCCCAGTTCTCCAGGATCGACTTGCCCACCTGGGGGTTCCACTCCTCGAGCACCTGCCGACGCGAATCCTCGTCCGCCAGGAGAGTCGGGAACTCCTTCGCCTTGGTGAGGATGTAGAGCTTGCCGATCTCGTTCAGCAGGCCCGCCAGGAACGCGCCGTCGGCGTCCAGCTCGGCATGCTGGTCCGCCAGCACCTCGGCCATGGCCGCCTTGCGCAGGCTGACCTTCCACAGCATCTTCAGCTGACTGCGGATGGCCGCCTGCTGCTCCGCTTGGAACAGCTGCTCCACGGCCATGGCGATCGCGGTGTTGCGCACCATGTTGAAACCGAGCCGGCTGATGGCGGCGCGCAGGTTGGTGATCTTCACGCCCGCCGGGTTGTAGAAGGCGGAATTGGCCATCGCCAGGATGCGCGACATCAGCACGGGCTCCAGGCTCACCACGTCGGCGACGCGCTCGGCGGTGCAGTCACCGTCCTCCAGCGCCTCGCGGATCTTGATTACCACGTCCGGGAACGACGGCAGCTTGATCTCCTTGCGGGTCAGCTCGTCCGCCAGCATCTGGACGAAGCGGAAATATTCGGCACTCGACATCTCTTCTTACTCCAGTCAGGACACCCGGTGGACGGCCGCAGCCTCGCCCCGGTGTCGGTTACCATGCAGCCGCACGAACAGGTCGGCCTCACCGCGGGTGAGTCCGCAGCGGCTCACCAGATCGTCCGGCGCCGCTCCGCCGCCCACCAGCCGCAGGGCCTCGCCGTAGCGCTGGCCGCCGGCTCCGCCCGCCCCTGCGGGTGCAGGGGCCTGCGCGGCAGCCGCGGACAGTCTCTCCAGTTGCCTCTCCAATTGCCTCTCCAATTGCTCCAGACGCCTTCCGTTCTCGTCGAGACGCTTCAGCACCGCCTGGCCCAGGACATCGTCGGCCTGCCCCTCCGGTTCCAGCGGCAGCGGCTCGCGGCGGGGCTCGCCCCGCAGGATCGCCGCCACGGCGAACAGAATCAGGGCATTGGAGAATGCCAGCACATAGATCACATTGATTTCGCTAATGAAGTCCATCACGCATACTCATCGATAATTGAACCGTTATCCTTGTTCGAATTCTCATTTTTTTCCTCGCGCTCAGATTCTGCGTCGTCGTCCCTGCGCGGGCGTTTCGGCGTATCCGGATTCACCGGCTTGAGCGGCCGGGACGGCGCGATGGGATACACGTCGCTTATCCTGCCGCCGCCGCTGCCTATCGCCATCGCTACGACCACGGCTACGCCCTCTCGTCCTGCAGCCGTGCACGCAGCCGCAGCAGCGCCTGGCTGTGGATCTGGCTGACCCGCGACTCGGTGACGTCGAGTACCGTGCCGATCTCCCTCAGATTCAGCTCCTGGTGGTAGTACAGGGACAGCACCAGCTGCTCGCGCTCGGGCAGACCACGTATGGCTTCGGCCAGCCGGCCGCGCATCTCGGTGGCCTGGGCCCGTTCCTCGGGGCCGGGCTGGCCCTCCGCCGGAACCTCCAGCGGCTCCTGCAGGGTCGTGAAGGGCTGCTCCAGGCTGAACAGGCGGCAGCTCGCCGCATCGCGCAGCACCTCGTGGTAGTCGTCCAGCGAGATGCCGAGCTCCCGGGCCACCTCGGCATCTTCGGCCGCCGCGCCGGTGGCCGCTTCCACCCGCTGGATGGCCTCCACGATCTGCCGATGGCGCTGATGCACCGAGCGCGGCGTCCAGTCGGACTTGCGCACCTCGTCCAGCATCGCGCCGCGGATGCGGATGCCGGCGTAGGTATCGAAACTGGCGCCCCGGGACGCATCGAAATTGCCCGCCGCCTCGATCAGGCCCATGAGTCCGGCCTGCATGAGATCGTCCAGCTCCACCGAGGCCGGCAACCGGGCCACGAGGTGATGCGCGATACGCTTGACCAGCACCAGGTGCTGCTCCACGAAATCGTCGGTCACGACGCGCCGATCGTCTGCGAGCTGGCTGTAGGTCATCCGGCGAGACTCCCCGCTGCCGTCAGGTCCCGGCCCAACAGGGACTCGAAGAAGAACGCGAGCCCGCCCGGCGCCTGCGCCGCCGCGGGCCAGCGGTCCACGGCATCCGCGATGCGGCGGAAGGCGAGTGCCGCCCGGCTGGCCGGATAGGCTTCCACCACGGCCACCTGCTGCTGCACGGCGCGGCGCAGCGTGTCGTCCGCCGGCACGTTGCCGAGGTGCTGCAGCACGACGTCCAGATAGCGGTCCGCCACCCGTTCGATCTTCCGGAACAGCAGCCGCCCATTGGCATCGGAGCGGGTCATGTTGGTCAGCACCTGGAAGCGGCCCACGCCGTAGTCGCGGCTCAGCACCTTGATCATGGCGTAGGCGTCGGTGATGGAAGCCGGCTCGTCGCAGACCACGACCACCGCATGCTGGGCCGCCTGGGTGAATCGGAGCACGTTGTCGGACAGTCCGGCCGCCGTGTCGATCACCAGCACCTCCGGCGGACAGGCGAGGTCGCCGAACGCACGGATGATCTCGCCCTGGGCCGCCGGCGCGAGATCCGTCATGGCCTTGTCGCCGGAGGCGGCCGGCACGATCGACAGGCCGCGGGGGCCGCGCACGATGGTGCTCTCCAGGTCGGTCTCGCCCGAGATCACGTGCTGCAGGTTGTAGCGCGGCTGCAGGCCGAACAGCACGTCCACGTTGGCGAGGCCCAGATCGGCGTCCAGCAGCATGACGTTGCGCTGGAAGGAGGCCAGCGCAACGGCCAGGTTGGCCGAGACGTTGGTCTTGCCGACGCCGCCCTTGCCGCTGGTGACCGCGATCACCTTCACCGGCGCGCCGGCGAGCGCCCGTTTCATGTCCCGCGCCTGGGTGTGTTCAAGAGAGCGCATCGGTACCGCCTCCGAACCGCTGGGCCATGACCTCTTCCGAGACCTCCGCTTCGCTGCGGCGCATGCACTCGACGGCCTGGGTGGCGATCCACAGCCGCTTGGCGTCCGCAAGGTAGAAGTCCTGGGGCACCGACTGACCGTCTGCGATGTAGACCAGCGGCAGGCGGTGGCGGATGAGCACCCCCAGTGCGCAGCCGAGCTGGGCGGCCTCGTCGATCTTGGTCAGCGCGCAGCCGGCGAGCGGCAGCTGGCCGAAGCGCCGCACGGCCTCGTCCAGGGAGGCTTCCTGGGCCGTGGCGGACAAGGTCAGGAATACCTCGATCGGCGTTCCCTCGATCTTCAGTGCCGCGAGCTGATCGGCCAGGCGCACGTCGCGCTGATTCATGCCGGTGGTATCGATCAGCACCAGATCCATGGAACCCAGACGCTGCAGCAGCGCAGCGAGTGCCTCGCCGTCTTCGGCCACGTACATGCGGGCACCCAGGATGCGCGCGTAGGTGGCGAGCTGTTCCTCGGCACCGATGCGGTAGCAGTCCGTGGTGACCAGCGCGATGCCCTCGGCGCCGTGACGCATGGCGTAGCGGGCCGCGAGCTTGGCGATGGTGGTGGTCTTGCCCACCCCGGTCGGGCCGACGAAGGCGGCGATGCCGCCGCTCTCGAGAAGCCGGTCCTCCGTCATCGGCAGCGTCTCCGCCAGAATCCGCAGCGGCAGCTGCCAGGCGTGTTCGCCCGCATCCCCGTCCTCCAGCTGCTCGGCGATGGGTGCGGCCACGTCCGGCGCCACGCCGATACGGCTCAGGTTCCTCAGCACCTGGGCGCGTCCGGGCCGCCGGCGCGAGTAGTCGTTCCAGGCGAGGCTGGAGAGCTGGGACTCCAGCAGCTCGCGCAGCCCGCGGATGTCCGAGTGGACGGCGTCGAGGGCCGGGCTCCCCTCGGCGACGGCCGGAGTCTCCGCTGCCGGATGCTCGGCCAGGTCGGCGAGCGCGCGGTGCACGAGCGGCCCGGCGGGCGTCTCGTCCTCCCGGAAGGGCTTCATGTCCTCCCCGGCACGGGCCCCGGGCGCCTGCGCCGCGGCGTCCTGGGCCGACGGCGCGGCCGCGGTGGCGGCGCTGCCGGCTTCTGCGCGAAGGCTGCCGAGCGCTTCGCGTATCAGTGCCTCGTCGTAGTCCAGCGCGGCGATGATCTCCACGCCGTCGGCCACGCGGCTGTTCGAGAGGATCACCGCATCGGGGCCCTGCTCCTCCCGCACCCGGCGGAGCGCCTGGCGCATGTCCGGTGCTACGAATCGCTTGATCTTCATAGTGGGTTCCTCAGCTCAGGCGGTCGGTCAGTTGCCGACGGCGCCGACCATCCTTATCTGTTTGTCTTCGGGGATCTCGTTGTAGGCGAGCACGTGCAGGTTGCGGATGCCGCGCATGAGCTTCGCGAGCCACGGCCGGATGCCCGGCGCCACCAGCAGCACCGCCGGCTCACCGGCCGCCTCCTGGCGTTCCGCGTTCTCGGACAGCACCCGGTGGATCCGCTCCACGAGGCCGGGCTCCAGGCCGGCGGTGGCGCCGTTGCGGGTGGACTCGGTGAGCAGCTGCTCGAGTTCCGGCTCCAGGGTGAGCACCGGCAGCTCCTCGCGCATGCCGGCGACGCCCTGCACGATGGAGCGGCCCAGCGCGACGCGCGCCGCCGCCACCAGCTGCTCCGGCTCCTGGGTCTTGGGACCCTGCTCCGTGAGGGTCTCGGCGATGCGGCGGATATTGCGCACCGGGATGTTCTCGGCGAGCAGCATCTGCAGCACCCTGACCACGGTGGCCATGGGCAGCGTCTTCGGCGTCAGTTCTTCCACCAGCTTCGGCGCGGTCTCGCCCAGCTTGTCCAGCAGCTGCTGGGCTTCCTCGTGGCCCAGCAGCTCGGCGGCATGGGTGGACAGGATCTGGCTGATGTGGGTGGCCACGACGGTGCTCGCATCCACCACGGTGTAACCGAGCATCTGCGCCTCCTCGTTCTGGGACGGGTCGATCCACACCGCCTGCATCCCGAACGCCGGGTCCTTCGTGGCGATGCCCTGCAGCTCGCCGAAGACCTGGCCAGGGTTGATCGCCAGTTCCTTGTCCATGTGCACCTCGCCCTCGCCCACGGGCACGCCCATGAGCGAGATGCGGTAGCCCACCGGCGCCAGATCCAGGTTGTCCCGGATGTGCACGGCCGGGATCAGGAAGCCGAGTTCCTCCGTGAGCTTCTTGCGCACGCCCTTGATGCGGGAGACCAGCGGGCCGCCCCGGTTCCGGTCCACCAGCGGGATCAGTCGGTAGCCCACTTCCAGGCCGACGGTATCCACGGGCGAGACGTCGTCCCAGCTGAGTTCCTTCGGCTGGCTCGGCTGCTCCGGCTCGGCCGATTCCTCGGCGGGCTCGGCAGCCTCCGGCGAACGCCGGGCGGAGCGCCAGGCACCGTAGCCGGCGCCGGCCGCCAGCGTCAGGAAGGCGAAGTTCGGCATGCCGGGAATGAGGCCGAGGGTGAGCATCACCCCCGCCGTCACACCCAGCACGCGGGGGTCGCCGAAAATCTGGGACAGCATCTGCCGCGCCATGTCCTGGGGCTTGGAGACGCGGGTGATGATCACGGCCACGGCGGTGGAGAGCAGCAGCGAGGGAATCTGCGCCACCAGGCCGTCGCCGATGGTGAGCAGCGTGTAGTTCTGCATGGCCGCGGACAGGCCCATGTCGTGGCGCACCGTGCCGATCACCAGGCCGCCGATGATGTTGATGAACAGGATCAGGATGCCGGCGATGGCGTCGCCGCGGACGAATTTGCTCGAGCCGTCCATCGCGCCGTAGAAGTCGGCCTCCTCGCGGACCTCCTGGCGGCGCTGGCGGGCCTCGTTCTGGTCGATCAGGCCGGCGTTCATGTCCGCGTCGATGGCCATCTGCTTGCCGGGCATGGAGTCCAGGGTGAAGCGGGCGGTCACCTCGGAGACGCGCCCGGCGCCCTTGGTGACGACCACGAAGTTGATGATCACCAGGATCGAGAAGACGACCAGGCCGACGGCGTAGTCGCCGCCGATGACGAAGTTGCCGAAGGCCTCGATGACCCGTCCTGCGGCGCCCGTGCCGGTATGGCCCTCCAGAAGCACCACCCGGGTGGAGGCGATGTTCAGCGCGAGCCGGAGCAGGGTCACGATCAGCAGCACCGTCGGGAACACGGCGAATTCCAGCGGACGCTGCACGTAGACCACCGTCAGCAGGATCGCCAGCGACAGCGCGATATTGAAGGTGAACAGCGTATCCAGCGCGAACGGATGCATGGGCACGATCATCATGCCGAGCATCGTCAGCATGAGGAGCGGCACGCCCAGCCCGCGGCCGAAGCGGGCGAATCCGTTCACTGCAGCGACACTTGCCACGTTCTACTCTCCTGTCACGAGCGCCGTACGGGCCCGGTGAAAAGACTCTCGTCCACGTCCGGCTCCGGCGCTTCGGGCGCCTCGGCGGCGGGACCGTCGAAATCCCTGAGCTGGAAGATGTAGGCCAGCACCTGGGCGACGGCCGTATACAGCGCCGCGGGGATCTCCTGTCCGATGCGGGTGCTCGCGTACAGCGCGCGGGCCAGCGGCGGCGCCGAGAACAGCGGCACGTCGTGCTGCTCGCCGAGTGCGCGGATGCGCGCCGCGATCAGGTCCCGGCCCTTGGCGACCACCCGGGGCGCCGACATGCGCCCGGAATCCCAGGCCAGCGCCACGGCGTAATGAGTGGGGTTGGTGATGATCACGGCCGCCTCCGGCACCGCCTCCATCATGCGGCGCGTCGCCACCTCCTGCTGCAGCTGGCGGATGCGCTGGCGCACCTCCGGCCGGCCCTCGGTGTCTTTCTGCTCGTCGCGCACTTCCTGGCGCGTCATGCGCAGCTTCTTGGCGTGATCCCAGAGCTGGAACGGCACGTCGACCGCCGCGATAACCAGCAGCGACGCGCTCAGGATGATCAGCGACTGCACCAGCAGTTCGGCGGCACCGCCGAGCGCGGCACCCGGGGTCTGGGTGCCCAGACCCAGCAGCCGGTCGGCGCTCAGCCAGAGCCAGATCACGGCCGCCGTCGCGACCACGGCGAACTTGGCCACGGCCTTCAGCAGTTCGTTCAGGCTCTTCATGCTGAAGATGCGTTGCACGCCCTTGATGACGCTCAGGCGCTCGCCCTTGAAGGCGATGGCCTCAACGCTGAAGGCCCAGCCGCCCAGTGCCACCGAGCTCAGCAGCGCGGCGGCGACCACCACCATGAAGAACGGCGCCAGCGCGCCGACGGCCGCCACGCCGGCCTCGGCCAGCGCCTGCGGCCCGTAGGCCGCATCCATGATCTTGGCCCGCTCGGTGACCAGCGCGCCCGTGAAGCCGTCGACGATGCCGCCGCCGATCGGCCCGGCCAGCACCGCCAGCGCGGCGGAGCCGCACAGCATCACGCCGGTGGTGGTGAGTTCCTTCGAACGGGCGACATCACCTTTCTTGCGCGCGTCCTCGCGGCGCTTCGGTGTCGCTTGTTCCGTTTTCTCCTGGAACTGTTCCTGCTGTCCGCTCATGGCCTCAGTTCGCTCCCACCAATGCGCGCGTCATCTCCAGCGATTGCGCCAACAGCCGCGTGAAGCCCGAGGTCAGGCTGTCCATGGACAGCAGCAGCACGAAGAAGCCGAGCAGCATCGACACCGGAAAACCCACGGCGAAAAGGTTCAGCGTTGGCGCGGCCCGGCTCATCACGCCGAAGGCCAGGTTCACCACCAGCAGAGCCGTGATGCCCGGCAGCGCCACCGTCAGCGCACCCACGAACAGGTACGCCGTCCATTCGAGCAGGCCGCCGAGCCCGTCCCGCGTGAGCCCGCCGCTGCCCACGGGCAGGCTGTGGAAGCTGTCTGCGAGCACCTGGATCATCACCAGGTGCCCGTCCAGCGCCAGGAAGACCAGCGTGGTCAGCATCAGGAAGAACTGGGACAGCACCGGCACGTTCACGCCGCGCTGCTGGTCCACCAGCACTGCGAAACCGAGGCCCATGCTCATGGCGATGTTCTGGGCGCCCAGCACCACGGCGTCGAATATCAGCTGCACGCAGAAGCCCATGGCGACGCCGATCGCAATCTCGTGAAAGACCGTGATCACGATGGCCGGCTCCAGCAGGCGCTCCGTGGGCGGCAGCGGCACCACCGGCGCGATCACCGCCGACAACGCCAGCGCCAGCAGGATGCGCACCCGCTTCGGCACCAGCCCGCCGCCCAGCGAGGGCATCGCCATCAGCATGGCGGAGATGCGGATCAGCGGCCAGAGATAGGGCAGCAGCGTGTCCGTGACGACCGGTATGAGCGTATTCACCTTGCTTCCCGTGCATGGCTCACCCGATGATCCCGGGGATGTCGGTGATCAGGCGGCGCGTGAAGTCGATGATGACGCTGAGCATCCAGGGACCGGCCACCGACAGCGCGACGACCAGCATCAGCAGTTTCGGGATGAACGACAGGGTCATCTCGTTGATCTGGGTGGCGGCCTGGATCATGCCCACCAGCAGACCCACGGCCAGCGCCGAGAGCAGCAGCGGCGAGGCGAGCAGTATCGTCACCCAGAGGGCCTGCTGTCCGATGGTGGTGACTGTCTCGGGGGTCATGGGCGCATCCTCAGACGTAGAAACTCGAGGCCAGCGTGCCGAGCACCATGGCCCAGCCGTCCACCAGCACGAACAGCATGATCTTGAACGGCAGCGAGATGAGCATGGGCGAGAGCATCATCATGCCCATCGACATCAGCACGCTGGAGACCACCAGGTCGATGATCAGGAACGGTATGAACACCAGGAAGCCGATCTGGAAGGCCGTCTTCAGCTCGCTGACGATGAAGCTCGGCACGAGCACCGAGGTGGGTACGTCGGCCGCCGAGGCGAAATCGGTCCGTCCGGCGATGCCGGCGAACAGCGCGATGTCGTCCTCGCGGGTCTGGTGCAGCATGAACTCGCGCAGCGGCTCCATGCCGGCGCTCAGCGCCACCTCCGCGCTCACCTCGCCGTCGATGTACGGCTTCGCGGCTTCGTCGTAGATGCGGTCGAGCACCGGCGTCATCACGAAGAACGTCATGAACAGGGCGATGCCGATCAGCACCTGGTTTGGCGGCGTCTGCGCAGTGCCCAGTGCCTGGCGCAGGATCGAGAGCACGATGATCATCCGCACGAAGGCACTCATGGACAGCAGCCCCGCCGGCAGCAGGGTGAGCAGCGTCATCAGCACCAGTATCTGGATGCTGAGGCTGTAGCTCTCGCCGGCGCCTGCGGTCGAGCCGTTCACCGAGTCGTTCATCGAGTCCGCCGCCGCGGCGATGACGTCGGCCGCCGTCGCCTCGTTCGCGAAACCGGTGACCGGGGCGGCGACCAGCACGGCGAACGCCATAGCCATAGCCATCGCCATCGCGAGTGCCAGCGCCGCCCGATGTATCGACACTGCCATGGAGCGGCGCTTCATGACCCCTCCCTCGTTGTGCTCGCCACCGCGGCGCGCAGACGCGCGGTGAAGCTGCGCTCGTCGTCGCCGGACGCCGGAGCGAGCGGCACGACCGGCTTCTCGGGCACCAGCAGCGTGTTCATGCCGCCGGGCGAGATGCCCACCACCACCTGCTGCTCGCCCACCTGCAGCAGCACCACCTTCTCCTTGGCGCCGAGCGGCTGGGCCGCCAGCACCCGGAAGTGGCCGTTGCGCGCGGCGCGCAGCCCCTGGGAGCGGCTGTAGATCCAGCCGAACAGCAGGATGGCGCCGATCACCAGCAGCAGATTCATGCTCATGCTGAGCAGTTCCGTCCCCGACAGCGGCGAGGGCATCGGCGCCGGCTTGCCATCGCCGGCCGCCAGCACCGGGACCGCGACGAGCCACAGCACCGCGGCTGCGACGATCGTCCGGACCGGGCGTGCCTGGACCTGCGGTATGACGGGGCGGATCTCCATGCGTTCGACTCCCTGCCGGCTCAATTCAGCTTGCGGATGCGTTCGCTGGGGCTGACGACGTCCGTCAGGCGCACGCCGAACTTGTCGTTCACCACCACGATCTCGCCGTGCGCCACGAGGGTGCCGTTCACCAGCACGTCCATGGGCTCGCCGGCGGGCCGGTCGAGTTCGATGATCGAGCCTTCCACCAGGCGCATCAGGTCGCGGATGCTGATCCTGGTGTTGCCCACCCGCAGCGACACGGTGACGGGCACGTCCAGGACCAGGTCCAGCTTGATATCCGCGCTGTCGGCCGGCAGGCTCGACGCCCCTTTCTCGAAGCGGTCCGGCGAGTACTGCTCGCCGGTCTCGGCCGCGGGCGGTGCTGCCTGGTCTTCCGCCGCCTCGGCGCCGGTGTTTTCCGTGTTCTCACTCATGATGCTTCCTCTTGCTCTCAGTCCTTGCGGGCGGCGACCCAGACGCCGGTCCGCACTGCATTGCGTCCCCGCGACAGGCCGAACTCGCCCTGGAGTACGGGCGTGTCGCCGACGCTGAGCGTCACCGTCTTCGGGGAGTTGATGGGGATGATGTCGCCGGGGGCGAGACGGGCCACGTCGCCCAGCGAGAGTTCGTTGTCGCCGATGCCGGTCGTCAGCTCCACGACGGAGGCGAGCACGTGCTCCTTCCACATCCCGGACCAGACCTCGTCCTGGGCGTCGCCGCCGGAGCGCTCGGCGCCGTCGAGGCTGTCGAAGACGGGCAGGATGGTCTCGAGCGGCAGGATGAGCTGGATACGGCCGCTGGACTCGCCCGGCTCCACGCCGAACTCGCACTTCACCACCGGATCGTTCGGCGCCGCGACCTGCAGCTGCTGCAGATCCGATTCGGTCTGCACGATCTCGGGTTCGAGTTCGAGCACCGGCCGCCACACCTCCTTCATGTTCTCGAGGAAGCGGCTCATGACGATCTCGCTGATGCGCACTTCGCCCGGCGTGTAGGTCTCGCGGTCGCTCCGGCACTCGTTGCCGTTGGCGCCGCCGAAGTAGCGGTCGACCAGCGCATTGATCAGCGGCGGGTCGAGGAACATCAGGGCCGGGCCGGTCAGCGGCTTCATGCCCAGCAGCATCAGCAGCGGCGGCGTCGGGAAGCCGTCGCAGACGGTCTCGAAGCGCAGCGTCTCGATGGTCCGCGTCACCACCCGGGTCTCCACCCGCAGCTGGCGCATCAGGGTGCGCTCCATGCGGCGGGCGAGCTGACGATTGAGATGATCCAGCCGGGGCAGGCTGCCGCGGCGGATCTGGTTGCGGGCGGGGATCTCGTAGTCGTAGACCTCCGCGTCCAGCGGGCCGGTGTCCGTCTGGACCTCGACCTTGCCGGACGACACCCCGTCCATGAGGGCGTCCATTTCGTCCTGGCTGAGTACCTTTTCGCTCATCGGCTTACTGCACCACCAGCGTCGTGAAGTAGACTTCCCGGACGCCGGGCTCGCCGATGCGCTCGCTGAGGATGCCCTGCACCTCGGACAGGACGTCGTCCAGCATCCGCTCCTTGCCGGAACGGGTGGTCGCCGTCTCGTAGTCGTAACCGCCGAGCAGCAGCAACAGGTTGTTGCGAATGACCGCGTCGTGCTCCTTGAACGCATCGACGATGCGCTGCTCGCGAGTCATGAACTCCAGGCTGACCTGCATGAAATGGCGCTGGCCGACTTCGCCGCCGAAGTTGACGGTGAGCGGGGGGTGCAGGCCGACGTAGAGGGCCGGACCCTCCTCCTGCGCGGCCTCGTTGGTCTCTTCGCCGGCTTCGGCGGCTTCCTCCGACGAGAACATGCCGGACATGAAACCGCCGACGGCGAGTCCCACCACCAGCAGCGCGACGGCGCCGCCGATAATCAACAGCTTCGACCCCTTGCCCTTGGGCGCGGCCTCCTGGCCGTCCGGGGTCTCGTTCTGTTCGTCTGCCATCGACATCACTCCTGTAGAAACCACAGGAGTGGATGCAAGGCGCGTGCCAACGGGACTCAGTCGATTAAGTTAATGTTTCTATTGATTTTAATTTCAGCCGCGTCGGATTTCCGTCGCCGGGAAATTGGCGCCGGCGTCAACGATCCAGCGACGGGCGTCAGACATAGGTATCGATCAGCCCGCGCCCGGCCGGGCCGGAACGCACCGGTGTCTCGGCCACCGCCTCGGCATCCGCGGCGCCGCTCACGGCGGACCCCGGCGCCGTCTCGCCGCCGGCGGCGGTGCCGGCCTCGTCACCGCCCCGGTGCGTGTCCGCGCCCTGGCCGGAGACATCGGCGCCGGCCAGCGCGAGGCCCGAACCGCTGAACATCTCCCGCAGTCTCGGCAACGCCTGCTCCAGGGCCTCCCGGGTCACCGCGTGCTGGGCGGTGAAAGTGATGTTCGCCCCGTCCTCGCCCACGCTGACGTCGACGGAGATCGGGCCGAGGTGGGCGGGATTGAGCCTGATCTGGGCCCGATCCAGCTTCTGACCGGCCATCCAGACCACCCGCTCGGCCACCTGGTCGGCGAATTCCGGCGTTCCCGGCGGCGACGGCAGCATGAACACCGGGCGGTCGGCCGCCGAGGTCTGGGATGCCGTCGTCAGGCCGAGGGTCGAGAGGAATCCGGCGCCGTCCGTGCGGGCCAGCGCCTCGGGCGCCGGGCGACCCCGGTCGCCGGATGAGCCGCCCCCGTCACGGGTCAGATCCGCCATGGTCTGACGGAGGCCGGCCATGGCCTCGATCCCGGGCGGAGCGGCCTGCAGCCCCGGCGCGGATGCCTGAACTGCCGACCCGTTCGCAACGGTCGCCGCCGGCAGCCCCGGCGGGCCCGCCGGCTGGCCGTTCAGGCCCGTCAGACCGGCGGATGGATTGCCGCCGCCGACCCCACCGTTGGCCGCGCTATCGCCTCCCGTTGCCGCCCCGGGCAATCCCGGCGGTGCCGGAACTCCTGCTGACCCGGGGGGAAGCGGCCCCGCAGAGCCGCCGGTCAGGGCACCGCCCCATTCCGGCATGCGGTAACCGGCGGGCAATGCGTTCAATGCATCGGCGGGCGCGGGCGCCAACGGGCCCTGCCAGGCATCCGCCGATCCCGGGGCGATCCGGCCACCGGACACGGAGACCGCGTCAGCGCTCGTGGCAGACCCGTCCAGCGGCGGTAGCAACAGAGCCAGCCCCCCGGATCGCGTTTCGAGCGGCGCGGCCGGAAATTCCAGTTCGAGGTCGGGGAGCAGGTCCGCCGGCAGCGGCGCGCCGCCGGACTCGGCGGCGCCGTCCACGCCCTCCGCAGCCCGCCCGGCGATCCCGTTGCCGGCAATCCGGCCCAGTCCGCTCGCCGCCGTCGAAGTGCCGTTCGCCTCGCCGCCGAGGCGGGCCGCGGCCTGCTCGAGCATCTGCCGGGTGGAGACCGCCGCCGGATCCCGGACGCTGGCGGGGAACGGATTCCCCGGCTTCCCGTCCCCGGCAGCCCCGGGCGGCAAGCCGTTGCCGTGCGGGCGGAAGCCGCTTGCCGTCGAGCCGGGAGCGGCGGAGTCTGCCGGTGCCGGAATCCGGAAGGGCGTGCCGGCCGACGGGTCGGCGGCCGCAGCGCGCAGTTTCACGGGGCCTGAGCCCGTCGCGAAGCCCTCACCGGGCCGCATGTTCAGCATGTTTTCGATCAAGGGACCGCTCCCGTCTCGTGTTATCCACCGGGACAGGAGCAAGAAGCGTGCCAGGCTCTAGTCTTCACCGAACACCTGTCGCGGCCGCGCTTCGGCATCGACGGCCCGCTGCTCGCGACGCTCCTCCTCCCGGAGTTCGTTGCGGCGGTAGCGGTCGATGATGCGATCCAGCGACTCGAGCCGCTGACGCTTCACCTGCCATTGCCGGCGCAGGTCGTCCCGGCGCCGGCGCCAGTCGGCGATGATGCCCTCCTGCATCACGATCGCCTGGTTCAGCCGGTCCAGGAACAGCCGGTAGTCCCGCCACCGGCTCGAACCCAAGGCTTCGCTCTCGCGGCTCTTCGCCGCGTATTCCTCGCGGTGCTGCCGCAGTTCCTGCAACCGGCCGATCTGCTCCTGGAGCGTCCGTTGGGCCCTGCCCAGGTCGCGGGAGAGGTCCTGCTCCTCGGCACTGGCCACGTCGTGCACGGGTTGCATGCGGGTGGAGCGCTTGTTCGCCATGTCAGTTTCCTCCGCCGGCGGCGGCGGCATCGCCACCATCGCCACCATCGCCACCATAGGCCGGCACCGGCTCCGTGCCGGTCTGCTCCGCCGGCAGCAGGTTGTCCAGCATTTTGAGGCTGGTCGCCATGTCCACGCGCTGCTCGAAGTCCTGGCGCAGGAACTCGATCATGGCCGGCCAGACGCCGATGGCCTCGTCGACGCGCCGGTCCGAGCCCCGCTGGTAGGCGCCCACCGCGATCAGGTCGCGGTTGTGCTGGTAGGTGGCGTAGATCTGGCGGAAACGGCTCACCTGGGCCAACTGGTCCTTCGGCGTTATCTGGTGCATCGCCCGGCTCACCGAGGCCTCGACGTCGATGGCCGGATACAGGCCGGATTCCGCGAGCTGACGGGACAGCACGATGTGGCCGTCCAGGATGGCGCGGGCGGCATCCGCGATGGGGTCGTTATGGTCGTCGCCTTCGGTCAGCACGGTGTAGAGCGCCGTAATCGAGCCCTCGCCGCTCGCGCCGTTGCCGGCGCGCTCCACCAGCTGGGGCAGCTTGGCGAAGACCGACGGCGGATAGCCCTTGGTGGCGGGCGGCTCGCCGATGGCCAGCGCGATCTCCCGCTGCGCCTGGGCGAAACGGGTCAGCGAGTCCATGAGCAGCAGCACCTGCAGCCCCTGGTCGCGGAAATATTCCGCGATGGCGGTGCAGAGCCAGGCGCCGTGCAGGCGCATGAGCGGCGTGTCGTCCGCCGGCGTCGCCACCACCACCGAACGGGCCAGGCCCTCCTCGCCCAGCGTGGAGTCCACGAACTCCTTCACCTCACGGCCCCGCTCGCCGATCATCCCGACCACCACCACGTCGGCGTTGGTGTAGCGGGTCATCATGCCGAGCAGCATGCTCTTGCCGACGCCGCTGCCGGCGAACAGGCCCATGCGCTGACCGCGTCCCACGGTCAGCAGCGCGTTGATGGAGCGCACGCCCACGTCGAGCGGCTCGGTGATCCGGCGGCGCTCCAGCGGATTCATGCGGGTGCCCGTCAGCGGCACCCGGTCGCTGGCCCGCGGCGCCGGCAGCCCGTCCAGGGGACGGCCGCGCCCGTCGAGCACACGCCCCAGCAGCTCGGTGCCGGCGGCCACTTCCCGCACGCCCGGCGACGGAATCACCCGCGCGTCGGGCGCGATGCCGTGGATGTGGCCGGTCGGCATCAGGTAGAGACTCTCGCCGGCGAATCCCACCACCTCCGTCTCCACCGTATGCCCGTCCAGCGAGACCACGTCGCAGCGGCCGCCTACCGCGGCCTGGCAGCCCTCCGCCTCCAGCGTGAGGCCCACCGTGCGCCGCAGCGTTCCCTCCACCACCATCGGCGGCGCGTTCTCGATGCGGCCCTGGTAGTGGCGCAGGCGCTCGGCCCAGCGGGCGGAGCGGTTCGCGGACGGTACGGCCGTTCCGGCACCGCCGCTCATGCGCGCTCGTCCTCGATCAGGCCCGCCAGCGTGCGGTTCAGACGGCTCTCCACCGTAGCGTCGATGCGCGATTTCTCGGCCTTCACCAGGCAGCCGCCCCGGGTAACGAGCGGGTCCTCGGTGAGCCGCCACGGCCGCTCTTCCTCGGCGACCGTGAGGGCCTCACGGACCAGCGTCGCGTCCTCGGGATGCAGCTGCACCTCGATGCTGCGGCTGGCCACCGGCAGCATGCGCAGCGCGTCCCGGACCACCCCGATGACGTGCCCGGGGTCACTCTGCAGCTCACGCCGCAGCAGCTGGCGCACGGCCAGCGTCACGAGGCGCAGCACCTGTTGTTCCACCTCGTCGTCGAGTTCCTCGAAGGGCTTGCACAGCGCGCCGAGCAGCGACTGCAGCCTGGCCGCACGCTCGCCCACCTCGTCGGCACCGGCCTGCACGCCTTCCTCGTAACCCTGGCGCCAGGCCTCTTCGTAGGCCTCCCGCTGCAGGGTCTCCAGCCGGCTCGCCGTGACCAGGCCCTCGTCGCCGATGTCGGGCTGCTGCCAGCGGGTGGCCGCCTTGTCCGTCGCGGACTCAGACATACTCCTCTCCGCTGGTGCCGAGATCGAGCTCGCCGGCGTCGGCCATGCGGCGCGCGACGGTGAGGATCTCGCGCTGGGCGGTCTCCACCTCGCTCACGCGCACCGGCCCCTTGACCTCCAGGTCCTCGCGCAGGAGCTGGCCGGCGCGCTTCGACATGTTGCCGAATATCTTCTCCTGCATGGCCTGATCCGTGCCCTTCAGCGCCAGCACCAGCAGTTCGTTGGACACCTCGCGCAGCAGCGCCTGTATCCCCCGGTCGTCCACCGAGAGCAGGCTCTCGAACATGAACATCTTCTCCGAGATGCGCTGGCCCAGCGATTCGCTCTGCTCGTTGATGTAGCCCAGGATGGAATCGCCGTCCTGGGGCGTCAGCGCGTTCAGGATGTCGGCGGCCACCTTGTCGCCGCCGATCTTGGCCGTGGCGGTGCGCTCGCCCATGTTCGCCTTCTTCTCGATCAGCGCCTCGATCTCGGCCAGCGCGCTTTGCTGGACGTCGTCGAGCTTGGCCACCCGCATGACGACCTCGCTGCGGATCTCCTCCGGCAGCAGCTCCACCACGTGGGCGGCCTGGTCCGCATCGAGATAGGCGAGCACGATGGCGATGATCTGCGGATGCTCGTCGGAGATCATCTCCGCCACGGATTCCGAACTCATCCACTTCAGCGCTTCCAGCCCGCTCGCGTCCTCGCCGATGAGGATGCGGTCGATGAACGCGTCGGCCTTGGACTCGCCGAAGGCATTCACGAGCACCTTGCGGATGTAGGCCTCGGTGCCGACGCCGAGGGAGGTCTCCTCTTCGACGACGGAGACGAAGTGGTTCAGCACATTGTCGGCGGCGTCCCTGGAGACGTCCTTCATCTGCGCCATGGCCACGCCCAGACGCTGCACCTCGCGGGCGCTCATGTGCTTCAGCACCTGGGAGGCCTCGGCCTCGCCCAGGGTCATCAGCAGCACCGCGGCGCGTTCGGTGCCGGAGTAATTCGGCTGCTCAGACATCCTCTGCTACCCATTTCTTCACGACCTGGGCCACCCGGCCCGGGTCATAGGTGGTGATATTTCTCGCCGCGGCGATCTTCTGCTCGTAGCTCAGCTGCGGCTGGTGCTGCTGCGCGGGAGCGCCGAGGGCTCCCGCGCCTCCCGCCGCGGCGAGTTGGGGCGTCGACTGCTGGTGGCTCTGCACGATGCCGCGCAGCATCGGGCGCAGGACGCCGAAGCCGAGTGCCAGCACCAGCAGCGCGCCCAGCACCTGACGGCCGATCGCGAGCACCTGGGGCTGCTGCCAGATCGGCGGGCCTTCCGGCTCGGCGACGTCGGGGGCCGGCTGGAACGGCGCATTGATCAGCTGCACCGAGTCGCCGCGCGCCTCGTCGAAACCGACCGCTTCCTTCACCAGGGCGGTCATGCGGGCGATGTCCTGCTCGCCCAGACTGGCGGCGCCGGCGGCCTCGCCGTCCCCGGCCTCGCCGGCCGCACCGGCCGCGGCGACGTCGTCGATCAGCACGGCGACGGACAGCCGGCGGATGGCGCCCGTGGGCGCGATCACCCGGCTCACCGTCTTGTCCACCTCGAAGTTGCGTGTGGCCTCGCGGGAGGTATTCATGGCGCTGGCGGCCGTGGCCTCGCCTTGCTGCGGCGCCACGCCGCCGGCCTCGGGCGGCTGGTTGCTGAGCGCTCCCGGGACGCCCTGGGCCGCATCGGAGCCGCCGCTGCGCTGGCGCTCGCTGACGGTCTCGCTGCGCACCACCGTGCTTTCGGGGTCGTAGTTCTCCCGCGTCTCTTCCTTCACCGTGAAGTCGATATCGGCGACCACCTGGGCGCGGACGTTGCCGGCGCCGACCAGCGGCGTCAGCAGGTCGACGATACGCTCCCGATAGCTCTGCTCCACCGTTCGCGTGTGCTCGAACTGGGTGGCGGTCAGCGCGTAGCCGTTGCGCTCGCCGTTGGAGCTCAGCATGCGCCCGTGCTGGTCGATGAGCGTGACGTCTTTCGCCATGAGATTCGGCACGCTGGAGGCCACCAGGTGCACGATGGCATCCGCCTGCTCGGGTTCGAGCTGGCGTCCGCCGTAGAGGCTCAGCATCACGGAAGCGCTGGCGCCTTCCCGGTCACGCACGAACGCGGTCTGCTTCGGCACGGCGAGATGCACGCGGGCCTCCTGCACCGAACGCACGTTGCGGATGGTGCGCGCGAGTTCGGTCTCCAGCGCGTGCTGATAGCGGGCGTTCTCCATGAACTGGCTGACGCCGAAGCCCTGGGGCTCGTTGATCATCTCCAGGCCCATGCCGGTGCCTTCCGGCAGCCCGTTCGCCGCCAGCTCCAGGCGGGCGTCGTGCACCCGTGCGTCGGGCACCATGACCGCGCCGGTGCCCGGATCCAGCCGGAAGTCGATGCCGGCGGTGCGCAG
>Ga0102943_1000353_pt1 | contig 30885 bp, 30 predicted proteins | sample SalPonC_black_MG_FD_78174 | JGI IMG/M metagenome (GOLD analysis project Ga0102943, IMG submission 78174) | Salt pond soil microbial communities from South San Francisco under conditions of wetland restoration - Salt Pond MetaG... | ecosystem: Environmental > Aquatic > Marine > Intertidal zone >...
GTTTTGATTCCTTCGAACCATGTGTCCAGGATAGAGGGATTTGCTTTCAGCCATTTTTCAGCTGCATCCCAGGCATCCATCCCGTCGGCGATGTCTTTCATTATCTTGTTTTCCATAGCCAGGGTGAACTCGAGGTTATTAAAAAACTTCCCGAGGTTGGGGTTTTCATCAGCATAGCCGGGACGGGTAATAGTGTGAACGGTCGCTGCACCGTAGTCGGGACCGAAGTAGTCGTCGCCGCCTTTCAGATAAGTCAATTCAAAAACCGTGTCCATGGGGTGGGGTTCCCAGCCGAGGAACACGACCGGTTCACCACGCCGGTCCAGCCGTTCGGCCTGCGCCAGCATGCCCTGTTCCGAGCTTTCCACCAGTTCCATCGCGCCAAGTCCGAAGGTGTCGGCCTTGATCAGGTCGAGGATCAGGAGGTTGCCGTCGTTTCCGGCTTCGATCCCGAAGATCTTTCCATCGAGTGCATCCGCATGATACGCGATCGACGCGAAGTCGGTAATCCCCATCTCGGCGCCCACGGAATTGGTTACCAACGTATACTTGGTGCCCGTGAGGTTCGCGCGGACGGTGTCGACGGTGCCCGCCTCGCGGTAGGGCGCGATGTCGGCCTCCATCGTCGGCATCCAGTTGCCGAGGAAGACGTCGATGTCGCCCGCCGCAAGCGAGGTGTAGGTCACCGGCACCGAAATCACCTTGATGTCGGTCTCGTAGCCCAGCGCCTCGAGGACGGTCGTTGCGACCGCGGTCGTGGCGGTGATGTCGGTCCAGCCGACGTCGGAGAAGACGATGGTCTCGCAGTCGGCGAAGGCCGAGGTCGCGGCGGCCGAAATCGCGAGGGCGGAAATCGTGGTCTTGAGCATGTGGTCGCTCCCTGTCATTATGTTGATTGACGAGTCAATTAAGAGATCGCAGTCCGGCCGTCGACCCCGAAAGAACGATCATGCCGAAACTTGGAATGGAGCCTATCCGACGCGAGGCGCTTGTCAAAGCGACGATCCGCGAGGTGGGGCTGCGCGGGTCGGCCGACGTCACGATGAGCCAGATCGCGAAGGCTGCGGGCGTGTCGAGCGCGCTTGCGCACCATTACTTCGGCACCAAGGAGGCGCTGCTGATCTCGGCGATGCGTCACATCCTGCGGCTCTACGGCGAGGAGGTGCGGGCGGCGCTCGACGGTGCGGCGACGCCGCGCGCGCGGCTCGAGGGGATCGTGCGGGCGAGCTTCGCGCCGGTGAACTTCCGCCCCGAGGTGATCGCCGCCTGGCTCACCTTCTACGTGACCGCCCAGACGAGCCCGCAGGCGCTGCGGCTTCTGGCGGTCTACAAGGGCCGGCTCCGGTCCAATCTCGTCCACGACCTCCGGCCGCTGGTGGGCGACCGGGCGGAGGCCGCGGCGGGCGGAATCGGGGCGCTGATCGACGGGCTCTACATCCGGCACGGGCTCGGAACGGCGGACCCCGAGGCCGCGTCGGCGCTGGTGCTCGACTATCTCGACCGGTTGCTGGAGGGGCGCGCATGACCTGCGCGAAGACGATCCGCACGGGCGACCGGATACGGACACACCGACCTGAACGCGGCCGAGGAAAGCCAGCGGTTTCCGCGGGGAGAATGACATGAGACGAGACGCGCAACCCACCGCCAGCCACTTCGTGAACGGCCGCTACCTCGAAGACGATGCGGGCGCCGAGATCGCCTGCCTCTACGCCTACGACGAAAGCCCGGTCGCGACCGTCCACGAGGCGACACCCGCCGTCGTGCAACAGGCGCTCGCCGCCGCCGAGGCCGCGCGGCAAAACTGGGCGGCGATGCCGGCGGTGGAGCGGGGGCGCATCCTGATCCGGGCCGCCCAGATCATGCGGGACAGGAACCGGGAGCTTTCCGAGATCGAGACGCTCGACACCGGCAAGCCGCTTCAGGAGACGCTGGTCGCGGATGCCGCGAGCGGGGCCGACGCGCTGGAATACTTCGGGATGCTCGCGGGGTCGATCGCCGGCGAGAGGATGCAGTTCGGCGACGACTGGGCCTACACGATCCGCGCGCCGCTGGGGGTCTGCGTGGGCATCGGGGCGTGGAACTACCCCACGCAGATCGCCTGCTGGAAGGGCGCGCCGGCGCTCGCCTGTGGCAACGTGATGGTCTTCAAGCCCTCCGAGGAGACGCCGCTTGCCGCGCTCAAGGTGGCCGAGATCCTGACCGAGGCGGGGGCGCCGCCGGGCGTCTTCAACGTGGTGCAGGGCGGCGGGGCCGTGGGCCAGGCGCTGATCACCGACCCGCGCGTGGCCAAGGTGTCGTTGACCGGATCGGTGCCAACGGGGCGCAAGGTCTATGCGACGGCCGCCGAAGGGATGCGGCACGTGACGATGGAACTCGGCGGCAAGTCGCCGCTCATCGTCTTCGGCGACGCCGATCTCGATGACGCGGTCTCGGGGGCGATCCTCGGAAACTTCTACTCGTCGAGGCAGGTCTGCTCGAACGGGACGCGGGTCTTCGTGGAGCAGGGGCTGCGGGACGCCTTTCTGGACAGGTTGCGGGCGCGGCTCACGGGCGTCGCGATGGGCGATCCGCTCGACGAGGCGGTGAACTTCGGACCGATGGCGACCGAGCGGCAGATGAAGATCGTGCTGGGCTACATCGAGCAGGGCGTTGCCGAGGGGGCGGATCTGGTGACCGGCGGGCGGCGGTCGAACCGGCCCGGATGGTTCGTGGAGCCCACGGTTTTCGCGGGCGTCACCGACGGGATGACGATCGCGCGGGAGGAGATCTTCGGGCCGGTCATGTGCGTGCTCGACTTCGAGGGCGAGGAGGAGGTGATCGCGCGGGCCAACGCCACCGAATACGGGCTGTCGGCGGGTGTCTTCACGTGCGATCTCGCCCGTGCGCACCGGGTGATCGCGCGGATCGAGGCGGGGTCGTGCTGGATCAACAGCTACAACCTGACCCCTGCGGGGCTGCCGTTCGGCGGCGTCAAGGCCTCCGGCATCGGGCGCGAGAACGCGGCGGCGGCCGTGGAGCATTTCACGCAGCTGAAGTCGGTCTACGTGGGCATGGGGCGCGTCGATGCACCCTACTGAGGGGAGGCGCTCCGGAGACCCGTTCGGCCGGGGCCGTAGCCGGGAACTCCGGCCCGAGGGCGCATGATGGAGGCGGATTACGTCATCGTGGGCGCCGGGTCGGCGGGATGCGCGCTGGCCTACCGGCTGTCGGAGGCCGGGCACGAGGTCGTCGTCGTGGAGCATGGCGGGTCGGACGCGGGCCCGTTCATCCAGATGCCGGGGGCGCTGTCCTACCCGATGAACATGGGTCTCTACGACTGGGGGTTCCGGTCGGAGCCCGAGCCGCATCTCAACGATCGCCGCATGGCCGTGCCGCGGGGCAAGGTCGTGGGCGGATCTTCCTCGGTCAACGGGATGGTCTACGTGCGCGGGCACGCACGGGATTTCGACACATGGGCCGAGAGGGGCGCCGATGGCTGGGGCTATGCCGACGTGCTGCCCTACTACCGGCGGATGGAGCACTGGCACGGCGGGGGCGAGGGCGACTCGGCCTGGCGGGGGAGCGACGGACCGCTCCACGTGATCCGGGGCAAGCGCGGGAACCCGCTGGTGCGGACCTTCATCGCGGCGGGGCTCGAGGCGGGATACGGAGCGACGGACGATTACAACGGCGCGCGGCAGGAAGGCTTCGGCGCGATGGAGGCCACGATCTGGCGCGGGCGGCGGTGGTCGGCGGCCAACGCCTATCTCAAGCCGGCGTTGCGGCGGCCGAACTGCCGGCTGGTGCGGGGCCTCGCGCAGCGGATCGTGATCGAGAACGGCAGAGCCGTCGGGCTCGAGATCCGGCGGCGCGGTCGGATCGAGACGATCAGGGCGGGGCGCGAAGTCATCGTGGCGGCCTCCTCGATCAACTCGCCGAAGCTTCTGATGCTGTCGGGCGTCGGGCCGGCGGAGGATCTCGCCCGGCACGGGATCGCGGTGGTCGCGGACCGGCCGGGGGTGGGCGCCAACCTGCAGGACCACCTAGAGGTCTATATCCAGATGCGGTGCAAGCGGCCGATCACGCTCTATTCGCACTGGTCGCTCTGGGGCAAGGCGAAGGCCGGGGCGCTCTGGCTCGCGACGCGGGGCGGGGTGGGCGCGTCGAACCAGTTCGAGGCCACGGGGTTCATCCGGTCGGAGGCGGGAATCGAGTATCCCGACATCCAGTTCCATTTCCTGCCGCTCGCGGTGCGCTACGACGGCAGGGCGGCGGTCAAGGGTCACGGATATCAGGCGCATGTCGGGCCGATGCGGTCGCGGTCGCGCGGGCGGGTGGCGCTGCGCTCCGCCGATCCGGCGGCGGCGCCGTCGATCCTGTTCAACTACATGAGCCATGACGAGGACTGGCGCGAATTCCGGCGGGCGATCCGTCTGACCCGCGAGATCCTGACCCGGCCCGCGTTCGACGACTACCGCGACGAGGAGATCCAGCCGGGGCCCGGGGCGCAGACCGACGAGGAAATCGACGCCTTCATCCGCGAGCACGCCGAGAGCGCCTATCACCCCTGCGGAACCTGCCGGATGGGACGGGCCGACGACCCGATGGCGGTCGTCGATCCGGAGTGCCGGGTGATCGGTGTCGAGGGGCTTCGGGTCGCCGACAGTTCGATCTTTCCCCAGATCACCAACGGCAACACCAATGCGCCGTCGATCATGGTGGGAGAAAAAGCCGCCGATCACATTCTCGGACGGCGGCTTCCTCCCGCCAACCTCGCGCCCTGGATTCATCCACAGTGGCGCACGGCGCAGCGGTGAACAGGGCATGTGCGCGGTCTCTCTCGACATGGCCCGGGCCCGGACATACGTCACCCGCATGGACGACCTTTCACATCGCACCGGGCTGCCCGACGCGCTTCGCGTGCTGCTCGAGGAGCACCCGCGCGGCACGTGGGAGCGGCATCCCAACTTCGACGGCCTGACCCGGTTCTGGCTCGAACGGCACCTGATGTTCCGCGAGGTGCTGACGCGGCTGCGGACCGGATCGGAGAGGTATCTCGACGGCCGCGCCGACGAGCGGCGGCACGCGGCCGAGACCGCGCGTTACGCGGGATTTCTGCTGAACGAACTGCACGGGCACCACAACATCGAGGATCACCACTATTTCCCGAGGCTCCAGTCGCTCGACGCGCGGCTCGAGCGCGGATTCGGGCTGCTCGATGCGGATCATCACGCCCTCGACGGTCATATCCACGCGCTCGCCGAAACGACGAACGGATTTCTCGAGGCGGTCGGGCAGCCCGATGCGCGGACGCGCGGGGGCGAGCTTCACGGCGCGCTCGAACAGTTCGAGGTGTTCCTCGACCGTCACCTCACGGACGAGGAGGACCTGATCGTCCCGGTCATCCTCAAGTTCGCGCCGGACATGCGCTGAGACCCGTCGCGCCTTGCGCGCGGCAGATCGGCAACCTCCGTTAACGAAGGTTAACGTTCCCTGTTGCGGCGGAGGCGCGGCCGCCGGTATCTGGGCGCATGGTGAGGTTCGGACTTGTCGCCGCGGCGGTGCTCGCCGCCGGAATGGCGCTCGCGGGGCCGGATGGCCGCGTCGCGGTCATCGACGGCGACACGATCCGCATCGGCGGCGAGACGGTCCGCCTCTTCGGAATCGACGCGCCGGAGCGCGACCAGACCTGCACCCGCCCCGACGGCACGGTGTGGCTGTGCGGCGAATGGTCCGGCGCGGAGGTCGCGCGGCTTTTCGGCGGCCGCCGCGCCGCGTGCGAGACGCGGACCACCGATCGCTATGGCCGCACGGTGGCGACCTGCAGCGTGTCGGGCAGGGACATGGGCGCGGCGATCATATCGGCCGGACTCGCCCGGGCCTACCTGCGCTACTCGGACCGCTATCTCGAGATCGAGAAGGCGGCGGTCGTCGCGGGACGCGGCATCTTCGGCTCGGACATGGCCGCGCCCGAGGCGTTCCGTTCGGCCGCGCAGCCCGAGCCGCAGGCGCCGCCGGGAAGCTGTGTCATCAAGGGCAACATCTCGTCGAACGGCCGGATCTTTCACGTTCCCGGACAGGAGAACTACACCGCCACCCGCATTGCCACCTCCCGCGGGGAGCGCTGGTTCTGCACCGAAGCGGAGGCGCGCGCCGCCGGCTGGCGAAAGGCGCGGCGTTGACACTGACTTGACGCCGGTCAAAGACGTGCGCCCCGACGCCCGCGAAGATCGGGCCAAACACAAGGAGGTTCACATGACCCACACCCCGCACGAACTGGTCGCGGATTTTCCCGAATTCGCCGATCGAATCCACCAGTTGAAAGAGAGCGACGCGCATTTCGCCCGGACAATGGAAGCCTATCACGAGGTCAACCGGCAGGTTCACCGGGCCGAGACGCTGGTGGAGCCGATGTCGGGAGAGGCCGAGACGGAGCTTCGCAAGAAGCGGGCGACGCTCAAGGACGAGCTCTACGGGATGCTGACGGCCGAGGCCTAACGGCGTCACAAGGACCTCAGGAAAACGAGGATCGCGGCACGCGCGTCGGGCGTCCAGAGGCCGGTGTGGCCCTGGCCGTGGACGGCGTGCAGCGCCTTGTTGCGCGAACCCGCCTGCGCGAGCAGTTCTTCTCCCTGCGACAGGGGGACGAGCCTGTCGCGCGTGCCGTGCAGGATCAGGAGCGGCTGGGTCATGCCCCGGATCGCGCGGCGGGTGTCCCATGTCTGGGTGAAAAGCCGCGCCACCTCCTCGCCCGGATACTGGACCTCCGCGAGATCGCGGATCGAGGCGAAGGGCGATTGCAGGATGACCGCGTCGCCGAGGCCCGCTGCCGCGAGCTTGACCGCGACCGCGGAGCCCAGGCTTTCGCCGTAGAGAATCAGCCGGCCGGTCCCGGGGTCCGCGAGGCGCGGAAGCTCTGTGGCGATGGCGAAGGCGTCGCCGGTGAGGGCGTCCTCGCTGGGGCGTCCGGTCGATCCGCTGGAGCCGCGATAGGCGAAGGTGACGAGGCCCAGTCCGTCGTCGAGCAGGAGCGAGAAGCGCTCCGCCCGGTCGGCGAGGGTGCCTGCGTTGCCCATCAGGTAGAGCACCGTGGGGCGTCCCGGCGCGGGCGCCGCGCTCCAGACCACGAGGCTCTCGCCGTCCTGGGTGGCGAAGCGGCTTTCCACGAGCCGCGTCTCGCCGGTCTCGGCCGCGGCGGTGTAGGTGTCGTCGAACGGGTAGAGGACCCGGGTCTCGTTGCGCTCGATGAACCACGCCGCGTAGCTGGTCGTCAGGGTGATGACCAGCGCCTTCAGCATCAGTCGCCGATCTCGTAGGGGAGCGTGCCGCGCAGGTCGTGGTCGACCCGGAGCCGCCGTTCGAGCGGCGGGACCGAGCGCTGGTGGCAGTTCCGCCGCTCGCAGATGCGGCAGGAGATGCCGATGGGCTCGAAGGCGCGCGGGTTCGTAAGGTCCATGCCGTCAGCATACACCAGATCGCCCGCATGTTTCACTTCACAACCGAGTCCGATCGCGTATCGGCGAACCGGCGCCCGGAACGAGCCGCCCGGCTTCTGCACGTCGCGGGCGAGGCAGAAGTAGCGGATTCCGTCGGGGGTTTCGGCGAGCTGGCGGATGAAGCGGCCCGGCGTCTCGAAGGCCTGATGCACGTTCCAGAGCGGGCAGGCGCCGCCGAAGCGCGCGAACTGGAGGCGCGTGGCCGAATGGCGCTTGGTGATCGTGCCGGCCTGATCGACGCGGACGAAGAAGAACGGAATGCCCTTCGCCCCCGGGCGTTGCAGGGTCGACAGCCGGTGCGCGACCTGTTCGATCGAGGCGCCGAAGGCATGGGCGAGCGCCTCTAGGTCGTGGCGCATCCGGCGCGCGGTCTCGAGAAAGCGGCTGTAGGGGAGGAGCGCCGCGCCCGCGAAATAGTTGGCGAGGCCGATCTTCGCGATGGCGCGGGCTTCGTCGGTCTGGAATCGGGCGAGGTCGAGGGTCGCCTCGAGAAGGTCGTTCTGGGCGAGGAGGGCGACCTGGTGCAGCAGCTGGAAGCGGCGGGTGGCCGGGGCGGCGCGGTCCGACAGGACAAGCGCCCGCGTCGCAGGGTCGTAGCCGCGGATCGCGCTTTGCTCGGCGGTTTTCACGGTGACGCCCAGCCGGTCCAGCGCGGTCGTCGCGGCGCTGGCGGGGTCGCCCGCGCCGGCGAAGCGTTCTGCCGCGCGGTCGATCGCGTCGACGTAGTTGTCGCAGTAGTGGAAGAAGTCGCGGACCTCCTCCCAGGGCGAGGCGCGCACGCGGCTGTCTTCCCGCCCGAGCGCCTCGTCGAGCGAGGCGAGGCGTTCGTGCGCCTGCCGGTAGGCGCGGTGCAACTCGAGAAAGGCGCGGGCGAGGGCGGGGGCATTGGAGGCGGTGAGGCGCAGGTCGGCGAGCGGCGGATCGGCCTCTCCGAAGACGGGGTCGCCCAATGCTTCGCGCATGTCGGCGATGAGGCGTTCGGTCTCTCCGCTCGAAAGCTCCGTGACGTCGAAGCCGAATTCCTTGGCCAGCGCGAGAACGACGCCGGTCGAGACCGGGCGGTTGTTGTTCTCCATCTGGTTGAGATACGGCAGCGACACGTCGAGCTTCTCGGCGAAAGCCTTCTGCGTGAGCTCGAGCCGCACCCGTGTTTCGCGGAGTTTCGCGCCGGCGTAGAACTTGTGGACCTTCATGCGGGCTCCTTTGCTGATGCAAAGTAGCGTTTGCAAACCCGCTCGTGCAAGCGTCAGGCGACGCCGACCTCCCGCTCGCGCAAGATGACGTAGCGGATCGCGACGACCGAGAGGGCGGCCGAGACCGCCATCAGGACCTGGAGCGGCAGGCTCGTCGTCCCGAGCTTCAGGACGATCCCCGCGACGGCGGAGAGGGCCGCGCCGCCGCCGATCATGATGGCGCTGCCGAGACCGGACGCGGTTCCGGCGAGGTGGGGGCGGACCGACAGCATCCCGGCGCTCGCGTTCGGCATCGACAGCCCGTTGCCGATGCCGATGAAGGAGCAGAACCCGAAGAAGACGACGGCGGAGCCGAAGCCCAGTGCCGTGAGGACGATCGAAAGACCCATGCCGGCCGTCGAGATGACCGTGCCGTAAAGGATCATGGTGTTCACGCCCACGCGGACCGAGAGGCGCCCGGACAGGAAATTGCCGAATGCGTATCCGATCGCAGGAGCGCCGAAGGCGACGCCGGACCAGAACGAAGACAGCCCGTAGACCTCGCTGGCCACATATGGGCCGCCGCCAAGGAACGCGAAGAACGACCCCGAGGCGAAGGCGGCCGCGAAGACGTAACCCCAGAACCGGCGGGAGGCGAGAAGCTCGGGGTAGTCCCGCGCCTGCTCGCGGAAGCTCGACGCGCGCCCCGAGAACGTCTCGCCCAGATCGAACCACACCAGCGCGCCGAGCAGCACACCGCAGACCGCGAGCAGCACGAAGGTCGCGTGCCAGCCGAAGGCCTGATCGAGCGCCCCGCCGATCATCGGAGCGACCATCGGCACCAGCGCCATGCCCATCGTGACGTATCCGATCATCGAGGCGGCTTCCGCCTGGGGAACCATGTCGCGCACGATGGCGCGTGACAGCACGAGGCCTACCGCGACGGCGGCCTGCAGCATCCGGAAGACGAGGAAGATCTCCACCGTCGGGGCGAAGAGACAGCCGACGGTCGCCGCGACGAAGATTCCGGTGCAGGCGAGGACGACCGGGCGCCGGCCGTAGCGGTCGGAGACCGGCCCGATGACGAGCTGCACCGCCGCCGTGATCGCGAGATAGAGCGAGACGGAGAGCTGCATGACGGCGTAGTCGGTTCCGAAATACGCGGTCATGTGGGGCAGCGAGGGCAGAAACGCGCTCATGTTCATCGCGGCGAGGCCGGCGACGAGCACAAGGGTCAGGATATGCGGCGGGGTGGTCCGGTCCAGAAACCGGACGTCTGGTCGCGCGGTCATCGTCTTGCGATACCGGCCGGCGAGGGGCTTGTCCATGTGCCGATCGGCACGACGCCTGTGCAGCCTCGCCGGATTTGCATTTTTGCGGGTTTGCCGGAAAATGTACAGCAGACTTTGCAAATACGCGAGTTTCCCCTTTGGTCAACGCGCAGAACGCGTTAGGCAGCGCGGAACGATGGGAGGTGGAGCCGGTCATGAAAGTCCTTCAGGAACTCGAGCGCCGCCGCGAGGCGGCACGTCTCGGCGGCGGCGAGACGCGGATCGAAGCGCAGCACGGCAAGGGCAAGCTGAGCGCGCGCGAGCGGATCGAGCTTCTGCTCGACGAGGATTCCTTCGAGGAGTTCGACATGTTCGTCACGCACCGGACCGTCGGCTTCGGGATGGAGACGCAGCGCCCGCCGGGCGACGGCGTCGTCACCGGCTGGGGCACGATCAACGGCCGGATCGTCTACGTCTTCAGCCAGGACTTCACGGTGCTCGGCGGATCGGTGTCGGAGACCCACGGCGCCAAGATCTGCAAGATCATGGACATGGCGATGAAGAACGGCGCCCCGGTGATCGGGATCAACGATTCCGGCGGGGCCCGGATTCAGGAAGGTGTCGGGTCTCTCGCGGCTTATGGCGATGTATTCCAGCGCAACATCATGGCCTCGGGCGTGGTCCCGCAGATCAGCCTGATCATGGGGCCCTGTGCCGGCGGTGCGGTCTACTCACCCGCGATGACGGACTTCATCTTCATGGTGAAGGACAGCTCCTACATGTTCGTGACCGGTCCCGACGTCGTGAAGACGGTGACGAACGAACATGTCACGGCCGAGGAACTGGGCGGCGCCGCGACCCATACCCGGAAATCCTCGGTCGCCGATGCGGCCTTCGAGGACGACGTCGAGGCGCTGACCGAAGTGCGCCGGCTCATCGATTTCCTGCCGCTCAACAATCGCGAGACGCCACCCAGCAGGCCCTTCTACGACGATCCCGACCGGATCGACGAGAGCCTCGACACCCTGATTCCCGCGAACCCGAACATGCCCTACGACATGAAGGAGCTGATCCTGAAGGTCGCGGACGAGGGCGATTTCTACGAGATTCAAGAGGACTACGCGAAGAACATCATCACGGGCTTCATCCGGATCGAGGGCTCGACGGTCGGTGTCGTCGCGAACCAGCCGATGGTTCTTGCGGGCGTGCTCGACATCGACAGCGCGCGCAAGGCGGGCCGCTTCGTGCGGTTCTGCGACTGCTTCAACATCCCGATCCTGACCTTCGTCGACGTCCCGGGCTTCCTGCCGGGGACCGGTCAGGAATACGCGGGCGTCATCAAGCACGGCGCGAAACTCCTCTACGCCTATGGCGAGGCGACGGTGCCGAAGGTCACCGTCATCACCCGGAAGGCCTATGGCGGAGCCTATGTGGTGATGGCGTCCAAGCACATCCAGGGCGATATCAGCTATGCCTGGCCCACGGCCGAGATCGCGGTGATGGGGGCGAAGGGTGCGGTCGAGATCCTGCATCGCGGCGATCTGGGCGATCCGGAAAAAATCGCCGATCTGACAGCGGAGTACGAGGAAAACTTCGCGAATCCGTTCAAGGCGGCGGAGCGCGGATTCATCGACGAGGTGATCCAGCCGCGGTCGACCCGCCGTCGCGTTTCGCGGGCGTTCGCCGCGCTGAAGAGAAAACGCCAGGAAATGCCGTGGAAGAAGCACGACAACATTCCGCTCTGAGGCGATGATGCTGATGGTGCCGGAAATGACGGACAGCGAAAGGATCGGGGCCTTCCTCGATCATCCGGACATCGTGGGTCTGGACCTGTCCGCGTTTTCGCACCGGGATCTCGTGAACCTCGCCCTGCAGCGGTCGCCGGTGCTGTCGGGGCTGGATCGGAAGCCCGGCGAGATCGTCCGGGCCTGGGAGGCGGGCGACGACGGACCGCTCGAGGCGGCCGCGGCGGAACTCGGCCCGACGATCGCGAGGCGCGCGGCGGCGCTCATCCGGTCGGAGTTCGAAGAGGTCGCGCCGGTGATTTCGGCGGGTGCCCCCGCGCGGATCGGCGACATCGGCTGCGGCTACGGCATCTTCGACCTGTTCGCCGCCCGGGCCACGGGTGCGTCCCTCCTCCTCATGGACATCGAGGAGAACGACCGACGGCACTTCGGCTTCGCGACGCAAGGCGCCGCGTACTCGAAGCTTTCCGTCGCTCGGGCCTTTCTCGAGGCGAACGGCATTGCCGGCGCCCGGATCGAAACGGTCAACCCGGGCTCGGGCGGTTTCGCCTCCGTTGTCCCGGTCGATCTGGCGGTCAGCTTTCTTTCCTGCGGCTTCCACTATCCGGTGTCCGCCTACGCGGCGTTCTTCCGCGACAAGATCGTTCCGGGCGGAACGGGCGTGCTCGACCTCCGCCGCCGCCGCGCCGAGGATCAGATTGCGGAGTTGCGGGCGTTCGGATCGGTTCGCGAGATCGGCGGCGGAACGAAAGTCGTCCGCGTGGCGTTCAGACGGAGTGTGGAATGAGGCTGCGCACCGAGTCGGGAATGCACCACAGCCGGCTGATTTCCGCGCAGGAATCGTGCGGGGGATGCCGGAGCGGCGAACGCGTGTGTATGTTTGTCTCCGGTTCCGCGTACGGGATCTTTAGTGAAACAGCCGCGTCAGCACAGGCGCGGTACCAAACGGCAAGGGACAAGGAATGTCTAACAGCATCAAGTTCATCGTCCTCGCCGGCCTCGTCGCCTTCGTGGCGGCTTGCGCCCGCGAACCGGAGCCAGTGGTCGTTCAGCCGCCGCCGGTCGCTCCGGAACCGGTCTACAACAAGTTCTGAGCAGTCCGGGCGGCGGCCCCGTGTGGCCGCCGCCTGCCACCCCGCCCGCTCTGTCATGGAGGGGGTGCGTTGCTGAAGCACAGGGGATTTCCCGGCCGGCTGCCCGGCACCGATTTCCAGTTCACCGTCAGGCGCGCGAACATGCGCGGGGGCACCCCGCTGGTGCGGCGCGAACGCTACGCCGATCGCCGGCCCGCCGACCGGCGCGCGGACGAAGCCTTCATGGCCGCGCTCTGGCATCATTTCGGAGCCGAGCCGTTTCCCCGCGGCAACCTCGACGCGGGACGCCTGTCGTGGCTTCTCGGCCGTGAGGTCGTTCCCGCCGAGGAGGACTTCGATCCCGAAAGCTACGACGCCCTGCTCCGGATCGACGAAAACCGGGCACGGGCGTCTTTTCCGACCGCTTTCGATGGGAGTTGGTGGGCATGATTCCGCCGTCGGAACCCGGAATTCAGCAGGAATCAGCGCACGTCCCGCATGTGGACGGGGGTCACCTTGCAAATTTCAGGCGCGCCGACACAGTGGTCGCACGGCAACGTCCGGATGCGTTCGGACTGACGCCGACACTTCACTACCGTTACCCTTCCCCTTCAATGCGGCCTGATCTCCCCCAGGTCAGGCCGCACCTTACCGGCTGCGCACGCTCCGCGGCCGCCGGACGGGACCCCGCCCGACAAGATCCATCATCCGCCCGCCGCCGCCAGACGGTGGCCGTGGCGCATCGTACCTCGGTCGCTGATCGCCGGCCGGCGGTCGCGGCACTCCATGCATATCCGGGCCGGCGGGGCATGTCTCCGCGGGCCTCTTTTATTCCGAAGCGGGGCGACGAGACCTCGCCCGACCTGTCGAAGGGACCGAGATGTTCAAGAAGATCCTGATCGCGAACCGGGGGGAAATCGCCTGCCGGGTCATCAAGACCGCGCGGAAGATGGGCATCGGCACGGTCGCCGTCCATTCCGACGCCGATGCCGCGGCGCTTCATGTGCGGATGGCGGACGAGGCGGTGCGCATCGGCCCGCCGCCCGCGAACCAGTCCTACATCGTGATCGACAGGATCATGGATGCGATCGCGAGGACCGGCGCCGAGGCCGTCCATCCCGGCTACGGCTTTCTGAGCGAGAACCCGAAGTTCGCGGATGCGCTCGACACGGCCGGTGTCGCCTTCGTCGGTCCGCCAAAGCCCGCCATCGAGGCGATGGGCGACAAGATCACCTCCAAGAAGATCGCGCAGGAGGCGGGTGTCTCCACCGTGCCGGGCTATATGGGGTTGATCGAGGATGCCGAGGAGGCGGTGAAGATCAGCCGCGAGATCGGCTATCCGGTGATGATCAAGGCGAGCGCCGGAGGCGGCGGCAAGGGCATGCGGATCGCCTGGTCCGACGAGGAGGCCCGCGAGGGCTTCCAGTCGTCGAAGAACGAGGCGGCGGCGTCGTTCGGCGACGACCGGATCTTCATCGAGAAGTTCGTCACCCAGCCCCGCCACATCGAGATCCAGGTGCTTGCCGACCAGCACGGGACGTGCCTCTACCTCGGCGAGCGGGAATGCTCGATCCAGCGGCGGAACCAGAAGGTGATCGAGGAGGCCCCGTCGCCCTTCCTCGATGCCGCGACGCGCCGCGCGATGGGCGAACAGGCCTGCGCACTGGCCCAGGCCGTGGGATACACCTCGGCGGGCACGGTCGAGTTCATCGTCGACGGCGAAAAGAACTTCTATTTCCTGGAGATGAACACCCGTCTTCAGGTGGAGCATCCGGTCACGGAACTGATCACCGGCATCGACCTCGTGGAGCAGATGATCCGGGTCGCGTCCGGCGAGAAACTTTCCTTCGGACAGCAGGACGTGCATCTGAACGGCTGGGCCATCGAAAGCCGCCTCTATGCCGAGGATCCGTATCGAGGCTTCCTGCCGTCGACGGGCCGGCTCACGCGGTACCGCCCGCCCGAGGAGATCGCGACCGTCACCGAGGCCGTGCGCAATGACACCGGCGTCTTCGAGGGCGGCGAGATCAGCATGTTCTACGACCCGATGATCGCCAAGCTCTGCACCTGGGGACCCACGCGAGACGAGGCGATCGAGGGGATGCGCAACGCGCTCGACGCCTTCGAGGTGGAGGGGATCGGACACAACCTGCCGTTCCTCGCCGCCGTGATGGACCACCCGCGCTTCGTCTCGGGCGAGATCACGACCGCGTTCATCGCCGAGGAGTATCCCGACGGCTTCGACGGCGTCGTCCCCGACAAGGACACGCTCCGCCTTCTGGCGGCGGTGGCGGCGCACATGAAGATCCTCAAGGAGGAGCGCGCCACGCAGATCTCGGGCGCGATGCCGCACCACAGGCGCCGCGTCGAGCCCGACTGGGTCGTCTACCTCGGCCGCGAGAGCTTCCCCGTCCATGTCGAGGAGACCGACTTCGGGACCGAAGTCACCTTCGACGACGACGGGACCGTTCGCGTCAACTCGGGCTGGACGCTGGGGGACCGGCTGTTCAAGGGAAAGGTCGGCGGCCGTCCGATGATCGTGAAGGTCGATTTCATCCGGGGCGGCGCGCGGCTGCGGTACCGGGGCGCGGACCTCAAGGCGGTTGTGCGGACCCCGCGGCAGGCGGAACTTTTCGCGCTGATGCCGGAGAAGCTGCCGCCCGACACCTCGCAACTCCTGCTCTGCCCGATGCCGGGGCTCGTCGTGAAGATCCACGTCGAGGCGGGACAGGAGGTGCAGGACGGTCAGGCGCTCTGCACGATCGAGGCGATGAAGATGGAGAACATCCTGCGCGCCGAGCGCAAGGGCGTCGTGGCAAGGATCAACGCCGGCGCCGGCGACAGTCTCGCCGTCGACGAAGTGATCATGGAATTCGAATGACTTATTCGCCGATCTGGTCGCGGTCCCGGATTTCCTGCTGGCGCAGCGGAAGCTTGTCGATCGACCGCGAGATTTCCCGCACGTCCCAGGGCAGCGGCTTGCGTTGTATGACGCTGCCGTCCTTGGAGATCAGGGCGAGCATGAAGCCGCGCGGGCGCAGCGCCTGCCGCGCGTCGCTTCGCGCGGAGGGGTCGGTGTCGGTGATCACCACCACGTCGCGATCGGCCAGCACGTCGATCCGCGATCTGATGCGCTCCATCTGCTGGCGGAACCGAGGGTCGGCCTCGGTGTCTGCAAAGACCACGACCGGCCGCGCGAGCCAGCGGAAGTCCTCGATCTCCACCTCCGTGGCATCGAAGATCTGCGCGGGATCTTCCTGCCATTGCTCGACTGCGGACTCCGGCTGGTCGGTCTGTGCGGCCTGCGCAGCAAGGGGCGACCCCGCCGTGGCGAAGAGAATTGCGAGAAGTACGGCGGATTTCAGTGTCATGCAGCCTCCTGTCGGGGAAGATATAGGACGGACGGCTCCGAAAACGAAGGCATCAATCGCACGACGTCACGCGGTTTTGCGCGGTGACGCAAGGAGAAGCACATGAGCGACTGGAAGTCCCTTGCCGAAAAGGAATTGCGCGGACGTCCCCTGTCCTCGATCGACTGGGAAACGCTCGAGGGGATCCGGGTCAAACCGCTCTACACCGAAGATGACGCGGCGGGTCTGGAGCATGTCGGGTCGGTGCCGGGGTTCGAACCCTTCACGCGCGGCGTGAAGGCCACGATGTACGCGGGTCGGCCCTGGACGATCCGCCAGTACGCCGGCTTCTCGACGGCCGAGGAGTCGAACGCGTTCTACCGCAAGGCGCTCGCCGCCGGGCAGCAGGGCGTCTCCGTCGCCTTCGACCTCGCCACGCACCGTGGCTACGATAGCGATCACGAGCGCGTCGAGGGCGATGTCGGCAAGGCGGGTGTCGCCATCGACTCGGTCGAGGACATGAAGATCCTCTTCGACGGCATCCCGCTCTCGGACGTGTCGGTCTCGATGACGATGAACGGCGCGGTCATCCCGATCCTCGCCAACTTCATCGTGACGGGCGAGGAGCAGGGGGTCGACCGGGCGCAGCTCTCCGGCACCATCCAGAACGACATCCTCAAGGAGTTCATGGTCCGCAACACCTACATCTACCCGCCCGAGCCCAGCATGAGGATCGTGGCGGACATCATTGAATACACGTCGAAAGACATGCCCCGGTTCAATTCGATCTCGATCTCGGGCTACCACATGCAGGAGGCCGGCGCGAACCTCGTGCAGGAGCTGGCCTTCACGCTCGCCGACGGGCGCGAATACGTTCGCGCCGCGATCGCGCGGGGCATGGATGTCGACGCCTTCGCCGGGCGGCTGTCGTTCTTCTACGCGATCGGAATGAACTTCTTCATGGAGGCCGCCAAGCTCCGCGCGGCCCGGTTCCTCTGGCACCGGGTGATGAGCGAGTTCGAGCCGAAGAACCCGAAATCCTCGATGCTGCGGACCCATTGCCAGACGAGCGGGGTCAGCCTTCAGGAGCAAGACCCTTACAACAACGTGATCCGCACGGCCTACGAGGCGCTCTCGGCCGTTCTGGGCGGCACGCAGTCGCTCCACACCAACGCGCTCGACGAGGCGATCGCGCTGCCGACCGAATTCTCCGCGCGAATTGCGCGCAACACGCAGCTGATATTGCAGGAGGAAACCGGCATCACCCATGTCGTCGATCCGCTCGCCGGATCCTACTACGTCGAGAGCCTGACGGCGGAGCTGGCCGACAAGGCCTGGGCGCTGATGGAGGAGATCGAGGAGCTGGGCGGCATGACCAAGGCGGTGGCCAGCGGCATGCCGAAGCTTCGGATCGAGGAGAGCGCGGCGCGGCGGCAGGCGGCGATCGACCGGGGCGAGGACGTGATCGTGGGCGTCAACAAGTACCGCAAGGACAAGGAAGACCCCATCGAGATCCTCGACATCGACAACGCGAAGGTGCGCGAGAGCCAGATCGCGCGGATCGAACGGGTGCGCGCGGGCCGCGACGCGTCGGCCTGCGCGGCGGCTCTGGCCCAGGTCGAGAAACGCGCCGCCGAGGGCGGCAACCTCCTGGAGGCGGCGGTCGAGGCCGCGCGGGCGCGCGCGACGGTGGGAGAGATTTCGATGGCGATGGAGAAGGTGTTCGGGCGGCATCGCGCGGAGGTGAAGACGCTCGCGGGCGTCTACGGCGCGGCCTACGAGGGCGACGAGGGCTTCGCGGCGATCCAGAAGGAGGTCGAGAGCTTCGCCGAGGACGAGGGCCGGCGGCCCCGGATGCTCGTCGTCAAGATGGGGCAGGACGGGCACGACCGGGGCGCCAAGGTGATCGCCACGGCGTTCGCCGACATCGGCTTCGACGTCGATGTCGGCCCCCTGTTCCAGACCCCCCGGGAGGCGGCGCAGGACGCCATCGACAACGACGTGCACGTCGTGGGCATCTCGTCCCAGGCGGCGGGGCACAAGACGCTGGCCCCGAAACTGATCGAGGCGCTGACCGCGGCGGGCGCCGGCGACATCATCGTGATCTGCGGCGGCGTGATCCCGCATCAGGACTACGAGTTCCTGACGACGGCAGGGGTCAAGGCAATCTTCGGGCCGGGCACGAATATCCCGACGGCGGCGTCCGACATCCTGCGCCTCATCCGGGAGGCGCGCAGCGGCTGAACGGCGTAGCGACGGGGCCGTCCGCCCCGGAGGCGTGCTCGGAAGGGGCTTTCTGGCCCGTCACGCCGGAGGCGTGCACGGAAGGGGCGAGGGGGCTTTCTGCCCCCTCGCGCTCCCCCGAGGATATTTGCGGACAGATGGAGGCGCCGGCCGGGCCTTCAGAAGGTCTTGAGAAGCGCCTCGCCTTCGGTGAGCTTGCCGAGCAGCCGCATGAGGTCTTCGCGTTCGCCCGGTGACAGGCGGTCCTGCATGATCCGGTTGTTCTCCACGGCGATCGGCGTGCCCTCGGCGAGCCGCCGGAGGCCGAGCTTCGTCGGCCGGACGGCCGTGGTTCTGCCGTCGCCGTTGCCCGCGCCGCGCGAGATGAGACCGTCCGCCTCCATCGCGCGCAGGGCGCGCGAGGTCGCCGTCCGGTCGATGCCGACGAACTCCGCGATCTCGGAAGGCTGCGCGAGATCCTCGTTCCCGACGGCAAGGAGAATGCACCATGTCGTCCGCGTGAGCCCCAGCGCCCGCAGTCCGTCGTCGAGACGCCGCTCCTGCACCCGTGCGGCGAGCGACAGGTGATAGCCGAGAGAGGCGTGAAGGCGATAGCTCATGATTGACATAGACAACTTGTGGCGAGGGGGCTGTCAATGCGATTGACGCGGTCGCGCGATGGCCGGGATCAGCGCGTCTCGTCCCGGCTGCGGCCGAGGAGCCGTCCGATGATGAAGGTCGTCCGTGGGGCGTAGACGTAGCGGGTGCGACGCTCTTCGGTCGGCCTGGCCCGCATCCGGACGAGGCCGAAGACGATCAGGACGACATGGGCGGCGGCGATGAAGAGGAACATCGCGTCGGAGCCGTAGAGGTCGATCAGGCGCGACGTGAGATAGGGCGCGGCGATGGCGCCGAGCGCGTAGAGGAACATGAGCGCGGCCGAAAGCTCGACGCGCTCGTGCGATTGGGCGAAGTCGTGGGAATGGGCGGCCGAGACCGAGTAGATCGGGAAGGTCGCCGCGCCGAAGAGCGCGGAGGCGAGGAGCACCATCGTGGCTCCGCCCGACGAGAGCGCGATGGTCAGCGCGCAGGTCGCCACGCCCGCCGCCGAGAGCCAGATCAGGATCCAGCGCCGGTCGAACTTGTCGGCGAGCCACCCGGACGGATACTGGCTGAGCGCGCCGCCCAGCACGAAGGCCGCGAGAAAGAGCGCGATCTGGTCGGTGGTGAGCCCGACCTCGACGCCATAGACCGGGCCCACCATGCGGAAGGCCGACGCGGTGAGGCCGGAGACGACGACGCCCGCGGCGGCAAGGGGCGAGCGGTCCCAGGCGAGGCGCGGCCGGAGGCGGGGCGCCGCCGGTGTCTCGGGCTGGGCGACGCGCGTCAGCGTCAGTGGGATGAGCGCGGCGCAGCAGAACAGCGCCAACAGGTTGTAGGAGACGTAGCTCGCCGGTTCGAGCACGCCGATCAGCAGCTGCGCGCCGAGCGAGCCGGTGATGTCGACGACGCGGTAGATGCCCATGGTCCGGCCGCGCGTCTCGTTGGTGACCTTCGCCTGCAGCCAGGATTCGACGATGGTGTAGCAGCCCGCCACGCTGAAGCCCGCCAGCACCCGCATCACCGCCCAGGCGAGCGGGTCGACGATCATCATGTGCGCGAGGATCCCGATCGTGCCGGCGGCGGTGAAGGCGGCGAAGGCGCGGGAGTGTCCGACCGTTCCCATGAGCCGCGGCGCCCACCAGCAGCCGACGAAGAAGCCCAGGAAATGCGCCGACCCCAGGAGGCCGACCTCGCCGCGGGTGAAGTCGAGCTCGAGCCCCGAGATCGCGTCCAATGGCGCCAGCCCGCCGGCGCCCATCTGGAGCAGGATGACCGAGAGGAAGAGGGCCGCGAAGGAAATGAGGACGCGCATCGAACTCACGCCGTGGGATGGCGCGACACTGACGTGGTTTCAGGGGCTTTTCCAGCCCTCTTCGGCGGTGTCCGTCCGGGATCGGTCCGCAAGGGTGAGCCGTCCGTCCGGCTGGCCCTCGACGAGCCAGGCGGCCTCCGGTTGCGTCCGGGCGCGGAGGCGGCGCATGTCCCAGCGTTCGGTCGTCGTGTCGGGATGGCGCGGGGCGAAGGACCAACGGCTCTCCACTCCCGGCGCGTTGCCCTCGGGCGTCAGGATCAGGCCGAGCGGCAGGTGACGGCCCTCCGCCGCGCCGGTCTCGGCGGCGAGGTGCAGGCGGCGGACGGGGGTCAGCGCGGGCGGGCCGGGAAGATCGGCCACGACGAGCGGCACAGCACCCGAGCGCAGCGCCTCCTCCATCGTCCAGAGCAGGTCTTCGGCCCGGCGGGGCGTGACGAAGAGGAACCGCGCGGGCGAGACGAGCCGCAGCATGCCCTCGGGATTGAGCCGCGCGGGACTCCAGGCCGGCGTGATCCAGAGGACCGGTCCGTCCATCGCCCCCGCCACGGCGAGCGCGAGCGTCCGCCGGGCCGGACCGCAGACCTCGTGGACCCGCGCGGCGGCGAGCGACAGGTCGCCCAGAAAGGCAATTCCCGCGCGCCCGGGACGGGACTGGCCGTGACGGGAAAGCAGGTGCGGGGCGAGGGCTTGGGTCATGGCGGAAAGGGTAGTTTGTTCTCCGAATGTTCTCAACCGGGATTTGCCGTTCCGATCCGTGGCGCTCCATGCCGGCGCAAGCCCACGGGCCGGGGTTGCAGATGTTCATCCCTTGCCCTCCCGGCAGGGGCCGCTATGCCTGCCACTCGCAGGCGCAACAGGAGGGCAGGCATGCAACGGATGACACTCGGACGGACCGGGATCGAGGTTTCGGAGATCTGTCTCGGCACGATGACCTGGGGCAGCCAGAACACCGAAGCCGAGGGCCACGCGCAGATCGACATGGCGCTGGACCACGGCGTCGACTTTCTCGACACCGCCGAGATGTATCCGACGAATCCGGTCAAGCCCGAAACGGTGGGCGGCACCGAGGAGATCATCGGAAGCTGGATCGAGAAGACCGGGCGGCGCGGCGACGTGGTGATCGCGACGAAGATCAGCGGCAAGAACGGCGGATTCGTGCGCGAGGGCAGGGGGATCCACCCCGACACGCTGCGCGAGGCGGTCGAGACCTCTCTCCGGCGGCTCCGCACCGACCACATCGACCTCTACCAGTTCCACTGGCCGAACCGCGGATCCTACCACTTCCGGCAGAACTGGGGATACGATCCCTCGACGCAGGACAAGGTGGAGGAACTCGACACCCTCGCCGCCGTCGCGGAGGTGCTCAAGGAGATCGCCGCGGAGGGAAAGATCCGCGCCTTCGGGCTGTCGAACGACACAGCCTGGGGCACGATGCAGTGGCTCCGCCTCGCCAAAGAGACCGGCTGCCCGCGCGTCGCGACGATGCAGAACGAATATTCGCTGCTCTGCCGCCACTACGACACCGACATGGCGGAGTTGAGCGTGCACGAAGACATCACCCTTCTCGCCTATTCCCCGCTCGCCGCCGGACTGCTGACCGGCAAGTATCAGGGCGGCGCTGTCCCCGAAGGCTCGCGGCTCTCGCGGTCGCCGGGGCTCGGCGGGCGGCTGTCGGAGCGGGCCCTCCCTGCGGTCGAGGCCTATCACGAGGTGGCCGCAGCGCATGGGCTCGACCCGGTGCAGATGGCGCTCGCCTTCCTGCGCACCCGGCCCGTCCCGACCATCCCGATCATCGGGGCCACGGATCCCGCGCAATTGAAACGGTCGCTCGTCGCCGCGGACGTGACGCTCGGCGAAGACGTGCTCACCGACATCGCGCTCACCCACAAAGCGCACCCGATGCCGTTCTGAGCTCTCGCTTTCCGCTTCGAAAACGTGAGACAAGAGCGCTCGAGAGGAGACGTCGGTGGTTCGAATTCCGAATGGAGCGGTCGCGGTCGGAGCGGGTGTCCTCGCTCTCGTCCTCCTGTCGGCCTGCCAGCCCGGCGAGACCGGGGATCTGCCGCCCGTGGGCGAGGAACTGGTCGCCGTCGAGAAGGCCCGGTGCGAGGCGCGGGACGGCATCTGGGGCAGGGCCAGCGATGCCGGCGGCTTCGTTTGCCTCGAGCGCACGCGCGATGCCAACACCAGCTGCACGAGGGGCACCGACTGCCAGGGGCTCTGCCTCGCGCGGTCGCGCACCTGCGCCCCCGTCGATCCCTTCCTGGGCTGCCATGAGGTGCTGACCGACAGCGGCGCGCGGGCCACGATATGCACCGACTGATCGCCGCTCTCGGCCTGTCCATCGTCCTCGCCGGCTGCGCGGGCGGCCCATCCGGCTACCGCGACACGTCGGTCATGATCGCCTCCGCCGCGGCCTTCGATCCGGTCCGCTACGCCGGCCGCTGGTACGAGATCGCCCGGTTCCCGGTGCCCTTCCAGACCGGCTGTACCGATACCGTCGCCGCGTATGCGCTGCGCGACGACGGCCGCCTCGGCGTGACGAACACCTGCCGCATCGACGGGCAGCCGAGACGGATCGAGGGGGACGCGCGCCTCGTCGGGCCCGGACGCCTCGCGGTGCGCTTCGACACGGTGCCGTTCCTGTCGGCGCCCTACTGGGTGCTCTGGGTTTCCGAGGACTACCGCTCGGCCGTGGTCGGCGTCCCCTCGGGCCGGGCCGGATGGATACTGCACCGCGATCCGGCGATGCCCGCCGACCGGCTTGCGGCCGCGCGGGAGGTGCTCGACTTCAACGGCTACGACGTGAGCCGGCTCGAGATGACGCCGCAGAGCGGTGCGGGACGCATCAGTCCCTGAGCGCGTCGCGTCGCGCCTGGATGTGGGCCGGAAACCCGCGCGCGGAAATCTCGGCCTCCCGCACCAGCCGGTCGAAATGCAGCGTGAAGGCGCGCACCCGTTCGGTGTCGCGGAAGGCGAGATAGTGCTGGCCCACGTAGATCACGGCCAGCAGAGGTCCGAAGATCGTCAGCGGGGCCGAGAGGAGCCGCCGCGCGTCGAACAGGAAGACCCTCAGCGACGGGTAGAGCTGTTCGTGAAGATCGACGAACCGTGCGATCTGTCGGTCCCGGACATCCTCGGGGAGAGATTCGTAATAGCCGGTCCGTGCGACGAAGGAGTCGATCTCGAACAGCGGGATCGCGATCTCGTAGTCCGATGACGACCGCCGCATCCACTCGAGCCGCACCTCGCTCGCCGCGATGGCGCGGGCGGCGTTGTGACCGAAATGCGGGGCGTATTCCCATTCCAGCATTTCCGGGGTCTTCAGGATGTCGGGCAGCTTGGCCGGCACGTTGCGGATCTTGTAGCCCTCCGCCTCGCGATGCCACTCGAAGATCTGCTCGTCGATCAGCGCGCGTTCGGCGGGCGGCATCGAGATCGTGGCGGCCAGCAGATCGGCCGCCTGCTCCGGGCGGTCGCTGAGCCCCAGAAGCCAGTCGCACGTCACCCCGAGCGCGGCGGCGCATTCCGCGACGACCTGCGCGTTCGGCAGGCGGGCTTCCTTTCCGGACAGAAGCTGGGAGATCGTCGACCGGTCGACGCCGATCGCCCGCGCGAGCGCCGCGCGCGACTGTGCCTTGGTCTGCATCGCCGTCGTCAGCCGGCGGCGGAAGACCGATGCGCGGTCGCGTTTGTCTGTTTTGGTCACGGTTGGTGAGAAATGACACAGATGTTGAATTGGTGTTGCCTAGATACAGGCTGCCACACGCGCAGTTCAAGTGCGAAAAACCTACCTCGGGCAATCACTTGTCCGAGCAAGGGGAACCATGAAGGAAAAGAACACGTCGCGCGTCGAATGGCCGACGCTTGTCTTGCTGTCGTTCTGCTATGCGCTCTGGATCGGCGCGACGACCGCTCTGTCCGCCTGGTGGCTGCCGGCGGGGGTCGCGCTCGCCGCCGTCGCGGTCGCGCTGCACGCCTCGATCACCCACGAGATCATCCACGGCCATCCGTTCCGAAACCCGCGCCTCAATGCCGCACTCGTCTGGCCGCCGCTGACGCTGGCGATCCCGTTCGAGCGGTTCCGCGACACCCATCTCGCGCACCATCTCGACTCCGTCCTGACCGATCCCTACGACGATCCGGAATCGAACTACCTCGACCCCGGCGCCTGGGAGCGTCTGCCGCGCTGGGTCCGGGCCGCGCTCGACCTCAACAACACGCTGGCGGGACGGCTGCTGATCGGACCGCTCGTGGGCCAGGTCGCGTTCATGGCCGGGGACTGGCGGCTCGCGCGGGCCGGGGACCGGCGGGTGGTGAGAGGCTGGCTGCTGCATCTTCCCGGCCTCGCGGCCGTGCTCGCGTGGATCGTCCTCGTCGCGGACATGCCGCTCTGGGCCTACTGCATCGCGGCCTATGCCGCGTTGTCGATCCTGAAGATCCGCACCTTCCTCGAGCACCAGGCGCACGAGCAGGCGCGCGGTCGCACGGTCATCATCGAGGACCGCGGCCCGCTCGCGCTGATGTTTCTCAACAACAACCTGCACGTGGTCCACCACATGCACCCAAAGGTGCCGTGGTACCGCCTGCCGCAGCTCTATTTCGCGAATCGCGAGAAGTACCTGACGCGGAACAATGGTTACATGTTCAGCAGTTACGCGGAGATCTTCCGCCGGTATCTCTTCGCCCGGAAGGACCCGGTGCCGCACCCGCTCTGGCGGCGCGGGGCGTGACGACAGGGGCGCCCGCGGGCGCCCCTGTCGTCTGGTCCCGGACCGCCGGTCAGGCCTTGTTCGACGGGCAGGTGTCGATGCCGAGCATCGCGTAGAGAGGGCAGGTGCCGATCAGACCGGTCGCAAGCGGCACGATCCCGATCAGGAACGCCCAGCGATAGGCCGCTTCGGGCATCAGGAAGAAACCGGCGAGCAGGGCGAGGCCGACGATCACGCGCAGCGTACGGTCGATCATGCCTTCGTTCTTCTTGAGCATGGGATGTCTCCTTTCCCTCATGTCATGGTCGTAGGGTAGGAGATTCGCGCCGCGCGGTATGTGACGTGGTCACAATGCCGGTTCGTCGGCGATCCGGTGCAGCGCCTCCGTGTCGCGGATCGTCACCCGGCCGCGTCCGTTCTCGAGCCAGCCGCGTTTCGCCAGCGCGTCGAGCCTGCGCGAGACGACCTCGCGCGCGCTGCCGATCGCCCGCGCGATGTCCTGCTGCGTCGCCTCGACCACGTCGTCCTCCGCCCGCGAGAGAAGCCAGGCGGCGAGCCGAGCCTCGACCTTCCGGAAGGCCACCTTCTCGACGAGTTGCATCATCGACTGCATGCGCTCGGCGAAGGCGGCGAAGACGACGGACCGGAAGGCGGCATCGGTCCCGAGAAGCTCCAGGAAGACCGCCTTCGGCAGCAGGACGAGGCGCGTGGGACGATCCGCCACCGCCTCGGCGGTGTAGTCATCTCCGCCCAGAAGGCCGAGCGTCGACTGGATGCAGGATTTGCCCGGCACGACGTCGTAGAGCAGGATGTCGCGGCCCGTGGGGCCGATCAGGTGGACCGCGATCCGTCCGCCGAGCACGATGACGTAACCCCTGACCGCGTCGCCGGGACGAAAAAGGACCGTCCCCGCGGGGACATCCATCGGATCGAGGTCCCCGAGCCGGCGCGCACTTGCCGCCGACAGGCCCGACAAGGCCGGAACGTCGCCCGTCCAGGTCATCCCCGGCGGCGCGTCTCGAAGCGCGGCAGCATGGCGGAGAAATCCTTGCCCCGGCCGTCCTCCTCTTCGACGAAGGCGGCGTAGAGATCGGTCGCGCGCGCGCCCATCGGGGTGTCGGCGTCCGCGGCCTGCGCCGCCATCTGCGAAAGGCGGAGGTCCTTCAGCATGAGATCTGCGGCGAAGCCCGGTTTGTAGCCGTTGTCGGCGGGGCTTTTCGGGCCGATGCCGGGGGCGGGGCAGTATGTGGTCATCGACCAGCTCTGCCCCGAGGAGGTCGAGACGACGTCGAACATCGCCTGCCGGTCGAGCCCCAGTTTGTCGGCCAGCGCGAAGGCCTCGCAGGTCACGAGCATCGTGGCCCCGAGGATCATGTTGTTGCAGATCTTCGCCGCCTGGCCGTTGCCCGGAGGGCCGCAGTGGACGGCCTTGGCGCCCATGATCCCGAACAGCGGTTCGGCCTTGGCGAAGGCCTCCTCGCTGCCGCCCGCCATGAAGGTGAGCGTGCCCGCCTCCGCTCCGCCGACGCCACCCGAGACCGGCGCGTCGACCGGGAGGAGCCCCGCCGCCATGGCCTCGGCGGCCACGGCGCGCGCGCTTTCGACATCGACGGTCGAGCAGTCGACGAAGGCCGCGCCCGCCTGCATCGCGGGGATGATGTCCTTGGACACCGCGCGAAGGATCTCGCCGTTGGGCAGCATGGTGATGACGACCTCGGCGCCCTGCGCCGCCTCGGCGGCCGAGGCCGCGGCGCGGACGCCGGAGGGCGCGGGGGCGGCCAGGTCGAACCCCGTCACCTCGTGGCCTGCCGCCGCGAGATTCCGCGCCATCGGCGCGCCCATGTTCCCCAATCCGATGAATCCGATCTTCACGGTGTCTCCTCCCTCAGAGTCTCAGCTCGTCCGGCCCGAGCGGCGCGAGCATGGCGGCGATTTCATCTCCGGTGACGTCCCCGAGCGACGCGTGGCGCCAATGCGGGGTCCTGTCGCGGTCGATCAGCGCGGCGCGGATGCCTTCGATGAAATCCCCGTGTTCCGCCGCCCGCCAGGTGAAGCGGAATTCGGCCGCCAGCGCGTCGCGGATGCCGCGGCCCCTGACCCTCCGGATCGCTTCGTGGGTGCAGGCGGCCGACAGCGGGCTCTGGCGGTTCAGCGTCTCAAGCGTCGTTCGGGCGAACGGTGTGTCGTCGGCGCGGAGCGACGCGGCGACGTCGTGCAGCGAGCGATGGGCGAAGTGCCGGTCGATCGCGGGGCGGTCCCGGGCGAGCGGCGCATCCGGGGCAGGGGCTGCCGCGCCGGCGATGACGCCCGCCTCGCCCGAGCGCTCGAGCTCCGCGATCAGGGCCGGCCAGTCGTCCTCGGGGACAAGAACGTCCGCGAATCCGGCGAGCAGCGCATCGCCCGGACGCATGCGATATCCCGTCGTGCCGAGGAATTCGCCGAGGTGTCCCGGCGCGCGCGACAGAAGATGCGTGCCGCCGACATCGGGAATGAGGCCGATGGCGCATTCCGGCATGGCGATCCGGGAGGTCTCGCCCACGATCCGGTGAGAGCCGTGGCCCGCGACGCCGACGCCGCCGCCCATAGTGTAGCCCTGCATGAAGGCGACGTAGGGCTTCGGAAACTCGGCGGTCTTCATGTCGAGACGGTATTCCGCGGTGAAGAAGCGGCGGCCGAAATCATAGTCGCCCTCGGATGCGGCGCGGTGCATGTCCGCGATGTCTCCGCCCGCGCAGAAAGCCTTGTCGCCGGCGCCATCGATCACCACGAGGGCGACCTCGGGATCCTCGCGCCACGCGTCGAGCGCGGCCTCCATCTCGGTGCACATCTCCCAGGTCAGCGCATTGAGTGCCTTGGGCCGGTTGAGCGTGATGCGGCCCGCCCGGCCCTGCGTGCGGATCAGGACATCGCTCATGCCCGACCGACCATCTGCCGCGCGACGATCATCCGCATGATCTCGTTCGTGCCCTCGAGGATCTGGTGGACCCGCAGGTCGCGGACGGTCTTCTCGATGCCGTAGTCGGCGAGATAGCCGTAGCCGCCGTGAAGCTGCAGGCACTGGTCGGCGATGCGGCTGCCCGCCTCGGTGACGAACTTCTTCGCCATCGCGCAGAACGTGCCGGCGTCGGGCGCGCCCTGGTCGAGCTTCCAGGCCGCCTGCCGCAGGAAGGTGCGCGCCGCCTGAAGCTCGATCTCCATGTCGGCGAGGCGGAACTGGAGCGCCTGGAACCGGTCGATCGTCTTTCCGAACGCCGTGCGCTCGGCCATGTAGGCGAGGGTGGCGTCGAGCGCCGCCTGCGCCGCGCCGAGAGAGCAGGCCGCGATGTTGAGCCGGCCGCCGTCGAGACCCGCCATCGCGTAGCGGAAGCCGTGGCCTTCCTCGCCCAGAAGGTTCGCGGCCGGGATCTGGCATTCGTCGAACTGCACGGCCCGCGTCGGCTGCGAGCGCCAGCCCATCTTGTCCTCCAGACCCCCGAAGGACAGCCCCGGCGTGCCGTCCTCCACCACGACGGAGGAAATCCCCGTAGGGCCTCCGTCCCCCGTCCGGCACATGACGACATAGGCGTCCGAATAGCCGCCGCCCGAGATGAAGGCCTTGGTGCCGCTGAGGCTGTAGCCCTCGTTCGTGCGCGCGGCCCTGGTCTTGAGCGCCGCCGCGTCCGACCCCGCGCCGGGCTCGGTCAGGCAGTAGGAGAACACCGTCTCCATCGTCAGCGCCTTCGGCAGGAAGCGCGCGCGCAGATCGTCCGAGCCGTAGCTCTCGATCATCTTGGCGCACATGTTGTGGATCGACAGGAACGCCGCCACGGAGGCGCAGGACATCGACAGCGCCTCGAAGACGAGCGTCGCGTCGAGCCGCGACAGGCCCGAGCCGCCGTGGTCCTCGGAGACGTAGATGCCGGCGAGGCCAAGCTCGGCCACCCTGGGCCAGAGATCCTTCGGGATCGTGCCCTCCGCCTCCCAGGTGCGGGCGTGCGGGGCGATGTGCTCGGCGCCGAAGGCGCGGGCCATGTCGAAGACCGCCTCCTGCTCGTCGCTCAGCGCGAAGTCCATGGTGTCCTCCCGGCGTCGAATTGAACGCATGTTTAATTACCCGCGCGGCGGCGATCAACCCGGAGCGCGCTCAGAGATCGGCGTGGAATTCCTCGACGAGATGCCGGACGACGCCACGCATCGCCGCCTCGCGATCCTGCCCCGCGTCGAGGGCGGCGGCAAGCTCCCGCCGCTGCCGCGCGGCGCTGGTGCCGCGTTCGACGATCCGGCGGGCGCCGACGATTTCCTCGGTCGACCGGAGCACCCCCGCGTCGGCCTCGACCAGCTCGATCCACTGGTCGACGATCTCCTCGAAGGGCAGGACGGTGCGTTCCCCGAAATCGATCAGCCCCTCGGCCGTTCCGTATCGTTGCGCCCGCCACCGGTTCTCGCCCACGAGGAAGCTGTCGTAGATCCGCCAGCGCTGGTTCTTGCGGGCGAGCCGGTAGAGCATCCGCATCGTGGCCTGGGTGAGCGCGGCGAGGCTGAGCGTGTCCTCGATCCTCGGCATCACGTCGCAGATCCGGCACTCGAGCGTGGGGAACCGCGCCGAGGGGCGCAGGTCCCACCAGATCTTCGTCGCGTCCTCGATGATCCCCAGATCGATCAGCACCTGCACCGACCGGTCGTATTCCGCCCAGCTGTGGAACCGGGGCGGCAGGCCGGTGCGGGGCAGGTTGTCGAAGATCGTCATCCGGTAGGAGGCGAGGCCGGTATCCTCGCCCTGCCAGAACGGCGAGGAGGTGGAGAGCGCGAGCAGATGCGGCAGGAAATAGCTGAACTGGCTCATCAGGTCGGCGCGCAGGTCGTCGTCGCCGATCCCAACATGGACGTGCATGCCGGAGATCAGCATCCGCCGCGCCACGCCCGCGAGATCGCGGTGGAGCGCGTTGTAGCGGTCCTTGTTGGTGTGGTGCTGCTTCTTCCACTCGCCGAACGGGTGGCAGGAGACCGCGATGGGCGCGAGCCCGTGGGTCGCGGCATGCTTGGCCACGCCGGAGCGGAGCTTTCTGAGATCCTCGCGCGCCTCGCCGACGGTGTGGCAGACCTTGGTGCCGACCTCGATCTGGCATTGCAGGAATTCCGGGCTGACCTGGCCCTGGAACTCCCTCGCGCAGTCGTCCATCAGCGCCTCGGGCGCCTCGGCGAGTTCGAAGGTCTCGGTGTCGACGAGGAGGTATTCCTCTTCGATGCCGATGGTGAATTCGGGCTCCGCCATCGCTGCTCCCCGCCCGGCTGTCCGTCGGCCAAGTTGAGCCGCGAGTGGCCGGAAAAGCAAGAGAAACGGCGGCGCCCCTCAGCGCGAATCGGTGCGAATCACCCGAGGAGCGGCTGCGCCTGTCGCGCAAGGGTCGGAGTCCGGGGGAGGGGATATTGTCCACGAACGGCGACAGCGGCGCGCGCAGGGTGATCCATAGGTGCGGCTTCGGGGGCCCTGTTCGACACTGGGTTGCAAATTGTATCGGGAGGTGCATCGCCCCTTTGTGGCGGGATTGTGGCGTGGTACGAGAGACTTGGGTCCGTGTGAATTGTGTGTGCCAGAATGGGGGCAAAGATATGAAATTCCTTGGATTAGTGTTTGCGGCAGTTGTCGCAACGGGTCAGATTGCATGGACCACTGCCGAAGCGGCAACCTGCAATGTGGCCAATTTAACGACGTCGACCGACTGCGTTGCGCCTGTGCTGGGAGGACCCGGGGGGAATGTCGAAGAAGCTCAGATGAATGACGGCCTTGGGGTCTTCGGCAATACAAGTTGGGAGTTGCTGGATTTCATTGGTGATGCGGAGGACGCGAACCCGAGCACTTCGGATCTCGGCTACTTTACGTTCACGTACACCGATTTCGAGACTATGGATGGAAAATTCGAAGCGGAAGAGGGTACTTGGACCCTGAATTTTCCCTTCACTTGGGGATCA
>Ga0102943_1000354_pt1 | contig 30871 bp, 29 predicted proteins | sample SalPonC_black_MG_FD_78174 | JGI IMG/M metagenome (GOLD analysis project Ga0102943, IMG submission 78174) | Salt pond soil microbial communities from South San Francisco under conditions of wetland restoration - Salt Pond MetaG... | ecosystem: Environmental > Aquatic > Marine > Intertidal zone >...
GTCGATCCCGATCCCGCCGAGGTCCGCCGGCGGCTCATGACGACGACGGGCCACCATCACAAGCAGGCGCTGTGAGCCGCAGCGGACCGGCCCGCAGATCCTGCGTTCGGCGCGTTCCCGATGCACTACGACGCGCCGCATGTCTGATCCGCCATCATCCCGGAGGGCGCCACCGAGATGATGATCGAGGGCAACGGTCATGGCGCCGACTGGAACGGCCAGTACAGCGTCGGGCTGCTCGACGCCTTCGCGCGGGGCCGGCGCTCACGCCCCAACGATCTGTCCGAGAGCTGCAGACTCGTGCTTCTGCTCGGCGAGCACATGAAGCACGACCATCACGGCCGATACCACGCCAGGGGCCAAACCCTGCAGCGGGGTGGTGAAGGCAGGCCCACGACGCCGCGCGGGAGGAGGTCGACGTGCTGGTGATGTCGACGATCCCGTTCCCGGCGACCTAGATCCCGACCGCCGACGCGCCGCGCGAGCAGTATGTCGACAAGGCGCTGGACATTCAGCAGAGTATATCCCCGTTCGACGTGGCCGGACACCCGGCCCTCACCGCGGCCTGCCCGTCGGCATGATGATCGTCGGCCGACATTTCGACGAGGCCGCGACGATGCGCGTCGCCGCCGCCTTCTCGCGGAACGCCGAGCGGATCGCTCTCCGATCCGCCGGGTGCGGGGGCGGCCCCCCACCGACCGGGTCAGACCATCAGGTGACGGCGGATGACATCCTGGTCCTGCAGCCCGGCGCGGTCGATCTCGGCCGTGATGCGCCCCTTCTCCATCACGTAGGCCCGCTCGCCGATGGCGTGGATGGTGTCGAGGTTCTGCTCGACGAACAGGATCGTCGTGCCGAGCTCGTCCCGGATCGCCCGCAGCCGCTCGCAGATATGCGCGACGATGCTGGGCTGGATACCCTCCGAGGGCTCGTCCAGCAGCATCAGCGACGGATTGCCGATCAGCGCCCGACCGATGGCGAGCTGCTGCTGCTCGCCCCCCGAGAGGGTGCCGGCGAGCTGGCCACGGCGCTCGGCGAGGATCGGGAAGTACTCGTAGACGAGCTCGGGAAGCTTGCGCCCCTCCGCTCCGCCGATGAGCCGCCCGACGACGATGTTGTCGGCCACCGTCATCTCAGGGAACACGTGCCGCCCTTGCGGAATGTAGCCGATGCCGCGCCGCGCCCGCTCGTCGGGCTTGGCGCGCGTCACGTCCTCGCCGCGGAACAGGATCCGCCCGCCGGTGGCCGCGAGCTGGCCGATCAGGCAGCGCATGGTGGTGGACTTGCCGACGCCGTTGCGCCCGATCAGGCCGACCATCTCGCCCTTGCCGACCGTCATGTCGACGCCCTGCAGGACGCGCGTGGTTCCGTAGCCCGCCTCTACCCGCTCGAGCTCGAGGACCGGATCAGTGCTCATCGGTCTTTCCCAGATAGATCTCCGCGACGCGCGGATCGGCGGCGATCTCGTCCATCGAGCCCTGGGCGAAGAGCCGCCCGAGATGCAGCACGGTCACCCGCTGCGCGATCTGGCGGATGAAGGCCATGTCGTGCTCGACCACCAGCACCGTCATCCCCTCCCGATTCAGCGCCTTGATCATGTCGCCGGTGCGCTCGGTCTCCTCGATGGACATGCCGGCTGTCGGCTCGTCCAGCAACAGGAGCTTCGGCTTCAGCGCGACGGCCATGCCGATCTCCAGCCACTGCTGGTGACCGTGCGCCATGTCGCCGACCGGCTTGTCCCGTTCCTCCGCAAGATCGAGGAAGGTCAGAAGACGGTCGATCTCGTCTTCCACGAAATCGTGGTCGCTCACCGACTGGATCGCGACCCGCAGGTTCTGTGCCGCCGACAGCGCCTTGAACACGCTCGGCACCTGCATCTTGATGCTCATGCCGCGTTTGATGCGATGGTGCGGCAGGTCAGCCGTGACGTCCTCGCCGGCGAATACGATGCGCCCTTCCGTCGGCGCGAGGGTCCCGACGATCAGCTTGAAGAAAGTGCTCTTGCCCGCGCCGTTCGGACCGATCAGGCAGTGAATCTCGCCGTCCCCGACCTCGAGGCCCACCTCCGAGACCGCCTTCATGCCGCCGAAGCTGCGGCTCAGCCGCTCCGTCCTCAGAAGTTCGCTCATGACGCAGCCGCCTTCGCACCCCGCCGCCCCAGCGCGCGGCCGAGCAGCGTCGCCGCGGAGACCACGAGGCCCTGCGGGAGCATCAGCACCGTCGCCAGCAGGAGGAGCCCCATGAACACGAGCGCGTACTGCTCGCTGTAGATGGTCAGGTTCTGGAACGCGATCTGCAGCAGGAAGGCGCCGAGCATCGTCGCCGTCAGATCGCTCCGCCCGCTGAACGCCACCCAGACGATCGGCGCCGCCGCAGCCGGCAGACCGATGCTCGTCGGCGTGATGAACTGCCCCCAGGCCGTGTAGAGCGCGCCGCTGAGCCCGGCGAGGACCGAGCCGATCACGAAGGCCGCGAGCTGGTAGCGCCGGACGTCGTAGCCCAGAAGCTCGACGCGCTGCGGGTTCTCCCGGATCGCCACCAGCACGTTGCCGAAGCGAGAGTTCACGAGAATGCGGAGGCCGAGATAGACTGCCAGCATCAGTCCCAGGACGACGTAGTAGAGCACCGAGCCCTCGACCCAGATCGTCTCGCCGAACCACGGTATGTTGAGCGGATCCATCCCCAGCATGCCGTTGAAGCCGTTCAGCCGCGCGTCGCCGATGCGCCATTCCGGCCCCGCCGTCTGGTTCAGGAAGGCGGCGAATGCCAGCGTCACGGCCAGCGTGACGATGCCGAAGAAGACGCCCGAAAGGCGCCCGTAGATCATGAAGTAACCCAGCACCGCCGCCGCGATGCCCGCGAGGCCGAGCGAGAGCATGAGCGCATATAGCGTCGTGAACCCGCTCCCGCCGAAATTGATGGCGAGCACTCCGTATCCGTACCCGGCGACGCCGAAGAAGAAGGTCTGGCCGAAGGACAGCATCCCCCCGTAACCCCACATCAGGCAGAGGCCGAGCGCCATGAACGTCCAGATGAAGAAGTAGGCGAAATTCCCGACGTCGTAGGGCTCGGCGAACATGGGATAGGCAAGCGCCAGGAGCAGCACGACCACGAAACCGACCCAGAAGCGCGGCCCGTTGCCCATGGTCTGCGGGCCGTTCAGCAGACGCAGCATCTAAAGCGTTCCTTCCGTCATGAGCGGCGCTGGCGAATCCAGCCGGAGATGCCCTGCGGCAGCAGGCGGATGATGACGATGACCGCGATCAGCAGTCCGATCTGCCCGATCACCTGGCCGTAGAGGCCGTTCAGCACCGTCCGCACGAGGCCGAGCGCGAGCGCCGCCGCCGCGGTCCCGAAGACGATGTCCGCACCGCCCACCACGACGGTCACGAAGGCCTCGACGAGGAAGCTGACGCCCATCGTCGGCACGATCTGAAGCGTCGGCGCGTAGAGCGCTCCGGTCAGCCCGGCGAGGCCCGCTCCGATGCCGAAGCTCGCGGCGTAGATCCCGTTGGTCCGCACGCCGAGGGCGCGCGCCATGGCCGGATCCTGGATCGTGGCGCGGGCATGGACGCCGAAGCGTGTTCGGTTGAAGAGCAGATAGACCCCTGCCAGCATGAGAGCCGCCGAGCCGAACAGCACGAAGCGGTAGATCGAGTAGGAATAGTCGCCGATGGCGAAGGAGCCTTCCGGCGTGCCGATCCCCTGATAGGTCGAACCGAGCGTGATGAGCACGCCCTGCGTCACGATGAGGCTCACGCCCCAAGTGGCCAGGATCGAGTCCAGCGGACGCTTGTAGAGATGCCGGACCACGGTGAGCTCGAGCACGACGCCTACAAGCCCTGCGGTCACGGCGCCGGAGAGCTGCGCGAGCGGCAAGGGCATGCCGGCATGGACCATGGTGGCGGTCACGTAGGCGCCGCACATGATGAACTCGCCATGGGCCATGTTGATGATGCCCATCATCCCGAAGATGATCGCGAGTCCCGCGGCCGAGAGCACGAGGAACGTGACCACGTCGGCGAACGCGTAGAGCGCGGCGAAGGTCTCCGCCAGCATCCGGCGTCTCCATGTCTCGGAGGGTGGAGGCCGGCGCGCCTCGGCGCGCCGGCGGGAACGCGGTCAGTCCCGGCCGCTCACTGCTGCGGCAGGCTGGTCGGCGTGTACTGCGCGTCCGGATCGTTCTGCGTCAGGTCGCAGCCGATCTCGCCCAGCCAGTACGGCTCGATCACGCCGAAGTCGTTGATGACCGTGACGGTGTGATCCGCATCGACTTCGATCATGCGCATGCGGTGCGAGGTGTGCTGACTCTTCGGATCGATGCAGATCTCGCCCTCCGGCGAGTCGACGCATGCGTCGCCTTCGGCGATCACGCCGCGGATCGCGTCCTTGTCGAGCGAACCCGCGCGCTCCGCCAGCATCTTGTACATGTGCAGCGCGACGTAGGCGTTGTAGCCCATGTCGTTGATGTAGGTCTCGTCCGGGAACATCTCCCGCCAGCGGGCCTTGAACGCCTCCGCCTCCGGCGTGTCGAGCTCCTCGAACCAGTTCGCGACGGCGTACATGCCTTCGAGCGTCGGCGGCGCGAAGCGCTTGTGCTCGAAGCCGAGCATGATCTTGATCGAGCTGCCCATGGGGACGTCGAGACCGGCGGCCTGCGCCTGCTCGAAGAACGAGTCCTGAGCCGCGCCGACGTTGAGCGCCATGATCCAGTCGGGCTTGGCGGCCTGGATGTTCTGGATGGTCTGCCCGAACTGCGAGACGCCGAGCGGGATGAACTCCTCGCCGACCACTTCGCCGCCGAGCTCGGCGACCTGCTTGCGGGTCCACTCGGCCGAGATCTGGCCGAAGTTGTAGTCGGCCGCGATCGTGTAGACGTTCCCGCCGAAACGCTCGACCATGTAGGGGATCAGGGTCGAGAACTGCTGCTCCGGGACCGCGCCGACACTGATCATGTTCGCGTCGCAGACGCCGCCCTCGTACTGGTTGGTGTAGAAGTAGAGGGCGTCGAAGCGGTTCACCAGCGGCCGCAGCGCTTCGCGCGAGGCCGAGGTGATGCCGCCGATCAGCACGTCGACCTCGTCGCGCTGCAGCAACCGACGCGCGAACTCCTGGTAGCGGCGGTTGTCGCCCTGCGGGTCGAGATGGATCAGCTCGATCTGGCGGCCGAGGATGCCGCCGGCCTCGTTGATCTCCTTGGCCGCGAGCTGCGAGCCGTGCAGCTTCGGAATGCCGATGACGCCGAGATCGCCCGAGACGTCCTCGAGCAGCCCGACCTTGATCGGGTCGGCCGCGAACGCCGCCCCCGCCATCATCGAGAGGCCGGCGGCGACGCCGACGCCTCCCGCGATCGTCTTCCTCATGTCGCTCTCTCCCTGTTGTCGACCTCGGCCCCGCCCGCGGCGCGGCGTCGGTCCGATGCCGCGCGAATCAGATGGCGGGATGCCGCAGATGCCAGTCCGTCGCGCGCTGGTAGGCGTGGCCGGCACGGATCAGGAGGTCCTCCTCGAAGTGCCGCCCCACGATCTGGAAGGCGATCGGCATGCCGCCCTCCGTGAAGCCGGACGGCAGCGTGATCGAGGGGCTCCCCGACATGTCGAGGGGGCAGGTGCAGCGCAGCAGCGAGGCGAGTCCGTCAGGGTCCTCGCCGAGCGTCGCCATGGTCGCCCAGGTCGGCGAGGCGATGTACTGCGCCGGCATGACAAGAAGGTCGACGTCCTCGAACAGTCGCCGCATGCGTCCCGTGAAGGCCTGCCGATCGAGAATGATCTTCTGGTAGTCCATGCCGCCGAGCGCCCGGCCGACTTCGATCAGCCCGCCGAGGCCGGGGCCGTACCGGTCCTTCAGAGCGGGATAGGTCTCCTCGTGCGCGACCGCCGTCTCGACGCCGCAATGCGCCAGCCAGCCGGCGACGACGTCCGTCGGATCGGGGAAGGCGACGGTGCGGATGTCGGCCCCGAGATCGCGCAGCACCTCCACGGCGTCGGCGCAGGTGGACGCCATCGCGTCCTCGATGCCCTCGGAATTGAAGCGCGGATCGACGCCGACGCGCAGCCCTCGCACGCCACGCTCCAGCCCCGCGAGGTAGTTCGGCACGGGCGCCGTCGCGGCCGTCGGATCGTTCGGATCCTCGCCCGCGATGACGCCGAGAACAGCGCCCGCGTCGGCCGCCGTCCGGCACATCGGCCCGATGTGGTCGAGCGACGGCGCGAGATCGAAGACGCCATAGCGCGAGACCCGGCCCCAGGTCGGCTTGAGGCCGGTGACGCCGTTCGCGGTGGAGGGAAACCGGATCGACCCGCCGGTGTCCGAGCCAAGGGAAGCGAAGCAGAGTCCCGCGGCCGTCGCCACACCCGACCCGCTCGACGAGACACCCGGCCAATGGTCGGCGTTCCACGGGTTCACGGGCGACGGAATGTCGGGATGGTGATCCGCGAAGGCGCCCTCGGTCATCTGGAGCTTGCCGAGCAGCACGGCGCCCGCTTGGGCGAGGCGGGCCGTCACCGTCGCGTCGTGGTCGGGCACATGATCGGCATGGATCGTCATCCCCGCCGCCGTGGTCGTCCCCTTCGTGCGGCAGAGGTCCTTCAGCGCGATCGGCACGCCGTGCAGAGGCCCTCGCCGCCGGCCGGCCTTGATCTCGGTCTCGGCCGCCTGCGCGTCGGCGCGCGCGCGCTCCGGCGTGACCAAGGCATAGGACTTGAGTTCGCCGTCGACCGCCTCGATCCGCGCCAACATCGCGTCCGTCAGTTCGACCGGGGACACCTCCCCGTTCCCGATCTGGCGCGAGACGTCCAACAGGGACTGATAGTGGATTTCGGTCGTCATGGCAGGACTCCCCCTTTGCAGCTTACCCTGAGACAGGCAGCGGGGGGCGTCTAGGGGGCGCCGCAAAAATCGAGGAGATTTCTTTGAAAACGATTGCTTTTTCCGCTCAAAAAGCATTTGGACTCAATGCACAGAACGGCTCCCGACCAGCTTGGATCGAACCGGGAGGCGCTGATGTGGTTGGCGCATTCGGTCAAGGTGAAGAGGTCGGCGCTTCGGCATATGGCGACCCGGAGGCCTTCGACGCTACGCTTGGCGGCTGACCTGAACACCGTTTGGCATCCTCGGGGGGGTATGACCGTCACCTCCCCTGCAGCGAACGGGAGCTCGAACCGACAGGTTCTGGAATTCCCGGCGTGACCACGACGGCCGACCGACAGCGCCGCCGTGGCCCGGCGAGCGATATCGGGACCTTGCACCCGATCGCGCCGCGGGGTCGGACGTCGTCGTAGAACCTGCGCCAAGGCGCCATCTTTTTCGCGGGCGTCGGCAGGCGTCAGGAACCAGTCCGCCGACAGGCGCTCCCGGCGGAGCCGGCCGTTGAACGCCTCGATGGAGGCGCTGTCGGTGGGCTTTCCGGGTCGCGAGAAGTCGAGCGCGACGCCGTGCCGGCGCGCCCGGAGGTCGAGGTCGCGGGACACGAACTCGCTGCCCTGATCGATCCCGACGGTCTTCAGGAAGCCGGCCTCGGCGCAGACTCGGTCGGGCGTCGCCGCGACGTCCTCGCCGCGACAGCTGAGCCTCGGACCGACCGCCTGATGGAACCGCGACCAAGGGTCGGCGATGATTGGAGCCCGCAGCTTGCGGCCGGTGGCGAGCCGGTCATGCACGAAGGCCATGGCCCAGGTCTCGTTGGCCCGCGTCGCCTCGCAGCGGCTCTCGCGCAGCTTGGCCTTCAACCGCCGCTTGGACGGCTGGTCCTGCAGCTGCGGGCCCTCTCGTCGTAAAGACGATGAATCCTCTTGTGGTTCACCTCCCGCCCCCGCTGCGCCGCCGGATCGGAGCGACGGGAGCCGCAGGGACACGTCGACCGTTCCATCCGGAGCGCCCCAAAGACCCGGCGTATCGAGACGGCCCGGTCGCAGCACGCCCCGTCGAACGGAACCCGCATCCGAGCCGGCTTCGGAGCTGTCGGCGAACGACCTCCTGCAGCATCTCCTCGTCGAGGCCGAACTCCGCGACGCGCTTCTCGAACCGCGCGTTCCCGTCCCCGAGCGCCTTCCGACGGCGCATCCCGCTCGGCGACAGGCCGGACCCTCTTCGGGCGGGCAGGCATGGAACCCGGCCCGGCCGATCCCGGCCCTGCGGCGGACGCGGCCGGCCGGCACGCCCTCCTCGGTCCGCACGAGGACGAAAGCCTTCCGCGCGTCCGAGCCCCCACCCCGCCTTCATCGGACTACCCTTCTTCGCCGGCGCGGCCGGGATGCCCGGGATTAGGGATCAGGACGCCTCAGGTCTCGGCGCTCGGAACGGCGCTCGCCATCTGCACCTCTCGCATCCGCCGCCCGCTCGTGCCGCGCGCCGTCAGGTCCGGCGGAACCGCAGCGCGCCGAGACCGGCGAGACCGAGCGCGAAGAGGGCGAAGGCCGGCGGCAGAGGGATCTCGGTCCGGAGCGTGTAGACGGACAGGTGGCTGAGACCCTGACCGTTCAGGCCGATGAGGCTCATGTCGTCTCCGGCGTCGAAATAGCGGGCCGCCAGCTGGTCGCCGCCGCCGGTGTTGTAGATGACCGTGGTCGGGTTGGGGGCCGGCTGGCCGTCGTAGGCCGGCACGCCCGCCGACGTGACCGGATTGGCGTAGACCCCCGCCACGAATGCTTTGCCGACCTTGTAGACCGCGATGTAGAGTTCCTCCGCGAGGCCGCCCTGATGCCACCAGTAGCCGTTGGTCGCCTCGTTGCAGGTCACGCTTGCGCCGGCATCGTCGAAACAGGTCCGCTGGAGCCAGCCGGCAGCCTGCGCGCCGTCGGACCCGTCGCTCTGGACGTTCGAGTCCAGCACGCGCGCCTCGAGCACCATCGCCGCGCTCGTGTCGAAGACACGGTCGTCCGGCAGGGTGACGGTGTCGAGGAAGTTCAGCAGATCCACGTTGGTCGGAGAATCGTTGCCGGCGATGACTCCCGACAGCGCCCAAGGCAGCGGATCGTTCTGAGTGAAGGGCGCCGCCTCGGCGGTCCGCTCCGCCAGGAACGCTCCCGCCGCGGCGAGCAGGCCCAGGGCCGACGCACCGAGGCGACGGGCGAAACGCGCCGAAGCGAACGAAATCCGCCCTGACGCGGCCGTCGACTTGTTCCGAGACATCCAGATCTTTCCCAAGCAATGACCCGTCGGGGCGTTCATGTTCATTCATGTTAATGATGATCCTGACCTTGCGCAAGCCGTCGCCCGACCATGATCGACGCGCGGCCCCCTGCGCGCTTGCGTGCGGCGCCGGCGCACGGCATCGATGCGCGATGCCCCGTCTCGACGCCGTCACCCTGAAGCAGCTGCGCGCCCTCGCCGCGATCCACGTGCACGGGTCGGTCACCGCCGCGGCGGCGGCGCTGAACGTGACGCCACCCGCCGTCTCGTCCCAGCTGCGGACGCTGGAGGCCAATCTCGAGGCGGAGCTGGTGCGCCGAGGGCCTGAGGGCCCGGCGGCGCTCACCGAGGCCGGGCGGCAGGCGCTGGCGGCGATCGAGCATGTCGAGGCGACGCTCGAGACCTGCGTGCAGCGGGTCGCGGCCGCGGCGGCGGGACGCACGGGACAGGTCACCTTCGGCGTCGTCTCCACCGGCAAGTATTTCGCGCCGGGATTGATCCGGCGTCTGCGCGACGCGCATCCGGAGCTTCAGGTCTCGCTGCGCATCGGCAACCGCGGGGCCATCGTGGCGGCGCTGGAGCGGCGCGAGGTCGACCTCGCGTTGATGGGGCGTCCGCCGGCCTCCCCCGCGGTCGCGGCGGACGTGCTGGGCCCGCACCCCCACGTGCTGATCGCGCCGCCGGACCATCCGCTGGCCGACCGGGCGGAGGCGACGGCGGAGGCCCTGTCGCGGGAGACGTTCCTCGCGCGCGAGCCCGGCTCCGGCACACGGATCCTGATGACGCGCTGGCTGGACCGGATCGGGGGCGGCCGGCCGTTCCGCGCCGACGAGATGGGCACCAACGAGACGATCAAGCAGGCGGTGATCGCCGGGCTCGGCATCGCCTTCATCTCGGCGCACACGGTGACGGCGGAACTGGAGACCGGTCGCCTCGTGGCGCTGCGCGCGCAGGGTCTGCCGATGATGCGCGACTGGCAGCTGATCCGCCGCTCCGACGCGGCGCTGAGCCCGGCGGCCGAGCGCTTCCGTGCGCTGGTGCTGGAGATGGAGGGCGGCTTCATCCCGCCCTGGCCGCCGCGGCGGATCGGGCCCTTCGCCCCCTGACGTCGCGTCGATGTTGGCGCTCGAGACCGGTTTCGGTTAACGCTTGCGTCAAGCCTTGCGCCGGAGGAGGCGAACATGCCCGAGACGTCCCGGATCGACGCGCCCGAGGCCTTCGTGCAGCCGCGAGACCTGCCCCGCGTGACTCCCCGCGAGGAGGGTCAGAACGATCACGACTACGTCGAGGCGTGGCGCGCCAAGGGCCCCGTCGCAGTGGACCGCTACGGCTTCTTCTGGACCTTCAGCCACGCTCACATGCTGGTCTGCACCGATCCGTCGCTGACGCGGCAGGTCGAGACCGAGACGGTGCGGATCCGCGGCATCACCTCGGGTCCGATCTTCCGCTATTTCGACAGCGCGCTGCTCTTCGCAAACGGCCGCACCCACGCCGCGCGGCGCCGACCGCTGGCGCGCACCTTCGCCTTCAAGCTGATGGAGGGCATGCGCGGCCCGGCACGCGACGTGACGGAGAGCCTCGTGCGCCCCCGCCTCGGCGAGGAGATCGACTTCCTCGGCGAGGTCGCGGGCCCCCTGCCCGCGCGGATCATCGCCGCGATCCTCGGCATCCCGGAGGACGACGTGCCGTGGTTCTCCACGCGGGTCCACTCGGCCATGCGCACGCTCGGCCTGCGCTCGGACGAGGTGCTGGCGGAGGCGGGCGCTTCGCTGGCCGAGCTCGACGACTACGTCGACGCGCTGCTGGCGGCGCGGCGGATCGCGCCGCGGGAGGATTTTCTCACCGAGTACGCGCGAACGGTCGACGACTCGGACCTGACCGAGGACGAAGTGCGCGCGCAGATCACCTCGGTGATCCTCGCCGGCGCCGACACGACCCGCATGGCGCTCTGCTCCACGTTCTCGCAACTGCTGCAGCACCCGGAGCAGTGGCGCGCCCTCGTCGCCGATCCGGACGGGCTGAAGGCCCAGGCGGCGGCGGAGGGGCTGCGCTACGATCCCGTCATCGGCTCCCTGCCCCGCGTCGCGATCGCGGAGTTCGCGCTCGACGGCGTGCGGGTGCCGGAGGGGACCGTGCTCTCGCCCATCGTGCTCGCCGCGCTGCGCGATCCCGCCGTCTACGCCGAGCCGACGCGCTTCGACATCCATCGCGAGGATCATCCCCGCTACCATCCGGTCTTCGGCGCGGGCGCGCACCGCTGCCTCGGCGAGGCGCTTGCGCGGGCGGAGCTGGAGGAGGCGCTGGCGGTCCTGGCGCGCGGGGCGCCGGGGTCGGAGCTGCTGCGCGCCCCGGTGCTCAAGGGCCTTTCCGGCGCGCGCGGGATCGACGCGATGCGGGTGCGGCTCGCCGCCTAGCGCTCCGCCAGCGCCTCGGCGAGGACGGCGCGCACGGCGTCGTCGGGCACGTCGCGGGTCTGAAACGCCTCCCCCACGTCCCTTGCGAGGATGTAGGCGACGCGCCCGGCCTTGGCCTTCTTGTCCTGTGCCGTCAGCGCCAGCAGCGCGTCGGCGTCGGGCAGCGGACCGGGCACGTCGGCGAGGCGGCGCTTGAGGCCCATTTCCGCGAAGTGCTCCGCCACCCGGCTCGGCGCCTCCTGCGGGCAGAGGCCGAGCCGGGCGGAGAGCGTGAAGGCGAGGCCCATGCCTATCGCCACCGCCTCGCCGTGCAGGAGACGGCCGGAATAACCGGTCGCCGCCTCCAGCGCGTGGCCGAAGGTGTGGCCGAGATTGAGCAGCGCCCGGTCGCCGCGCTCCGTCTCGTCGCGCGCCACGACATCGGCCTTCATCGCGCAGGCCCGGCGCACCGCCTCGATCCGCAGGCCCGGATCGCCGGCGGCGAGGGACGGGCCGTTCCGCTCCAGCCATTCGAAGAAGGCGGCGTCGCCGAGGAGGCCGTATTTCACCGTCTCGGCGTAGCCGGCGAGGAATTCGCGCGGCGGCAGGGTGGCGAGAAGATCCACGTCGATCAGCACCCGGACCGGCTGGTGGAAGGCGCCGATCAGGTTCTTGCCCTGCCGCGCGTTGACCCCGGTCTTGCCGCCGACCGAGCTGTCGACCTGCGCCAGAAGCGTGGTCGGAACCTGCGCCACCCGGACGCCCCGGCGCAGCAGCGCTCCGGCGACGCCGGCGAGATCGCCCACCACGCCGCCGCCGAAGGCGAGGATCAGGTCGTCCCGCTCCACCTTGGCGTCGAGCAGCCGGTCGAGCACGCGGCCGAGCGATTCCCAGGACTTGGACCCCTCGCCCGGCGGCACGGCGACGGTGACGGCGGTCTCGACGCCCTCGGCCGCGAGCGCGGCGCGGAGGGCCGGGCCGTGCAGGCGCTCGACCGTGGTGTCGGTCACCACCGCGACGCGCGGTCGGGCCAGCAGGGGCGCGAGGCGCGCGCCGGCCTCGGCGAGGAGGCCGGCGCCGATCTCGATGCGGTAGGCGCGGCGGCCCAGGGGGACCTCGACCGTCGCCGCCATGGGCGCCTGTTCGGGTTTCGTTCCAGGTGTTTCGAGGGGCATTCGGGCGGGCTCCGGTGGGCTCAGTCGGGCTCGTCGGGGGTCGTCACGAGGTGGCCCGCGCCGCCGAGAGCGGCGACGATGCGGTCCACCACCGCCTCGTGGCGCTCGCCGGCGGCGCTGTCGACCACGAGGTCGGCCTCGGCGTAGACGGGGTGACGCTCGCGGATCAGGCGGGCGAGGATCTCCCTCGGGTCGCCGGTCGCGAGGAGCGGGCGGCCGCCGCGTCGGCCGACGCGTTCGTACAGGGTGTCGAGATCGGCCCGGAGCCAGACCGTGACCGCCCCGCGTTCGGCGATCAGCGCGCGGGTCTCGGGGTTCATGAAGGCGCCGCCGCCGGTCGCGATCACCTGCGGCGCGTCGTCGAGGAGACGTGCGACGACCCGGCGCTCGCCCTCGCGGAAGGCGGGTTCGCCCAAGGTCTCGAAGATCTCGGCCACGCTCATGCGCGCCGCGGCCTCGACCGCCTCGTCCGAGTCGACGAAGGGGGCGGCGAGCGCGGCCGCGAGGCGCCGGCCGACCGAGGTCTTGCCGGCGCCCATCAGCCCCACAAGCACCGCGGGCCGTGCGAGGCGGCGGGCGGGGACGGGGGCGGCGTCGGTCATCGGCGGACTCCGGTCGCGGCGGCGCGTGCGGCCTCTTCCTACGCCAGCGGCCCCGGCGGGGCCAAGGGCCGGGCGCCGCGGCGCCCCGGCGATGCGCACGGGCGGCGCCGGCGCCGAGGCGCGGAGGGAGGGACGGCGCCCGCTCCCCGGCCCCACCGCCCCGGGACGGCCGTCGGCGGCGGCCCGGCACGGTTCGTGAGCGTCCGCGGCGCCCGTCGTCGCCGCCGGAGCGCTCCGTCCCGGCGCCCGCGCGCAGGGACGGAGGCTCGGGTCCATCCGTCCGCGACGCCCGGACCCGGGCGTCCGGCCGTGCCGGCGAGGCGAGGCCCGCCGGTCCCGGTCGGATCCGTGACGGACGCTTCGCGAGGAACCACCGGGTCCGCCGCGCCGCGCCGCCCCTCGCCTCGCCGGCATGCGTTGCCGGAAGCCGGCCCGGGCTGCTACGCTCGCACGCGTCGGGCCGGACTCCCGAGGGAGCCCGGCATACCGGCGCGCGACGGGGGCGCGAGACCGCCCGGGCGCGGCGAGGCGGGTCACGGGCGGTCGGGGCGCATGCGCATCCTTTTCAGATACCTTCTCTATCTGCTGCTGCTGGCGGCGGCCGGATTCGCGGGCTGGGCGATGATCGCGGACCTGCCCGCCCCGAAGCGGGAGCGCGAGCTGATCCTCGGCCCCGCGCCGGCGCCGGGGGAATGAGCGGCCCGCCGGCGGGCGAGGCGGCGACGGCCGCGTTTCTCGAGGCGCTGCAGGCCGAGCGCGGCGCGGCGGCCAACACGCTCGTCGCCTATCGGCGCGATCTCGCGGACCTCGCCGCCTTCCTCGGTTCGGGCTGGCCGGAGGCCGAGCGCGAGGCGCTGGAGGACTGGATGGCGGACATGGCGGCACGCGGGCTCGGCCCCGCGACGCGGGCGCGGCGGCTCTCGGCGGCGCGCCAGTTCTTCCGCTTCGCGCTGGAGGAGGGCTGGCGCGAGGACGATCCGGCCGCGCGCCTCGAGGGACCCGGGGCCCGCCGCGGGCTGCCGAAGACGCTGGGCGAGGCCGAGGTCGAGGCGATGCTGGAGGCCGCCCGGCGGGTGCGCCGGGATTCCGATGCCGCGCGCGGGGCCGCGCTGCGCCGGCGCTGCCTGCTGGAGCTGCTCTACGCGACGGGCCTCCGCGCGAGCGAGCTCGCCGCCCTGCCCGTCGCGGCGGCGCGGGGCGATCCGCGCATGATCCTGGTGCGCGGCAAGGGCGGACGCGAACGGATGGCGCCGCTCTCCGGTCCGGCGCGCGAGGCGCTGCGCGACTGGCTGGCGGCGCGGGGGGACGACCGCTCGCCCTGGCTGTTCCCGAGCCGGGCGCGGGGCGGGGCGCTGACGCGCCAGGGGCTCTGGAAGATGGTGCGGGAGGTGGCGGCCGAGGCGGGGATCGATCCCGCCCGCGTCTCGCCCCATGCGCTGCGCCACGCCTTCGCGACGCATCTGCTGGCGCACGGCGCGGATCTGCGCGCGATCCAGACGCTGCTGGGGCACGCCGACCTCTCCACCACCGAGATCTACACGCATGTGCTGGAGGCGCGGCTGAGGGAGCTGGTGCTGACGCGGCATCCCCTGGCCTGAGGCCGGCCCGGCCGGGCGCCCCCGGAGGTGCGGCACGCGCCGCCCCCGCGGGGGCGGCGGAGGCGCGCCGACGCGCGGCGAGGGGGGGTCGATCCCCCCCGAGCCGCGAGCCCCCCGCAAGGGCCTGGCGTCAGGTCGGGGCGATCGCGACCGAGGTGCGCTGGCGGTAGGGCCGTTCGGGCGTCGCGATCACGTTCGGGAAGCCGGGCTCGTCGACGGCGTTCGGGAAGTCCTGGGCCTCGAGGCAGAGGCCCGCGAAGGGCCGCGCCTCCCAGCCCGGGATCGGCAGCGCGAGGCCCGGCGCGTCGTAGACCTGCAGGCCGGGCCGATCCGTCCACAGCGCCAGCCCGAGGTCGCCGGCGGCCGACCACGCCTCGGCCGCGGGCGCCCCGTCCGGCCCCCCACCGGCATCGAGCGCGAGGTTGACGTCGAGCGCCAGCGGCCGGCCGGCGGCGTCGCGGAGCCGGCGCGGCGTGCGGAAGTCGAACGGCGTGCCGGCGACGGAGGCGATCTCGCCGGTCGGGATCAGGTCCGGCCCCGTCGGGGTGTGGCGCGAGGCGGCGACGCGCAGGCGATGGTCCGAGACCGGGCCGGGATCCGCCGCGCCGTCGAGGTTCCAGTAGACGTGCTGGGCGAGGGCGATCGGCGTCGGGCGGTCGGGGCGCCCGTGCATCTCCCAGGTCAGCATGGGGCCGTCGAGCGTCAGGCGCACCTCGAAGGCGACGGCGCCGGGCCAGCCCTCGTCGCCGTCGGGCGAGTCGCAGGCGAGGCGGAGCGCGTCGCCCTCGCCCGCCATGCGCCAGTTGCGCCGGGCGAGACCGATCGGCCCGCCGTGCAGCGTGTGCGGTCCGTCGTTGGCGATCAGCCGGTGCGTGCGCCCGCCGAGGCGGAGGCGCGCGCCGGCGACGCGGTTGGCGACGCGCCCGACGATCGCGCCGAAGGCCGGGGCGTGATCGCGATGCGCGGCGAAATCCGGCAGCGCGAGGGCGACCGGGCGCTCGCCGCCGCCCGGAAGGCGCACGCGCCAGTCCGTGACCGAGGCGCCGAAGGAGATCACGGCGACGCGCGCCTGCGCGCTCTCCAGCGTCCCTTCGAGGACGGGGGCGCCGTCGTGGCGGGCGATCACGCGAAGGCGGGGGGCGGCCATGTCGGCAGCCTCGCGCGGCGGGGCGCTATCGACAAGGGGCGGGGGCGCGTGTAACACGCGCGCCGAGCGGTCGGGGCCGTTCCGGGCGTCCCGCGGCGGACCTCGGGCCCCGGCCGAGATCCCTGGAGCATGCGGCCCGTCCCGAGGCGGCCGCGGCGAGGCGAGGGCCCCCGGCCGATGGAAAACGTGCTGCTGATCGTCCACCTGATTCTCGCGCTGTTCCTGATCGGCGTTGTGCTTCTCCAGCGCTCCGAGGGCGGCGCGCTCGGCATCGGCGGCGGGGGCGGCGGCGGGGTCGGCGCCAGCCGGGGCGGGACCACGGCGCTCGCCAAGGTGACCTGGACGCTGGCGGCGGCCTTCATCGCGACCTCGCTGGCGCTGACCATCATCGCGGCGCAGGACGGCGCCTCGCGCTCGGTCATAGACCGGGTGGACCCGGCGGCGGACGCGCCCGCGCCGATCGCGCCGCCTGCGGCGGAGGACGACGACGTGCCGGCCGACCTGCGCGATCTGCTGGCGCCGGCGCCGATCCCCCCGGCCGAGCCCGAGGGCGACGGGGCCGACGGCGGCGTCGCGCCGCTGACGCCGCCCGCCGCCCAGTGACGACGGCGTGACCGAGGGCGCGAGCCGGCGGCGGCCGGAGGGCGCCGAGGCCGGGGCTTGAGCGAGACCGCGACCCGGCCGGGCGCGCTCGGCGGAGCGGCGGCGGCGCTCGGTGCGCGGGCGGCCGCGGCCGGGGCCTGGGCCGCGGCACGGCCGCCGCGGCGCCTGGCGGCGCTGGGACTGCTCTGTCTCCTGCTGTTCCTGCCGGGGATCGCGGCGCTGCCGGTGACCGACCGCGACGAGGCGCGCTACGCGCAGGCCACGACGCAGATGCTGGAGACCGGCGAGTTCGTCGACATCCGCTTCCAGGACGGTCCGCGCTGGAAGAAGCCGGCCGGGATCTACTGGATGCAGGCGGCGAGCGTGGCGGCGGCGGGGGGGCCGGAAGGCGTCGGCGTCTGGGCCTGGCGCGTGCCGAGCCTGATCGGCGCCGTGCTGACCGTCTTCGCCGCATACTGGGCGCTGGGGCCGTTGCTCGGGGCGCGGGGGGCCTTCCTGGCCGCCGGGCTGACGGGGGCGAGCCTGATCCTCGCGGCCGAGGCGAACATCGCCAAGACCGACGCCATGCTGACCGGGCTGACGACGCTGGCGCTCGGCGCCTGGATCCGGCGCATGACCGGGGCGGGCCTCTCGGAGGCGCGCCCGGCGCCAAGGGCCGTGGCGTTGGAGGAGACCGAGGGGCGCGGGGCGCTGGCGGCGATCCTCTGGGGCGCGCTCGGCCTCGCGGTGCTGGTCAAGGGGCCGATCGCGCCGGCGGTGCTGGCACTCGCCGCGGTCTGGACCGCGCTCTCCGGGCGGAGCTGGCGCCCGGTGCGGGCGCTGGGGCTGATCGGCTGGGGGCCGCTCCTGTTCCTCGCCATCGCCCTGCCTTGGTACGTCGCCATCTGGGCGAAGACCGACGGCGCCTTCTTCGCGGAATCGGTGGGGCGCGACCTGCTCGGCAAGCTCGTCGAGGGTCAGGAGAAGCACGGCGCGCCGCCGGGGACCTATCTCGGCGTCGCCTGGGCGGTGTTCTTCCCCTGGGCCGGGCTGGCGCTCTGCGCCGCGCCCTTCGTCTGGCGCGAGCGGGGGGCGGCGTGGGCGGCGCCGCTGCTCGGCTGGGCCGTGCCGATGTGGCTTCTGCTGGAGGCGGCGCCGACCAAGCTGCCGCATTACGTCATGCCGCTGGCGCCGGCGCTCGCCGGGCTGGTCGCGGCCTGGGCGCTGCGCGAGGGGGGCGCGGCGCGGCGCTGGTCCTGGATCGCGGCGGCGGCGCTGTTCGGCCTCGTCGGGGCGGCGCTCGGCCTCGCGAACCTCGCGCTGCCCGTCGCGGTGGGCGAGGGGCTCTCGCCCTGGGGCGCGCTGCTGGCGCTCGCCGGGCTCGGCGCCGTGGCGCTCGGCGTCGCGGCGCTGCGGGCGGAGGACCTGCGCGGCGCGCTGGCGGCGATGGCGCTGGCGGCGTTGACGCTCTTCCCGGCGACGCTGCAGTTCGGCCTGCCGCGCACCGAGTTCGGCTTCCCGTCGGAGGCGATGGCGCGCGCCTCGGCGCCCTGGGCGGCCTGCCTCGGGCGCCCCGCGGCGAGCCAGAGCTACCGCGAGCCGTCGCTGGTGTTCCTGCAGGGCACGGACACGCGGCTGATGAGCGTCGAGGCGGCGGCGACGGCGCTGCGCGAGGAGGCCGGCGCGACGGTCTGGATCGAGGACCGTCGCCGCGAGCGCCTGATGGACGCCTTCGAGGGCGAGCCGCCCGACCTCGAGACGCTGGAGACGGTGACCGCGTTCAACCCCAACCGCGGCGGCATCACCACGCTGCGCCTGACGGCGCGCGCCGGCGACCCGGCGATCGCCGCCTGTCGGCCCTGATGCCGGGGGTTGGAGCGGCCCGGTCCCGGGTGTAGGAGGCGTCTTTCCTCCGCGCCGCCCCGGAATCCCGCCCCCATGACCGACGCCCCGCCCCGCATCACGGTCGTCGCCCCGATGAAGAACGAGGCGGAGAACGTGGCCCGCCTCGCCGAGGAGATCGGCGCGGCCTGCGCGGGGCTTGCGCCGTTCGAGGCGGTGTTCGTCGACGACGGCTCGGACGACGGCACGCTCGCGGCGATCGCCGAGGCGCGGGTGCGCCATCCGTGGCTGCGGGGCGTGCGGCACGCGCGCTCCTGCGGGCAGTCGGCGGCGGTGCTGACGGGCGTGCATGCGGCGCGCGCGCCGATCGTCTGCACGCTGGACGGCGACGGGCAGAACCCGCCGTCGGAGATCCCGAAGCTCGCGGCGCCGCTGCTGGCGGACGACGCGGGGCGCATCGGGCTCGTCGCCGGACAGCGGGTGGACCGGCAGGACACGGCCTCGCGCCGCTTCGCCTCGCGCGCGGCGAACGCGGTCCGCCGGCGCCTGCTGCACGACGACACCCGCGACACCGGCTGCGGGCTGAAGGCGTTCCGGCGGGAGACGTTCCTCGCCCTGCCCTTCTTCGACCACATGCACCGCTACCTGCCGGCGCTGGTGCGCCGCGAGGGGCTGGAGGTGGCGCTGGTCGACGTCAGTCACCGGGCGCGCACGGCGGGACGCTCCAACTACACCAATGTCGGCCGGGCGCTGGTGAGCGGGCTGGACCTGATCGGGGTCTGGTGGCTGATCCGGCGGCGGCGCCTGCCGGTGGTCGAGCGGGAGCGTCCGGGCGAATGAGCGAGGCGCTCGCGGCCCTTCTCGGCGTCCAGAGCCGGGCGGAACTGATCTGGGTCCTGGTCGGGCTCGGGGGCCAGATGCTGTTCATGGGCCGGTTCCTGGTGCAGTGGATCGCCTCGGAGCGGGCGCGCCGCTCGGTCGTGCCGACGGCGTTCTGGTGGCTTTCGATCGGCGGGGCGGCGGTGCTGCTGGCCTATGCGCTCTGGCGGCGCGATCCGGTGTTCATCCTCGGCCAGAGCCTCGGCTTCGCGATCTACGCGCGGAACCTCTGGCTGATCCGGGCGGAGCGGCGGGGCGCCACGCCCTCGGACTGAGCCCCGCGCCCCCTTGCGCGCCGGCGGCGCGGCGCGTTTGATGCGATGCAGCAGGCGGAAAGGGAGCGTTATGGGCCGGCTGACGACGCATGTGCTGGACACCGCCCGCGGGCGCCCGGCGGCGGGACTGCGCATCGAGGTGTTCCGCCTCGCGGTCGACGCGCGGGACCGGGTCGGCGAGGCCGTCACCAACGCCGACGGGCGTTGCGACGCGCCGCTGCTGGAGGCGCACGCCTTTCGCCCCGGCGTCTACGAGATCGTGTTCCACGCCGGGGAGTGGCTGGCCAAGGAGGGGTTCGACCTGCCCTCGCCGCGCTTCCTCGACGAGGTGCCGGTGCGCTTCGGCATCGCCGAAGGGGAGAGCCGTTATCACGTCCCGCTGCTGCTCTCGCCCTACGGCTATTCGACCTATCGGGGCTCCTGATGCGGGGCGAGGTGCGCTTCCTGCTGAACGGGGAGCGGGTGGCGCTTTCGGGCGTCGATCCGCGGACCACGCTGCTCGACTGGCTGCGCGAGGCGCGCGGGCTGACCGGGACCAAGGAGGGCTGCAACGAGGGCGACTGCGGGGCCTGCACGGTGGGGATCTCGCGGCTCGAGGACGGGCGGGTGGTGCGGCGGGCGGCGAACGCCTGCATCCAGCTGCTGCCGATGCTGGACGGCGCGGCGGTGACGACGGTGGAGGCGCTGGGCGGCGATCACCCGGCGCAGAGCGCGATGGTGGCGCGCCACGGCTCGCAATGCGGGTTCTGCACGCCGGGGATCGTGATGAGCCTCTGGTGCGACGACGGGGCGCGCGCGCCGGCGGACGTGCTGGCGGGGAACCTCTGCCGCTGCACGGGCTACGGGCCGATCCTTCGGGCGGCGGAGGACGCGCGGGCGGCGCGGCGGGTCGCGGACGATCCAGCGCCGCTCGAGGCGCTGGCGGACGGGGAGACGCTGGCGCTCGAGGGGGGCGGGGCGAGGGCCTTCGCACCGGTCTCGGAGGACGCGTTGGCGGTGCTGTGTCTGGAGTGGCCGGACGCGGTGTTGGTGGCTGGGGCGACGGATGTGGGGCTGTGGCTGACGAAGCGGCTGGAGCGGCCCGAGACGTTGATCTTTCTGCACCGGATCAAGGGCTTCGGGCGCGTTCTGGAGACGGACGGCGAGGTGGAGATCGGCGCGGGGGCGAGCTGGACGGCGGCGGAGGGCGCGCTGGCGCGGCTGGCGCCGGATCTGGGGGAGCTGGCGCGCCGCTTCGCCTCGGTGCAGGTGCGCAACGCCGCGACCGTCGGCGGCAACGTCGCCAACGGCTCGCCCATCGGGGACGGGCCGCCGGCGCTGATCGCGCTCGGCGCCGAGGTGGTGCTGCGGCGGGGCGAGGAGACGCGGACGCTGCCGCTCGAGGACCTCTTCCTCGACTACGGGCGGCAGGACCGGCGGGCCGGAGAATACGTCTCGGCGCTTCGCGTGCCGCGACCGGCGGCGGGGGAGATCGTGAAGGCCTTCAAGGTCTCCAAGCGCTTCGACCAGGACATCACGGCGGTGCTCGGTTGCTTCCGGATCGCGGTGGAGGGCGGGCGTGTCGCGCGGGCGCGGATCGCCTATGGCGGGATGGCCGGGGTGCCGAAACGGGCGCGGGCGGCGGAGACGGCGCTGATCGGGCGCGACTGGTCCGAGGCGACGGTGCGCGAGGCGATGGCGGCCTTCGCCGAGGACTTCGCGCCGATCGACGACATGCGGGCCAGCGCGGCGTATCGGCTCCGCGTCGCGCGCAACCTGCTTCTGAAAGTCTGGCTGGAAGCCTCGGATGCGAAACGTGAAACGCGCGTGCTCGGCCGCGGTGCGGCGGCATGACGGCGCCGGAGGGACGCCTCTCGGCCGACGCGATCGCGGGCGGCGTGCGCGCGCCTCGGGCGCATGACAGCGCGGCGAAGCACGTGGCGGGGCGCGCCGCCTATGTCGACGACATCCCGACCCCGCCCGGCTGCCTGCACCTCGCCTTCGGGCTGAGCGGGCGGGCGCGGGCGCGGCTCGCCTCGGTCGACCTCTCCGCGGTGCGGGCGGCGGAGGGGGTCGTCGCGGTGCTGACGGCTGCCGATCTGCCGGGGCGCAACGACGTCTCGCCGAATCCGAACCCGGAGCCGTTGCTGGCGGAGGGAGAGGTCTTCTTCCACGGCCAGCCGGTTTTCGCGGTGGCGGCGACGAGCCACCTCGCGGCGCGCCGGGCGGCGCGGCTGGCGCGGATCGATTACGAGGACCTGCCGGCGATCCTCTCGGTGGATCAGGCGCTTGCGGCCGAAAGCTTCCTCGAGCCGCCCTACGCGATGGCGCGGGGCGACGCGGAGGCGGCGCTCGCGCGGGCGCCTCGGCGGCTCTCGGGCTGCATCGGGATCGGCGGGCAGGAGCACTTCTATCTCGAGGGACAGGCGGCGCTCTCGATCCCGGGCGAGGACGGCGACGTCACCGTCCACAGCTCCTCCCAGCACCCGACGGAGATCCAGCACAAGGTCGCCGACGCGCTCGGCGAGCCCTACCACTCGGTGACGGTCGAGGTGCGGCGCATGGGCGGCGGCTTCGGCGGCAAGGAAAGCCAGGGCAACGCCTTGGCCTGCATCACCGCCGTCGTCGCCAAGCGCCTGAACCGGCCCGCCAAGATGCGCTACGATCGCGACGACGACTTCGCGATCACCGGCAAGCGGCACGACTTCCGCATCGACTACGAGGTCGGCTTCGACGACGAGGGGCGACTGCTGGCGGTGGATTTCCGGCACTACGCCCGCTGCGGCTGGAGCCACGACCTGAGCCTGCCCGTCTGCGATCGGGCGATGTTCCATGCCGACAACGCCTATTTCATCCCCGACGTGCGGATCCGCTCGTGGCGGCTGCGCACCAACACCTGCTCGCACACCGCCTTCCGCGGCTTCGGCGGCCCGCAGGGAATGGTCGGCATCGAGCGGGTGATCGACGAGGTCGCCCATGCGCTGGGACGCGATCCCCTCGATGTGCGGCGGATCAACGTCTACGACAGGCCCGGCGGCGAGCGGGTGGTCACGCCCTACCACATGCGCGTCGAGGACAACGTCATCCACGAGATCGTGGAGGAGCTGGCCGAGAGCGCGCGCTACCGCGAGCGCCGGGCGGAGATCGCGGCGTTCAACGCCCGCTCCGAGTGGATCAAGCGCGGCATCGCGCTGACGCCGGTGAAGTTCGGCATCTCCTTCACGCTGACGCACATGAACCAGGCCTCGGCGCTGGTGCACGTCTACACCGACGGCTCGGTGCATCTGAACCACGGCGGGACCGAGATGGGCCAGGGCCTGTTCACGAAGGTCGCGCAGGTCGCCGCCGAGTGCTTCCAGATCGATCTGGACCGGGTCAGGATCACGGCGACCAACACCGCGAAGAGCGCCAACACCGCGCCGACCGCCGCGAGTTCCGGCAGCGACATCAACGGCATGGCGGTCAAGGACGCCTGCGACCGGATCAAGGCGCGGCTGGCGGCGTTCGCGGCGGAGCGGCTGCAGACGACCCCGGAGCGGGTCGAATGGCGGCCTGGCCGCGTCGGCTTCGGGGATGCCGAGATCCCGTTTGCGGAACTGGTGCGGGACGCGCACATGGCGCGGATCCCGCTGTCCTCGGCCGGCCACTACGCCACGCCGAAGATCAGCTGGGACCGCAAGGCGGGGCGCGGGCGACCGTTCTACTACTTCGCCTACGGGGCGGCGGTCTCGGAGGCGGTGATCGACACGCTGACGGGCGAGAACCGGATCGTCCGCGCCGACATCCTGCACGACGTGGGGCTGAGCCTGAACCCGGCCGTCGATCTCGGGCAGATCGAGGGGGGCTACGTGCAGGGCATGGGCTGGCTGACCACCGAGGAGCTGTGCTGGGACGACGCCGGCCGGCTGACGACGCATGCGCCCTCCACCTACAAGATCCCCGTCGCCTCCGACCGGCCGGAGATGGAGATCCGCCTCTGGGGACCGGGGCGGAACCGGGAGGACACGATCTTCCGCTCGAAGGCCGTGGGCGAACCCCCTCTGATGCTTGCGATCTCCGCCTTTCTCGCCCTCTCCGACGCGGCCGCCGCCTGCGGGGCGGACTACCCCATGCTCGACGCCCCGGCGACGGCGGAGCGGGTGCTCCGCGCCGTCGATCGCGCGCGCGGAGCGCCGTGGTGAGCCTCGATCCCGCGCATCTCGCCGAGGCGACGGCCGAGGGGCCGGTCTGCCGCGTGGTGGTGGCCGAGGCCAGGGGCTCGGCGCCGCGGGACGCGGGCGCGGCGATGCTGGTGCGCGCGGAGGGTTTCGAGGGCACCGTCGGCGGCGGCGCGCTGGAGTTCGAGGCGCTGGCGGAGGCGCGCCGCCGCCTCGCCGCCGGGCGCGAGGGGTCGCGCGCCTTCCCCCTCGGCCCCGCGCTCGGCCAGTGCTGCGGCGGCGCGGTGACGCTGGCCTTCGAGATCTGGGACGCGGCGCGGGTGCGCGGGCTCACGTCGCTGCGCTGGCTGGCGCGTCCGGTCGGGGCCGAGGGACCGGCGCTGGCGGTGACGGCCGAGGCGGGCGCCCCGGCGCGGATCGCCGCCCTCGGCGCGCGCGAGCCGGTCGGCGCCGGGGCGGAGGCGCCGCAGGCCGGGGAGCACGACACGGCGCCCGCCCCGATCCGCGCGGCGCTCCGGGCGGCGCGCTCGGGCAAGGGGCCGGGCACGGTCTGGGCGGGCGGCTGGCTTGGCGAGCCGGTGGCGCCGGCGCGCACGCCCCTCTGGCTCTGGGGCGCCGGGCATGTCGGCCGCGCCGTCGTGCGCGCCTTCGACGGGCTGCCCTTCGCGATCACCTGGGTGGACGACGCGCCGGAGCGGTTTCCGGACCCCCTGCCCGGCCGTGCCGCGGTTCGGATCGCGCCGCGCCCGACCGAGCTCGTCCCCGACGCGCCGGCCGACGCCGCCCATCTCGTGATGACCTATTCGCACGCGACCGACCTCGCCCTCGCCCACGCGGTCCTGCGCCGCGGCTGCGCGCGGCTCGGCGTGATCGGCTCGCGCACCAAGGCGGCGCGGTTCCGGGCGCGGCTGGCGGCGCTCGGCCACGCCGGGGAGGAGATCGCGCGGATGGAGATGCCGATCGGGCTGCGCGGTCCGGACGGGCCGCTCGGCGGCAAGGCGCCGGCGGAGATCGCGGTCTCGGTCGCCGCAGACCACCTCGCCTGGCGCGCCGCGCGCGAGGTCCCGGCATGAGCGCGCTGCTCGAGGTCCGCGGCGTCACCAAGGCGTTCCCCGGCGTGGTCGCCAACCGCGACGTCGCCTTCGACGTCGCGCCGGGGGAGATCCACGCGCTGCTGGGCGAGAACGGGGCCGGCAAGTCCACCCTCGTCAAGATGATCTATGGCGTGCAGCGGCCCGACGCCGGCGGGATGCTGTGGCGGGGCCGCCCCTATGCGCCTTCGAGCCCCGGCGAGGCGCGGGCGGCGGGCGTCGGCCTCGTGTTCCAGCATTTCAGCCTGTTCGAGGCGATGAGCGTCACGGAGAACGTCGCGCTCGGCCTGCCCGCCGGGAAGCGCCGCGGCCTCGCCGAGCGCATCCGCGAGGTCTCCCGCGGCTACGGCCTGCCGCTGGATCCGACGCGGATCGTCGGCGATCTGTCGGTGGGCGAGCGCCAGCGCGTGGAGATCGTGCGCTGCCTGCTGCAGTCGCCGCGCCTTCTGATCATGGACGAGCCCACCAGCGTGCTGACCCCGCAGGAGGTCGAGACGCTGTTCGCGACGCTGCGCGCGCTGGCGGCGGAGGGGGTGGCGATCCTCTACATCTCCCACAAGCTCGAGGAGATCCGCGGCCTCTGCTCGCGCGCCACGATCCTGCGCGGGGGCGAGGTCGTGGCGACCTGCGATCCGCGCGAGGAGACCGCGCGGAGCCTCGCGGAGATGATGATCGGCCGGCGCCTCGGCGCCGTCGCGGCGCCGCCGAGCGAGGCGGGGGCGGTGCGCCTCGCGCTCGACGGGCTCTCGCTGGCGCCCGAGAGCGCCTTCGGCACGCCGCTTCGGGAGGTGACGTTGGAGCTCAGGGCGGGGGAGATCCTCGGCCTCGCCGGGGTCGCGGGCAACGGGCAGGACGAGCTCGTCGCCGCGCTCTCCGGCGAGCGGCGGGTCGCGCCGGGGATGGTGACGCTGGAGGGGCGACCGGTCGGCCACATGGGCCCCGCCCGGCGCCGCCGGCTGGGACTGAACGTGGCGCCGGAGGAACGGCTCGGCCACGCCGCGGCGCCGGATCTGAGCCTGACCGACAACGCCTTCCTCACCGCCCGCGGCTGGCGCGAGGGCGAGGGCCGGCTGACCGTGCGCGGGTTCCTCCGACGCGGCGCCGCCCGGCGCTTCGCCGAGCGGGTGGTACGCGAGTTCGACGTGCGCACGGCGGGCGTGGAGCACGCGGCGCGCTCGCTCTCCGGCGGCAACCTGCAGAAATACGTGATGGGGCGGGAGATGCTGCAGGCGCCGCGGGTGCTGGTGGCGGCGCAGCCGACCTGGGGCGTCGACGCCGGCGCGGCGCAGGCGATCCGCGAGGCGCTGGGGCGGCTGGCCGCGGGCGGCTGCGCGGTGCTGGCGATCAGCCAGGATCTCGACGAACTGCTGGAGATCTCCACCCGTCTCGCCGTGATCGCGGGCGGGCGGGTCAGCGCGCCGCGCCCGGCGGGCGGGACCACGGTGGAGGAGATCGGGCTCCTGATGGCGGGCGCCGATGCGGCCTGAACCGGGCGGGACGCCGGGGCGTCCGATCCGCCCCCGGCGGATCGGCGCGGGGCGAGGGGGGTCGATCCCCCCTCGCGCCGCGGCCCCCGCCCGAGGCCGGTAGGAGGGGGACGGGACATGTGGCGGCTCGAGCGCAGGCGCGAGCGGTCCGAGGCGATGGCGCTGGCGGCGCCGCTTATCGCGCTCGGGCTGACGCTGATCTTCGGCATGCTGCTGTTCGCGGCGCTCGGCAAGGATCCGGTGCGCACCGTGGAGCTGATCTTCTGGGAGCCGCTGACCCGGCCCTTCACCCGCGCCGAGCTGCTGGTGAAGGGCACGCCTCTGGTGCTGATCGCGCTCGGCCTCTCCTTCGGCTTCCGGGCCGGCGTCTGGAACATCGGGGCCGAGGGGCAGTTCGTCATGGGCGCCGTCGCCGGCGGCGCCGCCGCGCTCGCCGTCCACGGGACCGAGGGGGTCTGGGTGCTGCCGATGATGGCCGTCGCCGGCATGGCGGCCGGCGCGGCCTGGGCGATGATCCCGGCGATCCTGCGCGTGCGATTCGGGGCGAGCGAGATCCTGGTCAGCCTGATGCTGGTCTACGTCGCGACGCTGTTCCTCTCGGCCATGGTCTCCGGCCCGCTGCGCGACCCCGACGGCTTCAACTTCCCCGAATCGAGGCTCTTTCACGACAGCGCCACCCTGCCCCGGCTGATCGAGGGCACGCGGGCGCATGTCGGCGCGCCGGTGGCGCTCGTCGCCGCGGCGGCGGTCTGGGTGGCGCTGCGCCGGCACGTCCTCGGCTTCTCGCTCGAGCTCTTCGGCCAGGCGCCGCGGGCGGCGCGCTTCGCGGGCTTCTCGGAGCCGGCGACGGTGACCCTCTGCCTCGGCGTCTCGGGCGCGGCGGCGGGCCTCGCGGGGATGTTCGAGGCGGCGGGGCCGGTCGGCCAGCTCGTGCCCTCGCTCCCCGTCGGCTACGGCTTCACCGCCATCATCGTCGCCTTTCTCGGACGGCTGCATCCGGTCGGGATCGTGCTCGCAGGCGGGTTGCTGGCGCTGACCTATATCGGCGGCGAGGCGGCGCAGCTCGAGATGCGCCTCCCGGCGGCGGCGATCTCGGTGTTCCAGGGGATGCTGCTGTTCTTCCTGCTCGGGGCCGACATGCTGTCGGAGTTCCGCCTCGTGCGGCGGGCGCCGGCATGACCGACTTCGCCTCGCTCGCCCCCGTCGCGATCGCCGTGGCGCTGATCGTCGCCGCGACGCCCCTGGTCTTCGCCGCGCTGGGCGAGCTGGTGGTCGAGCGCGCGGGCGTGCTCAATCTCGGCGTCGAGGGCATGATGATCACCGGCGCCGTCGCCGGCTTCGCCGCCGCGCACGAGAGCGGCAGCTTCTGGTGGGGCGTCCTCGCCGCGCCCGCGGCCGGCGCCGCGCTCGCCGCGCTGTTCGCGGCGCTGACCCAGGGGCTGATGTCGAACCAGGTCGCTACGGGGCTGGCGCTGACGCTCTTCGGGCTCGGCCTCGCGGCGCTGCTCGGCCAGGGCTATTCGGGCACGCCGGCGCCGCCGGTGCCGCGCCTCGCGATCCCCTGGCTGTCCGAGGCGCCGGTGATCGGCCCGCTCCTCTTCGCGCACGATCCGCTGGTCTATCTCAGCCTCGCGCTGGTCGCCGGGGTCGCGTGGTTCCTTTCGCGGAGCCGCGGCGGCCTGGTGCTGCGCGCGATCGGCGAGAATCACGACGCGGCCCATGCCATCGGGCATCCCGTGGTGCGCACGCGCACGCTCGCCATCCTTTTCGGCGGGGCCTCGGCCGGCATGGGCGGGGCCTATCTCAGCCTCGTCGCGGCGCCGCTCTGGGTGGAGGGGATGACGGCGGGACGCGGCTGGATCGCGCTCGCCATCGTCGTCTTCGCGAGCTGGCGTCCCTGGCGCGCCTTCCTCGGCGCCTGGCTGTTCGGCGGGGTCACCATCGCGCAGCTCAACCTCCAGGCGCTCGGCGTCGCGGTGCAGAGCCAGTGGCTCAGCATGACGCCGTATCTGGCGACCGTGCTGGTGCTGGTGCTCATCTCCCGGCGCGGACGGCGCGGGGCGCCGGGCTGTCTCGGGCGGCCGTTCTTCGCCTCCGGTTAACCCGGCGCGGTCATCCTTCGGGCGATTTCCCGGGGAGGCGGCATGCGGTTCGGCGACGGCGGAGAGGAGGCGCGGCTGCTCCGGCTGAGGGCCGCGGGCCTCGGCGGGGCGGCGCCCGACCCCGCCTGGCGCGCACTGGCCGACCATGCGCGTCTCGCCTTCGACGCTCCGGTGGCCGGGATCTCGCTGGTCGGGCGGGACGCGGTCTCCTGGCTGGCGCTGGTGGGCGTCGACTCCGCCGAGGAGACGCCGCGGCGCAACGCCTTCTGCGACCGCACGATCGCCGCCGCCGGCGCCTGCGCGGTGCCGGACGCGTCGAACGAGCGGGCCTTCGTCGACGCCCCGCTCGCCGTCGCGGGCGTGCGCAGCTATCTCGGCGCGCCCGTCCTGCTGCCGGGCGGCGTCGCGGTCGGGGCCGCAGCGGTGATGTTCCGCTCCCCGCGCCGCTTCCTCGGACCGGAACGCGCGCTGATCGAGAGCCTTGCGGCCGTCGCGGGGGCGATGGTCTCTCGGCGCGCCGAGGCGCCGCGCGACGGCGCCACCGGCGCGCTGACCGAGGCCGGTTTCCGCGCCGCGCTGGAGGAGGCGGCGGCCGCGGCGATGGAAGGCGGGCACGAGGCCGCGACGCTGGTGATCGAGCCCGTGGGGTTGGACGATCTCCGACTGGGGGCCGGGGACGCGGCGGCGGAGGTTCGGCTCGGCGCCCTCGCCCGCCGGCTGACGCTCCGCGCGCGGGAGACCGACGTCCTCGGGCGCATCGGCCGCAACCTTCTGGCGCTCCTGCTGCCCCGGACCACGCTGGCCGAAGGGGTGGCGGCGGCGCACCGGCTCCTCTCGTCCCTTGCGGAGGGGGGAGAGGCCGGGGGGCCGCTCAGCGTCGGGGCCGCCGGGCTGATGCCGCCCGCGGAGGAGCGCTCGCGCCTCGGGGCCCTCGGGGCCGCCGCGGCCGAAGCGGCGGCGACCGCGGCGCTGGAGCGGGCGCATGCGGGTCTGAAGGCCGCGCGCGCGGCGGGCCCCGGCGCCGTCGCGACGGCGGCGGGAGGGACCTCGACGCCCGCGCCGCCGCCGCGCCGGGCGCGTCGCGCCGGCTGAACCGCGGGGCCTCGCGCCGGCCGGACCGCCGGGCGCCTCGCGCGCCACGGAGCCGAAACCCGGCCGGCGCCGCGGCGCCGCATGACGATTGGCGCGGCCGGCCCGCGCCGCTATCGTCCCCCGTCGCCGGCGGTTCGGCGCCGGGACGGACGACATGGACAGGAGACCAGGATGAGACTTCGCACCGCCCTCGCCGCGCTGACGGCGCTGGTCCTCGCCGCCGCGCCCGCGGTCGCGCAGGACGAGCCGCTCAAGATCGGCTTCATCTATGTCGGCCCGGTCGGCGACTACGGCTGGTCCTATCAGCACGACCAAGGCCGGCTCGCCGTCGAGGCGCATTTCGGCGAGGCCGTCGAGACGACCTTCCTCGAGAGCGTGCCCGAGGGTCCGGACGCCGAGCGGGCGCTGCGGCAGATGGCGCAGTCCGGCCACGACCTGATCTTCACCACCTCCTTCGGCTTCATGAACGCCACCCTGAAGGCGGCGCAGCAGTTCCCCGACGTGATGTTCGAGCACGCCACCGGCTACAAGCGCGCGCCCAACGTCTCGACCTATTCCGGCCGTTTCTACGAGGGGCGCCACGTCCTCGGCCTGATCGCCGGGCGGATGACCGAGACGGACACCATCGGCTACATCGCCTCCTTCCCGATCCCCGAGGTGGTGCGCGGCATCAACGCCGCCTTCCTCGCCGCGCGCGAGGTCAACCCCGACGTGCGGTTCAAGATCGTCTGGGTGAACACCTGGTTCGACCCCGCCAAGGAGGCCGACGCCGCCAACGCGCTGATCGAGCAGGGCGCCGACGTGATCATGCAGCACACCGACAGCCCCGCGCCGGTGCGCATCGCCGAGGACAAGGGCGTCTACGCCTTCGGCCAGGCCTCCGACATGCTGGAGTTCGGCCCGAACGCCCGCCTCTCCTCGATCATCGACAACTGGGCCCCCTACTACATCCGCCGGGTGCAGGCCGCGCTCGACGGCGCCTGGGAATCGACCGACACCTGGGACGGCATCGCCGAGGGCATGACCGAGATCGGCGGCTTCAACGGCGTGCTCCCGTTCGAGGTCCGCAAGGAGGCGATGGACGCCGCCATCGCCATCGCCGGCGGTCGGCTGCATCCCTTCACGGGTCCCATCGCCAGGCAGGACGGCACGCCCTGGCTCGCCGAGGGCGAGACGGCCGACGACGGCACGCTGCTCGGCATGAACTTCTACGTCGAAGGCGTCGAGGGCCAGCTGCCCCAGTGACCCCGACGCGGGCGCAGCGGCGCCCGCGTCCCCCCCTTCTGCCGGGCGAGGCGACCGTCCCGTCGCGGCCCGCGCCCGGCTCGCCGCCGCGGAGAC